>Ga0302320_10011139_pt1 | contig 19110 bp, 14 predicted proteins | sample Bog_T0_3_FD_202130 | JGI IMG/M metagenome (GOLD analysis project Ga0302320, IMG submission 202130) | Peat permafrost microbial communities from Stordalen Mire near Abisko, Sweden - Bog_T0_3 | ecosystem: Environmental > Terrestrial > Soil > Wetlands > Peat | place: Sweden: Abisko, Stordalen Mire... | reverse complement strand
GATTGGCCCCATTCAGGGAAATCGACGGAGGAGCTTGATCTTGAACCACGATTTGATTGGTCGAACAGGCCAGGTTGCCATAAGCGTCGGAGATGGAGATGATGGCGACATTGGTGCCGAGAGGCAAAACGGCGTTGTTGGTCGGGCTCTGAGTCAACGTGGTAATGCCGGACAGATTGGTGGTCAGAATGAAGTTGGTGCCGGTAACGTCAGGCATGAGGACGGAGCAGTTTGAGTTGGCGGCGAGGATCAGGTTGGTGAAACTCCATAAAACAACGGGCGGGAGGGTGTCACGAACGATCACGGTGCGGATGGCAGCATTTGTGTTGCCGCTGCCGTCCGTGGCGGTATAGGTCACAAAATTCGTTCCGACCAGATTTACATTCACGGTACCGTTGGTGGTTAGCAGGGCAACGCCCGAACACGCGTCGCTGGCGGTGATACCAGGATCGAGAAAGAGGTTGCCAAGCTGAACGTAAAGAGGATTGCCACCGTTGATGGAGAGCGTGGGCGGCGTCTGGTCTTCGACGACAATTTGGTTGGTGGAATAGGCCGTGTTGCCCGAGGCGTCGGCGACCGCAATGATCACGACGTTGGTTCCGATGGGCAGCGGATAGTTATTCGTGGGAGCTTGAGTGATGTATACCGCGCCGGACAAATCGGTGGCGAGAATGGAATTGGTACCGGTGATGTCCGGCATGGCGATGGAGCAATTGGAACCGGCAGCGAGTACCAGATTGGTAAAACTCCAGGAAATTGTCGGGGGGGTGGTGTCGCGGACAATAACCGTACGCGTGACCGTGTTCGTATTGCCGGCGCCGTCCGTAGCTGCGTACCCGAGCAGATTCGTTCCGACGAGACTCACATTCACTGCGCCGTTTGTGGTCAAGAGCGCGATGCCGGAACACCCATCGCTGGCGGTGACGCCGGGATCCACAAACGGACTATCGAGCTCGAGGTAAAGCGGATTGGCGCCATTCAACGAAATGACGGGCGGCATTTGATCTTGAACAACAATTTGGTTCGTCGAGTACGCCGTGTTTCCAAAGGCATCGGCGACGGAGATGACCACGAAATTGGTGCCGATCGGCAAAATCGAGGTGTTGGTTGGACTTTGAACGATCGTTAGCGGGGTCGACAAGTCGATGGCGAGGATGGAATTGGTTTCCGTCACGTCGGGCATGGCCGCGGAACAGTTTGAATTTGCCGCGATAATGATGTTGGTGAAACTCCAGAGAATTAAGGGGGGCGTGGTATCGCGCACGATGACGGTGCGTGTGGCGGCATTCGTATTGCCACTGCCGTCGACGGCAGTGTAGGTCAGTAAATTGGTGCCGATGACAATGGTGTTTACGGCGCCATTGGTGGTCAAAAGGGCGATGCCGGAACAGCTGTCGCTGACGGTGACACCGGGATCAACGAAAGTGTTGCCGAGCTCCTCGTATAAGGGATTTGCGGCGTTCAAAGAAATGGATGGGGGTGTCTGGTCTTGAACAAAAATATGGTTGGTGGAATAGGCCGTGTTGCCGGAGGCGTCGGCGACCGAAATGATCACGACATTGGTGCCCAGCGGCAGGACTGCATTGTTCGTCGGGTTTTGCGTGATGGTCAGCGTGCCGGAAAGGTCGGTGGCGAGAATGAAATTGGTTCCGGTGACATTGGGTATGGCAACGGAGCAATTGGAGCCGGCGGCGAGGACGAGGTTGGTGAAACTCCAGGAAATGGCGGGTGGGGTGGTGTCGCGAACAATCACGGTGCGGGTGGCCGAGCCCGGGTTCCCGTTGCCGTCATTGGCGGTATAGGTAATGGTGTTCGTGCTGACGAGACCCGTAGTAACTGTGCCGTTCGTGGTGACCGGCAATATGCCGGCACAGAGGTCAATCGCGCTTGCGCCGGGATCGGTATAAGTGGCGCCAAGTTCGACGTAAAGCGGATTGGCGCCGAAGAGCGTGACGACCGGCGGCAAGGTATCCTGGACGGTCAGCGGCACCGAGCTGGTGGCGCTGCCATACAGATTGGTGGCGACCAAGGCGATGATATGACTGGGCAGATGGATATTAGTCAGCGAGAGAGAGGTGTTGGTTGCCCCGGAAATAGCTGTGGCGTCCAGGGTCCAAAGATATCTCACGGGTGCGGTGCCGCTGGCCGCGGCGGTGAAGGAGACGTTGCTGCCGCACTGGATCGTTTGTGCGACGGGCGGATTGGTGATGGCAGGCGGTAAATAGACGGTCAAGGTAGCGACGCTGCTGGTGGCTGTTCCATAATTGTTCGTCGCCAGCAATATATAACTGCCGGCAGAACTGGTGGTGACCGCCGTCAACGAGAGGACGTTGCTGGTCGCGCCGGAAAGATTGGCGCCGTTCGCGAGATTAGTGCCGTTCTGCCGCCATTGATAAATGATTGGCGCACTGCCGGTGACGCTGGTGGTGAACAGAGCACTTCCGCCGGCAATGGCCGACTGATTGGCCGGTTCGGTACTGAAAGCCGGGGGAACCACCACGGTCAAGGCGGCCACGCTGCTGGTGACGGCGCCCAGGATGTTGGTGACCACGACACGGTAACTTCCGGCGTTGGGGGAGGTGAGGGGAGCGAAGGTGAGCTTGTTGCTGTTGATGCCGGAAATATTGGTGGCGGACGGGAGGTTGGTGCCATTGAACAGCCATTGATAATTCAGAGGCGACGCGCCATTTGCGCTCACGCTGAGCGCAAGCGTGAGGCCATTGGTGCCCGTTTGATTGGCGGGTTGAGTGACAAAATAGGGCAATGAAAAAGGGGCCAGGGCATTGATGAGATTGGTGCCGTTCGGAGTGCCGAGACCGGTGGCCAGATCGTAATTCGTGACGGCGGCATAAAGACCGGCCGTATTGGTGCCAATGTTGTTGCCGGAGGTAATGTCGTGAAAACAATTGGAGTAATTCGTGGAGGCGGCGAGGGCGTAGATGGCGGGGTTCAGGAAGCCGACCGGGGAACTGCCGGAGGCGATGGCCTGCTGATTGACGAGCGCGGTGAAGCCGGCCCAGAGCGGCGCGGCGCAACTAGTGCCGCCGAAGAAACCGGAGCTGCCATTGTTATAAACGACTTCAATGGCATCGGCGGTCAGGGCGACATCGGGAAAATTCCGATAGATCGTCGAGCCGCTATTGGCGGTCATGCTGACATTGGTTTGCCACGAGGGGATGGTGTAATTGGAGCTGACGCCACCGCCCGATCCTTCGTTTCCTCCCCAATTCCAGACCGTTTCCGAAGAGCGCGCCGTTCCGCTCATGGTCAAGGACGTCCCGCCCACGCTGGTGACATAAATGCTGTCCACGGGAACCGGGCCGGTGGAAGAATTGATGGCTTCGGCGGCGGTGTAGGCATCGGAATCGCCGGACGATTGAAAGAAACTCTGGCCTTGCACGACCATTTCCTTGAGTTGCGAATCCAAGGTTGAGCCGCCGAGGGTCCAGATGCTGCCAGGGTTGGCGCCCCAGGACCACGAACAACTGATCTGCTTGGCGGAATCATCCGTAACAATCCGATTAAAGACATCATACGGATTGCTGCCTTCGTAGACGGTGAGGCGGGAAAGACCGGGTGCCATGGCAATAATCATTTCAATGTCGAGCGAGACTTCGGCCACAGCGTTGGCCAAGCCGCTATAGCCGGGATTGCCGCTGACCTTAATCAGGACATTCGTCAACGGCACGTTGGTATAACCGCAATTGGACTCGTACGTGTTGATGTCATTCGTGTAATAGCCATCGAATTCGGCGACGGCGGCAATCTGGCCCGAACCGACGAGGCTGGCGCCGGGGGCATAGGCATTCCGGAAATCGTGGCCTTGATACGAACCGCTGGGGCCGGTGCCATTGTAGTTAAGGGGCGCGAGGGCTGCGGACGGGCGCTGATGGGCGAGAGGCCGGGGTTGGCTGAAATCACTGAGGCCCCACATATCTCTTACCGGCACATTAGTGGGGACGGAAGGGTTGGAGTCCGGCGCAAAAAATACCCGGTGCTCGGTGGGATGCTGGTAGTGGTTCAGCCTGATCTGAAAAGCCTGCTCGACGTTGGCCGCGCTGCCGACGACATCGAGGACCATGCGATTGGAATACGTACCGGAAATGACGAGACCGTTATCCTTCGCGAATTTTATCACCGTTTGATAATCGTTTTCGGTCGGGCCAAAGCGGGCGGCGAATTCGGTCGGGGAAAGGAACCGGTGGAAATTGGTGCTATGCGAGTCGTAGAGTTCCGCCAACAGGCTATCCAGTTCTCCCTCGTGACTCAACGGAAGTCCGATGGCGAGGGAAATCTCATTGGTAGCCGGCACTTTTCCCACACTCGATAAACTGGTGACAACCGAAGGGCGGTGCCCGAGCAGTAGCCGGCGTTCGCCGCTTGCTCCAAGACAGGACAAAATTGTGCTCCAAATCAAGACGGTGGCGATGGCAATACACCTGCCGGGTTTAAGAAGCAGCAAACTGTTCATTTTTTGCCACTACCAGCAATGTCCATTCCATGCGTAACGCCACTTGCTATTGATTAGAAAGTAGGGGTCGAAGACTTCGAATGCCAGTTGAGATTTGGGGTATCGAGGTCAGCTGTTCGGGGACAGAATTGTTTGAGAAACAGGGATTTAGAGTGGAATGCCGAGGAAGCGGAGGTCTACTTGGGCGCGAAGGTATGCCAGGCCGCAAGCCCGACGAGCAAGAGGGCCGGTGCGAGCAACAGGCAGATTCGGCCGAGCCATTTTTGCGCGACGGACTTGGCGGTGAGGCCGAGAACTTGTGCGCCGGTGGCGATACCGTTGCTCACGTGATACGCCGCAGCAAAGATGCCAAGCACGTAGAATTCGGCGACGAGGAGATTGACGGGATGGCCGGATGGCAAGTCGCGCCAGAATTGCCAGATAGCGCGGGAGGCGGAATCAAAAGCGGAATGCGGGTCAAATCGGCCGCCGAGCCAGCGATGCAGCGTGATGACGTGGAATAGAATGAATGCGAGCAGGATTACGGCGCTGACGCGTTGCAGCCATTGGCGGAGGTCGCTGCCATGATGATGTTTTGCCACGCCGAATTTTAATTTCTCGCGGCGCAAGGCGAGCGAATGGATGACGAGGTGCAGTATGAGGAAAGCACCGAGCGCAAAGCCGGTAAGGGCGAGATAATGACGCGGACAATGGCCGCCGCTGCAACTGCATTCGTGTTGGGCGGCCGCGCCAAACTTCATTGCCATGATGGCATGCGGATCCGGGGCGGAGGCTTTCTGGCGATGACCGCCGCAGCCACAGGAGCTCTTTTTACATTCAGATTTGGACGCGATTTCAACGCACAGGAGAGGTCACTTTTGGGCTGCCGCCGGGCGACGGCCGCAGGAGCAATTCGGACACGGTTCGCCACCGCCATGATGGTGAGGCGCGGCTTGGGCTTGAACGACGGTGACGCCGAGGTTCATGGCGGTTTCACCCCATTTCCAATCACCGCCGCAGGGGCCGCCGTTGAGGGCGAGGGTTTCGCCGAGCAGCTTGGGTTTGGCGGGAATCGTGGTTCCGAAACGTTTGGCGAATTCCGCGGGTTCGCCGTCCACCTCCTGGTCAATGACCACAGTGAAGTCCAACGCGAGCTGGGTGGCCGTGTCACGGCTGCTGCCATGGATGCAGGTCAGCTCGTAAAGGCATACGCTACTGACGTCGCCGCCGAGGTCGAACAGGACCGTGTGGTCGGCGGCGTCGGCGGGGACGCCGGCGAGCTTCAGCAAACCGGGTGCGGTTAGCTTCCAACTGGCCGCAGCTTCGCCGGGGAGACTTTTGACATGACGGGCGATGAGGCCATCGGCGCCGGATAGTTTCAAGGGCTGGACGCGTTCAAACCGCAACAGGTCGCCGATGGTGGTTTTTTTATAGATCAAGAAGGCCATGATGTTTTTGGAATTCGGTGATGAGGCGCTTTAGGTCCGCATCATTCAGTTCTGATTTTTGTTGGGTGGCAGCCCGGCGAATGTCTGCGAGCAATTCTGCCAGCAGATTATCGGGCACAGAGAGCTTTAGACTGTCGAGCTTGTGTTTCAGGACGCGGGCGCCGGAGTGGCGTCCCAATACAAATTGCGAAGGCGCGTGTCCGCTGTCTTCCGGGCGGAACGCCTCATAGGTGCGCTGATCGGCCAACAGGCCGCCGCAGTGAATGCCGGATTCATGGCGGAAAGCGGCGGCGCCGACGATGGGTTTTTCCTGCGGCACGGGGCGGCGGGTGATTTCCGCCACCAAATCGCTCAAGCTGGAAAGGTCGCGGGAACGGAAGCCGCAATCGCATTTGAGCGCGACTTTGAGGGCCATGACCACTTCGGCGAGCGGGGCGTTTCCGGCGCGTTCACCCAGTCCGTTGATGGTGACACTGGCGCACTGGCAGCCCGCTTCAAACGCCGCAATTGTATTCGCAGTGGCCATGCCGAGATCATTGTGACCGTGAAATTCCAGAGGCAGATCGGGGGCGGCGAACTTGACGTCGGCGATCATCTGTTGCGTCTGCGACGGAGTAAGAATTCCCACGGTATCGGCGAGTCGCAGCCGGGCGAGCCCATTTTCGCGGGCGGCGGAAGCGAATTCGCGGAGGAAACCCGCATCCGCGCGCGAGGCATCCTGGGCGCCCACGGTGAGGTAGCCGAAAATACCGCGAAATTCGGCAGCCAGTTCAATGAGCGTCTGAAAGACCCAGTTGCGCTGCTTGCCCCAGGCCTGGAGATGGATATCGGAAACCGGCAGCGAAAAATGCGCGGCATGGACACGGCAGCGGGCGGCGGCTTGCAAATCCTGGCGGGTGGCGCGGCACCAGGTGAGTAATTTCACGGGCAGACCCAGATCCGAGACGGCGTTAATATCATCGATTTCTTCCTGGCCGATGGCGGGGATGCCGACCTCGAGTTCGGGCACGCCGGCAAAGGCGAGAACGCGGGCGATGGCGATCTTATCTTCGCGGGAGAATACCACGCCGGCGGCCTGTTCACCGTCGCGCAACGTGGTATCAATCAAATGAGGGGAAATGTCCATCAGGCAAACAGCGTGGCTGGGGGCAGGGCGCGGCCTTCTTCGAGGCTGTCCAGAACGGCCTCCGCCGTTTCGATGGTGGCTTCTTTGTACCAGATGTTTTCCGGATAAACCACCATCACCGGGCCGCTCGTGCAGATGTTCATGCAACCGGTGCTGGAGACCATGACTTCGTCCAGACTGCGGTCCTGAACTTCGTTGGTGAGGTGTTGGAGGATTTGCGGCGATTCCTTTTTGTGACAGACGCCGGCGGCGCCCGTGGGGCGGTAACTGCCGCAAACGAATATGTGATGTGCTGGTTTGCTCATGTGATTAGAGGGTTAATAGTGAGAATAGAAATGCAGTTAGCCGCAGCCGGTCCCGGTTCCCTTGCAGGTGACTCCGGCGCCGCAGCCGTTGAAGCGGCGTTTTAATGCCGGGGGGACGGGCTGTCCGGCAAACACGGCTTTGAGTCCTTCATCGATGATGCCCTCCATTTCGATCACCTTTAATCCGCAGGCGGCGAGGGTCTTTTGCGGGGTCGGTCCGGCCGCCGTCACCAAAAGGGCGCGGCAATCCTTTAATGATTCCGCGAGCGCGGCCCAACGTTCTTCGCCGCTGCCGGATTCGGGAGTGCGACGAATTTCCAATAGTTTGAAACTTCCCGGCGTGGTATCATCCTGCTGGTAAATGGCCAGACGATCCGCTTCGCCGAGATGCTGGTTGACCAAGGCGCCTTCCATGGTGGCGACGGCGACGTAGGGGCGAACTTGTTCTTCGAGGGGATTGAGGCTCTTGTTCGCAAAGTGTTGGATCGTGTCGTGCTGCTCCGCCGTCATGTCTTCGCCGATATAACCGACGGCGTCCGCGCGGCAGCGGGCGCAATGGGTCATTTGCGGGAGGTGCTGACCGGATTGCAGCCGGACGCGCGCGGTCATCATATTGTCCGGCGGGGCGAGTTCCGCGAAGGCGGCGCCTTTGACGGGGACCATCGCCATGCAATTCATGATGTCGGCGCCGAGTTTGCCCACCTTTTGGGCGATTTCCGGCATGTGTTCATCGTTGACGCCCGGGATGATGATGCTGTTGATCTTCACGACCACGCCCCGTTCTTTCAGGCGGACGAGCGCTTCGATTTGCTTGGCTTGCAACAGGGCGGCGCCTTCCACACCGCGCAACGGGCGTTTGCCGTCGCGCACCCAGGCATAGATATTCGCGCCGATTTCGGGATCAATGGCGGTGACGGTGATGGTGACGTGACTGGTTTGGAGTTCGGCCAGTTCGTCAATGTACGGCCCGATGCCCAGTCCGTTGGTGGCCACGCAGAGCAGCAGCTTTGGATGTTTTTTGCGCACGAGCCGCAGGGTCTCCATCGTCTCGACGGGATTGGCGAACGGATCGCCGGGGCCGGCAATGCCGACGACGCTGATTTCGGGGCGTTTGGCGACCACGGCATCCAGGTACGCCAGCGCCTGCGGCGGGGAGAGAATGGTGCTGGTAACGCCCGGGCGGCTTTCGTTGATGCAATCGTATTTGCGATTGCAGAAGTTGCATTGAATATTGCAGCGGGGCGCCACCGGCAGGTGGACCCGGCCGTATTTTTTGTGCGCCTCCTTGCTGAAGCAAGGGTGGTTGGCGAAATCAATGCCCGGCGTTGGTGGGATGACATTCATAGGTAGGAATAGCCGATGGTTGAATAATCCTGTTTGGCTTCAAGCAACGAATTGACGATGCAATCGTAGAGGTTCTGCGCGCCGCGATAGCCCAGATGCAGAACGCGCTGACCGCCGATGCGGTCGTGGATGGGAAATCCGACCCGGATGAGCGGAACCTTTAACGACCGCGAGATTTGATAGCCCTTACTGCTGCCGATCAGAAAATCAGGATTCAATTCCGGCGCGAGTTCGGCGGCTTCGGCAAAATCAAATCCTTCTTTGACGAGGGTTTCCGCCGGCAGCGACGGGGCGGCGGCGCGCAAAGCCTTCTCCAAATGCTTGCTATGGCCGCCGCTGGCGCAGAGCACGGGCGTTACCCCGATTTCGGAAAGGAAAGTCGTGAGGCCAATCACCAAATCCTCTTCGCCGTAAACAATCGCGCGCTTTTCAAAGGCGTATTTATGTCCGTCGATCAGGCTGTCCACCAGCCGGCCGCGCTCGCGCCGATATTTCACGGGTATCTCGCGCCCGGTAACCGTGCTGAGCAGTTCGAAGAATTGATCGGTCTCGCGGATGCCGATGGGCAGGCCCAAGAGATGGCGCGGGACGGCGAAGGATTTTTCCAGCGAAGTGCCGGCGGTTTCCGTGGCGATCAGTGTTCGGCCAAATTCAATCGATGCTTTGGCGGAACCGGTGGCGGCGATATCGGCCAGGGTGGTGCCCCCGACCTGGATTTTCTCGTATTGTGCCCAAGTTTCGCCGTCCATCGTTTCGGAGTAATCGGGTAGCAAGGTGTAAGTCAGCCCGAAATCAGCAAGGATTTCCTTTAAATACCGCAAATCAGCGGCGGAAACCATGCCGGGAAAAACGTTAAGGGATCCCGTCTTCTCGCCACCTTTGCCCAGTTGTTCCACGAGGGCCTTCACGGCGGCATGAAAGCCATCGATGTGCGTCCCGCGGTAGCTGGGCGTCGAAACGGTAACGACGGGGGCCGTGAGGCTATCGCCGTGGTTTTGTTTGAGCTCGTACAGGAGCCGGGGCATATCCTCGCCAATCGTTTCGGTCAGGCAGGTGGTGGCGGCGCCGATGAGTTGGGGATGATATTGGCGGGTGATGTTGAGGATGCCTTGGGAGAAATTCTTGCTGCCGCCGAAAATCGCGCTTTCCTCGTGAAAGTTCGAAGACGCGATATCCATGGGTTCGCGGAAATGGCTGATGAGATAGCGGCGGATATAAGTGGAGCAGCCTTGAGAACCATGAAGGAAAGGGATACAGCCTTCAACACCGCGGAAAACGAGGCAAGCGCCCAACGGGGTGCACAATTTGCAGGCGTTACGGGTGGAGGTGAAGTTCTTTGAACGGATTTCGCCATCGGCTACCAAATTGACCGGCGCTTTCGATTTGGGGCTTTCCGGCTCGGCGGCCGCGGTTTCGCCGCAACTCGCGCAGGATTCCGGAGATGAGGAGCAGGCGGCGCAGTTCATGGCGTCCTCCGTCCTTCATATGTGTGAGTTGTCGGCACAGCGAGTGGAGGTATTGCAGCTCGGATGCCAACGGTGAATTCCGGCGCGAAAACGCTAAAAATCATGCAAAAGCCCCGTAAAAGCGGGGTAATTTAAAATCAGAGGAAACGCCCTCGTGAATATTTCCTACATTGACGTAGCTTTGGTGATTCGCCGCCACATTTGTGTAGGCTCTCGCTTTTGAGCCGCCACGGAAGCGGGACAAGGAAACGCACCGGGGGGGAGGTTACTGCGAACGAGTTTTGGCGCGACGCCAGGCGAACCAAAGTCCGCCGATCGCGGTCAATCCCAGAGGAGCGGGCTCAGGGACGGACTGAAAAAGGAAAGTTGCGCCGTAAATCTGGTTGGCAACATTTGAAGTCGGGTAGATCGTGGGAAGGGAAAAACCATTTCCGGTTTCGGCGGCGACGCCCAAGTAATTGAGCGGCAACTGTGCTTGACTGTCGGGCAGGTCGGCGAAACCAAACGAACCGATTGATCCAGCGGCGATGACATAGGTATTTCCAGCGGTAATCGACAGAGGGCTGATGGATTGATACAAGTTGCCATTAATCGCCACACTATTATTTAGGCCAATCACGGCGGAGCGCAATAGCGTCCCGTCGGCTGACCACAAGCCGACGGAGATCGAATCCGAAGATTGGAGGATGCTGGCTGCCAGCAACGCACCCAAGCTATTGATGACCAAGTTTTGAGAAGAGGAAAAAACCCAGCCGACGGTTGCATTGTTGCCATAGATATAAGGCGAGAAAACGACGTTGCTCACAATGACGGGCGGGGCATCGATCGTATTCACGGCTTCGATGTTGCCTTGGGCGCAGAGTTTCGACATTCCGCCGGAAAGGCTGATGGCGAACGTCAGAAGGGCAACTTTTCCAAATCCCGAAGAAAACAAATCCAAGAGTTTCATCTTAAGCGTTATCATAGCAGATGGACGAGAAACGTCGACAATTATGATGTAACATTCAGGTTAACAAATTCCGTTCATTTGTATTTTAGCGCCAAGTTCTGAATCCGAATCCTTGCTTTTTTGAGAGAAGGGGATCTTCGCGAGGCTTCTTCAATATCCCATTGGCTTGCGACTAGCGGGCAAAGTATATCATTGTACTCAATTCCTACCTTGGCAGTTGATCCATGATGGGGAAGAAGCGCCTTGCGGATTCTTGGAGGCGCCTTTAAGGCGAGTTTCAAAAGTTCGGTCTTGGGGTCGATTACTGAGTCAGGTTGAACGGGAAATTTTGAAACCGGCAGTCTGAAGAGTTTCGCTAGAGGAAATGGATTTGCCAAGAGCCAAAATTCCGCCTCACGTACACAAATGCGAAGCAGGAAGTCGGAATGGCGCTCCCGATCTTCTCCTAGCCATTCGTCGAATAGTTCCTGGCAACAGGGGCGAAAATCCAAGTCGGTCAAAATTAAAACTGGCAACCCATTCTGGGCCATTTTATTATAGTTAACGGCGTTATTTTTCAATCTTCCACACCCCCCGCCATCAAACTCGCGCCAAATTTGCAACGCAGCGTGTTCATTAATCAAACGTCTGCCGAATGCCAGTCCCAGACTATCTTCAGCGGCCAGATAAATTTGGTTGCCCAATTTCATTAAACGCCAGCAAGCGAAAGTTGTTCCAATCCCGGCGGACACAGAGCAGGCAAAAGTACTTGCCCGGCAGAGAAACCGCTCTTCAGCATCAGGCGTTCCTTGTCGGTGGCAGGTTCAATTACCGTTCCATCATCGGTGTTGACAAAGCGGATGATAGATTCGAGCCCAACTGATAAATCTGACAGTAACGGTTCGCTGTGGGTAGTAAGAATCACTTGGCGATCCGGATATTTGCCCGATTTAAGGACTAAATGTATTAGCTTGGGAAGCTTTTTCACAATTTCTAAATTCAGGGACAATTCCGGCTCTTCGAGCAACAGCAATGAATCCCCTTCCATCAAGGACCAAAGCAACCCGATTAAACGCAAAGTTCCGTCGGAAAATTGACTCTCGCGTTGCCAAGCTCCGCTTTCCCGCCAATGTTTAAATTTAGCTTTAAGGTGTGGCGCGCCGGTGATTGAGTCTGGTTCGAAAGTTAATTCTTGAAATTGCGGTACTACTTTGTCCAGTGCCTTCTGAATGCGATTAAGGCGCGCGTTTCGCGTGGGTGTGGCAGTCTCCGCAATACGTTGTAGAAAACCTTGACCAAAAGGATCACGCTGAAGTCTGTTGCCGCCTAGTTCATCGGCGTGTTTTAACAGTTGGGGTACGAGATGAAGGTAAGTAATTGCGGCAAAATAATGCGCCAATGGGCGAAAACTCTTGTTGGCGTTGGGATTCTCCAAGTATGTAGTAGTTAGACGATCCGTGTCCGCCAAATCCTGTTTGTCAGGGCGTTGGCATTCGGGCAAGACTTCCCCGTTTTTTGTGACTTTTTCTTCTGAAATGACTATTCGGTTGTTTCCCCGCCCTTCTCCTTTAAAGCCAAGGCTGTAAATCCAAACGTCATCAGTATTCTGAAGTGTAACTTCTATTTTTACTTCTGTATCTTTTTGTGCGTTTAAGCACCGTAATTTGGCAAGTCCTTCACGACGGTTGATTGCTTCTTGCAAACCGCCAGCCCCTGGTTTAGCGCCGGCTGGGGCTGCCACGTCGCGGAGAAAGCGCAGGGCATCGAGAAAATTGGACTTTCCCACGGCGTTGGCACCAATTACGTATGAACGTCTGTGGAGATGAACATTTTGAAGATGTTTGAAATTCCTCCAATTCTTCAGCGATATTTTGACGATGTTCACGTCGGGATTATTAACAAATAACATCCCGATCGCAAAGCGTTTCTGCATGGTTCAAAACTATTGGGCTCTCCCATGCCCATAGATTTCCGTTCAGTGATTACAGACGGAAGTCAGCCGGGCGCGGCGGGGGGCGAACTGCCAGACGGGGCTGGCGACGCTGGCGTAGACTTCCTTGGCGAAATTGACCATCCCAACATAGCCGGCGAGCGGCTCTTTGCGCTCGTGATTGTGGTCGCAGAATCCGATGCCAAGTTTGTAGGCGATGGGGCGCTCTTTCACTCCGCCGATAAAAAGGTCCACGTCTTTTTCCAGACAGAATTTGGCCAGTTCGAGCGGGTTGGCGTCATCCACGATAATCGTGCCGGGATCGGAAATCTCCTGAAGCTGGCGGTAATCTTCCTGATCGCCGGTCTGCGAGCCGACGACGCAGGTCTCCATGCCGAGCATGCGCAAAATGCGGATGAGGGAAAATGCCTTGAAGGCGCCGCCAACATAAACAGCGACGCGTTTGCCGACCAGCTTCTGTTTGTAGCGTTGCATTTCCGGATAAATCGCGGCGACTTCCTGGCGGACAAGCTGCTGCGCGCGCTCCATGATGGTCGGGTCGTCCTTGAAGAATTTTGCGGCTTCGTAAAGGGCGGCGCTCATGTCTTCGATGCCAAAATAGGAAACGCGCTTGAACGGGATGCCGTGGTCGCGCTCGATCATTTTGGCCAGATGAGTCATGGAACCGGAACATTGCACGAGATTGAGCTTGGCGCCGTGGCAACGCCGAATGTCTTCGACGCGCGCATCGCCGGTAATGGTGGAAACCACTTCAATGCCGATGCGTTTGTAATAATCGCGGATGATCCAGGCTTCGCCGGCCAGATTGAATTCCCCGAGAATATTGATACTATGCGGGCCAATTTGTGAGGTATCGCCGGTACCCACTAATTTGTAAAGCGCTGCGCACGCGGCTTTGTAACCGTCCTTTTTCGTGCCTTTGAAACCTTCCGAATGCACGCCCAAAACGGGAATGCCGGTTTTGGCGGCCACCCGCTGGCAGATCGCGGAAACGTCGTCACCGATCAGGCCGACGATGCAGGTGGAATAGACAAAAGCGGCTTTGGGTTTATAATGGGCGATGAGTTCCATCAATCCGGCTTCGAGCTTTTTCTCGCCGCCGTAGATCACATCCATCTCTTGCAGATCGGTCGAAAAGCTATGGCGATGAAGCTGCGGACCGCTGGAAAGCGAGCCGCGAATATCCCAGGTGTAAGCGGCGCAGCCGATCGGGCCGTGAACAATATGCAGCGCATCGGTGATGGGATAGAGCACGACGCGGGAACCGCAAAAGACGCACGCCCGCTGGCTGACCGCCCCGGCCGTGCTGGCCTTGCCGCAGGCCATGTCAGCGGCGGGCGTGGTGGCATCCTTGCGGACGACCTGCTTTTCGCGATCCGGGAGCAGTTCAATCATTGGGCCCTTTTATTTTCGCGGGAACGAGTTTCCGGACTTGCGGGCCATCCACGCGGAGGAGCGCCCATTCGTCCATGACCTTCGCTCCAATTTTTTTGTAGAATTCGAGGGCGTTCTCGTTCCACCGCAAGGCCGTCCACTCGAATCGGCCGCCGCCGCGCTGGATGCTGATCCGGGCGACGGCCTCCAGCAACGCCCGGCCGATGCCGGACTTGCGAAATTTGGGCCGGACGTACAGGTCCTCGAGAAAGGTCCCGATGCGGCCGGCGAAACTGGAAAAGGTATGATAGTAAATGGCGTAGCCGGCATGATCGCCATCGGCATGGGCAATCAAAGCGCCAGCCACGCTTCCCTCACCGAAAAGCGCCGCGCGCAAGGAGGTGGCAGACACTTCCAGCTCATGCGTGAGGCGCTCAAATTCCGCCAGCTCGCGAATCATGGCCAGGAGGAGCGGCACATCGGATTCCACAGCGGAGTTGATGGTGAAAGAATTCATTTATTTACTACGATTGGTTGGGGGTTCCGCGCGGGCGGGCGCGGCGGCCCAGGTTTAGGTCATTGGATAAGCTCGAAAGTTTCCTCGGGGCAGAGCCGGTCTTTGTGATCGAGCAGCGCGTCGTTGATTTGTTCCATGAGGCGCAGCGCGCCCATATATCCGACGGAGGGGAAGTAACGGTGACCCATGCGGTCAAGCACCGGGAAACCGAAGCGCACAAACGGAATGTTCTCCGCGCGAGCAATATACTTACTATAAGTATTACCGATGAGAAGGTCCACCGGATTATTTTTAATCTGCTGATGCAATTCGAACAGATCAACATTTTGTTTCACCATGGCAGCGGGCGCATGATCCTTCAGGATCTCGCCGACGCGTTGTTCGAAATGCTTTCCTTGCGAACCGGTGAAGACATACGCGGGTTTCATGTCCAATTCCACCAAGAATTTGGTGAGGGCGATCACATGATCCGGGTCCCCGACGAGGGCGACCCGCTTGTTATGGAAGTATTGATGCATGTCGCTCATGGCATCGAGGAGACGGCCGCGTTCCTCGCCCAGGCTGGCGGGCACGTCGACGCCGCCGTGATTGCGCAGGGCATGGATGAAAATATCCGTGTTGCCGAGTCCGTAAGGCAATTCGAGCAGGGCGCAGGGGACGTTGCATTTTTCGTCCAGCTCCGTCGCCGCCGGGTGGGAGGCGAAGTGGCCGAGCGCGATCGTGCCGACGCTGTCGCCGGCGGATTTGATTTCCTCCATGGTGGCTCCGCCGCTAGGGAACATGCGATAATGGCCATCCTGGGGCAGATCCAGCACGCCGCTGGTATCGGGGAACATGATAGTTTTGATGCCCATTTCCTGGACGATGCGTTTGAGTTCGCGCATGTCGGAAGGATCAACGAAACCGGGAATCAGGTTGAGTTGGGCATCGTCCCGCAATTGCGCCTCGGTTTTTCCGGTGGATTCGGACAAATAATGAACCATGGCGGTGACCATGCTGGCGAAGCCGGTGACGTGCGAACCGAGGAAGCTGGGAGTGTTCGCGTGGATGACCCGTTTGCCGGCGGGAATAATGCCTTCCTCCGTGGCCTTTTTGATCATCATGGGAATATCATCCCCGATGACCTCGGAAAGACAGGTGGTATGGACGGCGACAATTTTCGGATTATAGATCGTGAAAATGTTGCCCAGCGCCTGGGTCATGTTGGCCAGGCCGCCGAACACGGACGCGCCTTCGGTGAAGGAGCTGCTGGTGGCGACGACCGGTTCCTTGAAATGGCGGGTGAGCTGGCTGCGATGGTAGGCGCAACAGCCCTGCGAACCGTGACTGTGCGGCATGCAGCCATTGATGCCGAGGGCGGCATACATGGCGCCGATGGGCTGGCAGGTTTTAGCCGGGTTGATCCGGAGCGCCTGGCGCGGTTTGATTTCAGTGGTGGTTCCGTTAAGCATAAAAATATCGGGTTAAATAGGGGGTTGATCAGGCTTCCGGAGCGGCCTCCGGAGCGGTTTCGGCGCCGGGCTTGCGCCAGGCTTTATTGGCGTTTTCCCGTTTCAGGGCTTCCACTTTGGAAGCGTGCAGGAGGGGGCTCGCCGACTGCGGTTCTTTTTCCCAGGGCGGGGTGATGAATTTCCACACTCTGGTGGTGAGCATCCGGTCGACTTCGCGATAAAAATTAACGGCGCCCGTGAAGGCGGCGTAAGGACCGCTGTAATCGTAACTGTGGAGCTGTTTGCAGGGCACGCCCATTTTTTCGATCACGAACTTGTCCTTGATGCCGGAACCGATGATGTCCGGCTTGTAAAGCTCGATGAGCTTTTCCATTTCATGATGACTGATGTCATCGATCACGAGAGTGTTCTTCTTCATTTCAACCATCATGCCTTCATAATCCTTGAAGGTGAAACCGCCGGCGGTCAACGCCGCAACTTGTTCCGGCGTGCGCGTGGGCTTGAACCGTTCGGGATCGGCCTCGACATGAAGTTCCTCAATGTTGCGGCTGTCGGCGTCCACCTTGATGGTGGGCAGAACTTTGCGGCCTTCGTAATCGTCGCGATGGGCGAATTCGTAACCGGCGGAAACGATTTCCATGCCGAGATCGCGGAACAGATCCTGATAATGATGGGCGCGGGATCCGCCGACAAACAGGGCGACTTTTTTGCCCTGATGCTTCGCTTTCATTTGCTCTTTGATGGGGCGGAGCGCCATCAGTTCCTGGGCGATGACCTCTTCGACGCGGTCGGTCAGTTTTTTGCTGTCGAAGAATTTGGCGATTTTGCGCAAGGTTTTTGCGGAAGCCTCGGCGCCGATGAAATTCACCTTGATCCACGGGATGCCGAATTTCTTTTCCATCATTTCGGCGATGTAATTGATGGAGCGATGGCACATCACGCCGTTAAGCATGACGGTGTGGCACCGTTTCACCTGGTCGTAGTTGACGTCGCCGCTCAGGGTGGCGGTGACATGGATGCCGCACTTGCGCAGGAGGGTGTCAATTTCCCAGGCGTCGCCGCCGATGTTGTATTCACCCAGAATGTTCATGGTAAACTCGCCTTCATCCGGCTTGTTGTCCAGGCCGATGATGTGTTTGAACACGCCGTTATTGGCGATATGATGGCCGGCGGACTGGCTGACGCCCTTGTAACCTTCGCAGCTGAAGGCGATCACGTTGATGCCGAGCTCTTCCTTCATCTGCTTGGCGACCGTGTGAATGTCATCGCCAATGAGACCGACGGGGCAGGTGGCCAGAATGGCGATCGCCCGCGGCTTGAAGATGTCGTAAGCCTCGCGGATGGCCTGTTTCAATTTCTTTTCACCGCCGAAGATGATCTGGTCCTCCTGCATGTCGGTGTTCATGCAGTATTGGAGGTAGTTCGTCTCGTTTTCGGGAACACGCACCAGGTTGCGCCGGGTCAGCCAGGCATAATAACCGCAGCCGACGGGGCCGTGCGTGATCTGGAGCAGATCATAGATCGGCCCCATGACGACGCCGCGGCAGCCCGCGTAGGTGCAACCGCGCTGAGTGATGATGCCGGGGATGGTGCGGGAATTGGCGCCGATTTCCGGCGGGCAATCGGGCTCATTGAGGATAATCTGTTTGGCGCGTTTTTTCCGGGTTTTGGCCGGATAAATCTTCAGCATTTCCTCTTTGACGGCCGCCGGATCGGGGCTGGCCACAGTATTGATTTCGTCGGGCATAATATTTTCCTTTCGGTTTTCTCGGCGCGGTTGCGGTGCGGAGGTTGGTGGCAACTGGTGGTACGGGTGGCGGCCGTTTAATTGTAGAGTCCGAATTCCATCAAGAGCTTTTCGAGCGCGGGAATCGGCAGCGGTTTCGGAATGACGAAATTCTGGTTCTCGTCAATGGCCTTGGCGAGGCTGCGATATTCATCCGCCTGTCCGCATTTCGGGTTCCATTCGATCACCGTCTTGCGGTTGATTTCGGCGCGTTGGACATCGTTGTCGCGCGGGACAAAGTGGATCATCTGGGTGCCGAGCAATTTGGCAAACTGTTCGATCATTTGTTTTTCGTTGTCGACCTTGCGGCTGTTGCAGATCAGGCCGCCGAGGCGGACTTTGCCGTTCGTGGCGAATTTGAGGATGCCCTTGCAAATGTTGTTGGCCGCGTACATGGCCATCATTTCGCCGGAGCAAACGATATAAATTTCTTCCGCCTTGCCGTCGCGGATGGGCATCGCGAAACCGCCGCACACCACGTCGCCGAGAACGTCATAGAATACGTAATCGAGCGCTTCGCTGGCATCGTAGGCGCCGAGCTGTTCCAGCATGTTGATCGAGGTGATGATGCCGCGGCCGGCACAGCCGACGCCCGGCTCGGGCCCGCCGGATTCAACGCACATGGTGTTACAAAAACCGCCGTTGCGGATGTCCGCCAGCTCGACGTCTTCACCTTCTTCGCGAAGGGTATCGAGCACGCTGCGCTGGGAGAGGCCGCCGAGCAGGAGGCGGGTGGAGTCAGCTTTGGGATCACAGCCGACCACCATGACCTTCTTGCCCATTTCAGCCAGACCAGCGACGGTGTTTTGGGTGGTAGTGGACTTGCCAATGCCACCTTTGCCATAGATTGCTATTTTTCTCATAATCGTTTTATTTGGGTTACTGGCCGCCCGCCGTTCTGCGAGAGGCGCGATACCACCCTATTGCAACCGGGATGCCAACTCATTTGCGCGCGGAGCGGAAG
>Ga0302320_10011130_pt1 | contig 19115 bp, 16 predicted proteins | sample Bog_T0_3_FD_202130 | JGI IMG/M metagenome (GOLD analysis project Ga0302320, IMG submission 202130) | Peat permafrost microbial communities from Stordalen Mire near Abisko, Sweden - Bog_T0_3 | ecosystem: Environmental > Terrestrial > Soil > Wetlands > Peat | place: Sweden: Abisko, Stordalen Mire... | reverse complement strand
CTGGCGCATGCGCAGGGCTTGCTGGACGGATTGGGTTGAGCAGTCATTGACCCACACGTGCAATGAATCTGCGAAACAGCGGTGCGGAGGTCACCGCACTCCAAACGCAGGCGCGACTGCAAGGCGGATTCGGGCCTCGCGAAGCGTCTGGAGTGCGGCGCGTTCACCGCCACTTTCGGAGGGGCGGCACACGATGCGAGCAGAAGGCACAGATTTTGAAACGACCCGGAGCCGAACCCCGGTTTGGCACGGAGACCGACGCAAGGAACGAATGAGGGCGTATCCAAAGCCGCCGCCGTTCAACTTGCTTATGGCCATGCGGCAGACGCTTGTGCTATGTTCGACGCGCAAGCCATTATAACCGTGAACTGAGTTAAGCAACTTTGGCAGGCTTTGACCAAGCCAAAACCAAGAGAGATTATGGGGGATGTTAGCGATTTCACACCGGATGCGCAGCAATCTTTGGACCTCGCGCGCAAGGAGGCTGACCGTCTTGACCACAATTTTGTGGGCACCGAACACCTGTTGCTAGGCATGATCAAACTTGCGCAAGGCGTGGCGGTCACGGTGCTGACAAAGCTGGGCCTGGATTTGGAAACCGTGCGGCAGGAAGTTGAGCAAGGCGTCGGCACCGGGCCGGATCGAAAGAAGGCCGGGAGAGTGCCGCCCATCACGCCACGCGTCCAAAAAGTGATGGCACTGGCCCAACAAGAAGCGAAACATTTGAATCACACCTATGTTGGGACCGAACACCTTTTGCTCGGCTTACTGCGGGAAGGGGAGGGTGTCGCAGGCAGGGTTTTGCGCGGTCACGGGATGGACCTTGAACAAACCCGGGCGGAAATCGTGCGTGAGCTTGATCGCCGTTCCGAGGCCAGTTGCGCCGGCCAGCAGACCCCTTCAACCCCAAACGAAAACCCGGCGCCGCAATCACGGTTCGAAATGCCGAAGGCGGCAATTCCGGGAGATCCCATGGTGAGCGCTTTCACCCCCCGCGCCCAGCAGGTCCTGCTCCTGGCGCGCAAGGAGGCCGACCGTTTCAACCACAGTTTTTTGGGCACGGAACACCTGTTGCTAGGTTTGATCAAACTTGGGCAAGGGGTGGCGGTCAGTGTCCTGGCGAAGCTGGGCTTGGATTTGGAGACGGTGCGGCAGGAAGTGGAGAAACGAGTGGGCAAGGGACCCGATCAAAAAATGCTCGGAAGTATTCCGTACACGCCGCGCGTCCGAAAAGTGATCATGCTGGCTCAACAAGAAGCCAAGCATTTGCAACACACTTATGTTGGAACCGAACACCTATTGCTCGGATTGCTGCGGGAAGGCGGAGGCAGCGGGGCCAAGGTTTTGCGAGCCTTGGAGATTGACCTCGTACAAACCCGCAACGAAATCCTGCGGGAACTGGATCCCAATTTCTCACCCAACAAACAGCAAATCACAGAGCAGGAGAGCACGGCCATGAACCCGCGACTTGAAATCCCACTTGATCCAGAAGCCGGCAGTGGAAAGCCGGATTCCGTGGCCACCAGCCAACGATACGACGTATATTGTACTGAGCGCAGCACGGAGATTGTAGTCTATCGCAATGCCCTTTTTAAAGGCTCCAAGAGACTCCTCAGCAGCGATTCAATGGGGCAGTTCATTGAATTGGAGCTGGCGGACGGACAAGCGATATTTGTCTCCAGGTTTTCAGTGATCAAGTTCTGTGAGCCCGGCGCCACTCCCGGTGGCGAGACGGTCCCAAAAGGTTGACGAAGGCGCGGCACACTGATTAGGCTGGCGGAAGTCATGGAAACGAACACTGAATTTCATCGGCGGCGGGAAACCGCTCACCGCCTCGCGCGGCTGGCGCTGTTTGGCTTTCTCATAACCTTCATCCTGGCGAGGGTGTTTGTGATCCTGATCATGTCCAAGGCCATGCCCAACTTGTACTTCTTCATGCACGGCACGCACGTGCATCACCTGAATTACGGGATTTTCCTGCTGTCGGTTGTGGCCGGCTACAGCGTGTTTCGGCGCCCCCTCGGCCGCGCGGCAGAGATCACGGCGCTGATGTACGGCGTGGCCATGGCCCTGACGTTCGATGAATTCGGCATGTGGCTGCATCTGGGCGGCAGCTACTGGCAGCGGGCCAGCGTGGATGCGGTGATTGTGATCTCGGCATTCTTTGCGCTCGTGGCGTTCGCCACGACGCTGAAGCGGTTTGAATCCCATCACTTCTGGCTTTTCTTCGCCCTGCTGGCGGCGATGGCGGGCTTTGGCGTGGTGCTCTACCTCGCGGGTCTCCACTTGGGCGGCATGATGGGCCAGCAGCTCCGCGACCTGGAAGCGGCCTCGTCGCCTTAGGCAACTCGAGAAACCAACTTCAGGAGACCGGCTCCCCAATCAAATCATAGTCGGTGTGGCCAACGATTTTGACGCGGGCAAATTCGCCCACCGGCAACTGGCCGCGCACATAGACTCGTCCGTCAATATCCGGCGCGTCCGCTTCGCCGCGGCCAACGAAGTAATGGCCTTTCATCCGGCCCGGGTGGCGGTCGGGTTCACGGATCAAGCCGTGCTCCCAGGAGGTGACGTTTGCGCCCTGCAATTGCTTGGCGCTGGCTTCTCCCTCGATCAGCACCTTGAGTTCGCGGCCCACGAAGGATTCCGCAATCCGCACGGCCACCTGATGTTGCGCGGCCATGGCCAGTTCGCGGCGCTTTTGTTTCACCTTGTCGCTCACCTGGCCGGCCATCGCGCCGGCGCGGGTGCCATCCTCCTGGGAATAGGCGAACACCCCGAGCCGCTCGAATTTGGTTTCGCGGATGCAGTCGAGGAGGGCTTCAAAACTCTTTTCGGTTTCGCCTGGAAAGCCGACGATGAAAGTGGTCCGCAGGGCGATGCCCGGCACGCCGGCGCGGATTTTTTTGATCAAGTCCACGATGTAAGTTTGCGAGGTTTCGCGGCGCATCCGTTCGAGCATGTTTTCGTGGATGTGCTGGAGCGGCATGTCCACATAGCGCGCCACCTTCGGGCAGCCGGCAATGGTTTGGATGAGTTCGTCCGTCCAGTGCGCCGGATGGGTGTAGAGCAGGCGGATCCAGAATTCGCCGGGGAGGGAATTCAGTTCGCGCAGCAGCGTGCAGATGGTTGCTGCCTCGCCGGCCAGCGATTTGGCAGCGGCCGAGAATTTCTCCGGCGACGAAATTGCGCGGCTGTGGTTCGGCCGCAAATCCAATCCATAGTAGGTGGAGTCCTGCGAAATGAGGTTGAGTTCCTTCACGCCGTCGGCCAGCAATGCCCTAGCCTCGGCGATCAGGTCGCCCTGCCGCCGGCTGCGATGCGAGCCGCGCATGCGCGGAATGATGCAAAAGCTGCACGGATGGTTGCAACCCTCGGCGATTTTGACGTAGGCAAAGTGTTTGGGCGTGAGCCGGAAGCGCGGGGTGGCGAAATCGGGGATGAAGGTCGGGCGCGGCGTGACGTCCACCAGCGGTTCCGTGGCGGCGCCTCGTAAGAGCGCCGCTGACTTTTCCCCCGACGGATTGGCGGCCCTCTCCCGCGACGCCGCCAGCAGGGTTTTGGTTTTTCCAAATCTCTCAGTCCCGCGAAGGGCACTCTCCTTTTCGTGTTCGTCCACAACCCGGCCCTCTTCAAGTTGAGTGAGCCGCGCGGAAAGTCCCTCCTTGGAGGTTGAGCGTTGCATTGCGAATGTTGAATCCTCCCCTGCTTTCCCCACTTTCGCCGCCCGATTTGCCACGGCCCGGCTCACGATTTCCCCCACCTGCGCCACCTGGTCAATGCCCATGAAAGCGTCCACTTCCGGCAGGAGCTTGGGCAGTTCATTGCGGAATCGCTGCGGCAGGCAGCCGGAGACAATCACTGCCTGACCGCGCTTATTGGCCTTGCGCAATTCGACCGATTCAAGAATCGCATCCACGCTTTCTTCCTGCGCCGAATCAATGAACGAGCAGGTGTTGACGATGACGGCGTCCGCTTGGGCGGCATCGTTGGTGATCTCAACGCCCTGTTTCAGCAACGAGCCGAGCATGATCTCGGCGTCCACCAAGTTCTTGGCGCAGCCGAGCGAAATCAGGCCCACGCGCAAGGGAGGATTATTTGGTTTTTTATTCATCACGGGGCAAGGGGAGGAGGTCGCCACCCTCTCGGGGTTGATGACGCACGCACACCTCACCCCCAGGGCAGGCTCGCAAACTCGCCAACCCTGGGCTAAATGATTCGATCCCTTCGGGATTGGCGTTAAGGCAGTAGAGGTGAAACGGCATTCGTCAGGATGGAATTGGTGGACGCCGGTTCCGCGACCTTGGCGGCGGCATTCGTCTCACCTTCCGCCGGGGCCAGCATGGCCGCCGGCAGGCCAAGCCGCGTGACCAGCGCGGCGCGCGCGGCATAAGGCACGCCGCTTTGGGGATCAATCAAATATCGCACCACCGAGGCTTCCATTTCTTTGAAGGGCAGCAGCGGAATGCGCACGTCGCCTTTCGATCCGGATGTCGCTTTCACATAACGTTCATGCACGCGGCGGGCGAGGTTCAGGAAATTTTGATAACGGTCTTCCTCCCCGTCGGCGAGGCAGGCATAGGCGCGCATCAGCAGGCTCTGGATGGCGGAGGTCACGCGCTCCTGCGAGGTCTCGGTGATGTCCGTCTGCACCACGCCGACGGCGTATTCGTCGAGCGTGATGTTTCTTGGGTACGAGTTCGGCTGGCCATCGAGAATGGGCTTGTCGGGATAGTGTTCGCCCAGATATTTAAACCACTTTCGGGCCTCGTCCATGCGATTCGCCTCATACAGGAAATAAATCGCCTCCCGCAGAGAATTGCGGTGCGCCTTCAGAATGCCGTCCTTCTGGCCGCGATCGTTCTCATCGGCGTATGCTTTCAGATAGAACTTGTTCAGGTTGTCCACCAGATCCACATTCGGACCGAGGGCGTAACTTCCATTGAAGGGATTGGCAATGACCCGTCCGTGCTTCAAGGACTGCAGCAGCGATTGATAAATGATCCGGCGCACGGTGATCAAGTCCTCGGGCTTGACCTTGTCCGGGTTTTTGGCGGCCTCATCAAGGGCTTTCGCACCCCAATAAATGGCGTGCGCCTCCGGCAGCAGCCAGTCAAAGGGGCCGTAGTTTTCGTCCACGCTTTTAGCGAAGGCCGGGTCAAGCTTGTACCGGTTCGTGAGGCTGTGCAGCCGCTGGAAATCCGCGGCCGTTTGCGGCTGGAGCAGCGGGCCAAAATTCGTCCCTTGGAATCCGAAAAAGTTGGTCATTTCGGAAGCCCACCGGCTCTTGTAATACATGTTCGCATCATCCAGGTTTTGCCCCATCTTGTGCTGGAAAAACCAGCCGAGCTCGCGATAAATCAGAATGTTGTTCGGATTGTAGCGCAGGCCGTCGTCGCGCAGGAGATCGATGCCTCGCTCCAGCCAATGCCAGCGGTCGGTGTAATCTCCCGGCCCGTTCTCCTTGAACTTCACTGAGATGTTATAGGCCATGTTCCAGGCCTGAAACAGCCAGACCTGCGTGAATGTGGGCTCCAATTTGGTGATCCAGTCCGCCAGTTGCGCGGCCTCGAAAAACTTGTCGTCCTGCTGCAAGTCATTGGCGCGGATCCAAAGAAAATTGGAAATCAAGCCCCGAAAACCGCCGAGCGCCACCGTGGTGAACGCCAGCACCGGCGGCGCATTTTCCAGCACCGCCGTGCGGGTCAGCCCCAGCGCGTCGCGATCCTGGTTCAACGACTGTTGCATCCGGCCTGCGCCCAACAGCAGCGCCACGGCGAGAACCAAAAACAGGAACTTCTTTAAGCGGCGGTTCATGATGTGAGGCCCGAAATCCGCAGGGTGAAATCGTAAAGTAATCCGAAGCCTCGAAATCCGGGGAAACGGGCGGGCCGCGCTTCGATTCGGCGCTTCGAATTTCGGAATACTTTCGGCGTTCGGATTTCGGGTTTCGGATTTTTCATTGTGTCCCTTGCGCCGTGGCCAGTTCGCGCCGCGAGAACAGGGCGATGCCCGCCAGCGCAAAGAGGCCGCCGAGCAGCAGCACGATTTGCGCAAAGGCCAGGCCCAATTCGCTCCAAGTGATGCTGCGGCCGGTGCTCAAGGCGTCAATCGGCGAGAAGTTCTTGGCCAGATTCACCACGGTCAGCACGCCCTTGAACGCAGGAATGAGGACGCCATCCGCGATGGAGTGGCCGGCGATGCCCTTTTCCGCGTTGCCAGTCGCCACCGAGCCGGATTCCACCGTTTCCGCCAGCGTGCCGCTTGAGAACACCACCAGCAGCATCGCCAGCGCAAAGAAAGTCGCCACCGGAAACGACAGCACGCTCGCCGCCGCCAGGCCCAGCGCCGCCAGCAACGCCATCCAGCAAAAAATAATGCCCAGGCCGCGCGCGAAATTCAGCGCGAAACCGCCTTCAGGATACAACACCTCCATGCCTTCCTCCGGCGCGAACACCAGCGCGGTGTTGTTGCGATTCAGAAACGAGATGGTGAGCACGCCATTGTCGTCGAATAAGTCCGCGGGAATGGGAAATTCATAGAAGGTGTCGGGCGCCAGACTCATGGGCTCGTCATTCTGCCAATATTTGGTTTTGGGCGGATCGCCCACCCGCCAAAACGCGTCAAACGTGCCGGACGCACTTTTCTGCGCCGAATTGAATTTTACCCGAAGCTGGAGCGGTTTGCCCGCGAGTTGGCGCTTGGCGAAACCCAGGTCAATTTTCCAGGTGCGGATGTAGCTCGGCAGCACCACTTGTGAATCCGCCCGCAATGACTCGCGGATTTGTTTCCGGAGCTCGATCAGGTCCTCCTTGCTTTCCACTGCCGCCGATTTGACCTTGTCCTTGAAAATCTGGTCGGTCATCGCTTCGATCTCGGCGGCGTGGCTCGCCTCCTTGGCGGAGCCGCGAGCCACCAGAATCTCTGCACGCAGGGTCCTTTGCACCGCGGCTGGCAGTTTCGACGCGCGCCACTGCAATAATCCAAAGACGCATGCGCCGGAAATCGCCAACAGCGCCGCATTCAGCGATACGATGCCGAGCCATTTGCCCAGCCAGATCTGCCAGCGCCCCACCGGTTTGGTGGCCACGACTTGAATCTGGCACTCCTCGATGTCCCGCGCCAGGGTGCCGCAGGAAAGCCACAGCGTGGAAAGTCCCAGCAGCGCAGTAATGGTGCTCAGCGTGTAGGTGAGGATGATTTGGGTGAATCCTTGCGCCGAGCCGTCGTCCTTGATGACCAGCGGCAGGCCGACCACCGCGAGAATCAGCAGGGTCGCAATGACGAGGAACAGCTTGAACCGCACGGCGGCCTTCCACGTCAACCAGGCAATGGCTAGAATTCTTTGCACAGACGGATGTTGGACAAATGATCGCGATTTCCGTTCGTTACCGCAAGGAATTCGCTGACCCGTTGGCCAATCGCACCCCAAAAGCGCCCGTGGACTGGCGTACGGGCTCAGGTTCCGTAAACGCGAAGTCCGGACGTCGCTGCGGGTCACCAACCTGCGCTCCGGCCGCGGGGTGGAGACGCGCCCTGGTTCGAAAAGCGCAACGGTCAAACATAAATGGCCTTATGGCCAGCCGGCAATCTGGCTTCCAAGCGGTCCCAGACCAGCTTGTCAATCACCGCACGCGCCGGTTCGCACCGGATGCGCTCGATGATTTCGCCGGCAAAAGCATGGATTAACATTCGCCGCGCCGTCTCTTCGCTCAGGCCGCGCGTGCGCAGGTAAAAAATGCTTTCCGCGTTCAACTGGCCGATCGTCGCCCCGTGCGTACACTTCACGTCGTCGGCGTATATTTCCAGTTGCGGCTTGGTGTCCGCGGTCGCGTGGTCGGACAGCAGCAGATTTTTATTGGTCTGCTTTGCGTCCGTTTTCTGGGCGAGGGGATGCACGTAAATGCGGCCGTGAAAAACCCCCTTCGACTTGTCGTCGAGGATGCCGTTGAAGTATTCATGGCTCGCGCAATGCGGCTGCGCGTGTTCCACGATCATGTGATGATCCGCCAATTGTTCATCGCGTGTCAAATACAGGCCATTGAGGATGCACTCCAAGCCCTCGCCCGCGAGTTTGACGCGGATGTTGTTGCGGGAAAGCCGGGCTCCTAGCGCAAAGGAATGGACCGTGACGTTGCTCGCGCGGCCAAATTCGCCGGCGATGGTGGCGAGGTGATACGCCCCCGGCGCCTCGTCCTGAAGTTTTACGTGTTCCACCCGCGAGCCCTCCCCGGCGAGAATTTCCGTGACGGCGTTGGTGAAATAGACGGCATTCCCGGCGCTCAAGTAGCTTTCCACCACGGTCAATTTGCTGTGGGCACCGGCGAGCACCAAGTTGCGCGGCAGGATGGCCTCGCCCGCGTGTTGGGCCGAGGAAATATAAAGCAACTGCACCGGCTCGGCCACCTCCACGCCCGGCGGCACCAGGATGAACGCGCCATCGGAGAAAAACGCCTGGTTCAACGCGGCAAAGGTGTTTCCCGCCACCTGCGCATACTGCCCGAGGTGCTTTTCAATCAGCCCGGAATCTTGCGCGAGCGCCGCCGCCAGGCTCTCGATCCGCACGCCCTCCGCCAGCGTCTGGATACGGGAAAGTTTCGCGCAATATAACCCGTTCACAAACACCAGGCGGTGGCCGCCCAATCCCGCAAACACGGAATCCGCAATGGCCTTGGATTCCGCGCCATTGACGGCCGCCGGCGCGGCCGGCCGAAAATCCAGCCGGGCCACCGGCGCGACGTTGGTAAAGCGCCAGTCCTCGTCCTGGAGCGTGGGATACCCCTGGTCGGCAAAGCTGGCCAGGCCCGCCTTGCGCAGCGGCGCCAGCCATTTGGGGCCGGGCGCAGCAGCGGCAAATTCCGGGAATAGGCCCACCACCAACTCCGTTCCGTTGCTTGCTTTTGGCGTCATATTTAGAATCATTCTAATTATAAATCAGACAAATACTGTCACATTTTTGCGGCGGATGCGCAATGCAAAAGCATCGCTACCGTAAAGCCACTTGCCTTCGCCCGCAGTGATGGCAACTTGTGGGTCAAATGCTTTCGCAAGACACCATCCTGAACGCGCTGAAGTCCGTCAAGTATCCGGGCTTCTCGCGCGACATCGTTTCGTTTGGCCTGGTCAAGGAGATTTCCGCCGCCGGCGGCGCGGTGAGCGTGGCGCTGCAATTGACTTCGCCGAATCCAGAAGCCGCGCGTCAAATCAAGGCCGAAGCTGAGCAGATATTAAAGCAGCTTCCCGGGGCCGGCCAGGTGGTTGTGGAAGTCCGCCAACCCGCCGCTGGGCAGGCTGGCGGCGCCCTTGCCAGCCAGACCAAAGTTCCGGGCGTTAAGCGGATCATCGCTGTGGCCAGCGGCAAAGGCGGCGTGGGCAAATCCACCTGCTCCGCCAATCTGGCCTGCGCGTTGAAACATCTCGGCGCCGGGGTCGGCCTGCTCGATTGCGATATCTATGGGCCGAGTATTCCGCTGATGATGGGCGTTTATGAGCGGCCCACCGTCAGCGCCGACGAGCGCCTGGTGCCGCCGGTGGCTCACGGCGTGAAAGTCATGAGCATCGGGCTTTTGCTCAACGACGACCAGCCGGTGATCTGGCGCGGGCCGATGATCACCAAGACGATTCACCAGTTTCTCCTGGCCGTGGCCTGGGCCGATTTGGATTATCTGGTGGTGGACCTGCCCCCCGGCACGGGCGATGCGCAGCTCACGCTTTGCCAGACCGTGCCGCTGGATGGCGGGGTCATCGTCAGCACGCCGCAGGAGGCGTCGCTGGGCGTGGTGCGCAAGGGGATTGCGATGTTCCGGAAAGTGAATGTGCCGATCCTGGGGCTGGTGGAAAACATGAGCTATTTCACCACGCCGACCGGCGACCGCGTGGAAATTTTCGGCCATGGCGGCGGCCAGGAGGAGGCGGCGAGGCAAAACGCGCCTTTCCTCGGCGAAGTCCCAATTTTCACGGAAATCCGCGAAGCTGGCGACCGGGGAACACCCGTGGTGGTCTCAGCCCCAAATCACCCGGCCAGCCGGGCGTTCATTCAAATCGCCGAGGCGCTCAGGCGGAAACTGGGATAATGTGATCCATGCCTTTGAATATTGATGCCAACTCCCCCATGCGCGAAGTGCTGGAAATATTTCCCGGCGCGCAGCGGGCCTTGTTCCGGAAGTACCACATCGGCGGCTGCAGCAGTTGCGGTTTTAGTCCGGAGGAGACGCTGCTTCAGCTCTGCGCGCGCAACGGCGGCTTGAACGTGGCCGAGGTGTTGGCCCACATCCAGTCCAGCCACAATCTGGACGCGAAAATCCTGATTTCCCCGGCCGAACTGGCGGCGCTGTTGCAAACGGACACTTCCGTGAAGCTGGTGGACGTGCGGTCGCGCGAGGAGTTCGAGGCGGTGCATATCGCCGGCTCGGTGCTGCTGTCGCAGGAGGTCATGCGGGAGATCCTGGCCAGCGGGTCGAACAAAAGTCCCATTGTCATCATTGATCATCAGGGCAAAAACGGGCTCGATGCATCAGCCTACTTCCTGGGGCACGGCCTGGAGTCAGTCCGCTGTTTGCGCGGCGGGATTGACTCCTGGGCGCAGACGGTGGACCCGGCGATGCGGCGTTACCAATTGGGTTGAAACGCCGGACGGCTACACGTTGAACTTGAACAGCAGAACGTCGCCGTCCTGGACCACGTACTCCTTGCCTTCCATGCGGTACAGGCCCTTCTCGCGCGCCGCCGCCACGGAACCGCACGCAACCAGATCGTCGTAGGCCACCGTTTCGGCCTTGATGAATCCGCGCTCAAAGTCGGAATGAATCACGCCCGCCGCCTTCGGCGCGGTGTCGCCCGCGTGGATCGTCCAGGCGCGGACCTCCTTTTCGCCCGCGGTGAAATAGGTCCGCAGCCCGAGCAGATGATAGGTGGCGCGGATCAGCGCGCCCGCGCCGGACTCATTCACGCCCAGTTCCTTGAGGAATTCCTTTGCCTCGGACTCGGACAGGTCAATCAGGTCGCTTTCGATTTGCGCGCTGATGACCACGGCTTCGCAGGCGAAATGATGCGCGGCGTAATCGCGGACTTGCAGGACAAACGAGTTTTGTTCCGCGCCGGCGAGGTCGCCTTCCTTGACGTTGCAGGCAAAAATCGTGGGCTTGTCGGTCATGAGCCAGAACAGGCGCGAAATGGCTTTTTCCTCCGGCGCCAGCGTCAGCGTGAGCGCAGGCTTGCCCAAGTTGAGGTGCGGCTCCAACTTTTTCAGCACGGCCTCTTGCACCAGCGCTTCCTTGTCGCCGCGCTTGGCGTCCTTGGCTACGCTGGCGAGCCTTTTTTGCACCGCTTCCAGATCGGCCAGCACGAGTTCGGTGGTGATGGTTTCGATGTCGCGCACGGGATCCACGTTGCCGGCCACGTGATGGATATCCGCGTCCTCAAAACAGCGCACCACCTGCACCATGGCGTCCACTTCGCGGATGTGGGTCAGAAACTTGTTGCCCAGGCCTTCGCCCTGCGACGCGCCCTTGACCAGGCCCGCGATGTCCACGAATTCAATCGCCGCCGGGATGACGACGTTGGTCTTGGCGATCTTTTGCAGCACGGCCAGCCGCGCGTCCGGCACGGTGACGATGCCGACGTTGGGGTCAATGGTGCAGAACGGGTAATTGGCCGCCTCCGCTTTGCGCGTGCGCGTGACGGCGTTGAACAGGGTGGATTTGCCCACATTGGGCAGGCCGACGATTCCAGTTTTAAGCATAAAATGATAAGCAAACTCTATTTATTATTGGCGCCTCACATTTTGTGACGGGCGAGATGCCAGGCGATTCTCACGCCTTCGTAGATGGCGGTGCCAATGAGGCAAAGGCCGGAGCCGTGCTGCAGGCGCAGCAGCGACTTGGCGCTGATTTTTCCATGGCCGCGCGAGGTCAGGAAACTCCAGAACAAAAACCACAGCACCGAGCCGGTGAAGACGCCCGCCACGCACGCGCCCTTGGCCGGTATCGTGTCATCCACCCATTCCTGGTTGCTGAAAAATGCCTTGGTGCTCAGCAACGTGGCAGTGAGCGCCACCCAGGCGCCCAGCACGCCCAGGTTTCCGGCCACACGCACGAAGCCGGTGGCAAATGCCGAGCGGGGATGGACTTTCTGCTCCAGGCGCTCCTCCAGTTTTTCAATGGCGAGGTTGATGCGCGAGGGATGCTCCAGCGTATTGGCGGACAGGAATTTGGAACCGAGAAAAAGCAGGAAGACAAAGCCCATCACCCGCATCATCGTTTGGGCGATGCCATGGTCAATGAATTGCGAGATGCCGGTGAAGGAAAGTGAACAATAAACGATATCCATCGTCGCAGCGCCCAGCCCGATAAAAAAGCCCCATTTAAACCCGCGCTGGGCGCCTTCGTTGAGAATGGTCAGGTTGATGGGGCCAGGCAGCGCGGAAAAGACCGCCGCGCAGCCAAAACCCGCCAGTGCCGCCACCATGATGGAGCTGGTATCAGTCATGATCAGCTTCCCGCCTCCGGCTCCTCGTCATCTTCTTCCTCGATTTCCTTGCGCATGGCGCGGGACAAACGCGGACGAACGAACCCATACAGCAGATAAGCCGTGAAGAACAGCGGCAGAACATAATACAGGATCTTCTCGCGCAAAATCAGCAGCGAGCCAACGAATAACGCGGCAATGATAACCTTCAAAAACGTGGTGGTGGACCGCAACCCCAGCGATTTGAAGCTGGGATAGCGCACTTCGCTGACCATCATGGCCGAAAGAAAAATCAACACCACGGGCAGGAGGTAGCCCCAGTGCCCAAGATCTTTTTCCTTCTCATTTAGTTTGATGATAAACAGCGTTAGCGAGGCCACCAAACCTGCCGCCGAGGGGATGGGAAAGCCCAGAAAATCCTTGCCCGTGCCCGGCAGGTTCATGGCGGAAAGGCAGTTGAAACGCGCCAGCCGGAACGCGCCGCACAGCAGGTAAATCGAGGCGATGAACCAGCCGAACTCGGCGTATTCCTCCGGCAGCGCCGCGCGCAATACCACCCGATGCACCAAAAATGCCGGCGCGATGCCAAAGGAAACCAGGTCGGCCAGCGAATCAAACTCGCGGCCGAACGGGCTTTCGTGTCCGCCCATGCGCGCCACCCGCCCGTCAAACAAATCAAAAATGCAGGCCAATAAAATGCACGCGAGCGCAAATTTGATGGGCCACCAATTGACCAGACCGGTCAGCGGATCCGGCGCGAGGTTGGCCTCCACTATTTTGGTCAGCGCCACGAAACCGCAGAACAAATTCCCCGCGGTCAAAAGATTGGGCAGGAAATAAATCTTCAGCTTGACGTCCGCACCGGCGGTCGGCGTTGGTAAAGGCTGGCTCATTGTGTTCGCGCCCCCGCCGTGGAAATGACCAATGACCAATGACCCATGACCCATGAGACTCGACGCCCGAATGACCAAAGCATCGTCGTCGCGCAGGCGGTCGTTTTGCCATTCGTCGTTGGGAACTCTTTCGTCATGAGCGTTTAGTGCGAGGGTTCAAATTGCGGACGGAGCGCGGGTCTGTGACTCGCGGCAGCTTCGCCACGCAGAACGCGTTTGAAAAAAATGGCAGGGCCATGGAATTCGGACAGTGCTGCGGCTCACGGAGACGCGCTCCGTAAAAGGGAAGGGAATTTGAAAACACGACATGTTCATTTCTCAGCCAGTTCCGCCAGAATGGATTCACCGCCCACTACCCGGTCGCCGAGCTTGACCTTAATCCTGGCGTTCGGCGGCAGGTACACGTCCACGCGCGAGCCAAATTGAATCAGGCTGATGCGCTCGCCTCGCTGAACGACGTCGCCTGGCGCGATCCATGGCACAATGCGCCGCGCGATCAATCCGGCAATCAGGCGCACCCCGATTTTCACGCCCGGAGGCTCGCTGGCTTCGATGCCGATCAGGACATTCTCGTTGAATTTGGCGCAGTCCGCGCGCATGGCATTAAGATATCGTCCCGGCGAATGTTTGAACCAGGCGATGCGTCCCGTCAAGGGCGCGTTTTGCACGTGTACATTAAACACCGAAAGAAAAATGGAGACGCGCTGACACTCGCCCCCGGGATATTCCGGTTCCGTCGTTTGGTCAATGGTGTCCACCTTGCCGTGACCGGGCGCCAGCACCAGATTCTTGCCCGTGGGAACCGCCGCTTCCGGGTCGCGAAAGAAATAGAACGTGAAGAGCGCAAATAGCAGCCAGAGGCTGGCCAATCCGCCGGCCACGGCCATGAAAACAGGGCTGCGGTGCGCCGCCATCCGGGCGGCCGTCAGCAGCACCAGCAGCGCCACGCCGGACCAGCCAATGAGCTTGAACGCGGCGGCGGTCGCTTTCCCAGAGTGTTTCACAGCACCCAGAATAAATTTTTTCGCCCGCACTTGCAATTCGGCATTTTAGGTGCAACTTGACTTCCGCCGCCATGAACAGCGGCATTCACAACAACCAGGACAAGAAAGAACACCAAATATGTCGTTACACACACCGGATCTGACGAAGTTTCCGCCCCGCAGTACGCGCGTGCGGCTGGGCGGCTATGCCATTCTGCCGCGCATGTTGGACAAGGGCCGCGCCACGCTGGCCGGGAAAAATGGCGAGTATCACTATGCCTGCCCATTGGACCAGCAGTTTCTGGGTTTTGCCGGCATTGACCCGGAGGAATTGAAAAAGGAGCTGCACCTCAGCGACACCGAAGTGCTGGCCTGGATTCAAAAGCACGCCAAACACCAGCGCACCACGCCGGAAATCATCGCGTGGACGAACTGGCAGGAAAACCGCGCGCCAGACAACACCGAGGGCCGTGAATATCTGAATGAACTGCACAAGCAGGGCGCGCCCAAGCGCGAGGACATCGTGACTTGGTTCGACGTGCTGGACATGGACGATTACGCAAGCTTCGGCGGCAAACCCTGACGCGAAATTGGACGAACCGCCGGCAATTGGTCGCTGCCGGCGGTTGCTGCCGTGGCTTCAGCACCGCCTTGCCAAAATTGGGCACAGCACACCCGAACTGACAGCTTGGTTGCATGGATCTTAGCGCCTCGCTCTTGGAATGCGTGGCTCCGCGTTCGTGACTCCCTTTTGCTCCTGACCCGCCGACTGCCGATTCTAAAGCGGCGGAGGGTCCCCCGCAGTCCAAAACGCGGTCGCGCAGACCGATAATTCACGAAAGGGTGTGACCAAAATTCTTCGCGGGCGTCCGCTTGGCGCTGGAAGGGCTCCGGATATTAGCCAGACACGCCAGTGTCTGGTAACGCGGCAAAAGTGATTTCGTCCTGAAGGGACGACGGAAACGGGTGAAGAAACCCAAGTGCCTCGTCCGCTAGACACCCTTTCGCGGAAAAATAGGCAAAAACCGACGATTGAAGAATTTTGTCTCACACCCTTCACGAACTGCGCGCCGCGTCCTGGATTGCGCCCGGCCAGCGGAGGAGTATTATGGGTTTATGGAACTCTACCTGATGCGCCATGGCATCGCTGTGGAACGTGGCACGCGCGGTTTTGAGGACGACTTCGCCCGCCCGCTCACGCCAAAAGGCCGCCGCCAACTGCGGAAAACCGCCGCCGCGGTGGGGAAATTGTCGCGGGATTTTGACCTGATTCTGGCCAGCCCGCTCTTGCGCGCGAAGCAGACCGCCGAAATCGTGGCGGCGGAACTGAAATTGAAAAAGCGCCTGAAATATTCCAACGCGCTCGCGCCGGGCGGGCTGCCGGCGGTTTTGTTGCGCCAGTTGGGACGCGTGAAGCCGGCGCCGGAAAAAATCCTGCTCGTGGGCCACGAACCGGACTTGAGCCGGTTGATCTCCGTGCTCGTCACCGGCAGCCTGCGATTGCAACTGGCTTTCAAGAAGGGCGGCTTGTGCAAGCTGGAAGTCGAAACCTTGCGCGCCGGCCCGTGCGCCGCGCTGGCCTGGCTGCTCACGCCACGGCAGTTGAAGCTGCTGGTTTGAAGCTGCCGCGCTCATGGGCGATTTTGAAACCAGATTCGGCGGCATCGCGCGGCTTTACGGCCAGCGCGGTTTAGAGAAGCTGCGCCTGGCTCATGTCTGCGTAATCGGCATCGGCGGCGTAGGCACGTGGGCGGCGGAAGCGCTGGCCCGCTCCGGTCTCGGCGCGCTTACGCTGGTGGATCTGGACGAGGTCTGCGCCAGCAACATCAACCGTCAGCTCCATGCGCTCACCGACACCGTGGGCCGCGCCAAAGTGCAGGTCATGGCCGAACGCATTCGCGCCATCAATCCCGATTGCCGCGTAACCGCGGAGCAGCAATTTTTCAACGAACAAACCGCCACCGGCCTGCTCGGGCCAAAATACGATTTTGTCCTCGACGCGATTGACAGCTTGACCAACAAGGTCCTGCTGCTCGCCGGCTGCCGCCAACGAAACCTGCCGGTGGCGGCCTGTGGCGGAGCGGGCGGCCGCCGCGATGGCACGCAAGTGCGCACGGCCGATCTGGCCGGAGTTTCGCATGACCGGCTGCTGGCGGAAGTGCGGAAGAAACTGCGGAAGGAATATCAATTCCCCGCGGACGGCTCGGCGATGGGCGTTGATTGCGTGTTTTCGGCGGAACCGCCGGTGTTTGTGCAGCCGGACGGCTCGGTTTGCGAAAACCGGGCCGCCATCCCTGACGGCACGCGGCTGAACTGCAATGGCGGCCTCGGGTCCGCGACGTTCGTGACCGGCGCATTCGGCTTTGCGGCGGCGGGAATTGTGGTGCGGAGGATTGCAGGCCAATAAATCCGAATTCCGAATCCCCGAAATCCGAAAGCAGGCGGATGCCGCTCCCGCGCCCGACAGCGTTGACTTGGCGGCGCGCTTTGTTAGCGTGTCGCCCATGCCCAGCAACCGGTTTTCGCGGCTCCTCAAAATCCTCGCCAGCGCCGTCACCGACGCGGACGAGATAATTCAGCCAGAGGGCCCGCTGGAGCGGTTTGTTCATTTTTGCGCGCTGGTCACCCGGCAATTCATCCGTAACCGCTGTTTCGTGCGCGCCTCGGCGCTGTCCTTCTCCACCTTGCTCGCCATCATTCCGCTGCTCGCCGTCGCGTTGAGCGTGACCAGCAGCCTGCTCAGCACCCAAAATGAGGCCAAGCTGACGCAGTTTGTGGAAAGCACGGTCGCCAGCCTTGCGCCGCCAGCCAGCATCCCGGCAACCACCCTGACGGCGGGCGCAAATTCCCCTGCCCTCATCGCCACAAATTTCACCCCGGCAGCCAATCCCGCACCCTCAAACTTCAACCGCACGCCCTCCCGCAGCGCAGCGGATGAGGGTCAACTTTCCACCAACACCGGCGGGTTAACCGGCCCCAGCGCCTCCGCCTCCGTGCCGGCAACCAGCGCGCCGTCCGCCGGCACAGCTGCCGTCACCATGAACACCCAGGACCAGGTGGCGCAGGAGATTCACGACCTCGTGCAGAAAACCAGCAACCGCACGCTGGGTTCCATCGGCCTGATTTTACTGGTGATCACCGCCGTCTCGCTGCTGCGCGGCATTGAGGAGACGTTCAACGACATGTGGGGCGTCACGCGCGGCCGGAACTGGTGGCTGCAATTCATGCTGTACTGGTTCATTATCACGCTCGGCCCGCTGCTGCTCTCCACCACGCTCGGCCTGGCCGGCAGCGCGCACTTGCAGGCCGCGCGCAGTTTTCTTGGATCATCGCCATGGCTTGGCCCGGTGCTGGCCCAAGTCCTGCCGATCGCCCTCCTGAGTTTCATGCTCGGCTGCTTCTACAAGCTGACGCCCAACACCAAGGTGGAATTTAGCGCGGCCATGATCGGCGGCCTGTGCGCGGGCATCGCCTGGCATGGCTACAATCAACTGGGTTTCCTGCTCCTGTCCCGCGCACACTCGGCCAGCGCATTATATGGCGGCCTCGCGCTGGTGGTCCTGGTAATGGGCGGACTGTATATCCTGTGGCTGATCCTGCTCTTCGGCGCGCAAATTGCCTACGCCTATCAAAATCGCACCGCGTATCTGCAAGACCGCCTGGCGGAAAACGTGAATCAGCGGGGCCGCGAATTCGTGGCGCTGCGCATCATGACCTCCCTGGGCCGGCGCTTTCAGCAGGGTCTGCCGCCGGCGACCGTGCCGGAGATTTCGGCGGAACTCGGCGTGCCCAGCCGGCTCACGCAATCCATTTTGCGGACGCTCGCCTGTATGCGGCTGGTGACCGAAGTCTGCGGCGCGGAGGCTGCGTTTGTGCCGGCGCGTCCGCTCGAATCCATCAATGCCTACGACATATTGATGGCTATTCGCACCGGCGCCGGCCAGGAACTGCCCATGTCTGAATTGCCGGAACTCGCCGAAATCTACGGCGAATTCGCCCGCATCGAACAGGCCGAGCGCAACGCCGCCGCCGGCGTGACTTTGTTCGCTCTGGCTAATCGGATGACTCCGCGTCTTGGTTCTAACGAAGCCGCTCCAGCGGCGCGGGCCCGCGCCCCGCTGGGAGCGCCACAAATTAGCGAACCGAGTATAACGGCCGCATGCGCGCCGGTGACTGAAAAAGCGCCAGAGCCGGCACCGGTTGAAATTCCGAAACCCGCGCCATTCCCGAAAAAAGTCGAAACCCCGGAGCCAGTGGTGGAAGATGAAGATCCGCCTCGCCGCGAAACCGCGCGGCCGGAAGAACACACGGATTTTCCGCTGTAATTGATGTCCTGCATATGAATGGTGTCATGCGATATAAAGAACCCAAGATTCGCCGCTTGGGCCTCCGCGGATACACGCTAATCGAGCTGCTGGCAGTCATGTTCGTGATCACAGCAATGGGTGCCGTTGGAAAATCCGTGGCCAGCAGATATGGCACCGGGCCAGGAATTGGAGCAGGCTTCCTCGCTTTCTTGGCGAGCGCAATGGTTGTGGTTCTTTTCTATCGTTGGGGTTGGCGCAGCGACAGGCGACGACTACAAAAGCTGAAGGAGAAATACCGCGCAATTTATCGTGTCATCGGCGGAGCAAAGTGGGGAGAGGGCTGGGGTGAGAATTCCCCCAAAGCGAAATTTCGCGCATTGAACCCATGAACCTGATACAAGAGCAGGGGTCAGTCGTTGGGTGCAGCGTGGCCGCATTCTCCTTTGGTGCGTTCTGGTATTCGGAAT
>Ga0302320_10011128_pt1 | contig 19117 bp, 12 predicted proteins | sample Bog_T0_3_FD_202130 | JGI IMG/M metagenome (GOLD analysis project Ga0302320, IMG submission 202130) | Peat permafrost microbial communities from Stordalen Mire near Abisko, Sweden - Bog_T0_3 | ecosystem: Environmental > Terrestrial > Soil > Wetlands > Peat | place: Sweden: Abisko, Stordalen Mire... | reverse complement strand
ACGCAACCCACTTGCGCTCACCGCCGGGCACCGCCACCTTTTCTATTTCGTTTTCAGGCACGGCTCGAACTCGCACATAGTAGTTCACTTGCATAATCGCGTGGCGAACGCTCATGCGCAAATGTTCCTCAGGGAAAACGGCCTCGCGCAATGCGGGCAGCTCCCACATGCCGGGCATAACGGTCAGCTCGCCGGGTCGCCGCTCCAGCAGAACCTCGACAACTTCCTGCCCCTTCTTGCGACGCGTGCGCACGCAAAGCGCATGGCCAATCTCGCGGCTCAGCATCGGCGCTCGCGCAGCCGTCTTGTGTTCGCTGCGTGTCTGGCAGTCACGAAAAAGCGGGCAATCAGCGCAGCGCGGATTGCGCGGCGTGCAAACCACCGCGCCCAGCTCCATCATCGCCTGGTTAAAATCGCCGGGCTGCGCGGGATCCACCAGGTGCGCCGCCAGCGATTCAATCTTGCGCTTAAGCGCCGCGCCGCCATCTTCCGCGTCCCACCCCTCCAGCCGGCACAGCACTCGCTCCACATTGCCGTCCACCACGGCCACGCGCTCATCGTGAGCAATGCTGGCAATCGCTGCTGCGGTGTAAGCGCCGATCCCGGGCAGCGCCCGCAGCTCCTCCGCCGTAGCAGGCAAATTCCCCTGGTGATTTCCGGCCACAAACTGCGCGGCCTTGTGCAGCATGCGCGCCCGCCGGTAGTAGCCCAGCCCGCTCCACTGCGCCAGCACATCCTCTTCAGGAGCAAGGGCCAATGCAACCAGCGTAGGAAATCGCTCCAGAAAAGCTTTGTAGCGCTCCACTACGACTGCAACTCGCGTCTGCTGCAGCATGATCTCTGAGACCCAGATGGCATACGGATCGCGGCTCTTCCGCCACGGCAAATCGCGCCGGTTGCGCGTGTACCAATCCAGCAAGCGCCGCCGCAGCGCGGCAATCTTCCGCGGTTCTTGGTCCTCGATGCCCATTGGCACAGCTTAAGGCATTGCGAGTCGTTGCATCGAGCGGAACCGGTTCTCAGTCTTCAACAAAGGCCTTGAGCCTGCCCAGCGCTTCGTCCCACTGCCTCGACACAAACCCGAGATAGTCCTGCATTTGCTCAATCGGCCCGGGATCGAGCGCAAAGAGGCTTTCGCGCCCTTCGCGCCGGCAGCGCACAAACCCCGCCTGCTCCAGCACGCGCAGATGTTTGGTGATTGCCTGGCGAGTGAGCCGCGAGCCCGCGGCCAGTTGCGTAATTGATGCGGCCTGCCCACTGCCCAGCCGCGTCACGAGGGCGAGCCGAGTCTCATCGCCCAGCGCGGCAAACAACAGCGCGCGCGCCGGGCCTCTGGCGGGTCTCGGTTTAGCTTGCTTGCGCAACATGAGCCTCGATGTTCTTCATCTGCTGCGTCCAGCCGCCGTCGTTGCGCCGGAAAGCCTCGTCGCGGCGATTAACGGGAATCTTATCGAATCCTGACTCGGTCAGTACCAGCAGCGTTCCCGTCGCAGTCGGTTCCAGTCGAAACTCAACCAGCGTCGGCGTCTCTTTTGAATAGTCAACACCGGGATCGACCGTATACGGATGCCAGGTGAAGGAGAAAAGCCGCTCCGGCTCCATCTTCTGGATCACCGCCTGCCATACCACATGCTCGTAACCGGGCCACGTAATCTGGCCGCGAGCCGTCTGGCCGGCGATAAACGGCCCCTCCAGCTTGACGCGGAACCACTCGCCAAACTCCTTGTAATCGGTCAAAGCTCGCCAGACTCGGCTCACGGGAGCCTTGAGCTCAATCCGTTTTTCAATCGTATTTTCCATTTAGGCAACCTTTCAGTTGCATATTAACGGAGGGATCCGGAAAATGCAACCAAAAAGTTGCGTATTCTTCAAAGCCCTTCAGGATCCGAAGGCCCGAATCGCCGATTGCCGCCATCGCGCCCGAATATACCCCATTCGGTAAGCTGGAAGTATGAATGTATTCGACGAAAAGCGGGTAGAACTGGAGCGGTACGAATTCATGATGGGCGTCGAGCGAGGCCGCCTGGCCGTGGCGCTTGACCTGATGACGGACGCGCTGATCCTGGTAGGCCAGCACGGCGTCTACTGCGCCTCAAGCCGCAACCCGGCCAAGCCGGCCCTCGACCTGCAGGCCGTGTTGAAGGAAATGGAAGGCGCCAAGGCGCTGGTGCAGTCGGTGATGGAGGAACTGCGGAAAGACGGGGAACAGGGAATAGGGAATAGGGAATAAAGCAGGAATTGGAAATATGGTGCGCCCGGAGAGATTCGAACTCCCGACCTAACGCTCCGGAGGCGTTCGCTCTATCCAGCTGAGCTACGGGCGCACTCCATAAGAATACCGCATCCCCAACTGCGATGGTTGCGCCTGATCTCGTCGCCCATTACGCTCCGCCTCCCCTATACAATGATTCCCGTCCGGGCTTTGCTGTTTTCCCTACCTCACATCGAGGCCACCCATGACAATCCGCGCGATATTTTTGTCTTCCCTGATCGGTCTGTTATCTTTTCCGCCGCTGAACACGGCGCAAACTGCGCCAGACGGCGCAGCCAGCCCCGATGCGCGGCTCGAATATGTTGTTATCCTCAGCCGCCACGGCGTGCGCCCGCCTCTTAACAAGCCCGGCGCACTCGACTACCTCTCTGCCGCGCCGTGGCCCCAGTGGGAGGCGCCGCCCGGCTACCTCACCCCGCACGGCTACCAGTTGATGAAGCTCTTCGGCGCCTGGGATCGTGCCAACCTGTCAGCCAAAGGGCTCTTCGCCGCGTCCGGCTGCGATGACGCTGCCCACGTAACCATCCTCGCCGACTCCGACGAGCGCACCCGCGAAACAGGTAAAGCGCTCGCCGAGGGAATGTTCCCCGGCTGTTCGATTGAAGTCCATGCGCAGGCCGAGGGCATCCGCGATCCTCTGTTCGCCCCGATCAACGAGGCCCATTCCGGCGCAGAGCTGGCTGCAGCCGCCATCGCCGGCCGCATCGGCGGCAACGCAGACAACCTCACTGCGGCTTACCGCCCTCAACTCACCCAGCTCGACAACATTCTGGCCGGCTGCGGTCATGTCGCCAATCCCAATCCAAAGCGAACCTCCCTCCTCAGCATTCCCTCCAGCCTGGCTCCCGCTTCCAGCAACCGGGCTTACCCGCTGAGAGGGCCGCTTGCCGAGGCGCTCTCGCTCACTGAGAATCTGCAGCTTGAATACGCAGACGGCATGCCCGCCGCGAATGTAGGCTGGGGATGCGTGGATGCAGACACGCTGCGCCAGGTAATGCAGGTGGGCGTGGCTTCCTGGACCGTCACCTACCGCGCGCCGACTGTGGCCCGCATGTACGCGGCCAACCTGTTGTCTCATATTGAGCTCAGCATGGAACAGAAGATCAGCGGCAAGCCTACGGCTGGCGCGCTGGGCTCACCCGCCGACCGCATCTTGCTGCTGGTTGGCCACGACACGAATATCGTCGCTGTGGCCGGCGCGCTGGGCATCGACTGGATCGAAGATGGCCGCGTGGACGATACACCGCCCGGCGGCGCGCTGCTCTTCGAGCTATGGCGCTCGTCCGCCGATGGCCACCCGTTTGTGCGCGTGGAATATATTGCTCAGACTCTGGACCAGATGCGCAACTCGCAGCAGCTCACTCCCACCAACCCTCCTGCTCAGGCCCCGGTATTCGTCCCCGGATGCAGCCGTGCGGATATGTCGTGTACCTGGGATGGCTTCTCAACGGCCATGCGGTCGGTTATCGATCCGGCCTATGTGAGCTCACACGGAGCCGGGAAATGAATGAGCGAATCCGGCAAATGGCTATACGGTCCGCATTGCGGAAGATCCGGAACGAACCAGTCCGGTATTGATCAGACCAATCGAGTTTGGACCTATATACACAAGCCAGTACATCTTTCGGGTCATCCCGCTGCAAACGGATCAAAGCCGATTTAAGATACGAACATCAGCGTTTGATTATTCAGTCGCTTCTGCGAAGATGAATCCCCGGAGTATGCGTCAAGAAACGGCAGTATCCCCTATGCCGGACGTGCACGTTATGATCGGTCCGCGGCCTTCCCGCCGAGTGGGCGCAGTCGAGCCTTGAAGACCGCCATCGGAGCCGTACATGAATCACCATCCTGCCAGGAACGCACGCACAGAGAATAAATCAAGCAATTTGCCATTAGCGGCTCTGGCCGCTTTGCTGCTCGCCGTCGCGGGAGCGCACGCGCAAAACACATTTGGCCCGGAGCCGGTCGGGGCGACCTCAGGCGGGCAAAGCGTAGGGGTGACATCGAGCGCGGGAGGCACGGTAAGCAGTGTAGAGGTGCTTACGCTGGGGGCCACGGGCCAGGACTTCGCCCCAGGCTCCGGCGCTTCCTGCCAGAACGCCACGCTCTCCGCCGGCGGAAACTGCACGGAATCGGTCACCTTTACACCCTCCGCGCCGGGGCTGCGCATGGGTGCGGTGGTGCTCTTGAATGCGGGGGGCAATGTCGTCGGCACCGGATACATCTCCGGCACTGGAACCGGCGGCCTGGGCGTGCTCGCTCCCGGCAATATCGCTCCCGTGGCCGGGCAAGTAGGCCTGTACACTACCGTGTTCGACGGAGGTCCCGCTACTGAAGCGGAACTTCACCTGCCCGCGAGCGTGACCCTCGACGCCGCCGGCAATATGTATATTGCCGACAGCCTCCATAACCGCATCCGCATGGTGTGCGGCCCCAGCGCTACGCCGACGATTCACGGCACGAGCTGCTCCTCGGGCGCGGGAATCATCTCAACCATCGCCGGCAACGGGAATCCCGCCTACAGCGGCGACGGCGACGCGGCAGCGAACGCAACCCTGAACCTTCCCAGCGGGGTGGCATTGGATGGCGCGGGGAATCTCTACATTGCCGATACGGGGAACAACGTAATCCGCGTTATCTCGGCAGCCTCCGGCAATATTGCAACCATTGCGGGCAATGGCACGGCCGGATACGGAGGCGACGGTCTCGCGGCTACATCCGCTCAAACGGAGCTCAATCAGCCTGCGGGCGTGACCCTCGACGGCAACGGAAACATCTATATCGCCGACACCAACAACCATCGCATCCGCGAGGTAACGGCGGCCACGGGAATCATCGCCACCATCGCCGGCGATGGCTTTATGACTTCGAATGGAAGCGGCGGGTATAACAAGGACGGAGTTCCGGCAACTACAGCCGAACTCAACTTTCCTTATGCGGTTGCCTTCGATGCCCAGGGCAACATGTATATTCCCGACTCGGCCAACAATCGCATCCGCGAGGTGATGGCCGTGGGCGGCAGCATTACCGCGGCCAGCATTATTACTACAGTTGCCGGAACCGGCACCACGGGATACACCGGCGACGGCGGGGCGGCAAACCAGGCGCACCTGTGGTCGCCCTCCGGCGTCGCGGTCGATGCCGCAGGAAATGTATTTATCGCGGACACCCAGAACGCGGCGATTCGCAAGGTGAGCGCGGCAACCATGGACATCTCGACTTTGATTGCGAGCGGCACGGGCACTTCCTACTCGAACAACCTATATGGAAACGTGAAACTGTACGGGCCGATCGGCCTCTATCTCGATGGCAGCGGAGATCTCTACTTTGCCGACTCGCTGGACATGGTGGTGCAGGAGATTCAGGGCAACTTTGTGGCGCTCGATTACCTGGCCAACCCGGTACGCCAGGGCTCTCAAACCGCGCCCATCGACCAGACAGTTGAGAACGACGGCAACGCGGCGCTGGATGTAACTGCGCTGACTGCCGGAGCCAATTCTGATCTGGGATCGGGGACGACCTGCGTCATAGGTAATTTGGCCGTGGCCGCCGACTGCACCGTTGCCGCGATCTTTGCGCCCGCCGTGGCCGGCGATCCGCTTACCGCCAACATCGATGTGGAAGAAGCAGTGTCAGGGCTGGCCGCATCGAATCCGCTGCTCGACATTGAGTTGGTAGGCAACGCGACAGCCGTGAACTCGACGACGACCACAGTGACGTCAGGTCCCAATCCCTCCGGATACGGGCAGAACGTGACCTTCACCGTAACCGTGACCACGGGCACGGGAACCGGAAACCTGACCGGGACTGTCAACGTCGTCGACACCTATAACAGCTCCACGACTACGCTGGCGCAGAGCCTTACGCTCAACCCGAGCGCATCCGGAACCACCCTTACTGGAACGGGAGCATTCAGCATCTCCTCGCTTGGTGTGGGAACGCACTCGATTGTGGCCACCTATAACAGCAATGGCAGTGACACGAGCCACTTTACCAGCAGTTCCGCGGCGTTGATACAAACCGTGCTGGAAGGCACGGCCACCACGCTGGTTTCAAACCAGAATCCCTCAGCCACGGGCCAGAGCGTGACCTTCACCGCGACCGTAGCTATCTCGGGCGGTGGAGGAGTTACGCCCGACGGAACCGTCACCTTCATGGATGGAATAAACACCCTGAGCGCGCAGACGCTGACCCCAAGCGGATTGAGCGCATCAGCTACCTTTACCACCTTCACGCTCATCGACGGCGTACATGCCATTACGGCTGTCTATAGCGGAGATTCCTCGAATCAGATTGCTGGAAGCACTTCCGCAATCCTGTACCAGGATGTTCAGGCTCCGTCGGGAATCACTTTCGTTTCCAGCGCGAATCCTTCCAGCTTCGGCAATCTTGTTACCTTCACAGCGACCATCAGCTCCAATGCTCCGGAATCCCCCTCGGGAATAGTGGACTTCCTCGATAACGGCATCCAGATCGGGAAGGGGACGCTCTCCGGCACTCCGGACCAGGCCACCTTTGCCATCTCCACACTCGCCATCGGCATGCATTCCATCACCGCAAGCTACGCGGGCGATCCATACAACAGTACAGTTACATCCGCCCCAATCAGCCAGGTCGTGAACAAGGCGCAAACGTCCAGCTCGGTCTCCGCTGTGCCCTCCCCAGGAATCGCCGGAGCTCCGCTGACGATCACCGCAACCATCCAGGTAACGGCGGGTGTAACCACGCCGTCGGGCACCGTGACCTTTACGTCGGGAACAGCGAACCTCGGTGCAGCGCCGCTGAACACAACCTCAGAGACGGCGGTGATCAAGCCCAACCTTGCGCCGGGAACATACTCGATTGTGGCCACTTACTCGGGTGACGGCGACGATGCGGGCTCTGTCAGCGCGGCGCTTCCGTTCACCATGGCGCGGGCCACCACGACTACCACGGTCACCGCAGCGCCGACCCCGGGCATTGTGACCGCACCTATTACTTTTACCGCGACCGTGACCGGGAACGGCGGCGCGCCCACCGGGGCGGTTAACTTCCTCGCTAACGGCAGCGCCATCGGCTCCGGGAATCTGAATGGATCGGGAACTGCCACGCTCACCACATCAACACTGGCCGTGGGCACGTATGCCATCACCGCACAATATCTGGGCGATACCGACGATGCGGGCAGTACCTCAGCCGCATTCAGTGAGACGGTATCGACGGTTCCGACGGTTACCGCCCTGGGAACCACGACAACGGGCGGCGCAAATCCGCAGGTGATTCTTGTGGCTACTGTGATGGATGCAGCGAGTGGGCCGCCGCCGACTGGTACCGTGACGTTCCTGAACGGAACCACGCAGGTTGGATCGGCAACATTGGACTCCACCGGCGTCGCCACGGTGGCGCCGAATCTTACCGCAGGCATCCACTACAGCATTACCGCCGCCTATAGTGGAGATGCGGAGCATTCACCCTCCACCTCGCAAGCGGTCTCGATCACCGGCACGGCCTCCAACTTCCAGGTAACGGTCGCACCGGCAGCCATCACCATGGCAGCCTCCCAGAATGAGACGGTGACCGTGAACCTGGCCTCAAGCGGCGGATTCACAGACACCATCGGAATGGGCTGCGCCTCGCTGCCGGCCGGAGTCACCTGCCACTTCTCTTCCACCAGCGTCACTCTGCCTGCCAACGGCACCGCCAGCACACAGCTGACCATCGACACCAATTCGCCGCTGACCGGAGGAACGACTGCGGCGAATAGGCTGCCCAGTGAGCGCAGCATCGCTATGGCCGGCGCAATCCTGCCCTTCAGCGCGCTCTTTGGCTTGTTCCTCTGGCGCATGCGCAAGCGGCACGCTGGTTTCCTCACTATCGTCCTCGCCTCCTTGCTCACCGCGGGCGCGCTGCTGGTCAGCGGCTGCAGCGGCATCAGCTTTGCAACCGCCGCGCCCGGAACGTATGTGATTCAGGTAACCGGCACAGGCACGGGCAGCAACGTGATCGAGTTCGGGGATATTACGCTGACGATTACAAAGTAGAGCGGGCAAAGTGCGCAGGAGAGCGATGAATATCGGCAGCAATTTGAGAGCGGAACAGTCGCGCGCAGGACATTCATTTTTTGCTGCCTTGGCTCTCCTCGTCTGCGTAACGGCGCCGGTGCGCGCCCAGGTGGCGCCTGCGGCAGATCAGGGCGGGCTCATCCTCTCCGCCGGAGGCCTTGCTTCAGCCTCTACGCTGCAACTTGGAGACCGCAAGATGCTCGGCATCACGGCCTTCGTGGACGCCGACACCCGCCGCCGGCTGGGCATCGAAGCCGAGGGTCGCTGGCTGGAGTTTCATCAGACGGCCAACGTTCACGCGGAGACCTACTCCATCGGCGGTCGCTATCACTTTGACATAGGCCGGTTTCAGCCTTACGCAAAGGGCCTGGTCGGATTCGGCGACTTCAACTACCCTTACAATCTCGGCACGGGCAGTTACCTCGTTATCACCGCCGGCGGCGGGCTCGACTACCGGCTCACGCGCCGCATCCACATCCGTGCCGCCGACTTCGAATACCAGGACTGGCCGCAATTCAACTACGGCCCACCGAACACTGTGGGCTCAATGACCTCTTTGGGGGTTAGCACAGGCTTTCGCGTGCGCATCTTCTAAAGCCCGGTAGCCGCTTGCAATAGGGGAAAAACGCCCTGCGCATTCCGCCTTCGGGATGACGTGTGCACAAAGCCTTATTGGCCAGGTGGTGGGGCTGCTGCTGGCGGCGCGGTCTGCGCGGGAGACGGCGCCGGCGATTCGGCGGGCGGCGTGGCCGCGGCGGATTTCGATTCAGCCGGAGTGATGGTCGTAACGGGAAGCGTGATCGTTTGCAAAGTCGCTGGGTCGTCGCGCAGCTTCATGTAGAGCTGACCGTTATTGGGATGAGGGACAATCAGTTGGGTTCCCGTAAATTCCGGAGGCACGGTGGTGGCGCTGTCCAGCTGCGGCGTCACACCAATGGACGCGGCCAGAAAGAGATTTGTTCCGCTCAACATGCATGGCTTTGCCTGGGAGCGCGGGCAACGCAGATCCTTGAATCCGGGCAGGCGGACGAGGATGCCGAGTGGCACCCAGTCGCCGGTCACTCCGTCAGCGGCCACGGCGCGCACGCGCAACGGGCCAAAGGCCGAAGAGCCGAAACGGGCGAGCGGTTCGATGGTGCCCTCGGCGGTGGTGGCGTCTTCAAGCATCAGGCTGCCGTCAGAGAGGGCGAGCATGGTGTGGAAGCTGGAGTCGGCTGCGGCCAACTCCACTTTTTCGTCGCGGGGAAACGAGGCCGGTGTGCTGGACTTGAGGAAGAAAACCAGTCGTCCACCTATGGGGAGATCGTCTGGACTACCGATCTGAACCGGCGGAGCGTCTCCGTCGCCTGTCTCCTGAACCCCTTTGCTTAACAGCACGATCTTTGGGCGAGGCAGCCCGACCGTAACCGGGACCTTCAGTTGGCGTCCATCTTTGAGAACAATCTGCGCGCTATAGTTGCCGCCGGGCTCGAGGCCTGAGGTGGAACTGGCTGCCTTCAGCACCAACTGGTCAAGATCTTCCACACGGCTAAGCGTGGAAGGCGCAAGTGCAATGCCGTCGAGTGTGGCGTGGGCCACCTGGTCGAGGCGAGTGCCCTTCAGCAGAACTCGCGTGTCGCCGGCGTTAAGCGTTAGGCCAGAGAGCGATGCAGCCGCATCGTAGGCAATCATCTTGAGCCGGTCTGGCTTGTCCAGGCCGAACTGGTAGACAGCCAGCGTGATGGGGCCGGGAGTCGCATCCTTGAGCGAGAGCTTAACGGCGAGAGTGTCAGGCTTGGGTGCTATCCAGGTGAGTGCTTGCGAAGACGTAGGCGGCTGGCCCGTGTCGCCAACTGCCTCAACCTGCTTGACGCACTGTGATGTTCCTCCTACAAGATGCAACGTGTCTTCGCGGCCAACCACGAGCGCGGACAGGTCAGCAGGCGCGAGACCCCATTTGCCGGGCTGAGGCGAGTAGAGATGAAAGCTCGGCCCCTCCCAGTCGTCAAAGCCCCACTTGCCGCGGAGAACTGCCGTGAGCGCTCCCGAGGGCAAGGAGGGCGCGGGCGATGCAAGCACGAGGCCGCCCTGCGAGGGATCTGCGATCACTGGCAAGTCGATATCAGGGCCGGGGCTCGCGCCGGACTGGGAATTTGAGTCTTTCGCGCCGCTCTCAATATGCAGCACAAGGTTGTGGGCCAGTTGCGTGGCGAAAACCAGCGGCGCTCCCTCGGCGGGAAGGACGAGAGAGGGTTTCGGCGCGCAGAATTCGTCGGCTTGGTTCACGGGGTAAAGCGGCTCTGGGCGAGCCGGATCAATGGGAGGCAGCGCCACCACCACGACGGACTTTGGATCGCGGAAGGATGGCGGCATGTTGAGCCGCAGGTTCAGCGTGTCGTCCGTTGGTAGAGCCAACGCCGGAATGTACTGGAAGTGCGCGGTGTGGAGCGAGGCAAGTATCTTTGCGGTGTCGACAATAGCGCCCACGTAGGAGCTATAAGCGCCCCCACCAGCCATGTTGGTGGTGCTGAGCTGGTTTACCAGGTCCAGCGTGCTGCCGCTGGCCAACTGGTTCACCAGCGATTGCGCGCTGGCGTCATCCAGCACCATGCCTTGAGAGTTCTGAGAGAGACAGGAAGCCTGTTGGTCCAGGGGCTTGGTAAAGCAGCTCTCGTTGATTTTGATTCCCAGGCTTCGTGCCGCCATCTCGGCGCGCATCTTCAGTGCTTTGGGGTCGGTCTGCGAAGTCACTTTGACGTCGTCAAGATAGGTTTCCAGCCGCATCCGCTCCCAACTCGCCGCCTGCAAATCCTGCGCCGCGCGGACAAACGATCCGGGCCTGTCCGTCACTGCCTTCCGCAGCGTATTGAAATCGCCCCCCGTCTCGGGAGCCAGAAACAGCAGCGCCTGCTGCGCCTCTGCGGGAACGGTGACAAACACGCCCTCGTCGTGAGCCGCACGCGACCAGGTCTCCACGCGGGTGAACCACTCCGGCGGCGGTTGGTTGGTCGAACCGCGCAGGAAGGCAACTACGAGCACAAAGTGGTTTAACTGGTTCTGAGGCAGGTCGGCATGAATCCACAAACGGTCGCCTGGCAGCAGGTTGGGAACCTCGGAGATGGGCAGGGTCAGTGTGCCGCGCTTGATATGCACGTCGACCTTAGGACCGGAAAGGTCGAAGGCGGGCCCGTCAGCGTGCAGTGCGGGGGAAAACACGAAGCAAAGCAAGGGCAGCAAGAGCTGCAAACTGCGGCGCATACATCTATTGTACGAATTCAAGCGTCCGAGGTAAGCTGAAAGGGCGATTTCCGCGTCCAAACTGTCAGAAGCGGCCCTGGGAACGCATAAACAATGATATTGCAACACGTTATGCATTCTTCGTGTACGGTGACACTCATTTTCGGTTACACTGAACACTGCTAAAGTTTTGAGTCATCAGCATATCTTCACGAACCTAAAAATGTTGTTCAAGTTTCCCAATAGCAGGAACCTGAATCCAACGCTTTGATGACATCAAAAGAGTATTTTGAAAGTTGCCAATAACCCAATTGCAGGCGGGATACGAAGGGCTCCAGAGGTCAATGGTGTTCAGCAGTACGTGGTCAGACCGGATGCCGCACGGAGTGAAAGACGGCAGTATTTAATAGTTCAATGAATTCGAATAGGCCGATCCTGGCTAATACGTCCGGTTTTCCGGAGTGCCATTTATGGAATCGCATTGATTAAGACATAGTGCCCTTGATTCGCAATCAAGCGCACTTCGGATCCGCATTTCCGGCCTCGTGCCGGTTCGCTTTGATGATGTCAGCGGGCGGAGAACAGTATTTGGAGAGATAAAGATGAAATCAACGAAAGCTGCGCCAACCAGCATAGACGCAAACCTCAGCATTCCCGAGGCGGAAGAGGTTGTGGAAGAGGCATTGAACGAGCTGGCGTATTCAACGGACCCGGGCTTAGTGAGGGCGCTGCGTTTTCTTGCCCCTCCGGGATACCAGGCAATTGTGGAGCTGTGCAGCGAGAACGGGCGCAGCAAGCGCCGCAATGCTTCGGCAGACACCTGGTCTCCTGAAGAAGATGAGGTGAGAATCTATTTTGAGCGCATCGGCGACGCAGATGTGCCTCAGCGGGCCGCGCGCGGGCAACGGGGAGCGGGCGCAACCCGCGCAGTTGTAAGTCATGCATTTGACGAGGACGACGAACAGGAAGCTGTTCTTCCCGCGGACATGGACTTGCGCATCAAGGAGTTGTGCGCCGCGCTGGCTGAGGCGGAGCGTGGCGGGCATGCGTTTATCGCGCTCAAATGGTTTCGCGATTCGTTTCTGCCCCGTAAGGCATTCCGCTGGAATCAGCAGCCGGATACCAGGCAGGCGGTGCTGGCCGAGGCCATCCAGCGCGGGGTGGTGCTCACCAGCAAGATCGCCAATCCCAAAACTCCGGCTTATCCCACCACCACCATCCGGCTCAACCGAGCAGAAGCGGGCATTCCGGATGAGTTGCCGCGATTCCATCCCGTGGCCGTCCATGGCGAGGCCATGACCGATGCCATCGAGGATGAGCGGGGGGGCGCGTGAGCTTTTACTTTCTTGAAGCCACCGCCTTTGTAAAGTTGTTTGTGCGCGGACCAGGCACGGACGCGCTTATACGCCGCATGGAGACGCTGGAGGATAACTGCAAGCTGATCTCGGCTGCGACTCCGCTTGAGGTCTATGCGGCCATCCGGCGTGGCGAACGGGCCGGAGACATTGCCCAGCCTGACGCCGCGGCAGCGCTCGAGATTCTGCGTCTTGAAGCGGCGCGCATGGTGCAGCAACCGCTGAACCCGGCGGTACTGGAAATGGCCCGGCAACTGCTTGATCGCACAACCCTGCGCTGGCCCAGCGCCTTGCAGTTGGCCGCCGCTCTCACCGCCCGCGACATGTTTCCGGGCACCGTCATCACCTTTGTCTCCTCCTCGCAGGAGCTACTTGACGCAGCCCGCAGCGAGGGATTGGAAACAATGGATCCGGCAAGAGAAACGGCAGCCGCCGCCCTTTAGCTGGCAGCTATTAGCCTTTCGCAGTCGCGAAGCGCTTATTCACCTCAGCCCAGTTCACCACGTTCCACCACGCTTCGAGGTACTTGGGACGGAGGTTCTGGTACTTCAGATAGTAGGCGTGCTCCCACACGTCGTTGCCGAGGATCGGATACAATCCCTGCGACAGCGGCGAATCCTGGTTGGCCGTGGTGATCACCTTGAGCTTTCCTTCGGCAAAAACCAGCCAGCCCCAGCCGGAACCGAACTGCTTGGCAGTGGTCTCGTTGAAGGTCTTTGTAAAGGCCTCAAAGCTGCCGAAGTCAGTGGCGATCTGTGCGGCAATGGCGCCGCTCGGCGCGCCGCCGATGCCGGGAGTGTTGGCCGGGCCCATGATCGTCCAGAACATACTGTGGTTGGAGTGGCCGCCACCGTTGTTGCGCACCACGCCGCGAATATCTTCGGGCACAGTGGCCAGCCCGCGGAGCAGATCGTCGACAGACTTGGCAGCCAAGTCAGGATGGTTGGCCAGCGCGGCGTTCACATTGTTGATGTAGGCTTGGTGGTGCTTGTCGTGGTGCAGCTTCATCGTTTCGGCATCGATGAAGGGCTCAAGCGCGGAATAGTCGTAGGGCAGGGGTGGTAATTCGTAAGCCATCGGGGATTTTCCTCCGTTCCGATTGTAATTCGCGGATTCGCCGCACTAAAGAGCTGTCTTGCACAGTGCGCGAGGTAGAACGGCGACGAAAGCGCCCTCACGCGGTCACTCTTCATAAAAGGATGCCCGAATCAGCGAAGAAGGTGCCGGATTCTTGTGAATCAAATTGGGGCTGGTTCGGAGCCGGAGCTGATTTTAACAATTCCTGAAGGGAATCCTTGGAATCCAGACTCAATAACACGGCCCCGCGAAACCTCCAACCCCGGCAAGCATCTACCATAAGGTAAGCTGGGTGCGACGCTCGACCTCTGCATCGGCCTTTAACTTCCCATTGAAAAGCGGCATGCATCCATGAGCAATCAGCCTTTGTACCGATGGTTAGACCAGCAGGGCGAGGCATTTGGCTCGCCAGGCGTGGAGCCACGGTGGACTTCGAGCCTGAAAGACGCGGTAGGCACCGCTTATGCGGCCTCGAGCCGCATCTGGTTTACGTGCTCGCACGGAATCCTGAACGAGATTTACTTTCCCACCATCGATCACGCTCAGACGCGGGACATGGAGTTCCTGATCACTGACGGCGAGACGTTTGTGCACGAGGAGAAGCGCGACCTGAAGACGAGCTTCGAGTACATCGACCCTTCTGCGCTTGGCGTGCGCTATGTGAATCGCGACCCGGATGGGCGCTACAGCCTGACCAAAGAGATCATTTGTGATCCGCACCATGGCGTGGTGCTGCAGCACGTGCGCCTGGAGGGACCAGAGGACCTGCTGCCGCGGTTGAAGGTATATGCGCTGCTGGCGCCGCACTTGGATGGCGGCGGCGCAGGCAACTCGGCGCGGGTGCTGGATCTCGTCGGGCACAATGTATTGCTGGCCTGGAAGAACGAGTGGTCGCTGGCGATGACGGCCAGTTGCGGTTTTTCACGCATGAGCTGCGGGTTTGTCGGCACGAGCGATGGCTGGCAGGACCTGACGCAAAACTTCAAAATGGATTGGGAGTTCGGCTCGGCGACAGACGGCAACATTGCAGTGATGGGCGAGATCAATCTCGAATGCATCGCGCAAAGAAACAATCAGGCGCGCATGAACCTGGGCGATCAATCGAGCTCGGACTCCCAAAACGGCAACGCGGTGCGCGAATTCACGCTGGCGATCGGAATTGGCGACGGGAATCACACCGCGCTCCAGAAGATGATGGGAGCGCTCGCGACACCGTTTGAGGAACAGCGCAACCGCTTCATCGTGCAGTGGAAGCGGGCTGAGCACCCTGATTGGCTCGCGGTCCACACAAGAGACGACGGCAAGTTGCTGCGCACAAGCCATGCAGTGCTGCTGGCCCACGAGGACAAGACCTATGCCGGCGCATTCGTGGCTTCGGCGTCCATTCCGTGGGGGCAGGCCCGTGGCGACGATGATATGGGTGGTTATCACCTTGTTTGGACGCGCGACATGGTGCAGACGGCGACGGCGCTGTTGGCCTGCGGGCGCGTGGAGACGGCGCGGCGGGCGCTGGTGTACCTCGCGTGCACGCAGTTGCCCGATGGCAGCTTTGCGCAGAACTTCTGGATCGACGGCACTCCCTATTGGGGCGGCAAGCAACTGGACGAGGTTGCGTTTCCCTTAATCCTGGCGTGGCGCCTGTGGAAAGCGGGCGGGATGGGCAATCTGCCGTTCTTTTCGTTCATTGAGCGGGCGGCGGGGATTCTGGTGCGCTGCGCGCCCATCACCGAGCAGGATCGCTGGGAGGAAAACGCCGGGTACTCGCCGTCTACACTGGCTGCGGTGATCGGCGGCCTGATCTGCGCGGCGGAGATAGCGCGCGACCGCGAGTCAAACGAGCTGGCCCAGTTTCTTGAGGAGTTTGCCGACTGGATTGAGAGCCACCTGGAAGATTGGACCGTGACCAACGATGGCGTGCTCCATCCTCAGGTCAAGCGTCATTACATGCGCATTCGTCCCCCGGAGTGCGGCGAGGCCTATGCACAGGAGGAATGCGGCTCAGAGATGATCCATCTGCAGAACCGGCCGCCGGGCACGCGATCCGAGTTTGAGGCACGAGAGATCATCGACGCAGGGTTTCTTGAATTAGTCCGCTACGGCGTGCGCCGCGCCGACGATCCGTTGATCATCGACTCGCTGAAGGTGGTGGATGCGGTGCTGAAGCGCGACCTTCCCCAGGGGCCGGGATGGCTGCGCTACAACTGGGACGGTTACGGCGACCGGCCGGACGGAGGGCTGTTTGAGGGATGGGGCCAAGGCCGCGTGTGGCCCCTGTTGACCGGCGAGCGCGCGCACTATGAGCTGGCCGCCGGTCGAGACATTGCACCCCTCATCGAAGCCTATGAAGGCTTTGCCAATTGCGGGCAGATGGTGCCGGAGCAGGTATGGGACGAGGCCGACCAGCCGAGGCGCGACCTGTTCCGGGGCAAGCCGGCGGGCTCGGCAATGCCGCTGGTGTGGGCCCATGCCGAGTATCTCAAGCTGCTGCGCTCGGCCCTGGACGGCAAGGTCTTTGACCGCATCGATCCTGTCTACGAGCGGTACTGCACGCCCGAGGGGCGCAAGCGAATTCGTCGCGGCATCGAGATCTATAGCCGCCAGCGGCCCATCCAGAAGATCAGCGCAGGCAGCGCGCTGCGCATTCTCGACGATCAAGATTTTGAGGTTGTGTGGACTTTGGACGGCTGGCAGACCAAGCAAACCACGGTCAGCCGCAATCTTGGTAGCGCGGGCTTCAGTGCGGATATCGCCCCCGGTGCCGGAAGCACCGAGCTCGAGTGGACCTTCCACTGGCCTCAGCAGGGCGCCTGGCTTGGATACAATGTGAGGGTCAGGATTGAAGCTGCCGGGCCGGCTGTCTAATGCTTCTTAGATCTCGCCAGTCATAGTTGCCGCCCACGTTTTCTTCGCGAAAGGAACTTCTCGCTCTTATGACCACCTCCATTGCCAGCGTCTCCATTGACCAACTCTCTATTGATACCCTTCGGCTGCTTGCCGTGGACACGGTGCAGAAGGCAAATAGCGGCCATCCCGGCGCGCCGCTGGGCTGCGCACCCATGGCTTACGCGCTTTACCACAAAGTGATGAAGCACAATCCAAAGAACGCGCAGTGGGCCGACCGCGATCGCTTTGTGCTCTCCAACGGCCATGCCTCGGCGTTGCTGTATGGCTCGCTTTTTCTCTCCGGCTACGCGTTCACCATGGACGATCTCAAGAGCTTCCGCCAGTGGGAGTCAAAGACTCCCGGCCACCCGGAGCGCGACGTGGCAGACGGCGTGGAAGTGACTACCGGGCCCCTGGGCCAGGGCTTCGGGATGGCCGTGGGCATGGCCATGGCGGAAAAACACCTGGCAACGATTTACAACCGGCCTGGTTTCGAGGTAGTCGATCACCACACTTACGCGATTGCCGGCGACGGCGACCTGATGGAAGGCGTTTCGCACGAGGCTGCGGCGCTGGCCGGTACGCTCGGCCTGGGCAAACTGATCGTTCTCTACGACGACAACCTGATCTCGCTCGACGGGCCCACGTCACTGAGCTATACCGATGATGTTCGGGAGCGCTTTGAGGCCTACCACTGGCATGTGCAGCGCGTGGCCGACGGCAACGACCTGGGCGCAATCGAAGCCGCCATCGATGCAGCCCGGGCAGAAACCGGCAAGCCATCGCTCATCTCAGTGCGTACGGTCATCGGTTACGGCAGCCCGAAGGCCGGCAGCAGCAAGGCGCACGGCGAGCCGCTGGGCGCTGCGGATGTGGCAGCGACAAAAAAGTTCTTTGGCTTCCCTGAGGACAAGAGCTTCTACATTCCCGATGAGGCTCTTGCTAATTGGCGCAAGGCCGTCGATCGCGGGGCAGCCGCGGAATCCGAATGGAACACGCTCTACTCCGCCTACAGCCAAAAATTTCCTGATCTTGCAGCAGAGTTCACGCGGACGCAGAGCCGGAAGTTGAAAGAAGGATGGGAGAAGGCGATTCCGAGTTTTCCCGTGGATAAGCCGATGGCCACGCGCAACGCGGGCGGTGTGGTGATGAACGCGCTCGGCGTCCCGCTGCCTGAGCTGTTTGGCGGTGCGGCGGACCTCACCGCCTCCACCAAGACAATCTTCAAGCCCGGCGTCAGCTTTCATGAAGATCCCGCCGGCCGCAACGTATTTTTCGGCGTGCGCGAGTTCGGCATGTGTGCCGCAGTCAACGGAATAGCCGCGCATGGTGGGCTCATTCCATTCGGATCGACGTTCTTCTGTTTCTCTGATTACTGCAAGCCGGCGCTGCGGCTGGCGGCGCTGATGAATGTGCACTCGCTCTTCGTTTTTACGCACGATTCCATCGGCTTGGGCGAAGACGGCCCCACGCATCAGCCCATCGAGCACCTGATGGCACTACGCGCTGTGCCCCACATGACCGACTTCCGCCCAGCCGACGCCAACGAGACGGCAGCGGTATGGCGGTTGGCGCTGGAGCGTAAGGGACCCAGCTTCCTCGTTTTCAGCCGCCAGGATTTGCCGGTAATCGACCCGTCAAAGCACGATGCCTACGCTGGAGTCAGCAAGGGTGCATACGTGCTTGAAGATGCTGCGAATCCGCAGGTAGTCCTCATCGGCACCGGTTCGGAGTTGTGGCCGGTTGTGGATGCGGCCAAGTTACTCGCGGCCCAGGGAATCCGTGTCCGCGTGGTCAGCTTCCCTAGCTGGAAGATCTTCGATGAGCAATCTGCGGATTACAAGGCCAGTGTGTTGCCAGCCGGCGTGCCCAGGCTCGCGGTGGAAGCAGGCTCGACGCTGGGCTGGTGGAAGTACGTGGGCCTGGACGGAGACGTTATTGGCATCGACAGATTCGGTGCATCGGCGCCCGGACCAGTCGTAATGAAGGAGCTGGGCTTCAGCGCCGAGAACGTGGCAGCACGGGCAAAGAAGCTGTTGAAAAAGTGATCAGTGGTCAGTGAACAGTGATCAGCGCCAAGCATTTGTGGGGAAGCAACAGCGGACGGTTTAGCTAAAATTTCACGGGAACTGACCACAGACCACTGACAACTGATCAATGTTCCGAAGGAGTACTATGAAATTCGTCATCGCGTCGGACCATGCGGGATTTTCTCTGAAAGAAGAGATGCAGGAGTATCTTTCGCAGGCCGGTCACGAGGTCATCGATTTGGG
>Ga0302320_10011127_pt1 | contig 19117 bp, 19 predicted proteins | sample Bog_T0_3_FD_202130 | JGI IMG/M metagenome (GOLD analysis project Ga0302320, IMG submission 202130) | Peat permafrost microbial communities from Stordalen Mire near Abisko, Sweden - Bog_T0_3 | ecosystem: Environmental > Terrestrial > Soil > Wetlands > Peat | place: Sweden: Abisko, Stordalen Mire... | reverse complement strand
GGACAGTATGGAACTTGCGAAAGATTCCTTCGTCGCCAGCGGCAAAAAGCCAGGCCGCTCGCCGGGTCCTTATAAGTATGCCGAGCAGCATTCCCTCGAACTCCTGATTCGCCTGAATGACCTGGGGCAGAAAATGGATGCAGGCGAGCGTGAGCCTCTGGACGGCGCGAAAACCCAGGTTCAGGATATTCACGACGCCTGGTTTGAAGGCATTATGGGTAAGTCAAAATGAGAATTCCGTTCCGTTTAACTTTGACGATTCTCGTGGCGATTCTAGCCACATCCGCCACTCCTTTACTGGCTCAGCGCGACTTTTTGACACCGGACGAAGTGGATAAAGTCCGCGAAGCTCAACTTCCCAACGACCGGCTGAAACTCTACGTTCTCTTCGCACGTCAGCGCATCGACGAGTTCGAAAAGTTGATGTCGAAAGAGAAGAAAGGCCGCTCCAGCCTGGTGCGCGATTTGCTGGAAGAATATACGCAGATTATCGACTCCATCGATACCGTTTCCGACGATGCGCTGAAGCGCCGTGTGGATGTTTCACTCGCGAGCGAAGCGGTCCAGCAAGCCGAAAGAAATTTCGCCGCCAAACTGCAGAAAATCTACGACACGAATCCGGCGGATCTGGCGCTCTACGATGTGGCCTACAAAGAAGCCATGGCCTCGACGCTCGATAGTCTGGATCTATCGTCGAATAACGCCGCGCAACGCGCTGATGAGCTGAGCGCAAAAGAACAGAAAGACAAAGAGCAGGCGAAGTCGATGATTCAGGCCGAGGAAACGAAAGGCAAATCGGCCGACGCGCCCGCTACTTCCGCCGCTAACACGGCTGGCACTGCTGGCACTGCTGGCACTGCTGGCACTGTTAACAGTGGCGATCAGTCGGCTACAGCGCAGAATTCGGATCCCGCCAAACCGAGGCGGAAACCACCGACGCTGTTAAAGCCGGGCGAAACGATCGGCGCCCCGTCCAATTAGCAGTCGGTCCAATTAAAACCCAGGAGTTTTTAAAAATTACGAATTGACCGTCTCGGCCACTGCCTTCAGTTCGAGGTAGCGGCGCCGGCATTCCATGATGATCTTGCGCGCTTCGGCGGGTCCGCCCCAGCCTTCCATGGTGGTGACTTTTCCTTCGAGTTCTTTGTAGATCGAAAAGAAGTGTTCAATCTCACGGCGCACGTGGGTGAAGATTTGATCCATCGTATGGATCTGGTCATAGCGCGGATTTTTTGTCGGTACAGCGAGAATTTTCTGGTCGTTCTCATCGCTGTCGACCATGAACAATACCCCAACGGGCCGCACTTCAATCAGCACTCCGGGAAAGCTCGGCTGCTGGACCAGAACCAGGCAATCGAGGGGGTCGCCATCGTCGGCCAGGGTTCCAGGAATGAAGCCATAATCCCCGGGATAGCGCACCGGGGAATAAAGCGCGCGGTCGAGCCGAAACACCCCCAGGTCGCCGTCATATTCATATTTATTTGCTGAGTGTTGCGGGATTTCGACAATCATCCGCACGATTTCCGGCGTTTCAGGACCGGGATCGAGGTCATACAGGCGGTTCACGGACTCAGCGTAGCATGTGCTGAGTTTTTAGACTTCGAAGTCAGGATACTGTACTTCAATCAGCGTCAAGCCTTTGGCGGGCGCGGTCGGCCCGGAGCGGTCCGGCATCGCATTCGCTCCCTCAAGGTTGCCGCGGCCCACTTCAATGAGCGTTCCAACAATGTTGCGCACCATGTGTTTCAGGAACCCGCTGCCGCGCACCGTATATTCGAGGCAATCGCCGCAACGCTCAAGGCGCGAATGAAATATGGTCCGCACTTTCGATTTGCCCACCCCATTGCGGCTATCCGCGGCCGCGTAGGCAGTGAAGTCATGTTCGCCCTCAAAATGCCGCGCCGCAACGGCCATGGCCGCTTCGTCCAGCGGATAAGGATGGTGATAAACGTAGCGCCAATCGAAGGGCGAACACATTACGCCGCGAAACATTCGGTAGCGATAAATCTTCGAGACGGCGTCGAACCGAGGGTGAAAGTGGGGGTGTGTTTCCACCACGTCGATCACGCGAATGGTAGGCGGCAACAGCCGATTCAAGGCCTTTTGCAGGTTCGGCGGCGGAATAGGATTCTCAATCGTGAACGCCGCTACCTGGGCGCGCGCGTGAACTCCGGCGTCGGTCCGGCCCGAACCCGCCACATGCACCGGCTTGCCTTCCATATCGCCGATGATGGCTTCGAGCGTGCCCTGGATAGTAGACAGACCGGGCTGAATTTGCCAGCCGTGAAAGTCGGTTCCGTCGTAACTAACAGTGATTCGAATGCGGCGCGCCACGTTTTTTGCAGATGCGAAATTTCAGATGACTGAATATCTGAGTTCCAGATTCGCACAGAGACCAGCGCCGGCAGTTTATGCGGGTGCGATATCCGTTGGCACGGAAATGGCCACGATCTGGACGTGATGAAGTGCCGTCTCACCTTCGAAGAGCTTGCCCATGATCTGGTCACCAGCCTTCACTTCGCGGAGGACTTTCACGTTATCCACGTGATAGGTTCCCTTGACTCCTTCCATCCAGGTTTCGAGTCGTCGAGCCTGAACGGTGAGGCTCTGCGCGATCTGGTCCACTGCGATAACGGTTCCATGCAGCGTGTGCTGGACCCTGGCGGGAGAATGGGGCGCCGGACCTGCCACCGCCGCCGGCGTCATCCAGACGAGCGAACTACCGCCCACCGCGAAAGAACATAAGCGGTACCATTCTCGCCTCGTCATTTTGTGCGTCATGCTCTGCCTCAACCCTTGCGTCATTACGAGCCTCGGGGTACTTCCCCGGTCATTTAATATCTCACTTTCGGCAAATAACATTCGCCGCGAAACGTGCCTATCAGTACGTCGCAGGTCCGATTCGGACGGGCTCTAATGACCGCTGTGGATGATCTGTTACGGTACGAGACGCTGGATGGTAAGTTAGGCGTATGCGTTCGATGCTGCTTGCTTTTGCCTGCCTGTGCCTGATGGGCTGTGCCAAATCAGAGACACCGGCTACCACCACGGACACCGCCGCAGCGCCGACTGGAAACCCGGCTGGAACCCAGGCTGGAAACCAGGCTGCGACTCCGGACAAGATGGCGATGGCACCTGCTCAAACGGCTGCTGCTCCCTCTGCTCCCGCGGCCGGCTCGGTTAAAACCGCCAGTGGTCTGGTCTACGAAGAGCTGCGCGCCGGTACAGGGCCTTCGCCTACCGCCAGCGACGTCGTCAAAGTGAACTATCGCGGCACCCTGACCAACGGCACTGAGTTCGATAGTTCATACAAACGGAATGAGCCGGCCGTCTTCCCGCTCAACCGCGTGATTCCCTGCTGGACCGAAGGCGTGCAACACATGAAAGTCGGCGGCAAAGCGCGCTTGACCTGCCCTTCCGCGATTGCCTACGGAGCAGCCGGCAGTCCGCCGGTAATTCCAGGCGGTGCGACCCTGATCTTTGAGATTGAACTCCTCGGCATTGGGCCCAACTGAGCCCGGGCCTCAACGCGACATCGATACCTCAGTAGCCAGGCCCTCGGCCTGAGTCGCAAATTTGCTATCACGGATTTACCTGCAATGCCTGAACTTATATCCCTGGCTCCCGACGTCCTTTTACATATTGCAAAGACCCTGAACGTACCGCTGAAGGGCCTGGTCGCCGTAATCGAACTGCTCGACGAAGGCGGTACGGTACCCTTCATCTCCCGTTATCGTAAAGAAGCGACGGGCAATCTGGACGAGGTTCAGATTCTGGCGATCCAGGAAAATCTGGCCAGCTTTCGCGAACTGGCCTCTCGCCGCGAAACCATTCTGCGGACCATCGAATCGCAGGGCAAACTCACCGCCGAACTGCGCGCCCGCATCGAAGGCACGCTCGACCGCAACGAACTCGAAGACCTCTACCTTCCCTATAAGCCGAAGCGCCGCACCAAGGCCATCATCGCCCGCGAAAAAGGTCTTGAGCCGCTCGCGCTCTCTATCTGGAACCAGCAGGCTGCCGAGATGCCGCTGGGAGAATTTGCCGCCACTTTCATCAACGCGGAACTGGGTGTTGCCAGCGCCGCAGAGGCCCTCGAAGGCGCCCGGCACATCATCGCCGAAATGATCAGCGACGAGGCGGCTCTCCGCAAGACCCTGCGCGAGATGCTGCTCACGGAAGGCGTGATTGTCAGCACTCGCAATGAGAGCGGCGTGGATGAACAGGAAAAGTTCAAGATGTATTACGACTACCGCGAGCCGGTGGCCAAAATTCCTTCGCACCGTATGCTCGCTATCCGCCGCGGTGAGACCGAAAATATTCTTTACTTCAATATCGAGATCGATCCGGAACGCCCCCTCGGATTTCTGAAACAAAGCATACTTCGTGAATCAGGCGAGTGGACCCCGCAGCTCGAACTCGCTATTCAGGATTGCTATAAGCGCCTGCTTAACCTTTCCATCCAATCCGAAGTTCGGCTCGAGCTCAAACAGCGGGCGGACAAGGAAGCGATCCGCGTGTTCCGCGAGAATCTCGCCAATTTGTTACTGGCGCCGCCCGCCGGGCAACTCAGCGTGCTGGCGCTCGACCCTGGAATTCGCACCGGCTGCAAGATCGCCGTAGTGGATGAGACCGGGAAGTTTCTCGACCATAGCGTCATCTACCCGCATCAGCCGAAGAACGACTTCACTGGATCGTCGCGTATTTTGAAAGAACTGATCGAGCGCTATAACGTGCGTGCCATCGCTATCGGCAACGGGACTGCATCGCGCGAAACCGAGGCGTTTGTTCGTGATTTTTTCCGTGACAATGGATTCGATTCTATCTTCAGCGTCTCTGTGAACGAATCGGGCGCGTCCATCTATTCGGCGTCCGATATCGCGCGCCAGGAATTTCCCGATCTGGACGTTACCGTTCGCGGCGCTATCTCCATCGCGCGGCGTTTGCAGGACCCTCTGGCGGAGCTGGTGAAGATCGATCCGAAGTCGATCGGCGTCGGCCAGTATCAGCATGATGTGGATCAAAGCCAGCTGCAAAAGTCATTACAGACGGTGATTGAGAGCTGCGTGAACCGGGTTGGCGTGGACCTTAACACGGCGTCCTGGGCGCTGCTGCGCTACGTCGCCGGAATCACCGAGCGTACTGCGCAGAAGATTGTGGAGTTCCGCAACGACAACGGCAAGTTCCGCTCGCGCGTGCAGTTGACCGCGGTTCCGGGCGTGGGTCCGAAGACCTTCGAACAGGCAGCTGGATTTCTGCGCATCCGCGGCGGCGATAATCCGCTCGATGCTACCGGTGTGCATCCCGAATCCTATGCGCTGGTGGAACAGATCGCCGGATCGGTCGGCGTTCCTATTACGCAGATTATTCAGAACCCGGCGCTGCTCGGCAATGTGAAGAAAGAGGGCCTGAACGCGGGCAGTTATACTCTCCACGACATTCTCGAAGAACTGAAGAAACCGGGCCGCGACCCACGAGACAAATTCGTCGCGCCGAAGTTCAATGAAGATGTCAGAACCATTGCCGACCTGCAACCGGGCATGCAACTCGAAGGCGTCGTGACGAATGTGACTAAGTTCGGCGCGTTCGTCGATGTGGGCGTCCATCAGGATGGCCTGGTGCACATCAGCGAGCTGTCCACTCGTTACATTCAGGATCCGAATGAAGCGGTGAAAGTGGGCGAGATCGTAAAGGTGCAGGTCATCAGTGCGGATGCGAAGACCAAGCGCATTGCGTTGTCGATAAAGGCGCTTCAAGCTCCGGCCGCACCATCGCATAAACAGAAGCCGAAAGTCGTGCCCGCACCCGAGCCGGATATGAACGCCAAGCTGGCCGCGTTGGCGGATCGCTGGAAAAAGCGCTGAGCGCGGATCATGGGCAACGCGGCCAAGCGGCTAATCGGCACCGAGGACCAGCGGCCCTAACGAGTTATCGATAAGAGCCTTCCACTCGCCGTCTGCCTGCTTTCTGAATACTGTAGTTGCTGTGAATCGCTGCTCGAGTGCAGAGCCCTCGGAACTCCGGGTAACGAGAATCCACCGCGACAAAAAAAGAGCAACCCCGTCTGCCTCGATGACATGGGTTTTAATCTGACGAGCGGAGACGGGAGACCCCATAACTCGCGCGAAGAACGCTCTTAATTCTGTTTTTCCGCGAGCCAGACTACCTGGTTCCATCACTACAACGGCGTGGTCCTCGTAGAAACTGAGCACTCCCTCCACATCTCCAGCATTGAAGGCTTTGTCCAACAATTCCACGGTTTGAGCTGGATCACTCATATTCGTTCCCTTAGCCCAACGTTAGGTTCTCCAGAAACAGATTAGCTTCCCGACTTGTCAGTATAATTCTCGCGACGGGTCTCGACCGGTACCGACGTCCGGTGCGTCAGGATAATAAATACACTAATCAGCGCCAATACCGCACCCACAACCGCGCTCGCGTGCAGCGCTTCTCCGCCCATGAAATAACCCACTCCCAGGGCCACCACGGGGTTGACATAGGCATAGCTCGACGCCTTGCTGGATGGAACCCAGCGGAGTAACCACACATAGGCGCTGTAGGCGATCAACGATCCGGCTACGATCAGGTAAATCATCGAGAAGATTGCGTTTTGCGGAACCGGCCGCAGACCGTGCCATTCGCCGAAGAGCCCGGAACACAACAGCAGCAGGCAACCGCCGCACATCATCTGCCCGCCCGCGTTAATTCCCTGGGCGACCGGCAGATTCATTTTCTTCGATACAACGGACCCCAGTGACCAGGAGATCCCACTCAGCAGAATGGCCACGAACGGTAGCCAGGGAATGTGCCGGCCGGCGCTATCCAGCGCGCCCGTTAAGATGGCCACTCCCGCGAGCCCGATCATAAGTGCGGCCACCACTGTCTTCGACAATCGCTGAGTCTTCAGGATCATCACCTCGAGAATTAGCATCCATGCCGGTATCATCGCCACCAGCACTGACGTGACACCGGAGGGAACCGTCTTTTCGGCCCAGAAGAGCAAGCCGTAACAGACCAGAAACATCAGTAAGCCCATGAGCCAAAGTGACAGCCATTGCGACCGTTGGGGAGGTTCTTTGCCCCGCAGACGCGACCAGCCGTAGAGCAGCAGGCCGGCAATCACGAAGCGCACGCCTGCGGCCAGCAACGGAGGAATCGTCGAGACCGCCACTCTGATCGCAAAGTAAGTCGATCCCCAAAGGATGTAAACCGCGCCCAGGGCGGCAGCCAGCTTCCATTTGAATCCGCGCCCTTCATAGCTGGCAATGTGGCGGTTCATTAGTTACAACAGTAGCTTTGATGTAACTAACGGCCGAACCGGACTAGCACCGGCGCATCGGTTCCCTGCCCGAAGACGAGGTCCGGATGGCCGTCGCTATTCAAGTCAACCGGCGCCACTACCCATGGCCAGGCCGCGCCCTTGGCTGGAATCACATCCGTGAACATGCCGTCTGCTCCCTCAGTTCGAATCAGCGGCGATTCGGCCGTGCGCGTCAGAACCAGCATCTTACCGTCGAGGGCGATTCGGTGCAGTCCATTTTGTGATGCCGGCAGCGGTGTGAAGTGGGCCGCAGTCTCGTCCCGGTAAGTGCCATCTCCCTGGCTCGCAAGATACTGAACCGTGTCCGGCACGAAACCTGCGATTACGTCGTTGTTATTAGTGCCTGCGTTAACCGCACATCCACCCGGTGCGGGGCCTTTGTTTATCGGCGCAGGCGGCAGCAAGGCTCCATCGGTGAAGTGACCTTTGCCGTCGTTGAAGAAGACGCGCGCGTTAGTCGCGCCCCAACCGAAAACCATCAGATCAGGCGCGGTATGTCCCGTTCGGTGCACGAAGGTTCCGCATACAAACCGGTTGTCGTCCGCGGCGGCATTCGAAACCCACAACGGAAAAGCCCTGTGGTCGACGGCAAAATGGCCCGTTCCGTCGTTGCGGTAAAGCTCCATGCCGAGACCGTCACCGGCGTAGGGATGGAACACAACTAAGTCGTCTGCGCCATCGCCATCCACATCGCCCGCAACCGCGCCCGTCGTGTGGGCCGTTTCGACCGGAAGGTTGTCAGAAGAGCTGCGGAGTTTCGATGTGCCTGAGGGCAGCAGCAGAAGGCTTTGACTGCCGGGTCCATCCGGCTGTCCACTGTCCGGCAGGAAATAACCGCTGCGGCCGGATCGGTCGAAATGGCCTGGGACGATCGAAGAAATCAGGCGACCTGACGGCGGCGGACCATCGAAAGCGCCTGGTTCGAGCAGTCCGTTTGGCGAATTAAGCAGCAAGCGTACATCGTGAAAAGCCAGACCAGGCCAATCGATGGAAGTCACCAGCAGGTCAGGCCGGCCATCGCCGTTTACATCGGTCGCAAGCATGGCTTCGGCAAAACCAACGGGCTGGGTTTGAGTCATCCCGCCTAATTGAACCGGACGAATCCCTATGAATGGAGGCACCGGGCTTTGTCGCACAGCAGCTTGTCCGGACCACTCGCTGAGGCCAAGCGCGGCAGCTACCAGTGGATCGATCGAGCGCTTGCCATCGGCAATATTGATCAGGTCGAAGCCACCCGCGAAGTCCCACATCGTCCAGTCGAGGTGCTGTCGATCCAGCGCGGCAACCATGTCATGCAACCACTCAGCACGTGCAGCGGGAGCACTGAACGGCTTGAAGTCGCCGAACTCGTTAACAATCACCTGCACATCCCACTTATGCGCCCATGCAGCGGCGAGACTCATGTCCCAATCGAGCCGCCCCGCATCCCAATCTTCGTCGCGATATTGCGAAAGCAATGTGCGCACAGCGGGGTCGGTCTCCTTTGTTACCAGATCGTCAAGAGAGGGCTGGAATGCAGGCCACGGCACATTACGCAGGCGCGCGATTGCGGCGGGCGAAGTCCAGTCGGCGCCCTGATGCGTGAAGGTTTGCGGGGAGTAGTAGTGCATCTCGTAGATGACGTTGGTGTCGTCGTACGGCGTCATGTCGAGCAGACCTTCCAGACCGCTCCAACGCGCGGGAGAGAGCAAGACGGTGTGGTTCGGCGCGGCCTCCCGAATCGCCGCCAGCGCCTGCTTTTGTTCGACATCCCACGCCGCCTGAGTGAAGCGAGTGTCGGGCTCATTCATGACTTCGAAGAAGAGCAGGTCGGGATTGCGGTTGGCATAACGAGCTGCGAGCATTCGCCACGTGGCGACTAACTCACGCGGGGCATCGGGATTAGTCAGGTAGTAGTTGAGGTAATCGGAATCGGCGTGGAAATCGAGCATCACCGCCATGCCTGCATCGAGAAAAAGGTCGATGCCCACGTCGAGGTTCGTCAGGGTGCGCGTGCGGCGCCGCTCGGACGCCCATTTCGGCAGAAGATACTGAGGCGCAACGGCGATACGGACGGATGTGAAGCCCGCGCTTTTCAACATATCGCGATCCGCTGCGGTGATCGGCACGCGGCCACCGTACTGAAACCACCGGGTCAGATTCACGCCCCGCGCCAGGTGGGCATAGCGGGAATCGCTCACAGAGGTCGCGGCCGGCAAGGCCAGCGGGGTCAGAAATGCGAATAAAGCTAGAAAGGCTGTGGCGCGAAGCATGGGTCCGCGTGGTGAGTTTAGCAGGAAATGGCGAACTGGACTGAGGTCCTTCTCGTATCTTGGTATTGAATGGCAACGAATGTCTGAGTTTGCAATCGAGACCGAGGGGCTGACCAAAGTCTTCCGCAGACTCCGTGCGGTGGATGAGGTTTCGATTCGCGTCCCCGTAGGTTCCACCTTTGGCTTGCTGGGTCCGAACGGTGCGGGCAAGACCACTTTCGTAAAGATGCTGCTTTCGGCGGCTCATCCCACAGCGGGCCGCGCCATGGCATTCGGACGCGATACACGCGAGCCCGAAGCTCGCCGCCCCATCGGTTACCTGCCGGAAAACCATCGCTTCCCCACCTATATGACGGGCCGCGACATGCTGGATTTTTATGGCGCGCTATCGGGTATGAATGAATCCGCGCGACGCAACCGGATTACGGAACTACTCAACCTGGTGGGCCTCGACGAGCGCGCCCACAACCTGCGCCTGGGGAAATATTCGAAAGGCATGCTGCAGCGGGTCGGGCTCGCTCAAGCTTTGATGCATAAACCGAAGCTTCTGGTGCTGGATGAGCCGAGCGACGGGGTCGATCCGGTCGGACGCAAACATATCCGTGACATTCTTCAGGAACTCGAACGCCAGGGCGTGACTATCTTTCTGAATTCACACCTGCTGGCCGAAGTGGAATTGTTTTGCCGCGAAGTGGCGATCATCCAGAGGGGTAAAGTGGCGCTGACCGGCAAAGTGGAAGACCTGACGCGCGGCAGCGGTTACCGGGTGGAGGGAGTCGGCGTGCCGGAGGCGCTCGCGACTGAATTACGTTCCAACGCGCGGACTGTTTCGTCGAACAACGGAACACTGGAACTCCTCTACGCCACTCGCGACGAGGCCAATCACGCGGTCGACCTGATGCGTCGGCAGGGCTGCGCAATAGAAGCGCTCGCCCGCACGCGCAGTACGCTCGAAGAAGTATTCATGAAAACGGTTGATCCAGGGGCGGGGGCCACACAATGAGCGCAGGCTGGAACGAGACCAAGGCGCTTGTCACCGATACCTTCCGCGAGGCCTTTGCGCGCCGGGTTTTCTGGGGCTTCTTCGGCTGCTGTACGGCTCTGCTGCTTTTCCTCATCTTCATCATGCGTGTCGATGTGGTTCAGGGTGCGCTCGCCACCATAACCATCTTCGGCCAGACCAGTCCCGCCCGCGATGTGGAGAATCTGGTGGAAGGCACGCAGACCGTCATCGCAATGGTGCTCTACTTTGCCGGCATGGCGCTTTCGGTATTTGCCTCAGCCGGATTGGTATCAGCCGTATTCGAACCGGGCCGGATTGAACTTCTGCTCTCTAAACCGGTGTCGCGCGTCCATCTTCTACTCGGTCGCTACCTCGGGAATGTTCTGGTCGTTGCAGCCAATATCGCCTGGTTAGTCGGCGGGTCGTGGATCATCTTCGGTGTCAAAACAGGCGTATGGGGAGTCGGTTTTCTGCTTTCCGCCTTCTTTACCGTATTCATTTTCGCCGTGCTGCTCTCGGTGCTGGTGCTGTGCGGAGTGCTGTGGGATAGCGCCGCAATCGGCATCATGGCGGCTTTTGCCATGATGGTGATTACCCCGATTCTGGCGCAGAAAAGCACGCTCGAACGTCTGCTCGATTCCGAATGGTCGCGCGATGTGGTAAGGGTCCTCTATTACGTATTACCCAAGACATCGGACATCAGCCTCATCATCCGCCACTTGATTCTCGGCCAGGCGATCGATAGCTGGATGCCGGTATGGAGCACGGCTTTGTTCGGTGTAGCAGTACTGGGCGCGGGATTATGGCGCTTCGAGCGCAGGAGCTTTTGATTCAGGAGTCTTTTTTAATGCGGACTGGTTTTCTCATTCTGATTTCCTCGCTGGCGGCCAGTGCTGCCCCGCGCGTCGATAACGTTTTGATCCGCATGGTGCCGCCGGGCTCGACGGCCCTGCTCGTACTACACATGAAGGACCTGCAGCAGACGGATGTGTTCCGCCAGATGATGACATCGCAAGCCGGTTCCGGCATCGATCAATTTGCCCACGAAACAGGCTTCGACCCGCGCCGCGACGTGAACGAATTACTGGTCGTCACCACTCCCAAAGGGTCGGTCGCCCTGGCCCGCGGCCGTTTTGCCGTAAACGCAGCCGCATTGAAGGACACCGTGACCGTCCGCCACGGAATGTACACTATCTGGACCCGCCAGACCAGTGGATTCTGCATTCTCGATGGGACCCTGGCCGCAGCTGGCGAGGTCGAGGCGATTGAAGCGGCACTCGATGAGTGGCGAACCGGCAAACATCTCGACGGCCTGGCTCTGGCTGCGCATGCGGCGACAGCCGATCCGGCGGCCCAGCTATGGGGCGTCACTTCGGGCGCTCCCACGCTCCTTTCCGATAACCTGCCCCGTGGTGGATCAGGGCTCGATTTCTCGAAACTCTTCCGCGGTTTGGATGCGACCTGGTTCGAAGGTGACCTGCGTACGGGGTTTCAGGCGGAAGTTCACGGCGAAGCCGCAAACGAAAAAGATGCTTTGAATCTGCGCGATGCGGTCCGCGGGATGGTCGGGTTGGGGCGTCTGAACGTCCCTGACGATCAACCCGATATGCTGCGGGTCTTCGATGGAATTACCGCGGACCAGCAAGGGAAAGCCATCACGATCAAAGTGGATATCGCGCCGGAACTGGTGGGTAAATTACTGGATATGCTGAACCGTCCGGGGCGCGGCCCGACGCGCGGCGAAACACGCGGCGAGAAAGGACATGTCCTGTAGTGTCTTCAGCATGGCGGCTGTACGGGAGTAACCGCTATGTAGTATCATGGTCAATTAACCGGCATTTAACCCACCCTCTTCACTTAAGGTTTCCGATATGCAGAATGCGTTGCTGAACAAATTTGTCACTAAGAACCGGCGCACCGATACACCGGAGTTCCGGCCCGGCGACACCATTAAAGTCCACGTCAAGATCAAAGAAGGCGAAAAAGAACGCATTCAGATTTTTGAAGGCACAGTGCTGGCGTGGAAGAACACCGGAATGGGCGAAACCATCACCGTTCGCAAAGTCAGCTTCGGGCATGGCGTCGAGCGTATTTTCCCGCTGATGGGAACCCTGATCGACCATATCGACATAGTTCGAACCGGACGGGTTCGCCGCGCGAAGCTCTACTATCTGCGCGCCCTCAAGGGCAAAGCCGCCCGCCTCAAAGAACGCACCTAGTTCACGGTCAGCCGCTGGCCCTTGTTTCCATGGCACGCGCCGCAGCGAAAAGTCCGGGCGATCCCGTACCGCAGGGCGTCCGCGTCTCGCTGAACCGTGTCACTTCGAGAAGAGTCAGGCCTCAGTGGAAGTGTCAGGGCCACCTCGAAGAAGAACTTCGTGCGCGCGGTTTTCGCTTCATCGCCGGTGCTGACGAAGTGGGGCGCGGTTCCATCTTCGGAGCGGTAGTGGCCGCCGCCGTGATCCTTTCTCCTGACGCTCCCATTCGCGGGCTGAACGACAGCAAACAGATTGAGCCGGAACGCCGCGAAGTGCTTGCCGAACGAATCCGCGAGCGCGCTCTGGCATGGGCCGTGGCCGCGGTGGATGCTGCCACCATCGACCGCATCAATATCTACCAGGCCTCTCGCCTCGCTATGAAAATGGCCGTCGAGCAACTCAATCCTCACCCCGATTTTGTCCTCGTGGATGCTGTTCCGCTCGATCTGCCCTTGCCGCAGCAACCGCTCGTCCAGGGCGATGAACGCTGCCATGCCATTGCCGCCGCCTCCATCGTCGCGAAGGTGTATCGGGATCAGATGATGCGCGAGTGGGACGCCTTCTATCCGCAATACGGGCTGGCCAATCACAAGGGTTACCAGACCCCCGAACACCTCGCCGCCATTAAACAACACGGCCTCACGCCGCTCCACCGTTTCAGCTTCGATCCGGTACGCCGCAACGCGCTTTTCTCACCCCTTCCCGAAGACCGCCAGTCGGAGATGTTCAGGATGGAGATGTTCTCCGCGGTTTGAGCGCACTGCCTATGAGCGATTCGCCCGGCGCGGTCCCTGAAGAACCGCGGGATCCGCATGTCGCGCCACCGGGACCAGGCTGGTTCCAGCGCGTCGGCGCCGTCCTGTTCATCATCTTTTGTTTCGAACTCGGCTTGTTTCTGCTAATCTATCCGTGGACCGGCGCCTGGCAAGACAACTACTTCTCGTGGGCCCTCCCGGGCACCGTGCAAACCACCTGGCACACTTTCTGGAACAACTCATACGTCAAAGGCGCGGTCAGCGGGCTCGGCCTCATCAACGTCTGGATCGCCATCGCCGAAGTTTTCGGCATGTTCGTGCGACGCGCGAGACGGCCCTGAACGCACATGACGGCGCGGCGTACGCAGGTCTTCGCGAGCCTGTTCGTACTGTTACTCGCCAGCCGCCTCTGCCACTCTGACATCCTCTGGACCGACGGAGATTACCACCTCGCAGCCGCCCTGCAGGTGCTCCACGGCAAGGCTCTCTACCGTGATCTCTGGTATGACAAACCGCCCCTGAACGCGCTCCTGTTCGCGGCGTTCGGAGCACCCACCGGCTGGATGCTCAGCGTCCTCGAAGCCGTGTGGGTCTTCGTCGCCTGCGTCTTCGCTTATCTTGCCGCGAAAACAATCGGAGGCGAAAAGGCTGGCCTGGGCGCGGCTGCCTTGCTCGCGTTCTTCCTCATCTTCTATCTCCCTGCCGCCGTGATCGGTCTGGCGCCGGATCTCATCATGCTGGTGCCGCATCTGGCCGCGATCTATTTCGCGCTATCGAAAAAGCCTCTCGCAGCGGGCCTCTGCGCAGGCATTGCCTTCTGGGCCAACACCAAAGCCCTGTTCGTTTTGCTGGCCTGTGCCGTGATAGTGCCGAATCAAATCCTGCCACTCTCCGCTGGCTTTCTTCTTCCTGCCTTACCAGCACTGGCGGCGCTCGAACTGACCGGTTCTCTCCATGGATACATCGAACAAGTGTGGCGCTGGGGCGTCCGCTACGCTGCCAATTCGCCGCAGACCGCGCCCGTCCTGACAGGCGTAACTCACACCCTCAATTGGCTGGGATTTCATGCGGCGCTCGTGCTGGGCGCAGCCCTCTATTGGGCACGCGAACGTTCCCGGACCGCACGCCGCCTGGCCTATTGGGCCGCCATCTCTTTCGCCGGCGTGTGCCTCGGAATGCGCTTCGTCCCCCGTTACTACTTCGAATTTCTCGCACCCATGGTCGTGATCGCCGCGCTCGGCCTGTTCGGCGAGGCTTCCTTCAAACCCCGCTGGGCTATACCGCTGCTGACCGCTCTCCTTCTGATCCCCGGTCTGCGCTTCGGCCCCCGCTATTTACAGCTGGCCTGGGATGACGTCAAACACCAGCCACACCACTGGTCCGACATCGCACTCGACCAGGATGACCGCCGCCTCGCTCAATTTATCGACGCAGGCAAACAGTCCGGCGACACGCTTTTCGTCTGGGGCTACCGGCCGGGTCTCTACGTGTATACAGGGATGAGTTCCCCTTCTGTCTTCTGGGATTCGCAGCCCCTCGATGGCGTACCCGCCGACCGTCACCTCGAAACTTCCACTCCCGTTGCGCCGCAAGACGCTCAAAGGAACCGCGAGATTTTCGCCAAAACCAATCCCACCTTTGTGGTCGACGCCCTATCTCAATTCAATCCAGCCCTCTCGATTCAGCATTTTCCAGACCTCGCCCCATGGTTCGCCCAATACGAGCCGGCCGGAGGCACCCCGCTCAGCCCGATTTACCGTCTCAAAAAGCACTGAAACTCAGTAAGAACATCAGTCATCTAAAATGTATAGTTTCAAAATGCTGCGGGCAATCATACTTATGATCGGCTTATCGTGTGCCCTCGGTGCAGCGGATCGAACCGTCGCTGACCACGCCCTCGACGCGGCCCAGAGCGCTTACAATAAAACCGACTTCAAGACAGCCGTCGCCACCCTGCCGAATCCCTCCGACGCGCAGTCCTGGGAGCTCCTCGGCAAGTCATGGTTCATGCTGGGCGAATTCCACAAAGCCACCGATGCTCTCGAAAAAGCTGCTCAGCTCTATCCCCGCACCTCAGACATCCAGCTTTGGCTGGGCCGGGCCTATGGGCGGCGCGCCGAAACTTCATTCCCCTTCAGCGCCATGGGCTACGCAGTCAAAAGCCGCGAAGCTTTCGAACGAGCCATCCAGCTCAATCCCGCCAACAAAGAAGCTCTCGGCGATCTGTTCGATTTCTATCTCGCCGCACCCGGCATTGTCGGCGGCGGCACCGAAAAAGCCCGCGCCCTCATGCCACTCATCGCGAAGTATGACCCCGAACAGGTCTTCTTCGCTCAAGCCCAGCTCGATGAAGATCAGAAGCAGTTCGGCAGCGCCGAGGCCCATCTCCGCCGAGCCGCCGAGAGCACGCCGCTGCGCATCGGCCAGGTTCTCAATCTGGCGCGCTTCCTCGCCCTGCACGGCAAGTTTGAAGAAAGCGATAAGGAGTTCCTCCGCGCCGAACAACTGGCGCCTGATTCCCCACGCGTCATCTACACCCGCGCCGAGACCTACATCAAAACCCGCCGCAAATTACCTGAAGCCCGCCAACTCCTGAACAAATACCTCACCGCCGGCAATCTCACCCCTGACGATCCGCCTCGTTCCGAAGCCATGAAACTGCTGAAGAAGATCGAGGGCAGTTAGTTGCAATTCGGCGAAGCGCTCAGCTTCAGCTTTCAAGCGCTGCGCCAGAATCCGGTTCGGTCGTTGCTGACCGGTCTCGGCATGGTGATCGGCACCGCCTCCGTCATTCTCGTCGTCACCATTTCGCTCACCAGCCAGAACTACATCCTCGAACAGATTGAAGGCGTCGGCTCGAACATGGTGTTCGCATCTTATGCCGTCGGCACCCAGCAATCCTCCGCCGAAGTGAACGCCGATTTCATCAAATCCGCCGACGTGCAGGCCATCCGCGAACAACTCAAGGACCGCATCGTCGCAGCCACCGGCATCGAAAGTAACTACGATGCCATGTTCATCAACGGCAAAGAGGAGCGCCTCCTGGTCATCGGTTCCGATGAATACTACAAACCCGTCCGCAACTTAGTCGTACTCGCCGGCCGCTTTCTCGATACCAGCGATGTAAGTCTCCGCCAGAAGGTCGCGCTGATGACGGAGAAGCTGGCCAAACGTCTTTACGGCAGCCAGTCCGCCGCTGTTGGCCAATCCATCAAAGTGCATGGACTTCAGTTCACCGTCATCGGCACCTTCAAAGAAAAAGTGGAAAGCTTCGGCCAGTCCGAGCTCAATGCCGAGACCATCCTCATACCCGACACCGTCCAGCATTACTTCACACGCGTCGAACGCATTGACCCTTTGTACGTCCAGGTTCGCGAACCGGCTGACGTGGAAGCCTTCACCACGCAAGTCGAGGAGATTCTCGAAAGCCGCCACCGCGCCGGCGCCACTTACAAGGTTGAGAACCTCACCAGCATCCTGAACGCCGCCCGCAGCATTGCCGAGATCCTGAGCCTGGTCCTCGTCCTCGTCTCGGCCATCGCGCTCATCATCTCCGGAATCGGCATCATGAACATCATGTTGGTCACCGTCACCGAACGCACGCGCGAAATCGGCGTCCGCATGGCCGTCGGGGCTTCGAGACGCGATATCATGCTCCAGTTCCTTACCGAGGCCATTCTGATTAGTCTCGGCGGCGGCATCATCGGCATCGTCGCCGGTGTCGCACTGCCCGTCAGCGTGGGCTTCTTCGTCGACAACATCCGCATCCCCATCTCCTCCTGGTCGATCGGCATCGCGTTTTTTGTGTCCAGTTTCGTCGGTCTCGTCTTCGGCATGCTGCCCGCCCGACGCGCGTCTCGCATGAATCCGACCGAAGCCCTGCGCTATGAATAGTGCATGCGTTCTTTCTCTCTGCTGAGCCTCTCTCTGTTGACGGCTCTTGCTGTCACCGCGCACGCGGAAACACACCGGCTCACGCTGAAGCAGGCCATCGGCCGCGCCCTCTCCCAGAATCCTGAAGTAATCATGTCCCGCCTCGATCAGGTCAAGGCTTCGGCCGGCGTCCGCCTCGCCGCCAGCCCTTTCATCCCGCGCGTCGGCATGGGCAGTGGACTCGCCTATAGCAACGGTTTCCCCCTCAGCATCGAAGGTTCCGCCCCCGCGGCCTTCGAAGCCAAAGCCACCGAAGCGCTCTTCAACCGCCCCCAAAGTTACGCCCTCGCTCAATCGAAAGAGGAGCTCCGCGGCGCCGGTTATGCCATAGGCTCGAAGAACGACGAGATCGCCTACCGCGTCGCCTCTCTCTTCATCGATGTCGACCGCGCTTCTCGCCTCAAAGAGTCCGCGCAAAAACAGGTCGAGAGCCTCGACAAAGTTCTGCAAACCGTTCAGGCCCGCGTCGATGAAGGCCGTGAGCTCCCCGTCACCGGCCAGCAGGCCAACGTGAATCTCCTGCGCGCCAAACAGCGCCTTGTCTCTCTAGCCGCCGATCTCGATTACGGGGGACACAGCCTCGCCGTCACCCTGGGCTATAACCCCGTTGACGTTGTGGAACCGATCGATGACAATGCCGCCGGTCTCGCACCCGCTTCCAGCGTTCCCAACACCGAGGAAGCGGCGCTGCAGGAAGCCTACACGACCAACAACGAACTGAAGCGGCTCCAATCCAACTACGAAGCCAAGACCCTCGAGATCAAAGGCGACCGCGCGCAGAAGCTGCCTAAAATCGACCTCGTCGCCCAATACGCCCTGCTCACCAAATACAGCCACTATCAGGAATACTTCGCCAAGTTCCAGCGCAATAACGGCCAACTCGGCGCCTCTATCCAGATCCCTCTGTTCACCGGCACCGGCGTTTCCGCCCAGGTCGCCCAGTCGGAAGCCGACCAGCAGCACCTTCGCGCCGAAATCGATTCGACGCGCAACCGCATCGCCCTTGACCTGCATCAGAGCTATCTCGAAATTCAGAAAACCGACGCCGGCCGCGACTTCGCTCAGGCCGATCTCGACCTCGCGCGCTCCCAGCTCTCCATCGTGTTAGCTCAAATGACCGAAGGCCGCGCCTCACTCGCTCAGGTGGAACAAGCCCGTTTCGCCGAAGACGAAAGGTGGATCGCGTTCTACGAAGCCCAGTTCAGCACCGAACGCGCGCGCCTCAACATCCTCCGCCAGACCGGAACCCTACTGGCTTCTCTCCAGTAACGCCGGCGTCCCAGTCATCTGGTCTTCTTGCTAAGCACCAGGTGGGAATGGGCTTCAGCCCGTTCTGGACGAGCGAAGCTCGTCGGTGCGCTGGGGACGGCCTGCTAGACCGTTTCCGCGCTATACCGCGCAATCAAGCCGGTCCGCACCGCGTGGCGATACACGCGATAGAAAATCCAGCACGCGATCACCACGTCAATCGCCGCCAGCCCCACGCCCCACGCCAGCCCGCTGATCGGGAAACTCTTCTTCGCCAGAATCGCCCGCATGCTCTCGAATACATAGGAGGGCGCCAGGACCCGCGACACCATCTGCATCCACGCGGG
>Ga0302320_10011124_pt1 | contig 19119 bp, 11 predicted proteins | sample Bog_T0_3_FD_202130 | JGI IMG/M metagenome (GOLD analysis project Ga0302320, IMG submission 202130) | Peat permafrost microbial communities from Stordalen Mire near Abisko, Sweden - Bog_T0_3 | ecosystem: Environmental > Terrestrial > Soil > Wetlands > Peat | place: Sweden: Abisko, Stordalen Mire... | reverse complement strand
TGCGCCTGATCGGCAAAAAGAGCAATCGTTCTGCAATTGGAGCGCGCGTTCGTATCGTCACTTGCGATGGCGCCATGATCGACGAAGTTCATGGCGGAGGCAGCTATCTTTCCATGCACGACACACGCCTTCACTTCGGTCTGGGCAAATGCCCGACAATCAAAAACCTCGAAGTTGCCTGGCCCAGCGGCCAGACGCAGAACTTCAAGAATCTCGCCGCAGACAGGTTTTACAACCTGACGGAGGGGCAATCGCCTGTACCCGTCGGCAACTAGGCGTCGGTCCAGGTTTGTCAGGCGAAGGGCACTTCAGGCAATTTTGCGAGTTTGCGTGAGATCGGTTCGACAACAAAGATAGAGATCGCGCGTCCTGTTTCCGCAACTGGAGCGAGTTCGAAGCCAAGCCCCAGTTGCGCCAGCCTTGCAACGAAAGAGTCGAGGACGCGGCACATAGAATGGACCGGAATAGGGAGCAACGGCAACAGCGCGCCCCTCACTTTGTACATAAGACATTGACGACGGCGCCCTCGTGCGTCAGAAGATATCGTCTTGTCTTCAAGGAAGAGTCATTCGCACCGCGTTGCCATTGTAGTGAACAACCGAATCGTAGTGATCCGCCAATTCCACACCTGCTCCGTGATTTTGTGAGACCACAACGATGTTGAAGGTATGTTCCTTCAACATGCCGGGAAAGCTGCCGGTACGGGCGCCGATTTCCAGCGTATGACTGGCATCGTGCCAGATGAGCGGGATGGATTCGTATTGGCCCTTTTCGTAGTCGTAGGTATCGCCTGCGTCCTGGTAGAGAGTGAAGTGTCCGTCGGCTCCGCGATAGATTCGCAGTTCGATCGGGTCCGCGGGCTTTTCATTCGAATACTGCAGAAAGGGGCCCATGGGAACGATCGATCCGGGGCGTACGAACATAGGCAAGGTCTTCACGGGGGCGGATGCGTCGATGTTCTCGCCAGCAGCGAACTTCTCGCCAGTCCAGAAGTTAAACCAGGGCGCGCCGGCAGCCGGCAGGTACACGGTTTGGTCTGTCGCCCCAGCCGTGGTGACCGGCGTGACCATGATGGAAGGTCCGAAGAAATACTGATTCCCAATGTTCAGGACCTTCGGGTCTTTCGGAAAATTCATGACCAGCGGTTGCATGAAGGTGCTGCCGCCGGCTGTGACCTGCCAGGCTGTCGAATACGTGTAGGGCAGGAGGCGGTAGCGGAGATTCAGGTAGGTTCGGAGAATGTCCTGTGTTGCTGCGTCAAACCGCCAGAATTCCTTGCCCGGGTTCAGGCCATACGAGCCGTGCACACGGAACATGGGACAGAACGAGCTGAACTGGAACCAGCGGGTGAACAGCTCCTCATACTTGGGATTCGCGGGGTCGCCGTCGCCGGCACTGCGGTTACCGAAGAACCCGCCGGTATCGGTATTCCAGTAAGGAATGCCCGAGAGGGAAAAGTTCAGCCCGGCAGGAACCTGCTGTTGCAGCACCTGCCATGTCGCCTGGATGTCCCCGGACCAGGTGATCGCGCTGTTGCGCTGCTGGCCCGCATAGGCGGAACGAGTAAGGATGACGACGCGCTTCCTGTCAGTCGCGGCGCGCTGCCCCGCGTAGATGCCGCTTGAGTGCATCAGCGGATACGCGTTATAGACTTCATAACCGGGCCCCAGCGGAGTGGTGTAGGTACGGAATCCCATGCCGCCGATCTCCGGCTCTGGCGCGTCGAGCCACCAGCCGTCTACCCCTTTTGTGAAGAGCTCGTCGCGAATCTGCTTCCAGTAAAGCTCGCGGCCAGCCGTGCTGAAGGGGTCATACCACTGGCCCTTGCCGGGAGGAAACGCATAGGTCGTTACCTGGGGAAACATGCCACCCCCGGCCTTAAGCTCCTCACTGTTCTTGCTGCCCAGGTCGAACTTGGCCCACACCGAGATGAGCGTGTGGTAGTGCAGATCATTCAACTGGCGGAACATGGCGGACGGATCCGGATAGCGCTTTGGGTCGAACAGATGCGAGCCCCAGGTGTTGTCTCCAGCCGGCCAGTATTGCCAGTCCTGGATGATGCCATCCACCGGAACCTTGAGGTCGCGCAGCTTGGTGGCCACGCCCAGCAGCTCCTCCTGCGAGGCATAACGCTCCTTGGACTGCCAGAAGCCGAACTCCCATCGCGGCATCATGGGAGCCGGACCGGTCAGATGCCGGTACGCTGCCATTGCCGTAGCGATGGTTCCATCGCCGTAGCAGAAGTAATAGTCGATTGCGTTGCCGTATTCAGAAGACCAGCGTAGAACACGCGGGCCGGCGCCGGCATCGGCAGCCGGATCGGAAGAGACGGTGGTTACGGCGGGATTATCCCAAAGGAGCATGTAGCCCTTGCTGGAGGTCATGACAGGAACACCGACATTGGTGTTCGACTGGGCAAGCTGGACCTTGAATCCGCCGTGCGCTTCGTAGTTCCAGGCTCCCTCCTGATGCTGCCCAAGGCCATAGATAGCCTCGTCCGGCGCGAGATCAAACGACTGACTGGCCGAGGTGACGGAGGCACCTGCCACGGTGGCGGGCTCGACCTGCCTACCCTGCGCAGCCTCCTGGAGCAGTACCCGGCCGGCGGGGTCCAGGAATGTGATGGCCCCAGTCTGGCGGTCGACACGAACCTCAATCTTCTGGGACGCCACCGTAAAGATCTGGCTGCCCTGATGCTCGGTCAAGTGAACGCTTTCCGGAGTGGCGACGACGGAAAGGCTCTTCAGCGCCGGCAGATCCGGGCCGGGCGCGTAAGTGACGCGGACAATCTCCGGGGACCAGAACCTGACTTGAAGCGTGCCCCCGTTCACTGCGATCTGCGCTCCGTCGGCCAGCGGCCTGAACTGGGCGGTGGCAGCACTGAGGGGAGCGAAGGCTCCCACCGTGGTTCCGAACAATAAAAGAATGCGGAAGTGCTTTTTCAATCCTGTCGTCATGCGCTCGTGTCCTCACAATTCGTGGTTGAGAAGATCCAAAGCCCGCAGGCTCGGAGGTGCCCCTGGAAAGAGCGCGTCCCGGACTTGTGTGCCGTGATTTCGGCACTAGAGTAAACGATTACTGGGTATAATTCAATCAAAGAGAATCACAGCCCTTGAGCCGCTCCATGGTGGGTGGGTCCGGTTCGCTCGATACAGGTCCGGCTGCGGTCAAAAGATCATGGTTGGACAGCACCGACGGCGGCCGGCCCGCACGTAAATTGTCAAACGAACTATCGGAGCCGTCACCCATTCAACTCTTCTATTGACCCGCAGGGTCCGAGCTAGCCACATGAACAAGTATCTGTTTCGATTCCCGCACGCTCTCGCGCTAACGGCTCTCTGGTTCTGTGCTACGGCGCAAGGCCCCGCTCAAAACCCGATCATTCAGACCAACTTCACGGCCGATCCCGCACCGCTCGTCTATAACGGCACGGTCTACCTGTATACCAGCCACGATGAGGACGATGCGACAGGCTTCAAGATGGTGAACTGGAGACTCTACACATCAACCGACATGGTCAACTGGACCGACCACGGCGCCGTGGCCTCGCTGGCGACCTTTCCGTGGGCTGTTCAGAGTAACGATGCCTGGGCGCCGCAAGTCATCTCTCGCAACGGCAAGTTTTATCTCTACACTCCCATCAGCGTTCCGGGCTGGCCCAAGAACGTTATCGCCGTTGCCGTCGCGGATAGCCCCTTCGGCCCCTTCAAAGATGCCCTTGGGCATCCGCTGATCGATAAGGCGACCGGCAACATTGACCCCACGGTCTTCATCGACGACGATGGACAGGCCTATCTTTACTGGGGCAATCCGAGCCTTTGGTATGTGAAGCTGAACCGCGATATGGTCTCCTACAGCGGAGACATTATGGAGGTGGCTTCGAAGCCGCAGAATTACCAGGAAGGCCCCTGGTTTTACAAGCGGAACGGCAGATACTACATGGCCTACGCCTCGCACTGCTGCCCCGAGGGAATCGGCTACGCCATGAGCGATCACCCCACAGGGCCCTGGGAGTACAAAGGAATGATTATGGAACCGGACAAGCGCTCCTCCGGCAACCATCCCGGCATTATCGACTACAAGGGCTCATCCTACGTCTTCGGGTTCGATTACACGCTTAATTTCGCCCTGACCGAAACCCATCGTGAGCGCCGTTCGGTTACAGTATCAAAGTTCACCTACAACGGCGACGGGACCATCGCGACGGTCCCGTGGTGGGATGGGGCAGGTGTCCCTCAGGTTGGCACGCTCAACCCGTTTACGCGAGTCGAAGCGGAGACGATTGCCTGGGAGAGCGGAATCCGAACCGCGCAGAGCGATCGGATTGGAGTTTATGTTACCAACGTAGCGAATGGCAGCTACATCAGGGTTCGCGGCGTCGACTTTGGCCATGACGAAGCATCGAGCTTCAGCGCGCGCGTGGCCAGCGGCTCTCAAGGCGGTTCCATCGAACTGCATCTGGACAGTTCCGATGGCCTTCAAATCGGCTCTTTGGCGGTTCTCAATACCGGCGGATGGTATGCATGGAGGACGCAGAGCACTCCTATCTCAGACGTGTCAGGAGTACACGATCTATTCCTCGTGTTCAAAGGGGCTCCCACTGGGCAGTTGCTGAATTTCGATCATTGGAAGTTCAATCGAAAGGTTCATAAACAGTAGCACGCGCCCAGCCCGCCGGTTTTCGCCAGGCACCCCTTGGGCTGAGCGGGAGGACGATATGTGGCGGCTTGTCAAAAGCTATTTGTGCGGAACCGGATGGTGCGCGGCGAACTTCGTGACAGACTCCAGCCCCGGATGAGCAGTTCCACAGGGGGAGAGTTCTGCGCCCCCGTTCCTATCTCATTCACAGTTCAGAATTGCATGGAGATGACATGAATCTTATGGATCGGCGTAGTTCCATCTCGCAGGCTGCATTGTTATCGGCAGTCTTCCTTCTCGTACTGGGGCTGTCTTGTTCGTCGATCGCTGAAACTTCTCCAAGTCTTTCTCTAGAGCGAACCATTGTCGCTGAAAAGCCGGTGGCCGGGGCATTTCCGCTGGTCGGAAATCGCGGCGCGGCTCCGGTTCTGATTGCACCGAACGACTATCCGGGCGTCAGCAGAGCTGCGGCCGATCTTCAGGCAGACGTGGAGCGCGTGAGCGGAGTAAGACCGCGGCGGATCGAGAATGAAGGAGCCGCGGCGCGGTTCACGGTGATCGCAGGAACAATTGGAAAGAGCACGGTCATCGACCGGTTGGTGAAGAGCGGAAAGCTCGACGTTCGCTCCATCGACGGAAAGTGGGAGTCTTTCGTCATTGCAACCGTCGCCGCTCCAATGCCCGGTGTGGAGCAGGCGCTGGTGATCGCGGGCAGTGACAAGCGAGGAACAATCTATGGGATCTACGAGATCTCCGAGCAGATTGGCGTGTCGCCCTGGTACTGGTGGGCCGATGTCCCCCCCCAGCACCATGCCAATCTCTTCATTCTGGCAGGCGACTATGTGCAGGGACCGCCCGCAGTCAAGTACCGCGGCATTTTCATCAACGATGAAGATCCCTCGTTCTCCGGTTGGGCCAGGGAGAAGTTCGGCGGGATGGACTCAAAGATGTACGTCCACATGTTCGAGTTGCTGTTGCGCCTGCGCGCCAACTACTTATGGCCCGCCATGTGGGGCAAGACCTTCAACGAAGAAGATCCCGAGAATCCACGGCTTGCCGACGAATATGGCATCGTGATGGGCACAAGTCACCATGAGCCGATGATGCGCGCTCAAGAAGAGTGGACCAGGCACGGGAGAAGCTATGGAAATGGACAGTGGAATTATGCAACCAACGCAGAAGGACTGCGTGACTTCTGGACCGACGGCGTAACGCGCAACAAGAATTACGAAAACATCTACACCATAGGCATGCGCGGCGATGGCGACATGGCAATGCCCGATTCTGGCGGCATGGATGCCAACAAGAAGCTCCTGGAGCAGATCATTACCGACCAGCGCCAGATACTGGCAAAACACGTCAATCCCGATCCATCAAGGCTCCCGCAGATATGGGCGCTCTTTACCGAGGTGCAGAAATATTACGACGCAGGTCTGCGGGTTCCGGACGATGTCACTCTGCTCTTTACCGACGACAATGTGGGCAACCTGCGCCGGGTGCCCACAGTCGAGGAACGGAAACGCAGCGGGGGAGCGGGTATCTACTATCACATGGACATGAACGGCGGACCGTTTTCCTACAAGTGGCTCAACAGCAATCCGCTGCCGAAGATTTGGGAGCAGATGAATCTCGCCTACCGATATGGGGCGGATCGTGTGTGGATTGTGAATGTTGGCGATCTGAAGCCTCTGGAAGTGCCCCTGGAGTTCTTCCTCCGCATGGCATGGAAGCCAGACGCATTTCCCAAGGAAAAGATCGAGGAGTACCCGAAGCTCTGGGCCGAGCGCGAATTCGGCAAGGAACATGCTGCCGAGATCGCGGATATTGTCGCAAAATACGCGAAGTACAATGCATTTCCAAAACCGGAACTCGTGAAGCCCGGCACCTTCAGCCTCCTGAATTACCGCGAGGCCGAACATGTAGCGGAGTCCTGGACCCTCCTGGTGGAACGCGCCGAACACATCGCCTCCGTGCTGCCCGCGAGCCAGCAGGATGCTTACTACGAACTGGTCCTGCACCCGGTAAAGGCATGCTCGAATGCTGTGCTGATGAATATCGCATCAGCACGCAATCAATTGTTTGCACAACAGGGAAGAGCCAGCGCCAATGACGAAGCGAAACTGACTCGGGAGCTTTTTGCGGAAGATAGAAGCCTGACCGACTTCTACAATCACACCCTGGCGGGCGGAAAATGGGACCACATGATGGACCAGGTGCACCTTGGCTATGTGGACTGGTATTCGCCTCAGGTGAATGCGATGCCGGCTGTATCCCAGGTCGACTCGCCCGGCACGTCAGACTTTGGCGTGGCGGTCGAGGGTTCAGTAGCTGCCTGGCCGGCGCCCGTTGGCCTGATCCTTCCTCCGTTTGACTCGATGAACAGCCAGCGATCTTACATTGAGGTTTTCCCGATCGGTACCCAGCCCATCCATTTCGATGCCAGTGCGGATCGGCAATGGATCAAGCTTACCGGAGGAAAAGCATTTTCAGCCGGACCAGACGACCATCGTATTTGGGTGGATATCGATTGGGGAAAGGCTCCGGTGGGAGAATCGACAGGAACCATCCATGTTGTGGGCGCGAAGCGCTCCGCGCAAGTCGACGTGAGGATCACGAAGCTGTCCGAGGAAGAGTCAAAATCTGCACAAGGGTCTTTCGGCCTCGTCACAGGTCCGATCGCCATCGATGCGCAGGACGCAATTCATAACGTATCAGTGGGCGGCGTCGGTTGGGAGAAGATACCGGACTATGGCCCCGGCGTTTCGGCCATGTCGATTTTTCCGGTGACAGCGGCCAGTATCTCGGCTCCAGCTCCCGCACCCCACCTGGACTATTCGATTTACTTCGCCAAGCCGGGAGACTACGCCGTCGATCTGGTAACGAACCCCACGCTGGATCTCTATCCGGGACGCGCCCTGAGCGTAGCCGTGTCGATCGACGATCGAACTCCGCAGGTGGAGAGTGTCTTCACTCCGGCGACAGGGAAAGACGAGACGTTTCTGGGAAGGAGATACTACGAGAACACGCGCAACAACTGCCGGATCATGCACTTCAACCAGAGCGTCCTAACGCCGGGGAAGCATACACTGCGTGTCACCATGGTTGACCCTACCGTGGCGATCGAGAGGATCATCCTTCACAGCGCATCGCTTGCACCGTCGTTCTTTGGCCCGCCAGCCGCTGTGCCTGTCAGTGGCAGCTCAACCCCGGAGCCCGGGGTTGCGGAAACACCGAAGGACCACAGAGACTGAAGCCGAGGCGCCACACGAAGGTTTCCGTGCAAATTCGCGCGAAAGGCGCAGCAAGGCTCCGGGAGGAGTATAGGCGACACGGCGAGCACCGCGCTCCAGATTGCTGGGATAGTTTGTCCTTCAAGGCGAATTGTCCTGTCTGAATGCGGTGAAGCAGTTCGATTCCGGGGATGGTGGGAGCTGTGCAATCAAAGTTCTTGGGGCCTAACATCGGTCTGGTCTCGAATTCGATGCCGCAGCGGTCCTCTTCGATCGGATTGTTCAGGTGCTCCAGCGATCTCGTCCCGGTGTGCTTCCAAGGCTCATCTTCTTCTGGCATCTCGCGGACTGTTTCGTGTGATGGAGCGCAGCCATCCAGATTGATACGAACTGGCGCCGGCTTTGGGCTCGATGCCCCTTGCGGAAAACTCCTTGGCTGCCGCGACGTCTCTTGCCGGACTTGGCATCTCTTCCGCCAACACCCTCTTCGAGGCCTTGTCGATTCGCTTCTTGTTCCTGATGGGGAGTAATTTCGCCCCTGATTCACTCGGCTTCCCGCCTCCATCGTCGCCCGCATCGACAAACCTTCGGGAGTCCTTCAGGAGTCCCCTGGTGAACCACCCCTCTGCTGTTTCTCTGGCTCGGGATTGGCGTCGGGGATTTTCATGCTCGAACCGAAGCGGCGGTAATTCCTGAATTCGATATTATTCAGCACCGCCTGCTTGACACCTTGTCTGACCCGAGGCCGAGCGCGCATCGGCACCAGATAATCGTGGTTATTGATGGAAGCGTAGTCGTAGTCGACCGCCATACCGGTGTGGTGCACCGGAGAATTCTGGAGCAAATCTTCGGCGATCAGTCTGATGCGCCCGATGCTATGGGTAGTGCTATCGAGTAAGATCCTTCCACAGAAGCCCACGATCACTTGAAGGGTCTTCGTACCTTCAACCAGGAACTCCGAGTTCCTCCGATCGACGCGGTAGGTGAAGACTTGTACGGTTCCGTTTTCCACGGAGTCTGTCTCCGCTTCGAGTATTTTTGATAGTGTTAACTTTCAGGATGTGCGATCCTTCACGGATGTACAGCTAGATCTCGTCGCTTTGGTCTGTGAGAGCATCCACTGCCCGGGCTCCTGTTCCGTTCGATGAAATACAGCGTCATTTCTTATGACTTGGCTCCACGGGGGAGAGAAATGCGATTTGGCTTTGGCAAGGGATTCGCAGTGGAACTGCTTCTCGCAGGTTCGGTGCTGTTGGGGATTGGACTGTTCGCGAGAGTAGGCAATCGGCCCGTGCGCGCGGCCAGCGCTCCCGCGAAGCTCGCGCTCGATTACCCGAGCGACGGTACTATCTTTCCACCGGAATTCCCCCCTCCGACATTCCTGTGGCACGAAGAGACCGATGCAGCGACACGCTGGGTTGTTGAGATTCGATTTGCAGATGGAGCACACTCTCTGCGCGTGGACGCCGCGGGTGAGCATCAGCGCATGGGGCCCATCGATCCAGCCACAGTCGGCGGAAATCAGGTCATACCCCTGACGCCAGAACAGGCTGCCATGCGCACATGGAAGCCGGACTCCGAAACCTGGGCGCAGATCAAGAAGCACTCGACAACGGCGCCTGCGACGGTCACGATTAAAGGCTTCGCCGCGGACGGTAACGCGCAGCCGGTATCTGCCGGCAGCGTCACGCTGACCACTTCGACCGATCCGGTTGGAGCGCCTGTTTTTTATCGCGATGTGCCCATGATGACTACACCGACAGCGGCGAACGGCGTGATCCAGCCGTTGCCCCCGTCGGCGATCCCGCTCATCAAGTGGAAACTGCGCAGCATCGGCGAGACCGAGAGCCGCACGGTGATGGAGAACCTGCCCACATGCGCGAATTGCCACTCCTTCTCTCCCGACGGCAAGACGATGGGCATGGATGTGGATGGACCCAGTAACGACAAGGGGCTTTACGCAGTTGTCCCGGTTCGGAAACAGATGGTCATTGGCGACCGCGAGACCATCCGCTGGAGCGAGATGCAGGAAGATCTGAGCGAGAAGAGTTCGGCTCCCGTGGTGAAGCGTTTTGGTTTCATGTCGCAAGTTTCTTCTGACAGCCGCCATGTGATTACGTCCATCGGCCCGCCCAAGCTTGGAAACAGTCACGACAAGGAGAACTCCGCATTTGTGTCGGGATTGTCCGAGCGGGTCTTCGACGTGAACTACAACTCCCAGGAATTCTCTCAGGTCTTTTTCCCGATGCGCGGAATTCTGGCCTGGTACGACAGCGTGCAGAAAAAGCTCAGGCCACTGCCCGGCGCCGACGATCCAAACTTCGTGCAGGCTTGCGCCTTCTGGTCGCCCGATGGGAAGTACCTCATCTTCAGCCGTGCGCCGGCGCAGGACCCCTACCCGCCGAATGCGCCCAAACCCACGTACGCCAACGATCCGCGCGAGCCGCAGATTCAATACGATCTCTATCGCATTCCGTTCAATCACGGCCTGGGAGGCAAGGCGGAGCCGATTGAAGGCGCGTCGCAGAATGGCATGAGCAACAACTTTCCCAAGGTGTCGCCGGACGGCAAGTGGATTGTCTTCGTTCAAAACAAGACCGGACTGCTGATGCGCCCGGACAGCAAGCTCTATATTGTGCCCTTTGCGGGTGGCAAGGCACGGATGCTGCGCGCAAACATGTGGCGGATGAACTCGTGGCATACGTTCTCGCCGAACGGGCGCTGGCTGGCTTTCTCGTCGAAGGCGCGCTCGCCCTATACCCAACTGATGCTGACGCACATCGATGCAGATGGAAACGATTCTCCGGCAATCCTGGTGGAGAACACCACGGCGGCCAACCGCGACGTGAATATACCGGAGTTCGTCAATATTCCGCCGGACGGCATTGAGAAGATTGACCCGCAAGCGACCAGGATCTACCGCTTGGCCCGCAATGCTGTGGAATTGGCGGCGGCAGGCCACAAGGCGGAAGCGGCCGATCTTTGGAGACAGGCAGTTGAACTGGACCCGAGTTATGCCAGGGCCCGCTTCGGGCTGGGGAATATCCTAAACGACCTGGGCCAGAAACAAGAGGCGCTCGAACAGTATCGAAAGGGGTGTGCGCTGGACCCGAACAATGCCGAGGGGCTGGCGGCTCTGGCCGTGATGCTGGCTACGAACGGAGAGTTGAACGATGCGATCGACGCGTGGCGCAAGTCGCTCGCGATCGATCCCGCCAACGCCCGGGCCGAAGCGGCGCTCGGAAGCGCCATGGTTCTGAGCGGTAATTCGCAAGAGGGCACTGCCATGATGCGAAAGGCGGTGGAGATGGACCCCGACTCCGCCGAAGTGCGCAAAGTGCTGGGATTGGCGCTGGGCCGGATAGGACAGATGGACGAGGCTGTTGCGCAGTTGCAGAAGGCAGTGGACCTGAGCCCGGAAGCAGCGGAGTATCGCTACTATCTGGGATCTGTTCTGGGGCAGCACGGAGACACCGCCGGAGCAATCGTTGCGCTCGAAGCCGCCGTCACGATGAGCAAGGGAAACGACTGGCAATACCTGGCGATGCTGGCTCGCGAATACGATCGGGCCGGCCGGCCTCAGGATGCGGCGCAGAGGGCTCAGGAGGCGCTGAACGTGGCGGCTGCGCAGCACGACGAACAGACGGTGGCGAAACTGCGCAACACGCTGGAACACTATCGGCAAAGGGCGGCGCAGACTCCCGCACGCTGAGGCAATGTGCTGTAGCCGGCGAGATTCATCTTTGATCGATCCGAAGGAACCGCTCTCCTGGATCAGGGGCCGGTGGAAGTGGTCTGCTTGCGATTCTGGCGTTCCTTGTCGTCGATGGACAGGACAATCTGCCGCTCCCTTTCGCTATCCTTGGGCCGGTGCAGCTTGTGGTAGATCGAGGCCAGTTGCACATGCGCCTGCTGGAAGTCAGGCCAGTTGTGCGCAACAGGTTCGAGGTACTTGAGTGCCTGGTCGAGATTTCCGCGAGCGGCTTCGAGCGCCCCCATCTGATAGGCGGCCTGGGGAGAATCGGGACGCAGACTGAAGGCCTTCTGAAGAAATGGCAGCGCGGCCTCGAATTGGCCTTCGTGACGCAACGTACCACCGAGATACAGGTTCGCATCGAAGTCGTTAGGGTCTGCATCGAGAGCGCGGTGAAACGCATCCTTGGACCCAGCGAAGTCCTCATTGTCGAGCAGGGCACGTCCCAAGAGGGACCATCCTTCGGCAAGATGGGGATTCTTCTCTGTTGCCATGCGCAGGGCGGGTGCAGCCGCATGACTGTCGCCGGCAGACAGCAGCCGCGCGCCGATCAACAAACTGGCTTCCGCCGAGTCGGCGTCGCGGAAGACGCGATCGATCACGACCGATCCCTTCTCCACGTCTCCGGCAGCGAGCAGCGAACGCCCGAGCAGATAGCTCACCGTGCGATCCGTGGGGTCCTTTGCATAAATGGGTTCCAACAACGCGATCGCATCACGGAACGTGCCAAGGTGCATGTAGCAGTCTGCCAGCAGGAACAGCGGTTGCCCTTTTTCCGGATGCGCCTTGACGACGGGCTCCAGGAGCCTGGCCGCTTCGGCATAGTTTGCCTGCTTGTAGCGAAGGATCGCAAAGTCGATACCGATTGCGGAGTTTCCCGGATCGAGCGTCAGTGCCTGCGCATACTGTGTTGCAGCGTCATCCATTCGGCCTGCATGCGCAAGCGCCACGCCCAGATTGACGTGCGCGGCTGTTGCGCTCGGATATTTCAGAACCAGAGTGGTGTACAAGTCGATAGCGCGAGTCAGGTCGCCCGCTTGATTGGCCGTTTCGGCCTGCTTGAACAAAGTCTCCGCGTCCGCATCTTGCGAAGAAGCCGGTGCCGGGAACAACACGATGGCAGCCAGAATCGAAGCGGCCAGCAAGCATTCCCGATTAGTGCGGGGTCTGGGTTGGTCGATGTGCATCTATGCTGTCCGATCCGTCTTGAACGATGGTGAGAATTTGATCTGCCTTGACATGAGACACGCTCTGCCTGTGACCGCTCGGCCAGCGAATATCGATGCGATCCACGATGTCGGCATTGCCGAGCCCGAAGTGCACGCGTTTGTCGCTGGACGAGTTATAGCCTACAGCCGTTGTGGCATGGTTGTATTGTGCGCCATTGGCCGTGCTGATGGTGATCGCCGCACCCAGGCCATCGCGGTTGTCCCGCTTGCCCACCAGTGCGATCGTCAGCCAGTGATTGCTATTTTTGGTGCGATTGATCAGCAACCGGGGCGGCCCGCCAATGACTGCGACGGCAATGTCGATCTTCCCGTCGTTATTGAAATCGCCGAACGCGGCTCCACGATGTGCGGCGGGCGTCAGCAAGGCAGCCCCTGCCGCTCCACTCACATCTTCGAACTTCAAGCCTCCCGCATTCCGAAACATCGAGCAGGGGAGGCGGTACGCGCGATGCTCGATCTCCATCTCGTTGTCGAGAATCGCACTATTGGCGGTGAAGAGATCCTTCCGCCCGTCATTGTCGAAGTCGTATGAACCCACGCCCCAACCGGTGAGATTGCGCGTGAGGGCTGCCATGCGTGAAGCATAGGTGACATCTTCGAACATGTCGCCGGCGTTTTTCCGCAATACAAAGGTGTCGGAAAACATGGTGGTCTGGAAGATTTCAGGCTTTCCATCGTTATCGATGTCGCGGAATTCCGCGCCCATGCCGGCCACCGTTCCTCCGTCGGATGTATAAGCTGCTCCCATCTCGACGCCGGTCTCGGTGAACGTGCCGTCCCCATTGTTGTGGAAGAGAAAATTGCGAAAGCTGTCGTTGGAGACAAAGATGTCGGTGAATCCATCGTTGTCGTAGTCGGCGAAGGCCATGCCCATGCCTTTGCCCACATGGCGGCCTATGCCCGATGCCGCCGTAACATCGGTAAATGTTCCGTCCCCATTGTTGCGATAGAGCAGATTAACCGTGCCCCGGAAACTGTGAGGCCGGCAATAGGCCGGCAGTCCCTGCAAGAGGCACGGCGGAGCAGTGGCAATATTGTAGTCCAGGTAGTTGGTGATGAACAGGTCAAGCAAGCCGTCGTTGTTGTAGTCGAACCATCCTGCGGCCACTGACCACTGCTTGCCCAGTTTTGGGTGAATGCCGGAAACTCCTGCCTTGGTGGTCACATCCGTAAATGTACCGTTGCCGTTGTTGTGCAGAAGCTGGTTATGGTTCACGCCACAGACATAGAGATCGGTGAAGCCGTCGTTGTCGTAGTCTGCGGCGGCTACGCCCATGCTGTAACCACGGCCTTGGACGCCTGACTTGGCGGTAACGTCGCTGAACGTTCCATCGCCGTTATTGCGGTACAAGCGGTTGTGAAAGCGCGGGTCTGACTTTTCGAGAGAAGGGATTGCGGCTCCGTTGGTAAAGAACAGATCGAGCAGGCCATCGTTGTTGTAGTCGAATGCGGCCACGCCGCCCAGCATGGTTTCGATGGAATAGCGCCGCGGAGTCGCGCTGTTTTGCAGGATAAAATCGATTCCCGATTGCGGACCAGCGTCCTCGAACTCGATGGGCGAACTCCCTTGAGCCAATACGTCAAGCCAGTGGCCTCCAGGCAGATTGCGCCTGGAGATGGCGGCGGCGCCGGCAAGCGAGCGAAGAAACTGGCGGCGTGTCGAGCTCATTTTCCCGCCTCCCCGTGCTTCTCATTCTGCGGCTCGCGCACGGTGAGAATCTGGTCCGCCTTGATATCGTGCAGTTCCTGTATCGTGCCGCGCGGCCAGGTAATCTGAATGCTCTTGATCGACGACTCGCCCCCAAGTCCGAAGTGGACTCGCTTATCGCTGGAACTCATCAGGCCCACGCTCACCGAGACCCGGTTATACAGCACGCGCCCCGATTGAGTAGTCAATCGCACGCTCGCACCAATCGCATCGCGCGCACTGTAGGTTCCGATCAGATTCAGGACAAGCCAGTGATTGCCGTTGTCCGCGGAGTTGATCAGAATTCGCGGAGGCTCGTTCAAGGACGTGACCACGATATCGGGAAATCCGTCGTTGTTGAGGTCGCCGAATGCCGCTCCGCGCTGATAGCCGCGATGCATGAAGTCCTTGCCCATCGCTTCGGAAACATCTACGAAGCGGTGGCCTTGCTGATTTTCAAACAGGGTGTCGTGCTGCGTGGTATCGCGGCCGGGATAGTCGAAATGCCCGTTCGCCGAAAAAATGTCCTGCCATCCATCGTTGTTGTAGTCGGTAAATCCAGCGCTCCAACCGGAAAAGCCGGGGCTCAGTTTCAGAATGCCGGTCGAGTTGGAAACATACCCGAAGGAGTCTCCCTGATTTTGAAGCAATCCCCAGCCCTCGCTCTTGAGGTTGTTGTAAAAGATATCGACGCGTCCGTCGTTGTCGTAATCGCTGGCGTCGGAGCCCATCGACGAGTTGGCATTGCCGTCGTCGTCGTAGGCCACGCCCATCTGCACTCCCTTTTCCTCGAATGTGCTGTCGCCCTTGTTGATGAAAAGAAAGTTGCGCTCCGTGTCGTTGGATACAAATACATCCTGCCAGCCATCGCCATTGAAGTCCGCAATCGAGATGCCCATTCCCTTCCCCAAGGCGCTCCCAATTCCTGAAGGCAGCGTAACCTGCTGGAACTTGCCGTTGCCCAGATTGCGATAGAGAGAACTCGATACGTTGGGATAGCGGCGCGGACTGCAGTAGACCGGATCGGAGCCCATCGAGCAGTGAATATCTGTCGCAGGCGTCCAGTACGTGTAGTTTGTCACCAGCAGATCGAGAAGACCGTCGTTGTCGTAGTCGAACCACGCCGCGCCAACGCTTAACAGGCCTGCCGGCTTGGCCAGCCCTGCCTGCGCGGTCACATCGGTAAACGTTCCGTCGCCGTTATTGTGATAGAGCGTGTTGGCGCCTGCATTTGCGATGAAGACGTCTTCGTAGCCGTCGTTGTCGTAATCGCCGATTGCAACTCCAAAGCTGAACCCAAGTTTGGCTCCGGTCAAGCCAGCCTTTTCTGTCACATCCTGGAAAGCGCCATCGCCTCGGTTGCGGTAGAGGCGGTTATAGTAGGAGGAATCCGTTTTGGTCAGGTCCGGAAAATGCGCCCCGTTGGTGAAGAAGATGTCCATCTTGCCATCATTGTCGAAATCGAAGATGGCCACGCCTCCGCACATCGTTTGTGGAAAATACATGTGGCCGTCGAAGCCGTTTTTCGTAACATAGGCGATCTTCGACCGCGGCGCGATGTTGACAAAATGAGGCTGCTTAACCGGAGCCTGGGCGGGAAGCGGCGCCAACCGGGTACTTGCGGCCAGGAAGATAAGCCAGCAGCGAAGCATCCAGCTAAGATGCATGTGCCTTGCAGAAATCAAGAGGTCGTTCTCTCCATGGCCGAGTTACCGGGGCCTTCCGGCGTGCGTTCAAGAAGATCGTCGGAATGAGCAAGCCGGCGGACAGATTGCCCCGATTCTATTCCTTGCGGTCAGGCATGTGGTCCGGGCTCGGATTGCTTCCCGGCGGATGGTTTTCGCCAAGCGTCTCCAGTTCCTTTACGATCCTTTGAGCTTCCAGGTTGCGGCCTGCCTTATGGTAGGCGCGCATCAATGCCCACAGCACCTGGGAGTCGCCCGGGGACATTGTTCGCGTGGTTTCGAGCTCGGCAATTGCAGCCGCCGTATCTCCTGCAACTGTCAATAGCTGCCCTTTCAGCAAGCGTGCCGGGATCGATGCCGGGTCGAGTTCCAGAGCTTTATCGATTTGCGCGGTTGCCTTGTCGTTTTGCTCCAGGTCCAGGTAATACTGCGCCAGCGATATGTGCGGCGCGGAATCGGATGGAGAAAGCTCCGTGGCCTTCTCCATCTCCCCGGCTCCCGCGGCCACATGCTCTCCCAAAAGGATCAGTCCGTATTGATAATGGAGACCCTCCTCATCGGGATACTGCTTGAGCAACTGCGCAAAGCTGCTCTTGGCTTCGTCGTGCCGCTCCTCAAAGCGTGCAAAGACAGCCGCGCCGGCCTGGCGCACAAGTTCGATGCGGTCTGCGGGAAGCTCCTCCGGGAGCAGCGCGTATTTCAACGCGTTCAGCCCCATGGGAATTTCGAGCTGCACATCTACGTGCAAACCCGCGTCCTTGCGGCGCAAGTGGTAGAGATAGGCCGCACTCTCTTCGTATCGCTCTTCGCGAGTCAACAGAAGCGCCGAATAGTAGTAGACAGAGCTCTGTAGTTCCAGCCTGCCCTCCAGGCCAAGCGCCTGTGCGCGCTGCAATTCCTCGTCGGCGCGTACATACTCGCGCAGCTTGTAATCGCACAAGCCTGCCAGCGCCCAACCGACGCCTTGCTTCGGCTTCAGGGCCAGGTAGTGGCGCAGGTTATCCCTTGCCTCGCGATATTTGTCCTGCTCGTAGAGGATAGTGCCGAGATACCAGAAACCGGCATCCCAGCCGGGTCTCTTCGCGAGCCCCTGGCGGGAAAGCGCGATGGCATCGCCGTCGCGGTTTTCATCCCATGCTTTCTTCGCCGACGCGGCAATCTCGTCGAAGCTCAGAGTCTTGCCCGCAGCGCCCTCAGCCCTTGATTGCGCCTGGGGAGCCGATCCCTGCGACGAGGCCTGAGCTTCCATTGCCAAAGCGAGTAGTACGGTTGCAGCAATCACCGTGCACGCTCCTGCAATTGCTGCTTCAGCTGCGCTGGATTCGCAGAGACGTTCCCGCCTTGCTCCTTCTTGCTCAATGTCTCAAAGGCCGCGTCTTCGAGTTTTGCATCGGCACTACGTCCCAATTTCCGATAAGCCCTGGCAAGCTGAAAGCGGATTTTCGATGCATTCGGAGCGAGCGACATCGCCTTCTCAAAGGCAGCCGCGCTCTCCGCCCACTTCTCGCCTGCGAACAAGGCCCGTCCCAGAGCATATTGGCTTTGCGCATTGGCCGGTTCCAGAGAGACTGCGCGGCTGGCGGCAGCCATCGCCTCTTCCTGCTGTCCGTTGTCGGCGAGCAGAAGAGCAAGCTGAATCGTGGGCTCCACGGTCTGCGGCGCAATCTCCAGTTCCTTCTTGTATTCCGAGATCGCCCCGCTGGTGTCCTTCAAACTTTCGTCGGCAAAGCCGCGCAAAGAGTGCACATTCGTCTGGTTCCCGTAGTGCGCCGCGAGACGGTCAAGGAACTCCTTGCAGCGATCCATCTTGCCTGCCGACATCCATGCCGAGGCCGAGCCGGCCAGCCACACCATTTCGCGCTTCTCCGCTGGATACTCCTCGGGCACCGCCTTGATCTGCATCCATGCCAGCCCCATCGCTTCCACTCTTGCAGGGTCAGGCCCGTGTCCCTGCACGTCTTGATTCAGCAGCAGGAGCGCTTCCAGGAAATGGCCGTTCTGGATCAGCAGTTCCTCCCGGCGGAAGCGAGCCACGTCGGCCAACTGCGCATCGCCGGGCGCTCCATCCGCCAGCCATTTCGTCAAATGCACTCGCGCCTTCGCGTAGTCGCGCAACTCGTATTCGCAAAGGCCGAGAAAAGCGTAGGCGGGCATTGGTTTTTCGCTGTGCCGGACCGATTGCGTAAAAGCATCGCGAGCTTCCGCATAGAGATCCTGATCGTAGTAGATGCTTCCCAGCCACCACCATCCCTGGCTCCAATCCGGACGCTGGTGCAGAGCCTTTTGATAGATCTGGATTGCTTCGGGAAGCCGGTCCTCCTGGCGCGCTGCTTCAGCCTCCTTGACAAGCTGCTGAAATGGCACTGCCTGCGGAGCCGCATTCGCGGCAAAGAGGCTCGCCGATAAAACCGCCATCGCTATTCTCATCCGCGCACTCGATGCATCATTTCGACATCATACAAATGGGTGGACCCGAAGGTCCACCCACGGTTAAGACAAGCGAGAAACCGGTTTAGAAGAAGTACCGTGCTTCAAGTTGAATGGTGCGGTGACCCGTGCGCTGGTCCTTGTCCGCTATGCCGAACGCTTTAGAGGCGGAGTTGAGAACTCCTCCTTCCTGGGTCACATGTTCCACTCCGGTCCCAGTGTCCGACTTGATTTGCCCTTGGAACTGGAGATCCAGGTTGCTGCCGTTGGCGAAAGACCACAGCGGATGGTTGAGGAAGTTGAAGGCCTGGAGCTTGATTTGAAGGTTCTGACGGTCGTTGAGCTTGACCGACTTCACCACTGCCAGGTCGGAGTTGAAGAAAGACGGCCCTGGGTAATAGGCGTTGTGCGTGCTTCCCAGGCCGCTGGTGGTGGGCGCAAAGCACGCCGGGTTGAGGTACTGCATGCC
>Ga0302320_10011123_pt1 | contig 19119 bp, 33 predicted proteins | sample Bog_T0_3_FD_202130 | JGI IMG/M metagenome (GOLD analysis project Ga0302320, IMG submission 202130) | Peat permafrost microbial communities from Stordalen Mire near Abisko, Sweden - Bog_T0_3 | ecosystem: Environmental > Terrestrial > Soil > Wetlands > Peat | place: Sweden: Abisko, Stordalen Mire... | reverse complement strand
GAGGTGACCGGCGACATCCTCGGCCAGTACTTGCGCAAAGCGGCCAAGAGCAATCTCTACGATGCTGAAGTGGAGGTGGAGGAATCCAAGGCCTCGATCCCGAAGGGCTTGTTCTCCCGGATTCCGGTGCATCCCTACATGCTGATGTTTCATCTGGAGCTGCATCACCATGTCTGGGTTCATGTCGCGGACATGACGCCCTACGTCTATCAGCCCGAACTGAAACAGAAGCTGATCCTGCCGGAGGAGCAGACCGACCTCATCGACATCCTGACCGCCGAGATGGATATGCTGATGGACGACATTGTCGCCGGAAAATCCGGAGGAACGACAGTGCTGTGCGCGGGGCCCCCGGGGGTCGGCAAGACCCTGACCGCCGAGGTCTATGCCGAAATCATCGAGCGGCCGCTCTACCGCGTGCATTCCGGCCAGCTCGGGCTGAACGTCGCCGCCATGGAAGGCGCGCTCAAGGACGCGCTGATGCGCGCCCAGCGCTGGGGCGCGGTGATGCTGATCGACGAGGCCGACGTCTATATCAAGCGCCGTGACGACGACATCACCATGAACGCCGTGGTCGGCGTGTTTCTGCGGGTACTGGAATATTTCAACGGTCTGCTGTTCCTGACCACCAACCGCATCGACGATATCGACGAGGCGATCGTCTCGCGCTGCATCGCGCTGATAAAATTTCATCCGCCGAACGACGAGGCGCGGCGGAAGATATGGGCGGTCATGACCGAGCAATTCGGGCTCGCGGTCGATGCCGCGCTGCTCGATGACCTGGTCGTTACCTTCCCGACGGCGTCGGGCCGCGACATCAAGGGCCTGGCCAAGCTGGTGGCCAAATATTGCCATCACCGCAAGGTGCCGCCGACGCTGGACGTGTTCGGGCGTTGCGCGATATTTCGCGGTATCGATCCGGGGACTGCCGCCTGAGCCGAAAGCCTGCGCTCCCGGTGCCAAGCCGCCCTGTCGCAAACCCGACACGCGTCGCAAAGCCAACAGCGTCCGATCCAAAGCTCAATGTTATCAGGCGGTTGTTGCATGGCATAAGTCTTGCCAGTTCTTGCTCGACAGTCCCTTGGAAACGAGAGAACGAGCGATGATCAATCTCACCGATAGCGCGCTGAATGCGGTGCGTAACGCGATTTCGGCGGCCAACAAGCCCGTCGACGGCCTGCGCATCATGGTCGAGGCGGGCGGCTGCGCCGGCTACAAATACAATCTGGGTCTGGTCGATGCGATCGATCCCGACGATACCGTGATCGAACGCGATGGCGTCCGGTTGTTCGTCGATAACAAGAGCCACGAATATCTGGTCGGCACCACCATCGATTTTGTGGTGGCGCTCGAAGGTTCGGGCTTCACCTTCGAAAATCCGAACGCAAGGGCAAGCTGCGGCTGCGGCAAGTCGTTCGGCTGAGGTGCTGCGCGCTGCGTACTGCCGTGATCGATCGTTCAAGTCTGCCTAAGGAAGAAAGTCTGGGCCATGCTGGTTGAATCTGAGGTTTCGAAGCAATTGCCATCGGTGGAGAACGAGCGGACCGCGATCATCAAGGCGGTGATCGAGGAAATTCGCCCCAACCTGCAGCGGGACGGCGGCGATTGCCAGTTGATCGAGATCGACGGCAACAAGATCATGGTCAAGCTCACCGGCGCCTGCGTGTTCTGCAAGCTGAGCAGCGCCACGCTCGAGGGCATTCAGGCCAAAGTGGTGGAGCGGCTCGGCGAACTCGTACGTATCATCCCGGTCGCCGGAGCTGCGAAAATCAACCCGGTCGCTGGAGCTGTAAAGGTGAGCCCGGTCGGTGGAACTCCGACGGTTAGCCCGCTCGCTGGAGCTGCGAACGCGCGGCATTGAAAGAGGCATTCCGTGCGGCCGATCTATCTCGACAACAATGCGACGACACGCACGGATCCCGCCGTCGTCGCGGCGATGCTGCCGTTTTTTTCCGAGCAGTTCGGAAACGCCTCCTCCGCCCATGCCTTCGGCAGTGAGGTCGCAGGCGCGGTGAAGCAGGCGCGCAAGAGCCTTCAGGCGCTGCTCGGCACGGCCTTCGACCACGAGATCGTGTTCACCTCCGGCGGCACCGAATCCGACAACGCCGCCATTCTCTCGGCGCTCGACAACAAGGACGGCCGTAACGAGATCGTCACCACGGCGGTCGAGCATCCCGCCATCCTGGCGTTGGCGGAACATCTGGAAGCCGCGCGCGGGATCATCGTGCACCGGATCGGCGTCGATGCGCTGGGTCGGCTCGATATCGACGCCTATCAGGGCGCCCTCGGCCCCCGTACCGCGATCGCCTCGGTGATGACGGCCAACAACGAGACCGGCACGCTGTTCCCGGTCGAACGGCTGGCCGAGATGGCGCATGGCGCCGGCGCGCTGTTCCATACCGACGCGGTGCAGGCGGTCGGCAAGGTCGCGCTCGATCTGAAGACGACCGAGATCGACATGCTGTCGCTGTCCGGACACAAGCTGCACGGGCCCAAGGGCATCGGAGCGCTCTATTTGCGCAAGGGCACGCCGTTCAATCCGCTGGTTCGCGGCGGTCCGCAGGAGCGGCGGCGTCGCGGCGGCACCGAGAATGTGCCAGGTATCGTCGGGCTGGGAAAAGCGGCCGAACTGGCCGCCGCCGGGATGAGCGAGGATTTGCCCCGCATTCGCGCGCTGCGCGATCGTCTCGAGCGCGGCATCCTCGGCATCGGCCGCTGTTTCGCGCTGGGCGATACCGAAAATCGGCTGCCGAACACCTCCAATATCGCCTTCGAGCATCTCGAGGGCGAGGCCATTCTTCATCATCTGAACCGGGCCGGCATCGCGGCTTCGCTGGGCTCGGCTTGCGCCTCCGGTTCGATGGAGCCTTCTCATGTGCTGCGCGCGATGAATGTGCCGATGACGGCGCTGCGCGGCGCCATCCGGTTTTCGTTGTCACGCGACACCACGATCGACGATGTCGTCTGCGTCCTCAACCTGCTGCCCGACATCATCGCAAGGCTGAGGGCGTTGTCGCCTTCGGAGCAGGAGTCCGCGCCTGTCGCGGCCAATTCGTCCCGATCCCCGGAGCTGACCCTATGAAAATCATGATTCGCCGCTCTCCGGAGACGGGACTTTCGATCTACGTTCCGAAGAAGGATCTGGAAGAGCCGATCGTCGAATCCGAGCACGAGTCGCTGTGGGGCGGCTGGATCAAGATTGCGAACGGATGGGTGCTCGATCTGCCGCAAATGGCGGTCGGAACCTCGCTGCCGATCACGGTCAATGCGAAAAAGCGCGGCCAGGAAAGTGAAGACTGATGAACGCTCCCATTCCGCCGCTTGATTTCATCAAGCTCGCCGATGCCGAGGCATCGCTCGCCGACGTCGCCACGCAGCTGCGTGCCGGAACGATCGTTCCCTATCTCGGTCCCGGGCTCGCCGAGAGCCAGAAACCCGCGGCTCCGATGAATCCGGAGGCCCTGGCGGCGTTCTTCGGCACCAAGGTGGCGTTGCCGCGGCGCGCCAAGGGCAATGCCTGGGCTGCTGCGCAGCACATCGAAAGCTACAAGCACCGCTCCACGGTGACCGCCCTGATGTCGGAAGCCTTTGCGACCCCGGTCGAGCCGACAGCTCTGCACCGCTTTCTCGCCTCGTTGCGGCTGCCGATGATCGTCGATAGCTGGTATGACGGCGCGATGCGCGCGGCTCTCGGCGAGCGCAGCGACTGGGGCGAGATCCAGGGCATCACCCGTGCCGGCATCGGCGAAGATCGCTGGTACCGGTTCTACGACGCGGCCGGCAAGGAAGCGGATCGCGCGGTGGCGAACGGCTGGAAGACGCTACTCTACAAGCCGCACGGCAGCGTCGCGCCGGCCAAGAATTTCCTGATCTCCGACGCCGATTATGTCGAGGTGCTGACCGAGATCGACATCCAGACTCCGATTCCCGATGCGGTGAAGGACCGCCGCACCGAGCGCAATTTTGTCTTCATCGGCTGCCGCTTCAACGACCAGTTGCTGCGGACCTATGCGCGGCAGATTATCAAGCGATCCGGGGCGATGCATTATGTGATCGTCGAACCCGAAAAGCTGTCCAGGAACGAAATCAAGTTCTTCATCAGCCAGGGCCTGACGCCGATCGCGATGCCGCTCGACCGGGCCGTCGAGATATTGCTCGGCGCGGCCTGAACGCGTCAGGTTGATCCAGGCGCGGCGGCGCCATCGGGCGCTCTTTCGAACACGTCCCGTGTTTTCGATTCCAATCGCGCGGGCGGCGACCTCGCTGTCTTCGAGAAACAAGGGTGTCTGTAACGTTTCTAACATAGAGGCCGCGATGTCGTGGCCCGGTGTTGGCAAAGCGACAGCCGATGGCGATTTCGTAACTCATTGATAAAGCGCGAAAATGCAGGCTCGTCAGCGATGGCACGCGAGTTGCTAACTCCTGTTCAGAGACTTCCAGATCCTCTGGATCGGCCAGCAACGAGGAACGGACATGCAAGCGACAGCACCGCAAGAGGGTATCGCAGCCGGCAACATCGTGAACGTCGAAAACGTGATGCAGGAGATTGCGGACCACAAGGGCTGCGGGACCACCGGCGGCAGCGGCAAGGCGAGTTGCGGTTCGGCGGCCGGTCAGGGCGATCTGCCGACCGAGATCTGGGAGAAGGTCAAGAACCACCCCTGCTACAGCGAGGAAGCCCACCATCATTATGCGCGCATGCATGTGGCGGTGGCGCCCGCCTGCAACATCCAGTGCAACTACTGCAATCGCAAATATGACTGCGCCAACGAATCGCGCCCCGGTGTGGTCAGCGAGAAGCTCACCCCGGAGCAGGCGGCGAAAAAGGTGCTGGCGGTCGCTTCGACGATCCCGCAGATGACCGTGCTCGGAATTGCCGGCCCGGGCGACCCGCTCGCCAATCCCGAGAAGACCTTCAAGACCTTCGAGCTGATCGCCAAGACCGCGCCCGACATCAAGCTGTGTCTTTCGACCAATGGGCTGGCGCTGCCGGATCACGTCGACACCATCGCCGGCTTCAACGTCGATCACGTCACCATCACTATCAACATGGTCGATCCCGAGATCGGCGCCAAGATCTATCCCTGGGTGTTCTGGAAGCACAAGCGCTACACCGGCGTCGAGGCCGCCAAGCTTCTGACCGACCGCCAGCTGCAGGGGCTCGAAATGCTCACCGCGCGCGGCATCCTGTGCAAGGTCAATTCGGTGATGATCCCGGGCGTCAACGACAAGCACCTGGTGGAAGTCAACAAGGCGGTGAAGTCGCGCGGGGCCTTCCTGCACAACATCATGCCGCTGATCTCGGCGCCCGAGCACGGCACCGTGTTCGGCCTGACCGGCCAGCGCGGCCCGACGGCGCAGGAATTGAAGGCGCTGCAGGACTCCTGCGAAGGCGAAATGAACATGATGCGGCATTGCCGCCAGTGCCGCGCCGATGCGGTCGGGCTGCTCGGCGAGGACCGCAGCGCCGAGTTCACCACCGACAAGATCATGGCGATGGAAGTGAACTACGACCTCGACAGCCGCAAGGCCTACCAGGCCAAGGTGGAGGACGAGCGCGTCGCCAAGGTCGCCGCCAAGCAGGAAGAGCTGGAAACACTGGCCGGCGAAATGAGCGACATCAAGTTGCTGGTCTCGGTCGCCACCAAGGGCTCGGGCCTGATCAATGAGCACTTCGGCCACGCCAAGGAATTCCAGGTCTATGAGCTTTCCACGGCGGGCGCCAAGTTCGTCGGCCATCGCCGCGTCGATCTCTACTGCCAGGGCGGCTTCGGCGACGAGGAGAGCCTCGAGACCGTGATCCGCGCCATCAACGATTGCCATGCCGTGTTCGTGGCCAAGATCGGCGGCTGTCCGAAGGCCGACCTGCAGAAGGCGGGAATCGAACCGGTTGATCAGTTCGCCCACGAATTCATCGAGAAGTCGGCGATCGCCTGGTTCAAAACCTACCTCGACAAGGTCAAGACCGGCGAGATCGAGCATGTCGAGCGCGGCGACGCGGAAATCCGCCAGGGCGCGCTGATCTCGGCGGCCTGACCTCACCCAACCGAAAGAATTCCTAGGAGCAAGCGATGGCGCTGAAGATCATAGCCTCACAATGCACGAGCTGTTCGGCGTGCGAACCCGAATGCCCCAATGTGGCGATCAGGGAGAAGAACGGCACCTTCGTGATCGACCCGAAGAAATGCACCGAATGCATCGGTCATTTCGACTCACCGCAATGCACCGCGGTGTGCCCGGTCGATAACACCTGCGTCATCGACACTTCTTTCCCGCGCTACCAGGCCCCCGCATAAGGACGCTTTGCGATGAACTTCACGATGACCCCCGCAGCCAGAAAATTCATCCGCATGATGATCCGCGCCGACGGCGATGCTGCCAGCGGCTTCCGGCTCGCCGTCAGCCCCGGCGGCTGCTCCGGCCTCGCGGCCGATATCAGCGTACGACGTCAGCCCGCGCCCGGTGAGGCCGTGGTCGAGCGCGACGGCGTGAAATTGTTCCTGCCGGCGGAGAGCCGCATCCTGCTCGACGGGGTCACCATCGACTTTGCCGATACGCCGTCGCAGACCGGGCTGGTGTTCAAAGATCCGAAGCAGGTTTCCTGCTCGAGCCACTAGAGGGGAGACGCCGGATGATTGGATCTGCGGACCGAAGTGAGCCGCAATCCGTCATGGACGCGGCGGTGCTCGCCAATTCGCTGCTCGGCGGTGGGTTGCCGCCCGAGGCCGAATTCCATCTGTGGGAGGCGGGACTTTCCTATCATCTCGACGACGTCGCCGAGCAGCATCTGAGGGAAGCCCAGGCGCTGGCGCCGGGGCATGCGGCGGTGCTGATCGGGCTCTACAGGTTCTATTTCTACAAGGGCCGGCTCGCGGACGCGCTGACGGTTGCGAAATTGTGCTTGGAGAAGGCGGCGCGCGAGAACGAGCTCGCGGCCGACTGGCAGGATGTCGCGGCCGGCGATGCCGCCTTTGGCCACTACGAGAACATGCTGCCGCGGTTCTATCTCTTCACCCTGAAGGGATACGCGTATCTGCAGATGCGGCTCGGCGACCTCGATGAGGGCCGCGCCGCGGTCATGAAGCTGCTCGAACTGGATCCCAGCGACAAGGTCGGCGCACGGGTATTGCTCGAGGTCCTCGATCGCATGGGGCTCGACGAGGATGGATGACATCGACGAAGCCCGCGACTGGCGGGGCAACGAGATCGATTGCGGCGGCTGCCGCCATCAGGCGCTGAAGGAGGCCCAGTTCTGCCGCCTCAAGCACGCCTGCGTCCACGATCGCTACGCCAGGCGCATCGACCGTTTTTTCAACTGGAATCCGGATCTTTCGAATTCCTATGTCACGCATCCGCATTTCGAAGTGCGCGCCATCGCCGCCAAGCACGCCAGCATCTTCCTGCTGCCGCCGCTGCTCGACGATCCCGAGGAGACGGTGCGCTGGAACGCGGCGCGGCGCCTGCCCAAGCGGCTGGTGTTGCGGCTGCGCAACGACGTCCACCGCGAGGTGAGAATCCGCATCGTCTCGGTTCTCGACGATGCCGAGTTGATGCCGATGATGAACGATGCGGACTACTACGTGCGGCTGGTGATCGCCCGGCGCGTCGCTCCCCCGCTGCTGGCGGCCATGATGGGCGATTCCGAGGTTGAGGTGCGTCGCGTCGTCGCGCGACGCATTCCGCGGGACTGGTTGCTGCGCATGGCGAGCGATTCCGACGCGCTGGTGCGGCTGGAGATCGCGCAGCGTCTGCCGCCCGAGATGTTGTCGCGGCTGCGCTACGATCCCGACTGGCGGGTGCGTTATGAAGTGGCGAGCCGGATCGCGGCCGGCGAAATCGCCGATCTGACCGAGGACAGCGACGGCTTCGTACAGGAGATGGCGCGATCGCGCGTCGTCGGCGGATGGGAGAGATCGGGGGAGTATCCGGCATGAGCAATATCGTCCGCGACAGCGATGTGGTGGAAATTTCGGCGCCGCCTGTCTTCAGCTATGGCGAGAAGGTCAAGGCCAAGCGCACCATCCGCAACGACGGCACCTATGCCGGCAAGGAGATCGGCGACATTCTGGCCAAGAAGGGCGAGGAGGGTTACGTCGTCTCGATCGGGACATTCCTGCAGCAATTCTACATCTATGGCGTCGAGTTCCTGGAGAGCGGCAACCGGGTCGGCATGAAGCGCAAGGAGCTCGATCCGGTGCATGAACGCGACGAGATGGCGGATCTGCCGCTGCCGGAGGCCGCCGCATCATGATCGAACCTCGACTCCCGCGCTATCAATGGGGCCAGCGCGTCAAGGCGCTGGTCAACCTGCACAATGACGGCAGTTTTCCGGATGCGCCGCTCGAAGCGTTGCTGGTCAACCTCGGCGACGTCGGTGAAATCGTGCAGGTCGGAACGCACACCGAGGAGAATTTCCCGGTCTATCTGGTTGAATTCGGCGAGCGCCTGGTGGTCGGCTGTCTCGAAGAAGAGATCATTCCCCTCTAGAAGGAGCAGACATGATGCAATCTGCTACCCTGAGCCGGAGCGCAGCGCGGCCGTTTGCGCATCCGAACGATCTCGACCGCAAACGGATCGAGCGGAGCCTGAAAACCCGCAAGCGGTACCGGTACGTCACGCCCCAGGTGGTGACGACGGTCGGCGGCTACCGGATCGAAAGCCCATGCTGCTCGCGTAACATCGACAAGGATGGCGGCGTCGTCGATGTCGCCCTGCTGCTGCACGATCCCGAAGCCGCGAAGTGGGAGCTGTTTCGAAAGGACCATGCGACGGACCTGTGGCAGCTCGACACCACGCATGAGCGGCTGCCCTCGGCGCTGGAACGATTGAACGCCGATCCGGAAAGGACGTTCTGGCAGTGAATTTGCATAACAATGGTTTGTCATCCGCGAACACCGAGTTGTCTCTATGGCGCTAGGCCCGAACGAATTGCTGGAGATCGATCAGCTGCTGTCGGCACCGGATGCCGATGCGGGCGTTTTCGCGCAATTGCGCAGCCGGTTCCCGCACCTGTCGTGGACCAGGTGCGACGCCTCGGATGTGACGGAATCTCCGTTCCGGACCTATTCCCGGTTTGAAGTGCATCTCGTCGATCGCAGCGATCATTGCGTGCAGATCACGGCGGATCCGGCGCGCGCCACCGGCATCGTCCTGGCGAGCAGGACGTGACCCCATGAGTGACCTCGCCATCATGCAGGATGTCGACCAGGATGAGGACGCCGTTGCCGGCGACGCCGGCGAGGGCTTCATCGCGCTTTCGGATCCCGATATCACGCTCGCCGAGATCGAGGCCGTCGATCAGGTGATGCGGTCGCCGCGGCTTTCGAGTGGGCCGGTGGTGGAAGAATTCGAACAGGCCTTCGCCGCCTATGTGGGCCGCAAGTACGCGGTCGCCGTGCCCTCGGGCACCATCGGGCTTCTGATCGCGCTGAAGGCTTGCGGGATCGGGGCGGGGCAGGAAGTGATCGCGTCGTCCTATTCGTTTCGCGAGGCGCCCCATGCCATCAGTATCGCGGGCGCCACGCCGGTATTCGCCGACATTGACTATTGGGCCGGAACGCTGGCACCGCAGAAGGTCGAAGCCCGCATCACCGCGAACACGCGGGCGATCGTCGCGAGCAACAACAACGGGCATCCGGCGCAGTGGACGGAATTGCGCGCGTTGGCGACCAAGCATGGTCTTCGTCTGATCGAGGATTCCACCGAGGCGATCGGCTCCAGATACAAGGGCGAGCTGGTCGGAACCTTCGGCGACGTCTCGGTGTTCGATTTCTCCCAGCCTTCCGCCCTGACTTGCGGCGAGGGCGGCATGGTGGTGACCGATGACGTCGATGTTGCGGTGACGTTGCGGCGCTACCGTTCGCGCCGGCTGGAGGAGCGCGGCTCCGTCGTCGTCAATTCCACACCGCCCTATCAGGCGGCCATGAGCAACATCGCCGCAGCACTCGGCCTCGCCCAGCTGCGGCGGCTCGACGAGATTCTCGAGCGGCGGCGGCTGGTCGAGCATCTCTATGCCAAATACGTGCAGTCCTTCGAGGGAATCAAGCCGCCCTATGTGGGCCCTGATGTGACCGAGGTGAACTGGTTTCTCTACGTGGTGCATCTGGGTACGCGTTTCAGCCGTTCCAGCCGCGATGCCATCGTCGAGGACCTGCGGGTCGAGCAGGTCGAGGCCGCGGGCTACTGCAATCCGCTGCATCTGCAGCGGCACTATTTCGAGCTCGGCCACCGCCGCGGCGATCATTTCGTCACCGAGAAGGTGGCGGATCGCGCCGTCGCGCTGCCGTTCCACACCCACCTCACCGAGGACCAGATTTCCTTCATCGTCGAGACGATGAAGGAGGCGTCCATCAATGTCGGGGCGGGCGCAGCGATCTACTAGGATTTTGAAGCCGCACTGTTCAATAACAAGCGAGGAATGGACAAATGTCGACACTCACCGTACTGCCGTCGGGAAAATCGTTCGAAGTGGCGGAGGGGACCACGCTGCTGGCCGCCCTTCTCGGAGCCGAGATGGGCATACTCCACAAATGCGAGGGACAGGCCAAATGCGGATCCTGCCATATCTACGTGCAGGAAGGACGCAAGGGCATATCCAAGATCGCCCGCGAGGAAAACGAGCGCCTCGACACCATCGTTGGCATCGGCTCCAAGTCGCGGCTCGCCTGCCAGGCCAAGATACTGGGCACCGAGAATGTCACCATTGAATTGCTGGGCTTTGGCTCCGGCGTCTAACCCAGAGGAAGATACGATGGAGCCGCAAAAAGTCCTGATCCACGTGCGTTTCGCGCCCGATGGCTCGACGGTGGAGATCAGCGAACGACCGAAGGCGTTGACCCCGCATGAATGGTTCAACATCCTGAGCGAGAAGGCGGGCATGGCCTACCAGGCCTTGTCCGGCGGACGCGGCGTGTTTCGGCTCACGGCGGACGAGGTCGAGGCGCTCAAGGCCGAGGTTACGCCGACGGCGGCGTGAGGGTCTGTCGCCCTTCAAGCGAAAACCTGCCCCGGACTTGATCCGGGAGGCAATCCGGTTCGCACCGGGAAAGAGCGTCGAGCAGACAATCCGGAGCCCCGTTTCATTTCAGTCGAAATGGAACGGGCTTCAGGTTCTCACGCAAGGAAGCGGGCCTGGAACAGCGCCATTTTTTCCGGTGTATCGAGGCCGTGCGGCGCCCGCCATTTGTTCTGAAAGAAGAACACATTGACGTCGCTGGTGACTTCTTTTCCCCGAATGTACCAGCGCTCGACGCCGTCGGGGGAAATCACCGCCGGTCCGTTCTCCCGGTGCACCAGGTTGCCCTCGAGCCAGAGCTGGGTGTCGGCGTAGAGATAACAGCCGGCCTTGCGCGACAGGTCGTCCTGATTGAACTCTTCCACGACGATCATTTCAGCCATGCGTTTTTGCCTCGGTAGTCGACCCGTCCTGTCGATTTGCAAGAATCGTGCGCGACCGCAGCGTTGATGGCCACGCCGCGGCTCACCCAAGGGGCAATTCCGCCGGCGTTCGCATCGCCGCCGGGTCGCCGCAAAACCTGCCCAGCGCCGCGGTATCGTAGCCCTCTTCGCGGAGCACCCGATGGACCACCGGACGCGCCAGCATCCGCTGGTAATGCGCGATGAGATTGGCGGGCAACGTCATGCCGGTCTTGTCGGCCCAGAACTCCACATAGAGCATGAGCGGATCGACGACCGAATAGTCGCCGGCGAGATAGGGTTTCGTCCCGAGCGCCGCGCCGAGCACCTCAAAACCCTTGGCGGCGATGTCGCGGCCGAGTTCGCGCACCGACTCGTGGTCGGCCGGGTTTCGGGCAAAGCTGCGGGTGGCGAAGATCCGGGCAAAGCCCTGGCCGTGGATGGTCCCCACGATATAGGCCATTGCCTCGATCAGGCGGCACGATGTCTCGATGTCGTCAGGCCACAGCCTCGCGCGCGGGTGACTGCGCGCGAGCCAATAGGCGATCGCCGGCACCTCGGTCAGCGAGCTGCCGTCACGGCGTACCAGGGTCGGAATGGTCGATTTCGGATTGATCGCGACATAGTCGGGTTTGAACTGATCGCCCGCCGGCAGGTTGACGACGTGGGCCTCGAACACCTCTTCCAGTTCCTCCAGGATGATGTGAATGCCGGTCGAGCACGATCCGGGCGTCATGTAGAGCTTCATCGCGGCCATGGCTAAATCCTCAGGGCAGCTCCGCCAAACGGAGTGTATCGGCGAAAGCCGCCCGGCACGCTTCATGCAAATATCGGGTCAGAAGGGTCTTGCGGATTCGTTGCTGGAACGAGTCCGACAGCAATGTCGTGTTTGCGACAGAGTCAGGTATGCCGATGGTCTGCCGCGCAACTGCCAGTGGCCGGGGGGGTGCAGTCAAGGTCTTCGTCATTTGCGCCGCCGACAGCATCGAGCGGAGCAATGCGAAGGCCTTCAGCCTGTTCCGCGTCAACGAGGCCGGCGAGAGCCGCCCCTTTTCGATCGTGGTCGTTCGCACCCATGCGGACGACTATTTTGGCTATGTCAATTCCTGCCCGCACCAGGGCATCTGGCTCAATTTCGGCGAGGGCAATTTCTTCACCCGGGATCGTGGTTTCCTGCGATGCGGCCGGCACGGTTCGGTGTTCGAGATCGATACCGGGCTGTGCATCGACGGGCCCTGCAAGGACAAGAGCCTGGAGCCGATTGCGCTTGCCGTGGTCGACGGCGACGTCTGCATTTGTGGCGTCGAGCTGGAGGAAAGCGGCAATCCCGGTCCGGCCGACGACGGCGATGACACCATGGAAATCATGATCCATCCCGAGTAGGGAAGACCAGCGGTGCGACACGATGAGGCCGCAAGGAGCCGGCCGACGAATGATGGACCAGACCAGCCAGCAATGCCGTTTCTTCGTGTCGTACAGCGGCATCAAGCTGCCGTTCAACCTGATCAACGCGATCGCGGTGGAGGCCCTGTCGAATCGCAACACCTTCATCCGCGCCTATTTCGATGATGCGGAAAGGCTGAGCGGATTCGACAAGATGGTATATGGCGAAGTGGAACTGTCGCACCGCTACGAATATCATGGAAACGGACGGCTAAGGCGGGCCGAAATCATGATGCTGGATGAAGAGCCGGTCACCATGGACTTCGACGAAACCGGATCGCAGGTTCCGGCCCTATGATGCGTCGCGCGGGGCATGAGAGGTCATGACGGTTGCACAGTTGCTCGAAGCGCTGTCGAGGCTGCCGAAAGAGGCCGTCGTGCTGATCGAAAGCGGCGGCGGCCTGTCACGGGTCGACGCGCTCGACTTCGTCGAGGGGCAGGGGCCGGGCGCGCCCGCCGAAGTCGTTCTGTTGCCAAGTATGGATGAGTAGTCTGGAGAGCAGTGATGTCCGACACCGCGGTGGAAGTTTCGATGTTCGAGCGAATTGGCGGGGCGGTCGTGGTCGACCGGCTGGTGGAGGCGTTTTACTTGCGGATGGATACGCTGCCTGAGGCGGTGGTCATTCGCGCGATGCACGCGCCGGACCTGGGGCCGGTGAAGGGTGTTCTCAAACGGTATTTGAGCGAATGGACCGGTGGCCCGAAGCTCTACTCTCCCGAAAAAGGTCACCCGCGGCTGCGGCAGCGGCATATGGGATTCAGGATCGGCAATGCCGAGCGCGACGCCTGGCTGCTCTGCATGCGCGGCGCGCTGGAGGAAACGGTTGCGGACGGCGCTGCCCGCCAGGAGCTCGATGCCGCGCTCACCAAACTCGCCGACTGGATGCGCAACCAGGCCGGCAATCCTCACGACGCCGGAACGGGACGGCCCTGAAATTTCGCGCCAGCATGGCGCGGAAGGTTTCGACTCCCGCTTCGATCAGAGCGGAGTCCCGAAAAACTCTTCCTCGGCGCCGCCCCAGGCCCTGTGCAGCGCCAGCGCATTGCGCCACTTCACGGCTTCGTCGTCGGCGGCGTTGCGATGGCTGATCCTGCCGTCGGGATTGTCGGCGAGCAGGTAGGTCTTTCCGTTGCGGATGAAGCGATTGAGGTCCTTGGTGTCGGTCGGTCGCACCACGCAGCGCGGCGCCTCGTCGACGAGAATGGTGGTCGGAAGCATCCGTGTCTCCTTCCTTCGCGCCTTCGATCAGAATCCGGCTGCCTTGCTGCCCCAGGGATGCGCCCCGGCAACCAGGGGCGCCTTGATGCCCGCCTTTTCGATATCCGCGACGCTGCGGTAGAAGGTGCCCTCATGCACCAATGAGCCGCCTTTGGTGGTGATCGCGACATAGCGCGCGACCGGATCGGCTTCGCAGAGGTAGCCGCCACCCGGATCGAGCGTCGAGCGCGCATTGCCATCCCAATCCACGAAGAAACCCGCTGTTGTCGACATCGGTCAGTTGTCCTCTTCGTCGGCAGCCAGTTTCGCCAAACCATTTTCGATCACCGCAAGGCAGGCGAGATAACGCTGGTATTCAGCCTTGTTCACGCTGATCGTCTCGGACGAGGCTGGCGGCACGGTCTGCGATGTCGCGGCTTCCACCGCCTCGAACAGGATCTTCTCGAGCTGAAAGATTCGCTCACCAGCCCGCTCGAGGTAGGGCAACGGGTTGGCGCGGATATTGGCCTCGTGCAGGGCGCTCAGCTTCAGCAGCGTGCGCAGGCGCCGGGCGGTCCTGCGCTGCTCGCCGTCAAAATCGTGCCTGATGACGCTCATGGCCTTCTCTGCTCGCGGCGCTGCGCTCCACCCTGTGTCGCAGCCACATCAATCCATCGGCGGCCCGAGATCGTCCGCCGCCGCCTTCTTCTTTTTCTTTTCGACCTTCGCCTGGGCATAGGCGCCGGCGTTCTTCAACGCGACCGGCGGCTGGCCCTCCACATATTGCGAAATCCAGGACAGGGTTCGATCGAACGCCGTTCGGGCGGCGTCTTCTCGGTAGCTGTCGCGTCGGTCGCAGTTGAACCAGTGCCCGGCGCCCGGGTAGGAGAACACGCTGACATCGGGCCGGTAGGCGCGGAACTGGGTCATCGCTTCGAGCGGGATCAGCGCGTCGTTCTCGCCGAAATGAAGCAGGGTCGGAACCTTGCGCTTTGCGGCATGGTCGTCGGCGATGCCGCCGCCGTAATATCCGACGGCGCAAGCGAGCCCGCTGACGCTGTTGCCGGCGGCGTAAGCGAGGTCACCGCCCCAGCAATAGCCGACGATGGCGACCTTGCCGGCGCCCTTGACGGCGTCGACCGCCGCCTGGATCTCGCCGAGCGCGCGTTCCTTGCCGACCTGCTTCATCAGGCTGACACCCTCGGCAAGGCTGGCATCATCATAGCCGAGCTCGACACCTGGTTTGATGGAATCGAACAGCGATGGCGCGATCGCGACATAGCCCTTCGCGGCGAAGGCATCGGCAATCTGCTTGATGTGCGGATTGACGCCGAACACCTCCTGAAGGACGACGACGGCCCCTTTGGGTGCCTCCGAAGGATCGGCACGATACGCCGAGAACGTATGGCCATCGCCGGCTGTCAGTTCAATCATAGCGTCCTCTGATCCAAAACTCCGGCAGCCACGGGTTGCTCTGCCTCTGCGCCGAGGGACTGGCGCCCTCGCAACTGACCTATGCGGATAGGCTTATGCGAATAAGCTTATGCAGATAAGGTGCCAGTTGCGGACAAGGCCCGGTCACCCTGCAACCGAGTTGCAGGAGTGCGTTTCGACCGCTCGCGAGCCGAAGCGGCGTGGAATTGTTTTGAAGTCGACAAGGAGGCTACAGCAGGCCGAGTTCCAGCTGAACGTCTTCCGACATTTTCGACTTGTCCCAGGGCGGCTCGAACACCAGGTTGACCTTCACATTGTCGACGCCGCTGACATCGCTCACGGCCTTTCGTACCCAGTTCATCATTTCGCCGGCCACGGGGCAGCCCGGGGCGGTCAGCGTCATGTCGATCTCGACATCACCCTGATGATTGGGCTCGATGCGGTAAATCAGTCCGAGATCATAGATGTTCACCGGAATTTCGGGGTCGTGCACGGTGCGCAAGGCCGCGATGATGGCCTCGATCAAGTCGTTCGCGCCGCCATCCAGCGGCGCCTGCATGTCCGCCGCGGGCGCGGCCGGATCGGCAACAACGCGGTCATCGAGATATGTCATGTCCTGCCGCCTCTGCGATGGGATCTCGCCCCAAAACAGTATGTGCAAACCCGATGCCATCGGCGAACGCGGCTCAGCCGCCGCCCTCTGCGAGGGCCGCGACCACGGGCCATCCGACGGCGCCGGCGGGGTCCAGTTCCCGCAGCGTGTCGAGCATCTGTCCAGCGCCTTGCGGATTGTTCTTGCGCAGCTGGATGAAGGCGAGCGCCTTCAAGGTATAGAGCGCGAAGCGGCCGGGGCCATCGGGCAACACGGCTTGCGGCCGCCATTGCCGCCAGTCGAGCGGCCATCCGGCCTGGCCGGCGGCTTCCCGCAAGCCGCTCTCCGCGGCGGCTTGCGCCTCGTCGAGGTGGCCTTGATAGGTGTGGATCTTGTACAGACAAAAATAGATCGGAAGCTCTTTCGGGGCGGCGGCGAGCGCTTGCCGGAACAACGCCTCGGCGCGCGACCGGTCATGCCGATAGGCCGCGACCCCCTGCTGCAGCAGCGCGTCGATGGCGTCAGGCAGTTCTCCGAAATTGATCGGGTCGGCTTCTCCTGGCAATTCGATCATGCACGCCGTTTCCCCATCGCGCGCGGCGCGATCACTTCACGAGATGAAGTGAGTGCCCGGCCTTGTCCGCAACGTTCGGCTTGTGACGCGAGATCGCTTGCGCCACGGCGTCTGCGATCAGCCGTCCGCGATCGTCGGTTCCGGTCCATTTCGCGCGCCGTCCGCGGGAATCGATCTCGAGCAGTTTTGCTCCGGCCGGCGCCTCGGTCCCATCGCGGACGATGCCGCGCAAGATCCCGTCGAATGGCGCGCGCACCGCGGCATTGCCGAGATGGCCGACGACAAAATCCTTGAAAACGCGGGTGCCGATCTCGATCGCGGTATTCCACCTGCCGGAGAATTCCGCGCGCACGAAGCGTTCGCCGGCATGCCCGCCGAGCCGGCGCGAGATTCCGTCCGGCTGATCCGCGCAACCCTCGCGGATGATCTGCCCCGCCTTGCCCGGCCGGGTTTCGATCGCGAGATCGCAATTGACGCCGCAGGCAAAGCCCGGACCGAGTCCGATCGCCAGCCGGCCGAGCCGGCGCAGATCGGGCGTCGCGAGGTATTTCTGCATCCTCGCATCGACCAAAACGTCGATGCCCCGAATCACGATCAGATCGAGCAGTCCAAGCTCGGTGATGGTGATGCCGGATGTCTGCGCGAGGCTGGTGCGGATTTCGAGGCCGGAATCGGCGCGCCTTGCGGCGATCCCTTCGACGCTGACGGCATCGTCGAACAGCGCGTCGTGAAAGGCCATCTTGCGCCGGATCACCGGAGGCAGCGGATCATGCGACAGCACCACCCCGAAGCCGGCGCGGTGAAGGCGCACGGCGACCGCGGAAGCAATTTCATTGGTGCCGAGAATCACGGCGAATCGAAAGGGAGGGTCGGCCCGCATTTTCGCGCTGCTCCGGTATTTCGCTCCCGTCCAGGAAAGCAAGAGCCGGGCCGCGCGCAGATCACGGGAAAGGCCAGCAAAATCAGCCCGTGGCGTGAAGGGACCCGGCAACCGGGTCGTATCCGCAACACGGCGAGCGGGGCATGTCGGAAATCTGACATCGAACGGCGAACCCTTTGCGACAAATGGATCAATTCCAATTCACAGCAGGTGACCCGGTCGCCGAGACGCAGGCGCGGAGGCTTCGGCGAACCTCATCGCGAGTTGGTTTGGACCTTGCATGGCACCCTGAAGTGACAACTGGAGACGTTGCAATGGCCATGGACGGAACGGAAATCGAACGCCTTCTCAAGCAGGCCTTTCCGGACGCGCAGATCGCGGTCGTCGATCTGCGGGGTGACGGCGACCACTACGGCGCACGCGTCGCCTCCGCTTCATTCGTCGGCAAGAGCCGGATCCAGCAGCACAAGATGGTCTACGACGCACTGCAGGGACAGATGGGCGGCGCGCTCCACGCGCTCGCGCTGGAAACCGCCGTGCCGGCTCAAAACCTCGACGCCGGAGCGACTGGACCGGCTTTTGCAGCGCGACCGCAACTTCATTCGATCTCTGGGGACTGAACATGACAAATCCGACGGCCGAGCGCATCAAGGACATCATCGCCAGCAGCGATGTGGTGCTTTTCATGAAGGGCGTGCCGGCGGCGCCGCAGTGCGGCTTTTCCGGCGCCGTGGTGCAGATCCTCGCCGGCCTGAAGGTGCCGTTCAAGGGCGTGGATGTCTTGTCCGATCCTCAGGTCCGCGAAGGCATCAAGTCGTTCTCGAACTGGCCGACCATCCCGCAGCTCTACGTCAAGGGCGAATTCCTCGGCGGCGCCGATATCGTCCGGGAAATGTTCCAGGCGGGTGAGCTGGCGGCGTTGCTGAGCGACAAGGGCATCCAGAGCGCCGCGACATGACGGAGACGTCCGACACGACCGAGGAAAGCGGGTTCGATCTCCCGCAAGTCTACCGGCATCACGTCTTTGCCTGTCAGACGCAGCGCCCGCCCGGGCATCCGCGCGGCAGTTGTGGCGCGCTGGGCGCCCTGCCGTTGTGGGACCGGATGGGCAAGGCGATCGAGGCGCAGCGTCTCACCGATATCGGCTTCACCGCCTCAGGCTGTCTCGGCTTCTGCAAGGCGGGTCCCCTGATGGTGGTCTATCCCGAGGGCGTCTGGTACCGGCCGACCACCGCGGAAGACATCGACGAAATCGTCGAATCCCACTTCAAGCAGGGCAAGCGCGTCGACCGCTTGGTCATGGTCCTGACGCGGAGTTGAGTACGGCAGCCGCAAGTCGCCTGCAATCGGGGTTGGCGAATTGCGTTATCGGCGCTTCGGACGAAGCAGCGCGAGGCATTCGATCGACCCTGCGAGGTCGAGCGCCGAGAAGCCGTCGAGCGTTTCGGGAGTGACGTCGGCGCCCAAGGCAAGCAATCGTTCGACGATGGCGGCTTTGCCGGACGAGGCGGCGTACATCAGCGGCGTCGCGCCATTGTCGTTGCGGTTGTCGATGTCGATCCCGGCCGCAACCAGCATGTCGA
>Ga0302320_10011121_pt1 | contig 19122 bp, 13 predicted proteins | sample Bog_T0_3_FD_202130 | JGI IMG/M metagenome (GOLD analysis project Ga0302320, IMG submission 202130) | Peat permafrost microbial communities from Stordalen Mire near Abisko, Sweden - Bog_T0_3 | ecosystem: Environmental > Terrestrial > Soil > Wetlands > Peat | place: Sweden: Abisko, Stordalen Mire... | reverse complement strand
GAGTTTTGGTTATGATGAAGCAGTGCCCGCTTGCTTTCAAGCGAAAAATTCAGGAGCGCGGACAGCGTTTTCCGCAAGACCTTGAAACGGCAAGGAAACGCGCGGACAAGGCTGTCCGCGCTCCCGGCGGTTGTGGTTTGGCCGCCCTAACTTTGTCAAATCTATTTCGATCCGACCATGCGGCGAAGCTCCTTCGCTTCGGCCTCCGTCAATTTGCGGCCTTCCAGAAATGTGGAAACCAGGCGCACGATGTCGCCGCCGAAAACCCGCTCCACGAACGACTGGCATTCCGTCTTCACACCGTCGGTTTGCTTGATCAACGGCCGATAGACGTAGGCCCGCCCTGATTTCTTGTAACCGAGCACGCGCTTCTTGACCAACCGGGCCAGCAAGGTCCGGATGGTCTTGGGATGCCACTGTTCTTCGGTGGCCAGTTGGGTGATAACCTCGCGCGCCATCATGGGCGGTCCGGCCCAAATCACCTTCATGATTTGCCACTCAGCCGGAGAGATTCTGGAAGACTTTTTCATCTGCATTTATTTAACATTTAAATGGCACTTTTGGAAAAAATTCACGAGTGCCTGTGACGAAAACCTACGACCCATCCCGATTGATGGCAAACAGGAAAGTGAAAATGAATGGATTTTAATGTGTTTCGCGCCTATGATGGTGTTGTCGCAGTCGAAATAGTAACTTATAGTATGCAAAAGACGTGCCTGAGAACCTTCCTGGCCATTTTCGCGCTGGCCTTGTCCCAACCCGGTTGTTCCGACGCTTGTAGTGAGACCAATGCCGCCCCACCTGCTGCCTCAACCCTGCCGCCTGCCATGATCCAAGTTCGCCTGCTGGATGAAAAGGGCCTGCCCGGCCCTCTCGTGACCACGAACAAAGTCGTGAAAACCGCCGCCGAGTGGAAGGCGCAATTGTCGCCCGAGGTATATGCCATCGCCCGCGGCGCCGGGACCGAACCGGCCTTCTGCGGCGCTTTTTTTGACCAGCATAAACCGGGAGTTTATTCCTGTGTTTGTTGCGGGCTGCCGCTCTTTACTTCCGACGCCAAGTTCGACTCGGGTACAGGCTGGCCCAGCTTCTTTCAACCGGTGGCAAAAGAGAATGTCATCACCCGGCCCGACCATAGCTACGGGATGGATCGTACCGAAGTCCTCTGCGTCCGTTGCGACGCCCACCTGGGGCACGTGTTCGAGGACGGGCCGCGTCCGAGCGGGCTGCGCTTTTGCATGAATTCGGCTTCGCTCACGTTTGTCGAGAATAAAAACCTCAAGGACGGCACCGCCAAATAAACGCGCAGAAAATCAAGCCCGGAGTCACAGCTTCGTGAGCGTCACGAAACAAACATCATTGTCTCTGATTTCAAATGTTTCACGGACGACGCCATCGTCCGCCACCTTGACGACTGACCATCGTTCCGGACGCCCGTCGCTCATTGATTGGATGTAAGCCACCTGCGGCTTGGAGAGCTGGCCCGGCGATCCCAGGTCCATGTAGGCGGCGTAAGCATCATTGGCGCGGTAGCCGACCCGGTAAACCGCCATCGAATAGGGGCCGGTCGGAACGCCGGTCAACGCCAGGGTCAAGTTCGACTTCGGGTGCGACGGGAGGTCTCGTTTGTAGAAGTCCTGGTTGTTCACGGACGGAACGGGATGCGTCAAGGTGAAATCCCACACCAGCGCCTGGATGCCGCCGGACTTGTTCGTGCAAACCCACGCCGCCGCGTCCGGGCATTGCAGTTCGGTTTCGCCCAGGCGGTTGAGAAACTGATAGGCGTAGAACGCGGGCTTGTTGATGCCTTCGTAATTCACCAGACCAAACCCGCCGTGGAAGGGCGTGGCCCGCGGACCGGCTTCCTCGAAGATGTCGGTGAACACCCAGTACGACATCGAATTCACCGCGGCGCCGGCGCCTTTGATCTTGTCGAGGATGAACGCCGCGCTGTGGTAGCTGTCGTGGATGGGATCGGAGGGCGTGTAGGAGGCGCTCCACTCCGTGAAATGCAGTTCGAGATTCGGCAGTGCGGAGTCGCTGATTTTCTTCCGGGTATCGATCATTTCTGCGTAGATGGCGCGGGGGTTTTGCGACAACACCGTCCCGGTCTGGCCGGTTTCGTCGAGAAAGCCCTGGTCAACCGCGTAAGTGTGCGTGGACACGAAGTCGGCGGGCGAAGGATTGGTGGCGCAGAACTGGATGAATTCCGGAATCCACCCGCAGCCCGCCGTCGCGGGTCCGCCGACGCGGTAAGCCGGCGAGACGCTCTTGACGGCCTTCGCGGTCACGTCATAGAGCCGGAAATAGTCCTGTTGATTGCCGGCGAAGAATCCGGCCAGGTTGGGCTCGTTCCACACCTCGAAATACCACGTCCGGACTTCGTCCTCGCCATACCGCTCTTTCAAATGCGTGGCGAAGGCGCGAACGAAATCCCCCCACTTGTTGAAGTCTTTCGGCTGGGTCACATTGCCTTTCCACCAGAAGATGGTCTTCGAGCCGCTCGCCAGGGCGGAAGGCATGAAACCAAGCTCGACGAATGGCTTCATCCCGATGCTCTGGAGAAAATCATAAAGCTCGTCAATGTACTGCCAATTGTATTGCGGCCGGCCCGATCTGTCCTCGCGATAGACCCCCATGTCGTCGCAAAACAATCCGTGCATCCGGATGTAAGTGAAGCCGCATTCTTGATGGACGCGGGCAAGTTGCCGTTGCCAATCGGCGCGAAGGCCCTCGTTGGCGCGCCCCGCCCCGACACAGGCTTTGAAGTTCGTGTTCAGCGGGCCCTTGACGCGATGAAGGTCGGCCGAAACGATGCGTTCCGGCAGCTCGTTGGTGGCGCCACCGGCCGCGGCGTTCGCTGCGGCCGCGAGGCTGAGACTCAATGTGATAAGTGGTTTGAGCGCGCGATGGAAAAAGAGTGAACAGTTCATGGAGGTGCATTCATGGTTTATCGGCGGCGGCGCGAAGGCAAGTTCGATGTTGGGATGGCGGCGCTTCTGCATGAACTCCGCTTCCTTCACTTCCGCAGAAAATAATAACTTCAAATGTCATCTCCAAGCAGAGGCTTTAAGACCATTGAGAATTGGTCATTGAAAATTTGTAATTGGCAATTGAGAACGGCGCCGCCCCGTTGGTAAAACCAGCGGTCATCCAAGCAAACGCTTCAGCAGGCCGATGAGGCCGATGGGCTCGGATGCCCGCACCACGGCCATTTCCCGAAACCGCGTCGCTAACTGATGTTTCGCGGTCACGGAGGTCACGACGGCAGTGGCCAGCGCCAGAATAAACCAAAGACAGAGCGGCAGAACCGCCGATTCTGGATCCCAGTCGAACAGCGCAAGGAGCGCGCCGATTGCCGCCAGAATTAACAACGGGATGGCGATCAAAAGAAAAAAGGTCTCCACGGCCCCCACATTCCGCCGGGCCTGTTTGTTCGCCATCGCTCGCCATATCCCGACGTGCCCGGCGGCGATAAAATCCACCACCAGCATGATCATTGTAAAAGTCATGAACAAATCGGACGTCAGTTTGTCTTCCGCATTAGCACGGACGAAATGGGTATGGTTGACGAGCAACATAAACATGTCCACGGCAAGAACTGCCATCAGGGGCCGGAGGAAAAGCCGGCGCAATGCCAGCCATTGGCCCGCGATGATCTCGTTTGGGGTCAATGGAGTGGTACAGAGGATGAATTCAAGCGCACCCGTCCTGCGCTGTTCTTCCAAGTGCTGGCCGGCCTCGGACGAAACGCCGCCAAGGAGGGCCGAATGAAGCATAAGAACGAAGGGGATCATAAAACCCACCCGGTCGCTGGAATCGGATTCCCACAAACCCCAAATCAAAAGCGAGACCACCAGCGCGAGAAGGATCGGGAAGACCAGCGGGGTCAACCGGTTCCGGCTCACCAGCCAGAAAAAGGCATTGACGCGCGCCAGCCGCCGCCGCAAGTCTTCGCGAAATGCCGGACGCCCGTAGGTCCATTGGCGGAACCGGTCCCGCCAGCGCAACCGGACCGGTCCGGCTTTGTCCTGCCAGCAATACGGCAGCCGCCAACTCGCCAGCGCCAAAAAAAACCATGCCGTGAGGTGGACTACCACTAACGAGAACCAAAAAAAGTCTCCGCCGCCTGGCAGCATGATTTGCACGAGCGCGTAACCCGGGCTGACCGCGGCCAGCAGCAAGGCCGGCGGGCCGAAGTTCCAGTCGCTGACAATTCCGGCGAGGAGCGGCGGACCGGTGAGAAAACCGAACAAGAGCACCGCCGCCGTGGCGTGCGCTCGCGACTGGACGCGGCTCAAGACCGAAGCCAGCAGCCCCGCCGTGTGGGCAAAAAAGAAAACGTTGAGCAGCGCCAGCGCCACTTTGCAAAACTGCCCGAGGCTGACACCTCCCAGCGTCAGGACGATGGCGACCACCGGAAACGTGCCGAGAACGGCATAAAAAGATTGGAGCGCATTGGCGAAAAGCTTTCCCAAGGCCACGTCCCAGCCGTTCAAATCCGTCAGAAAAAGCAATCCGAGCGTCCCCTCCCGTTTTTCCTCGCTGATACAATCGGCCGTATTGCCCGCAAGGCCGACGCAGTGGACAAAACAGAACCACGCCAGAATCTGAAAGGTGGCCCAGCCAACGCCGGGAACCATTGGAATATGGGTGAGAATAAACAACAAGACGCCGCCCGCCACCACCGCCGTGAAGGCGGACCGGAATCGAATCGAATACGTCCGTTTGCGCCGCGAAGCGACGCGCAGTTCCCGGGCCACGATGGGAAGCAGCGTCATGGCGCCTCGTTCACTTGCTGATGCCGCGTTCGCTGGCGCGGATGAATTCCATCAGGTGCCGCACTTCCGGCAGCGGCGGCAGTTCCGCCTCGATCCGGGCCAGCGCATTGGGGATGGTCAATCCTTCGCGGAAGAGTATCCGATAGCTGTGTTTAAGGGCGACCTGTGCCTCCTCCGCCACGCCGTTTCGTTCCAATCCCACTTTGTTGATGGTCCGGGTTTTGGCCGGGTTGCCATCCGCCAGCATAAACGGGGGGACATCCTGCACCACCTTCGAGCAACCGCCGATGATGGACATTTTTCCGATCCGACAAAACTGATGCACGGCCGCCAGTCCGCCGATGACGGCATGGTCTTCCACGCAAACGTGTCCGGCCAGGGTGGCGACATTGGACATGATGACGTAATTGCCGAGCACGACGTTATGCGCGAGATGGCAGTAGGCCAGGATGTGATTGTGCGAGCCGACCACGGTGGTTTCGCCGTCGCTCGTGGCGCTGTGGATGGTGACATATTCCCGAAAGGTATTATGATCCCCGATTTTGGTGCGGGTGATGCCGCCCTTCCATTTCAAATCCTGGGTTTTGAGTCCAATGGTGGCGAAGGGGAAGATTTCGTTGCCCTCGCCCAGCTCGGTGTAACCGTCAATCACAACATGCGAATGTAGCCGGCAATTCTTTCCCAAGACGACATTCTCCCCGACCACACAAAACGGGCCAATTACGCAACCAGGGCCGATCTGCGCATTGGGATGAATGACGGAAAGGGGAGAATTCATTCGATTGCGGATGAGTAAAAAACAGCCACAGATTCACACAAATGGTCACCGATAAGAAAAATCCATCTGTGTTGATCTGTGTAAATCTGTGGCAAAAAAGTCCTTTCAGAGCCAAATAACAAATCACCAATTCTCAATGGCCAATTCTCAATTCTTCGCTGCGATTGAAAATTGGTCATTGAAAATTTGTAATTTGTCATTGCCTGTCCTTGCCCTATTTGTCGAACAGCATAAAAGTCACTTCCGCCTCGCTCACCGTTTCGCCGTCCACCGAACAGACGCCGCTGGCCTTGCCAATTTTGCCGCGCGATTTGGTCAACTCCACCGAGATGGTCAGCACGTCCCCCGGCCGTACCGGCTTGCGCCAGCGCACGCTTTCGGCGGACATGAAATAGGCCAGCTTCCCGAAGTTCTCCGCCTGGCGCAGCATCATGATGCCGGCGACTTGCGCGATGGCTTCCAGTTGCAGGACCCCGGGCATGATCGGATGATTGGGAAAATGCCCCTGAAAAAACGGCTCGTTCGCAGTCACGTTCTTGACACCAATGATCTTGGTGCCTTCAATTTTGATAATCTTGTCCACCATCAGGAAGGGATAGCGGTGGGGCAGGATTTTCATCAGGCGCGCCGTGTCCAGGGCTTCGCCGTCCTTGAGTTCCACCTGCGCTTCGCCGGGGGCGGCGGGAGCGGGCGGTGGTGGCGCGAAAGTTCGAGCCGCTTCCAGCGGCTTGCGCATTTCCTGATGGAGGAGGCGGGCCATCTCGCAATTCGCGGCGTGGCCCGGCTTGACCGCGATGACGTGCCCGGCCAGCGGCGCTCCCGCCAGGGACAGGTCGCCAATAATATCGAGGATTTTGTGGCGCACAAATTCCTCTGGATAACGCAATGGCTCGGTCGTGAGCACGGCGTCGTCCCGGATGACGACGGCATTCTCCAAACTGCCGCCTTTGATCAGGCCGTTCTTAATCAGCGCCTCGATCTCCTCGAAATAGCAAAAAGTCCGGGCGTGGCCGATGTCGCGCTCCCACGATTCCGGCGTCACTTCCACGGTGAAGAATTGAGTGTAACGCCCGTGGCCGTCGGCGCTGGTGCAGGTGATTTTGAAGCTGTCGTGCGGCAGAACCGTAAGCATGGTTTCGCCGCGTTCCAGCGAAATGGGGTTTTGCACGCGAAAGATTTCGCGATGCTCGTCCTGCGGCACCACCCCCGCCTCCTGGATCATCTTCATGTAGGGGCGCGCGCTGCCGTCGCCAATGGGCGGTTCGCCGGAATCCAGTTCCACCACCGCGTTGTCGATGCCCCGCCCGGCGAACGCCGCCAGAACGTGTTCGACGGTCTGGATTTTCACATTGCCGCGCGACAGGGAAGTCGCGCGCGCGGTGGCGCCAACGTTTTCGATGCGCGCTTCCACCTCCGGCGTCCCCTCCAAATCCATCCGGCGGAAGCGGATGCCGGAATTGGCCGGAGCCGGCATGAAAGTCATGTTGACACGATTGCCGCCGTGCAACCCGATTCCGGAAAAACTCGCCGCCTGGCGCAGAGTCTGTTGATGTAACACCCCGGCAATAAACCAAATCCGGTGGCCCATTGGCAAGCGCCTAACCAAGGCCGCCGCGGCCAGTGAAGAGCTTTGTTTACAAGAATTTCACTCCATGATATGGCTGGACATCCAGCGATCGACCCTAAAAACATGGATATTAATTGCCGCAGCCGGCCGGCTTGGAAGCCGGCGACAGCGCAGGATTCGAAACTTCTGTTTCCTCCGGTTGGATTTTTGCGCACCTGCTTCGCGAGCGTTGTCGTTCGGGTAACAAAGGGGTTTCTCTTCACGGCCCTGGTTTGGCTTGCTTCCCAAAATGCCGCGGCCGCCGCGCCGGTGTTCAATGTGCTCCAGTACGGGGCCGCGGGCGACGGGCGCGCGCCCGACACCGCGGCGATCCAGCGCGCCATTGACGCCGCCGCCCAGGTCGCGGGCGGAGCGCAGGTCCTGGTCCCGCGCGGCCATCGCTTTCTCGTCGGGACGCTGGAATTGCGGGCCGGGATTGACTTTCATATTGACGGAGAAATCCTCATCAGCACCAACAAATCCGATTACCGGGGCGAGGGCGTCATCACGGCCCTCAACGCCGGCCATTTGCGGATCACCGGCCGCGGACGGATCAACGGCCGGTCTCTGGCCTTCATGACCAATTACGACCCGGTGGGCGAATGGTGGCTTTTTGGTCCGTGGCGGCCCAAAATGTTCATTCTCACCGGCTGCACCAACCTCGAAATCCGCGACATCACCTTTGGCGACGCTCCGTTATGGGGCCTGCACATGCTCGGCTGCAAAGATGTTCGTATTGACAACGTCACCGTCACGAATCGGATGGATGTTCCCAATTGCGACGGCATTGATCCGGACCACTGCCAGAACGTCACCATCCGCCATTGCCACATCCGGTCGGGCGACGACGCCATCGTCCTGAAAACCACCCGCCAAACCAACGATTACGGGGCGTGCGCCAACATCACGGTAAGCGATTGCGTTTTGGAAACGCAGGATTCCGGTCTGAAGATCGGCACCGAAACCACCGCCGACATTCACGACGTGGTTTTCGAGCGATGCAAAATCCTCTCCGGCAGCCGCGGCCTGACCATCCAACTGCGCGACGAGGGCAGCGTCTATAATGTGCAGTTCCGCGACATCCAGTTCGTCTCCCGTTACTACGCAGATCCGTGGTGGGGGCGCGGCGAAGGCATTTCCTTGACTGCCATCCCGCGCACGGCGGAAACCAAGCTGGGAACCATCCATGATATTACGTTGCAGAACATCAAAGGCCGCGCCGAGAACAGCGTCCGGATCGAGGGCGTTGCGAGCAGCCGCATCCGGAACGTCCTCCTCGAAAAAGTCACCGTTACCTTCGACCGCTGGACGAGATACCCCGGCAACGTGTTCGACAATCGTCCGACCAAAGTGCTCGCACCGATTGAGACCCACGGCACTCCCGGTTTTTGCATTCGCAATGCCGATGACATCACCTTGAATCAATGCTCGGTAAAATGGGGCCGGCATGTCCCGGACTATTTCACCTTCGCTCTCGAATCCGAAGGAACCACCAACGTCCGTTGGAGCGATTTCCGCGGTGAATCCGCCCACGCTTGCCGTGACGCTGGAATTCTAAACCACTGAATTTGCAGCAGCGAACTCTTCAAAGTACCCCGATGGGGAGCCTCCCTTGCTTTGCGGTCTTTGCGCCTCAGGGGGCGTGAGCAGGTTCAGAATGAAAGAAGGAGCTTTGCGTGAGCTTCCGTTCTTACGGTGAAACGATTTGGTAAAATCGTCCCGCGCCAGCGACTGGTTGGGGATCGGTGAATTGGAAAAGGCCGGTGGAAATTTCCGTCGCCGTCCCAACCGCAGTCCAATTGCCCGGAGCCAGCGAAACATTGGTGCTGGCCAGCACCGTGCCGGGGACACCGGGTGTATTGGTATAGAGGAATTGAAATGCGCCGCCCGACTGGCCGGTCCAGCCAGTGACTCCCGGAGTGTCCCGCGCCACCTGGATTTTGACCAGTTGATTCGGCCGGCTGTCCTGCCCGAGATAGCCAAAACCCCGCACGGGATCAAAAACCGCCGAACGCAAATACACTTCGCCGTAGGGAAGAATTCCGTCGGCGTTGGTCGTGGTGTTGGCGCCGCTGACGCCATTGCCCAAGCCTGGCTGCGTTCCGCCTTGAAGTTGCAGATAGCGCAATTCGATGGGCGCATTGGTCCCGTTCAACGCCCACTGGTAAACCCGTCCGGGATAGGTGTTGTCGTCGCCGAAATAAACGTAGCCGCCGACCGGGTCCATGATTTGCGAAATGATCTGCACTTCGTTGGTATGGAAAGCAACGCCGCCAAAAGGCACCGCGGACGGCAGCGCATCGCCCTCGCCCAGCTTCACCTTGAAGACGGTTTCGGGGACGTTGGTGGTGCCATCGTCCGAGGCGTAATAGGCGTAACCGTGGACCGTATCAATGGATGACGTCCACAGCGGGACCGGCGCCGCGCCGAGATTCGTGACGCCGATGCGAATGGGCGCGTTGGTGCCAGGCGTCAATTTGATTTTCAAGATTTGCGGAATGGCCGGCGCGGTGTAGATAATATAGCTGGCGAAATAGGCGTAACCATTTCCTTTGTCAATCTGTCCCCAGGCGAAGTTATTTTCGCCGGGATTGAGGGTCAGCGACGAAACCGCGGTGAAATTGGACAGCGCTACTTTGACAACAGTTGCGGGCGTTCCCGAACAAAGCACGTAGGCAAAATGATTGACCGGATTCGGGTCCGAATCGTCCACCACCACCGAGGTGGCGCCGGTTCCACCGAGTGAAATCGAACCCGCCGCACTCGGTCCCGTATTCGCGCTCCCCAGCGCGTATCGGTACACATTTCCATTTCCTTTCGGCAGATAGGCGTAACCGCCCGCCGGATCAATTGCGGCCTCGGTGGACTGTCCGGTCTGGAGGCTCGCACCAACCTGGACCGGCAGCGCCCCGGTGATGTCGAGTTTGAAAATGTAATTGCCAATGAAGTAGGCAAAGCCGTTGGTTGGATCTATGACAGCGGCGTACATGCCCTTGTCATCCGGGCTGGTATGGCGCGGAGTCAACGTGGTGTGCCCGACTCGGGCCAGGCTCCCGGCGTGGACAGACAACGCAACTCCGAAGGCAATTATGCCGGCAACCGATTGGTTTCTCACATGATCAGCATTAGCAGGATTCAGGCCGGGGCACGAAATTTGCGAATTTGCCAATGATGAATGTCCGCCGCGCTTTTGTTTTGCAAGATTTTGCTGGATAATCAGTTATGGAACAAATATTGCCTCAAAGTCCATCAAATTAGTCCATCGCCGCCGAAAAACTGTACGTTCCCGACCCGACCCGAAAGACGCAGCCGTCCGCCTCCTGCCGCAGGAACAGTACCCCTCGTGCGCGGTCCGTTGGTTTGCCACTCTCAGCAATCGCCGCCGGATTCGCGGCCGGGATTACGACGCTGGCCGTCGTGTTCGCCGGCACCACCACTTTCAGCGTCAGCTTCCGCCCGTCGCGTTTCCACGACGTGGCGATCTCGCCGTGAATGGAATCGAACTGCGCATTGGCCCAGGTCAGCCCGTCGCGGATGACAGTGTCAATTATAATGTCCTTGAATCCCGGGCTGCCCGCCCGAATCCCGCCAATGCCGCCGAAAAGATATTCGCCGCATGAGCCAAGCGAGTAATGGTTGAACGAATTCATTTGCGGGTCTTGAAAACCCTTGTCCGGGGTCCATCCGTCCCACCGCTCCCAGATCGTGGTTGCGCCCTGCTTGACCGAGAAGAGCCAGGACGGAAAAGTATCCTGCAAGAGCAGGCGATAGGCCGTGTCCGCCTTGCCGTTTTGCGTCAGGACCGGCAGCAGATAACTCACCCCGACAAAGCCGGTGGAGAGATGTTCGCCCTTGGCGACAATGTCGTCCTCCAGGTATTGCGCCGCCTTGGGCTTGAGTTCATCCGGCAGGAGATCGAACTTGAGCGCCATGGCATAGTCGCATTGGGTATTCCCCTGGATGCGGCCATCGGACGCGACATATTTCTTGACAAACGCCGCCCGGATGTCCTGAAACAACAGCCCGTATTTCGCCGCATCTTCCGTGCGTCCTAGTGCTTGACAAGCCTGCGTCACCAGATGGGTGGAGTAAGCAAAATAGGCCGTGCCAATCAACTCCTTGGAAGTGTCGGAGCCAATGGCCAGCCAGTCACCGTAGTCATTGCCGCGGTCGCGGTCGCGGATCAGCCCGTCGCTGTGCTCGCGCAGATACTCAACCCATTTGATCATGGCGGGCAGATGGCGTTCGAGGATGCGCTTGTCGCCATACGCTTGATAGATGGTCCACGGGCAAATCACCCCCGCATCGCCCCACGCCGGCACGCCGCCTCGCCCCATCGTATTCGGATTCACGTCGCTGAACGCCCCCGCCGCAGACTGCCCGTCATCCACATCCACCAGCCACTTGGTGAAAAACGCCGCGACATCGGCATTGTAGGTGGCGGTACGAATGAACACCTGGGCGTCGCCCATCCAGCCGAGACGTTCGTCCCGCTGCGGGCAATCGGTCGGGACACTGATGTAATTGCCGCGTTGGCCCCATTGGATGTTGGATTGGAGCTGGTTGATCCTCGGGTCCGAACAGGTGAACTCCCCGGTGCGGGTGGTGTCGGAAGAAATCACCACGCCCGTGACCGCGTCCTTTCCCGGCGGCTTCGGCAAGCCGGAAATCTCGACATAACGAAAACCGTGGAAAGTGAATTGCGGCTGCCAGATTTCGACGCCGCCGCCGCGCGTCACGTAATGATCCACCGACGGCGCCTTGCGCAGATTTTTAGTGTACAACGTGCCGTCGGGATTCAGCATCTCGGCGTGCCGGAGCGTGACTTTCGTTCCCGCCGGCGCGGAGACTTTCAGGCGAACCACCCCCACCATGTTCTGGCCCAGGTCATAGACCCAGTTGCCCGGGGTTGGCTGGGTGACCGCCTTCGGTGACAATTCGACGATCTCCCGCACGGGCTCCATCACCTGCGCCTCCAGCGGCACCGACTCCTCGCGGGTCGTGACGGCGGACCATTTACGGTCATCAAGTCCCGGCTCATCCCAATGTTTGACTTCCATCCGCGCGTCGTAATCTTCCCCGGCCATGAAGTCCGACGAAATGATCGGGCTGGCCTGAAATTTCCAGGAACCGTCGGTCACAACGCGTTCCGTCCGGCCATCTTTATAAGTTACCTCCAACTGCGCCAGGAACGCGGGCACTTTTCCAAAAATCTGGTAGCCGCCGTTGCCAATGTGCCCGCTGTACCAGCCGTTTGCGAGCAGGGCGCCAATGGCGTTGTCGCCGCGCTTGAGGAGGGCGGTGACGTCATAAGCCTGGTAGCGCACGCGTTTGCGGTAGTCGGTCCAATCCGGCGCCAGCACATGGTCCCCGACGCGCTGGCCGTTCAAGTGGACTTCGTAAAGTCCCAAAGCGGAGACATAAAGCACGGCCCGCTGAATGGTGGACGGCAAGGCGAAGGCCTTGTGCAAATAGGGCACACCGGCCGATTCTCCCGGATTGGCGGGATTGGTGGCGGAAATCCAACGCGCGCTCCATTCCCCCGGCCCAAGCAATCCCATTTGCCACTGCGCCGGCGCGCTCCATTTCCCTTCCTTGCCATCGCGGTCCCAGCTCCGCACCTTCCAAAAACACCGCTCGCGGGAAGTCAGCGGCTGCCCGCCATAAACAATTTGCGTCGTCTCATCCGAGGCCAGTTTTCCCGTGTCCCACAAATCACCCTGCCCCGCGCGCAACTTCGCCTCCGTCGTGGCCACGAGGATTTGATACGCCGTCTGATTCTCATCGCGCTCGATGGAAGTCACGATCCAACTCAAGCGCGGGCGCGTCTCGTCAAGGCCCAGCGGATCTTTCAAGTATTCGCAGCGGAGATTCTCGCATTGCAAGGTGGCCGCCAAACCTCGGGTGATCGGAACCAGCAACGTCAACAGGCAAAGCGCCACGATCAAACGGGAAAGTTGCCATCGGGGATAGGTTTGCATGGAAGAACTTTAGCAGAACCAAAACGGGAGAACACGCGAAAATCCAACTAACTGTTGATCTCGGATTCCGAAAAAATACCACGAACAGGCCCGAATAGCCTTGACCAGGCACGAAAATCGTCTTTTTTGGGCGTCCCAATCAAGGTATCGGACGCGCCAGCAGTGAGAGAGATTTCGCCGAGGTGGCGGCAACGGTTTTAATGCAAAAATGGCCGCGGCGGGAGGCCACGTGGAGGATGGCCTGGTTGGCATGGGTTGAAAAAAGTACCTTGAATAGCCTTGAATGACCCCCGGCGATTCGCGCGGAGAGATGGATGGGGTGGACGAGGGAACCGGTTCGGTGGAGCCGGGGGCGATGTTGCCGGACAGGATGGTTGCCGGCCGGAGAGCTTCCTGAACCGGCTTTGGCGTGGACTGGACACGGTGGATGTCTTCGCCGCCATTCTGGAGGCGGGTGTTGGGTTGGAAACGGATGTCCCGCGGGAGGCGGGCGATTTTACCGATGCGAACCATAGATTTAACCTTTCGTTTCTGTCGGTTGCCGTGGCGAAGGGGTTGACCCTTCAAAGCCTGATTCAGGATCGGCTAATACATCATTATATAGCATAGTGTCTATAGTTTGTCCAGCGGAACTTTGAGCGATGGATGATGCGGCGGGCAAAGTGAAGGGCCGCGAGAGAATACGAAAATCACGGGGCGATCTGCGGCAACCAAAACCCCTTCGCCCCGAACATCGCGCGGAGGCGCAGAGGCGCAGAGATGAGATGTTGCCAAGAATGAGAGAACCGAAGTTAGCGTCAGTATTGGTCAGCGCCTCCTTCGTTACTGCATCGCTGCGGCTGGTCTTCGACACAGTCCGCGCTCCGCCCAAAGGACTGAGTCCTCACCCACTTTTAATCACACCAAGCCGGGCGGATCGCCGCATTTATCCGTGTCCATCTGCTCCGATTTGCGGTTCACTTTCCGGCCTTCTGCTGGTTAGTCAGTGTGTTCTCGATCCGCACTTGCAACTGCTTCGCGTCCGCGAAATCCGGTTTCAGCCGCAGGGCTTGCGCGCACGGTTCCTTCGCTTCGGCCGGTTGGCCCGTCACCACATACATGCTGGCGAGATTCAGCCAGTATTGCGCGGAGTCGGATTTTTGTTGAACGGCCAGCCTGGCCAGCGCGACGGCTTCGGGCCAGTTCCCGGTTTTCGCATCGGCGAAAGCGAGATCCGTCGTGAGGAGGGCATTGGTCGGGAATAGCTTCCGCGCTTGCTCCAGCGTTTTGATGATGGCTTGGCCTTGCGCGGGCGTCAGTGTGTCCGCCATGCGCACGCTGCCCGTTTTGCGATAATCCGGAAAAAGCGGTTGCATTTGCGGCAGGCCATAAATTGCGGAAACGGCGTTTTGTTGCACACGGCGGATTCCCGGATGCTCCAATTCCGTCCGCACAAACAAATTCAAGCCATCCTCCCAGATCGTCATGCGGTTAAGGCTGATGCCAACCCACAACGCAATGACCGCCACCGCGCCAACCGCCACCCAGCGCGGGCGCGAAAAATTCAAAAACACCGCGCTGGCCGCCAGCAGAAATCCCATCATCGGCAAGTAAAGAAAACGTTCCGCCATGTACTGCATCATCGGGACGAGATTCGAGACCGGCAGCAAAAAGAGTCCGACCCACGCCAGCCCAAACGCCGCCACCGCCGCGCCCCGTAGCGGCGTCCCGGCAGAGCGCCGCCATTTTCTTTCCGCCTCCGCGTTCCGTATCTCCCGACACCATAGTCCCGCCGTGAGTCCACCCCACAAGACCACCAGCATCACGCCGAACAAAACCCCGCCTGAAAAAACACGGTACGGGGGCTCATCCACCAAATAATTATAATCCGCGCAAAATGGCGGAATGCCGCACAACAGCCGCAGATATTGCGGAACCACTGGAAACATGTCGATCAGAGTTTGCCCGTAACTTCCCGACAACGGCGCACACTGGCTCGCCCGCCCGATCACCATCTGGCGCCAGCCCACGTAAAAGGCCGCCACCGCCAAAAACGGAACCGTCAATGCGATACACTTGCGCAAAGGCAGTTTGTGAAAACCGTAAAACAGCAAAAACGCCACGATCGCAAACGGCACCGCCGATTCGTAGGAAAACGACGCCAGCAAAAACCACACCAGCGGCATCACCAGCCCGCGCCAGCCTCCGTTCCACTTCAGTAGTGAATACGCCGATGCCAGCACAAAGACTCCCGCCATCAGATCGTCGAGGCATTTGATCCAGCAGACACTCTCCGAGTTGGCCGGATTGGCCGCAAAACCGAGTGCCGCCAACAGCGCGGCCACCCTCGCTTCCGCAGCAAGTCCGCCGGTCAACCGCTCCCACAGCCGTAGCGCGACCAGGAAAAGCAAAATCGCCGCCCCGGCGTGCCAGAGGACATTCGACAGGTGGTAAATCCGCGGCTGCGGCGTCTCCTGTCCTTCCACGGCATAAAGCAGCGCGTAAAACGCCGTCCGGATGGGCCGGAAGCTGGGCGCGGCCTCCTGCGATTGCGCCTCCAGCCGTGTGAAAATGGCAGGAAGATTGCGAAACGACCGGATGCTGGGATTGCGCAACACCAGAATTTCATCATCCCAGACAAAACCGTAACTGACCGTCTGCCCCCACACTGCCAAAGTGAAAAGCGCAATGAACCCGCAGCAAAGCCAGTTCCTGGACAGATACTTTTCAAGGCGTTCCATGCAGCGCGACTTACTCTAAACGCCGCGTCCCAAAAGTCAGCACGAAACCTGACGCAGGCTCCATCCGAGGTCGCCCTGGCGAGGCGATCCTACCGATACCAGATTTGGTTGACCGTGGATTGCCTGAAGGGAATTATTGGAATCGCAACGACAGTTGGTCTGGTTTTCGTGGCGTCCGTTGTCTTCCGATCTCGGCAACCTTGGAAGCTGCTATTGCCGGTGGGTGCGATTTTGTGGTATCGTTCAAAGGGGCGGCATCTGCGCGGGGCGCGGGAGTTCGGAATTGAGATTCTCAGGCCCGCAGACCTGCTCAAATTGATCGGTGAAATCAAATGAAAGCAATTGAACTGAACATGCCGGACGAGATTTACCGGAAGTTGGAGAGTCTGGGGGCGCAGGATCAGCAGTCGGTAAACGCGTTTGCGCTACGGAAGTTGGGAGAATATGCCAGTGCTTTCAAGGATTTGAAGGAACTGGTGCGGCGCGGGCGCGGGGGCAATCGGGAAGAATTCCTGATGGCAATGCCAAAGGTGCCGGACGCCACGCCGATGACCGGGGACGAACTTTGAATCGGATTCTGACATGGGAAGGGGTCATTCCCGCTATGACAACCGGCTTCAGGCCGGATTATAGCGTGGACCATGAACTTGTCGCCAAACACGCCGGCTGGCTGATCGAGAACGGGTGCAATGGCATTGTCGCGCTCGGCTCTCTCGGCGAGAGCGCCACCCTCCGTTTTGAGGAAAAGGTGGACATCCTTAAGACCACGGTCGCGGCGCTCAACGGCAAAGCCCCGGTGGTCGCGGGCATCGCGGCCTTGAGCACCACGGAGGCGGTGGAACTGGCGCGCGCGGCCGAAGCCGCCGGTTGCTCCGGCTTGATGGTTTTGCCCCCTTACGTCTATTCGAGTGACTGGCGCGAAATGAAGGCGTATCTCCAGGCCGTCATTCGGGCGACCGACCTTTCGTGCATGCTTTACAACAATCCCGTTTCCTACAAAACCGATTTTCTGCCGGAACAAATTGCCGAATTGGCCGGGGAGAATTCCAACCTGCACGCCGTCAAGGAATCCAGCGCTGACGTCCGCCGAATCGCCGCCATCAGAGCTTTGATCGGTGATCGGCTGGCATTGTTGGTCGGGGTGGACGACCTGATTGTCGAAGGCGTTCGCGCCGGCGCGGCAGGGTGGATTGCCGGGTTGGTCAATGCGTTTCCCAAGGAATCGGTGGCCTTGTTCAATGACGCCCGACGCGGCGAACAAGAGAAGGCCGACGAACTTTACCGCTGGTTCCTGCCCTTGCTGCGGATGGACACCGTGGTGAAATTCGTTCAACTCATCAAGCTCATGCAGCAGGAAGTCGGCAGGGGCCACGAGCGCGTGCGCGGTCCGCGCCTGGTTCTGGCCGGCGTCGAAAGAAGAATTGCGCTGCAAACTTTGAAGACCGCACTCGCCACCCGGCCAAAGGTGTAGTAGTTTTGCGCCGAAAATGCAGCGGGCTCGAATTTTAATTTATGAAACTTGAAGGTCTTTCCATTGTCGGACGCAAACGCGTCAAGCCGTCGGGCGATCCCATTTCCTATTACAATCCCGCGACCGGCGCGCCGCTGGAGCCCGCCTACCATCACGCCACCACGCGCGATGCCAAACGGGCCACCCAGCTTGCGGCGGAGGCTTTTGCTGTTTATGGACGTTGGACCGGCAAACAAAAAGCCGTGCTGCTCCGTCGCATCGCCGAGTTGCTCGAAGCCAACGGGCCAGCCGTGCAGGAGCGCGCCCATCAGGAAACCGCCCTCCCCTCGGGAAGGTTGCAAGGTGAGACGGCGCGGACGGTCGGGCAATTGCGCCTTTTTGCGAATTTGATTGAGGAAGGTTCCTGGGTCGGTGCGCGCATTGATCATGCGGACCCAAACCGCAAACCGCTTCCCAAGCCCGACCTCCGCATGACCTCGGCACCGCTGGGGCCGGTCGTGGTGTTCAGTTCGAGCAACTTCCCGTTCGCCTATTCCATTGTCGGTGGCGACACTGCTTCCGCACTGGCCGCCGGTTGCCCCGTGATTCTCAAACCGCACCAAGGCCACCCCGGCACGTCCGAAATGGTCGCACAACTGGCCCAGCAAGCCGTCGCCGATTGCCACGCGCCCGAGGGCGTTTTCTCCATGCTCTACGGTCCCGGCGCCAAACTGGGCATCGCACTCGTAAAAGACCCAGTGGTCAAGGCCGTCGGCTTCACCGGCTCGCGCCTGGGTGGCCGCGCCCTCATGGACGCCGCCGCCAAACGTCCCGAGCCGATGCCCGTCTATGCCGAAATGGGAAGCATCAACCCGGTTTTCCTGCTCAAGGAAGTCCTCCAGCAAAAACCCGAGGAACTGGCCGCCGGCCAACATAACTCTTTCACCTTGGGTGTCGGACAATTCTGCACCAATCCCGGTTTGGTCATTATGGAAGACGGTCCCGCCGCGCAGCTTTTCCTGCAAAAACTGGAAAGCCTGTCCGCCGCCACGCCAAGTGCGACGATGTTGAATCCCGGCCTCTGCGCCGCCTTTCGCGACGGGGTGGCGAAATTCTCAAAAATTCCAGGCGTGCGCCACGCCGTGTCCGTCAACGCCGAACCGGGAGTCGGCAACGCCCAGGCGGGAGTTTCGGTTTTTGTAACTGACGCCGCCAATTTCCTGGCGAATCCCAGCCTGATGGATGAAGTTTTCGGCCCTTCCACGCTGATCGTATTGTGTGCCCTGCGCGAACAGATGCTCGCCGCCGCCGCCAAATTGGAGGGCCAGTTGACCGCCACGATTCACGGCACGGACGCCGACGTTGCCGCCAGCCGCGACCTGATCGCAATTCTCGAAGGCAAAGCGGGCCGGTTGATTTACAACGGCTTCCCCACCGGCGTGGAAGTGTGTCACGCCATGGTCCACGGTGGACCGTATCCTGCCACCGCCGATGGCCGGTCCACCTCGGTCGGCTCACTGGCTATCCACCGTTTCGTCCGCCCGGTTTGCTATCAGAATTATCCTGACTCTGCCCTTCCGTCCGAATTGCAGGAATCCAACCCGCTTGGGATCACGCGGCTGGTGGATGGAACGCTGACAAAATAACGGAAAATGGAGATTGAAAAATTTTCCATCGCGCAGTAATTTCTAAGCTCCAAACAGAGATGGGGTCGTAGCTCAGTTGGTAGAGCACCACAATGGCATTGTGGGGGTCAGGGGTTCGAATCCCCTCGGCTCCACCATCTTCTGTTTCAATGGGTTGCGT
>Ga0302320_10011119_pt1 | contig 19123 bp, 16 predicted proteins | sample Bog_T0_3_FD_202130 | JGI IMG/M metagenome (GOLD analysis project Ga0302320, IMG submission 202130) | Peat permafrost microbial communities from Stordalen Mire near Abisko, Sweden - Bog_T0_3 | ecosystem: Environmental > Terrestrial > Soil > Wetlands > Peat | place: Sweden: Abisko, Stordalen Mire... | reverse complement strand
GCCCAGCGATGTTCCTCTTGAAGAATGCTGTGCCACGGGCTTGTCCGCGCTAGGCCGCGTCCGCTGGAAACTATTATCGCTGGACTGCAAACTGACCCTAAGGCGGCTCGGACTCAGATGACAAGTCGTCGGGGCTCAGCCAGAGGCTCGCTCAAAAGCTTTGCTCGCCTTTGAATCAGACGGGTTGGTTGGTATTGGCAAACGCCATCAACCGGGATGCAGGGCAAACATAGCTGGGTAAAGGTTCAAATCGGATCGAGGCTCGTACGATGATCAGGCCGGTTATTTTGGTGTTGTGCATGACTCTGCCTGTCGCGTCTCAGGCGGATATTCAGGTGGGTGTGGCTGGACCAATGGGCGGTGCCATCGCAGCGGCGATGTCTGGAGAGCAACAGCTTCGAGGGGCCGAAAAAGCTCTCAAAGATATCAATCACAATGGCGGCGTCATGAAGCAAAAACTGGCCCTGAATATTGGCGACGATGCCTGCAACCCCAATAGAGCAGTTGAAGTTGCCAATAACTTAGCCTCTCGCGGCGTGGTTTTTGTAGATGGGCATTTCTGCTCCGCAGCATCAATTCCGGCTTCAAAATTTTATGCCGAGCACCACATCCTTCAAATAACACCAGCGTCGACCAACCCTCAGCTTACGGATGAGGCTTACAAAAACGGATGGGCTGGCGTCTTCAGGACCTGTGGCCGAGACGATCAACAGGGTAAAGTCGCCGGAATTTATATTCTTCAGCATTTCAAGGACGCGACCTTTGACCGTTCCTTAGCGATAAGATCGGCTTGAATATTTGGCTTGTGCCGCGTCCACCAGTTCAGCCAGTTCGAGCAGAGATGACACAACATGGTTGGGCTGCACAGAACTGTTGCTTGGCAGGCCGACGCCGTGAGCGTCCAGCCAGACACTAAAAATTCCGAGGCGCTGGGGTGCCGCCACTTCCCATTCGAGGTTATCGCCAACCATCCACACGGCGTCCGCCGATACTGAAAGCGCTTTGATCGCGCGGAAATAGGCCCGCTCGTCTGGTTTGCCGATGCCCAGTTCACCCTCGATCTGGATGTGGTCGAAATATTTTGCCAAGTCAAATCGCTCAAGTTTCTCCCGCTGCACGTCACTCGGCCCATTCGTAATCAAGGCCAGCCTAATACCGAGACCCTTGAGGCGACACAGGGCGTCGTGCGTTCCCGGAAAAACATGCATTTCGTTCTCGCGAATCTCGGAAAATCGATCCGCCAAAGCATCGCCAAATGCAACAGCTGGGGAAAACCGCGCCAGAGCGTTTGCAACGATCATGCGTCGAGCGGTGCCCAAGTTTCCACGCCATTCCTTGTGTCGAGCCGGTGAGGCCCAGAATTCTTCGGCCTCGGCGTTGATCGAGTAGGAGATTTCAAGCGTGTCCCTCGGCTCCAACAGGTCGGAAAACTCCTGGGTTACCCTTGTCCAAAGCCGAAGCGGTTGACCGTAGGCGGAGATGATGGTGTCGTCCAAGTCAACAAGGATGGCTGCGGGCGGCGATAGCATGAAGTCCTGCGCAGAGAAACTGATTGAATTATATTCCGTCGACGCAGAACTTACCAAAAGGACAACATCTGGTCATCCGCGCCTGGTATTCAAGGACAAGCGGCACGGAAAGCAAAAGGGTGTGCCGCCGCTCCAACGCCGCACGCAATACACGTCGTGATGCGCCTGTGCTGTTGCGAATTGCCGCAACCAAGACATCGGTATCCAGGACGAATCGCATGCCGACATTATTCTGCTATTGCCCGCAATATTGCAATGAATGCCGACAGTAACCCATTACAGCTAATTGAAGGCCACCGGTAGGCGAGTGTTCGGCAGGTCGAACGCTGCAACGCCGTAAGCCTGGAATGGCTCCATTGGGTCATCAGTACGCATACTGCGTCACACAAGAGAGCCATCACAACGGAACAATCAAGGCGCCCAAGTCAGTTTGACTGAAATCGTCGCCTTTAAAAAGAAGGGGCGATCCGCTCACCGTCGCTAATGCATAGGCAAAGCAGTCACCGTAATTCAAACTCGCGGGGTGTCTGCCCTTTCCATACCGTCGCCAAGCGGTTCGAGCAATTTCCGCCTGCTCATGATCGACCGCCACAATTTCGATGCCTGCGCGATATATGAATAAATCCAGTTCGCGTCCACCGGCTTCACCCTTTCGGGTTTCAATGACCATGGACGTTTCAAGCAAGTTCGCCGCCGAAAGCAGGCGTGGCGCAGTGTTTTCGATGGCTTCTGCAAACCGGAGCGCATCATGTTCAAGCAGGAGAACCGCGATCAGGGCGGATGTGTCGATTACCATCAGTGCGGCAACCCATGTTCGTCGTAACCGAGGATCTCGTCGGCGTTCCTGGCATCGAGGTCGGGTAAGGCGGCACAACGCGCACCAATTTCAAGTAGGTCGGCTGCCAACTTACGACCTGCCTTGTCACGGCGAACCCGCTGGAGGCGCTCCTCGGCCGCCTTGCAAACGGCAGTTGTTATCCCTTCCCCGGTTGCGGCTGCCAATTCGCGGACGAACTTCTCGGTGGTTGGGTCCTTAATATTCAATGGCATGGAAGCACCTTGGCAGATTTTTTATGCCCGTAAAGATAGACTTTTGGCTGTGCCGACGCAATAGGTTCGTCGTTTTCGACCGGTCGCGAAACAATCATGGGGAGAACACGCGGCCCTCGGGCTGTTAAAAATGGGGGCCCCACGACCGTTGCCTTTGGGTCATCGGCACCAGTTCGATGCCGATCGGCGGAATGACCGTTATCCTCGACACTCGACATAGGACAGCCCGCGCCATGATGCCCGATGCGGGTTTGGGGGCATTTGGCGTCCGTCACCGTCGTCGCGCGACCACCAAAATCATTACACTGTGCGGCCGCAGCGGTCGCCTTCGCGGAAGGCTTCGAGGGCCGAGCGTGGCGCCACCATGTCGCCGGCGGTCATGGTCGGTGCCAGCGCGGCAAATTCTGCGACCATCGCGTCGCGCGGTTTAGGGTGGATGCCGGCGACCACGAAGTCGCAGGTGGCCACGCTTCGCTGCCGCGAAAACACGTCGATCAGATGCACCTGTCCGTTCTCGATACTGAGCGGCACCGTGGTCGAGCGCACCTCGACCTTCCATTTCGGCAGCAGCTTGAGATATTCGGTGAGGTGGGTGAAGCCGATATTGACGCCATAATGCAGGAAGGGCGTCACCAGCGTGAGCTGGCTGCCCTGGCGCACCAGCGCCTCGGCGACCAGCGCCGTCTCATAATTTGCCCGCGCGTCGATCAGCAGCGCGCGGGTGCCCTTGATCGCGAAACGGGTGCCTTCGAACAGTCCCCTTACCGCGTCATCCGAACAAATCACCGGGATCCCGCCGTCGGCGGGAATTCCCAAATCGACGCTCGGGGTCGCGCCGGTTGCCATGATGATGGCGTCTGGCCGGAAGGCGCGGACAAAAGCGGCGTCGACCGCGGTCTGCAGCCGGATGTCGACCTTGAGCAGGGTCAACTCCTGTTCCAGCCAGCCGATCGAAGCCAGCAGATTGCTGGAATCGCCCAGGCTCTCGACCAGCATCAGCCTGCCACCCAGGCGATCGCCGGACTCGGCCAAGGTGACCGCGTGGCCGCGCCGGGCGGCGATCTCGGCGGCTTTCATGCCGGCCGGACCACCGCCTGCCACCAGCACCCGCTTGACCCGGGCGATCGGCTGATCAAGCTGCTTGAAGCGGTTTTCCTCGCCGACTTCCGGATTATGCAGGCAGGTGATGGGATACTGGCCAGTGCGGTCGATACAGCCCTGATTGGCGCCGGTGCAGACACGGATGCGGTGCGCCTGGCCAGCTTGAAGCTTGCGCACCAGATCGGGATCGGAAATCTGCGCCCGGGTCATGCCGACCAGATCGCAATCCTTGGCCAGCAGCGCCTGTTCCGCCTGATCGGGGGTGACGATTTTGCCGACCCCGATCACCGGCACGGCAGCGCCGATTGCCGCCCGCAGACCGCGGGTCAGCGGCAGGAACTCGCCGAGTGGATGGCGGTAGGAGCCTACCGCGCGGGCATAGTCGGAACCGCCCTTGCCTTCGGAGTGATTGAGATAGTCGAACAATCCGGTGGCGATCAGATCGGCGGCGATGCGGAACAGCTTGTCCGGCCCCAGTCCGCCGCGTTCCGGCGCCAGAAAGTCGTCCACCGAAACGCGCAGTCCCATCACCTTGTCGGGCCCGATCGCCTGGCGCACCCTTGTCGCCAGAGTCCTGGCGAATAACAAGGGCTCACCCCATTTGTCGGTTCGCTTGTTGGCGTATGGGCTGAATGACTGCTGAATCAGATAGCCGTGCGTGGCGTGCAGTTCGACGCCGTCGACGCCGTTGCTGACGGCGATCCGCGCCGCACGCGCGAAGGCGTCAATGATTTCCTCGATCTCCGCATCGGTCATCGTATGCGACGCTTCGCCGAGATTGGAGATGGTACCGGAAAATCCCCACAGCGGGCTCAGATCGTCGCGGCTTTCCGACTTGTTCTGCACGCCGAAATGAAACAGCTGCGCGATCACTTTGGCGCCGTGCCGATGCAGGCGCGCCGAGATTTGCTCGAACTTGCCGGCGATATCCTTGGCTTCATAAACGAAATGATTGGGAATCTGACTGGTTTGATGCACATGCATGGCGGTAAGGATGATCAGCCCGGTGCCGCCTTCGGCACGGCGCTCCTGGTAGGCCATGTAGCGCTCCCCGGAAGCCCCCGGCCGATAGAAGTCGAGAAAAGCGGAATGCGCGGTCGAAACGACCCGGTTCTTGACGGTTATCGGGCCGAGCGTGATCGGTGACAGCAGCTGCATCATGATGCCTTCCGGGATGACCTTGCAGTGATCCACATTTCGGCCGGCAGCATCAGCGCTCCAGGACAGAATTTCAATGTCATGCCGCGCCGATCAGTCCGCGAGCGCGGCCAGCCGGCTGACCAAATCGGCGAAAGCGGCTTCGGCATCGGAAAATCCGATCCCGTTCTGCATCTCGCCAAGCCGGTCGATGTTGGCGCCGACCCATTCCGGGGTGACGGGGTCGCCACCAGATGCTGCCGCGCCCGACCCTTCCGTCATGCGGCCGCGCCGGAAATAGCCGCCGCCGGCGGTCCAAATCTCGCCGGTCTGCCTGCAGGCGGCCGAGGTCAGCCACAGCGCCATCGGCGCAGCCCGCTCGGCAGTGAAATTGTCACCCACATCGACTTTGAGGGAAGGCGCCGTCATTTGCGTCATGGCGAAAGGCGTCAGTACATTGACGCCGATAGCGTCGCGGCGCAGTTCGGTGGCAAGGGTCAGCGCCAAAGCGGTCAGCGCGCCTTTCGAGGCGGCATAGGGCGCCCGACCGCGCAGGCCGTACAGGCCAGCCGACGAGGATACCAGCAGCAGCCGCCCGGCGCCGGCAGCCCGAAGCGGCGGCAAGGCCGCCTGGATGATGCCGATATTGGCAAAAAAATTCAGCTCCATCAGCGCCTTGAAATTGTCCATTGCCTGGTCGGGGAACCGCGCTGCCAGGCCGGTGATGCCGGCATTGAGAATCACGGCGTCGAGTCGCCCATAGGCCGACATCGCGCCGGCCACCATCTGCTGCCCGGCGTTGGGCGACCGCACGTCGCTGTCATCGGCGACAGCCTGGCCGCCCGCCGCGCGAATTTCTTGGGCAAGATGTCGGGCGCTGTCGGGGGCTCCGTCGCGCCGCCGGTTATTGACCACCAGCCTGGCGCCGCGTCCCGCCCAGGCCAGCGCGAAGGCGCGGCCCAGTCCCTTGCCGGCACCGGTCACCAGCACCACCCGCCGACCTTGGTCTGACAAATCTTCGTCCATCTTGGCTTCCTTGGGTAAGGGACACATGTCAGGCCATGGTCAGGACGATCTTGCCGATATGCCGGCTCGATTCCATCAGCGCATGCGCGGCCGGCGCCTGATCCAGCGGAAAAGTCGAATCGATCAGGGCCCGGATGCTGCCGCTCTCGATCAGTGGCCAGACCTGCTGGCGCAATTCCTGGGCGATGCGCGCCTTGAATTCGATCGAGCGCGGCCGCAAGGCCGAGCCGGTCAGCAGCAGCCGCTTGAAGACGATGTCGCCGAGCGGGATGGTGGCATTGGCGCCCCCCAGGAAGGCCAGCATGATCAGCCGTCCGTCCGCCGCCAGCAGCGCGAGTTCGCGCGCCACATAATCGCCGCCCACCATGTCTAGAATGACGTCGACGCCGCGGCCTTCGGTGGCACGCCTGATCACATCGGTAAAGTCCTGTTGCCGGTAATCGATCGCAACCGCCCCCAATTTTTCGCAGGCCGAGCATTTTTCGGCACTGCCGGCGGTGGCGAACACCTCATGCTGAAAGGCGCGCGCCAATTGGATCGCCGCGACGCCGATGCCGCTCGAGCCGCCTTGCACCAACAGCGATTCGCCCGGTTTGATGCCGGCCGGGCCGAACAGATTGCTCCACACCGTGAAGTAATTCTCCGGCAGCGCGGCGGCTTCGGCGAAGGAAAGATTGCTTGGTTTCGGCAGACATTGGCCGGCCGGCGCAACGCAATATTCGGCATAGCCTCCACCCGAGGTCAGGGCACACACCGCTTCGCCGATCTGCCAGTCCGCCGTGCCGTCCCCCAGCGCCGCCACCGTGCCGGCCACTTCCAGACCGAGCAGATCCGATGCCCCGGGTGGCGGCGGGTATAGTCCGCGGCGCTGGCCGATATCGGGGCGGTTGACTCCCGCCGCTGCCACCTTGATCAGCACCTCGCCCGGTTTCGGCGTCGGAATCGAGCGACGCCCGGGCAGCATGGCGTCCGGGCCGCCCGGTTGCGGCACTTCGATAACGCGCATGGATGGCATTGGCACCTCCTGAAGGGTTTGCCGCCCGGCCACGGATCAAAGCCGCAGCTGCGCCGCCGATCATCCACCCTGTCGCGCGGTGCCCGGCCGACTTGGATTCCATCTTGCCAGCTTCGGGAGCCATGTCGAGCCGCAATCAATCTTGTTATGCAACCGAATATGCTTGAGTTGGTCAATCGGCCGGGCTAAGGATAATGCCTCCTAGTCGCGCTGATTCCTCCAATCACAATCGCGGAGTTTAACGTGATGGCGCCTCCGGTTTTCATCCTCGGCGGGCATCAGACCGACTTCGCCGTCAATGCCGCGCGCCGCGGCCATGGCCTATACGAATTGATGTCGGAAGCGGTGCAGGGCGCGCTGACCGATTGCGCGCTGGACGTAGCCGACATCCAATCCGCCCATGTCGGCAATTTCGTCGGCGAGCTGTTCGGCGGCCAGGGCCAGTTGGGCGGCTTTCTCGGCAGCATGGACCCCGGTTTTTATGGTCTGCCAGCCAGTCGGCACGAGGCAGCTTGCGCGTCGGGCAGCGTCGCTGCGCTGATGGCGATGGCGGAGATCGAGGCCGGCCGCTATGACTGCGTGCTGGTGCTGGGCGTCGAACTCGAACGCAATGTGCCGGGCGATCAGGCGGCCGCCTATCTCGGCGCCGCCGCCTGGACCGGCCGCGAATTTGCCGACGCTAAATATGTCTGGCCGCAATGTTTCAGCGATCTGGGCGACGAATATAGGCGCCGTTACGGCCTGCGCTACGAGCATCTCGGCCGGATCGCCGAAATCAACACCAGCAACGCCAAACGCAACCCGCACGCCCAGACCCGTGGCTGGAACTTTTCGCGCGAAAGCTTTACCGAGGACGACCAGGCCAATCCGGTGATCGCCGGCATGGTGCGTCGCCAGGATTGCGGCCAAGTGACCGACGGCGCTTCCTGCGTGATTTTGGCGTCGGAAGATTTTGCGCGGCGCTATGCGGCGCGTCACGGCATCGCGCTGGATAGTCTGGCGCGACTGCTCGGCTGGGGCCATCGCACGGCGCCGATGCGGCTGGCCGAGAAACTCGCTTTGTCGGCCGATCAACCCTATGTGTTTCCGCATCTGCGCGGCGCGATTCAGGATGCCTTCCAGCGGTCCGGGGTCAAGGATGTCCTGGAATTGGACGGCATCGAAACGCATGACTGCTTCACCACCACCGAATATATGGCAATCGATCATTTCGGCATTACGCCGCCCGGCGAAAGCTGGCGTGCCATCGAGTCGGGCGACATCGAAATCGGCGGACGCATCCCGGTCAATCCCAGCGGCGGCCTGATCGGGGTCGGTCATCCGGTGGGCGCCACCGGCGTGCGCATGCTTCTCGACGCAGAGCGCCAGGTCACCGGCCGCGCCGGCGGCTATCAGGTCGAGGGAGCAAAGCGCTTCGGCACCCTCAATGTCGGCGGCAGCGCCACCACCGTGATCAGTTTCGTGGTCGGCTGCTAGGAGCCTGGCATGCCCTTGACGGCGGATCTGCGCGGCAAGACCGCGCTGGTGACGGGTGCCTCGAGCGGATTGGGCGCGCATTTCGCGCGCGTGTTGGCCAAAGCCGGCGCCGATCTGGTGGTTGCGGCGCGGCGGTTGCCCTTGCTGGAAAGTCTGGTCACCGCGTTGGGCGACACAGCGCGCGCGGTGACGATGGACGTGTCGGATGCCGCTTCCGTGCACAAAGCGGTGGCGGAGGCCGGCGCCATCGACATCCTGGTCAATAACGCCGGTATCGCCATCACCAAGCCCGCGCTATCGCAGAGCATCGAGGATTTCGACGCTGTCATCGGAACCAATCTGCGCGGCGCCTTCCTGGTCGCCACCGAAGTGGCGCGGGCCATGCGCGCGCGCGGTCGTGGCGGTTCGATCATCAACATCGCCTCTATCCTCGGCCTCCGCCAGGGCGGTCAGGTGGCTCCTTACGCAATCTCCAAATCCGGCGTCATCCAGATGACCAAGCAACTCGGTCTCGAATTGGCGCGCGACGGCATCAGGGTCAATGCCATCGCGCCGGGCTATGTCGAGACCGAGATGAACCGCGCCTTTTTTGCCAGTGTCGATGGACAGGCGATGATCAAACGCGTGCCGCAGCGGCGGCTGGGGACTTTGCAGGATCTGGACGGTCCGCTCTTGCTGCTGGCGTCCGACGCCTCCGCCTTCATGACCGGCAGCGTGCTGGCGGTCGATGGCGGGCATTTGCTGTCTTCGCTTTAGCCGCCCCCGTTTGTTTCTTGTCAGGCGGCGCTGGTGACCCTGTTGCGCCCGTTATTCTTCGCAGCATAGAGGGCGCGATCGGCGCGATCGATGAGGTCCTGCACACTCTCCGGCGGCGTGCCGTCGGCCAGACCGATCGAGACGGTGACGGTCACTTTTCCGTCGGGGATATTATGATTGCCGCTCTCGACTGCATCTCGCAGACGTTCCGCTGCCAGCATTGCGGCGGCACGCTCGGTATCCGGCAACAGCACTACAAATTCCTCGCCGCCCATGCGCGCGAAAAGGTCGCCATGGCGCAGTAAGGCGCTGATATGGCGTACCACCGAACGCAACACTTCGTCACCAACGCCATGGCCAAAGCTGTCATTGACCCGTTTGAAATGATCGACATCGATCATCAGCAGGCTGACGGTGCGCCCGCTGCGCCGCGCCAGTTCGATGTCGTGTTCGGCGAATTCGAGGAAAGCGCGGCGATTTAGAATCTCGGTCAGCGGGTCCCGCGACGCCAGTTCCGCCAACCGCCGGTTGGCCTCGGTGAGATCCTTCGTTTGTCGCGAAACCAATATCTCCAAATGTCGGCTTCTGCGGCGCAAAATGGCGGTCCGGACCTGCAGCAGGCTGGCGAATCCCGTCACCACCAGCGCCCCCATGAGGACGCGAAACCACCAGCTTTGATACCACAACGGCAACACCTCCAGCGGCAAGACGAGCACGCCGGTCAGGATGCCATCGCGGTTACTGCCCTGCAGCAGCAGGCGGTATTGACCGGGTGGTAGATTGGTATAGCTGGCACTGCGATGGGCGGCGTCGGTCGAGATCCAGTCGCTGTCGAAGCCTTCGAGACGATAGGCATAATGCAGCTTGTCGGGTGCGGAATAATCCAGTGCCGCGAACTCGACCGACAGGCTGCGCTGACGTGGCTCAAGGCGCAGCCTCGGCCGCGCATCGCTCCATCCGGCAGGCTGCTCCTGACCATCGATACGGATCGCGGTAATCACCAGTGGCGGCTGGTAACGCCATCTTTCCAGCTTGTCGGGGTGCACAACGGTGAGGCCGCCGCCGCCGCCGAACAGCAGGCTGCCGTCGGGCAATTTCGCCGATGCCGACACCCAATAGGCCTGGATCGCGACGCCGTCACTGAGATCGAGAGCCTGCACCGAAAAATTATCGGGGTCGATCACCGCCAGCCCATCGGCGGTGCTGGCCCAGATGCGCCCCTGATCGTCTTCCTCCAGAGCCCCGATATTGTCATTGGGCAGGCCCGTTGTTACCGAGAGTGAGTGAAAGATCAACCTGCCATTGGCATCGCTGACACCAAGTCCGCTGCCGAGAGTACCTACCCACAGGCGGCCGCGGCGATCGGTCAGCAGGCAGGACACCAAATCGCCGGGAAGGGACTCGGGATCGCCGGTTCGGTGGTTGAAATGGCGGAATTGGCCGGTTTCCGAGCTGAACAGCTCGAGCCCACGGCGTGTGCCAACCCAGATCCGATCGGCGCCAGCGGGCAGCATGGTTCCGACCGAATCGTCAATCAGGGAATCGTCCTGCTTGTCATGACGGAAGATCCGCGCCGCGCCGCTGGCGGGATCATAGTCGATGAGCGGTCCGACGCCCAGCCATAGTCTGCCAGCCAGGGGCAGTATGGTGCGGATCGTGCCAATATTCTCGTTTGGGAAGCGCTGCCGAATTATTTTTGTGCCGGTCACGCGATAGAGACCCTGGGCACTCACGCCCCCCAGCCAGACACTGCCATCCGGCGTAACGGCCAGGCTGATGACGCCGCCGGCGAGAATTTCGTCGGATTTCGCGAGCGGTGTGATCACGCCGCGCTCAGGGTATAGTATGGCGAGCCCATGATCCTTGAGACCCAACCAGATCCGGCCGTCGCCGCCTGCCGCGACGGAGATGACGTTACTGTCTGCCAATCCTTCCGGGCGGGTCGAGGTAAGCACCGAATCAACGGCCTGATTGGCGGGATTGGTAAGGCTGACACCAAGATTGGTGGCGGCCCAGATCTGCCCCGAGCGATCCTTCAACATCCCGCGGACCATATTGTCGGCCAGACTGACGCTGACGCTCGGATCATGGGCAATTTGTCGAGCCTGCCCGGTCGCCATCGTCACCACCGCGATCCCACCGGAGGTGCGGCCAACCCATAATTCACCGGGTCGCCCCTCGAGTATGCGGGTGCTCATCGGCCCACCCTGGAGCGGACTGGAAAGGTTGACCAGGCCATGGCCGACCGCATTGTCATCGACCCGTCCGATGCAGGACTGCGCCGTCGCGAACCAGATCCGCCCCTCAGAGTCCTCGGTCAGGCCCGAGATCACATCGGTGATCGCCCGTCCCTGACTGTCCGAGATGGCAATTCTGACAAAATTGTCGCGGCCTGGGGATAGTCTGGCCAGCCCTTCATAGGTGCCGATCCAAAGGGTGCCGTCGCGACTGCGCGCCAGGGCACTGATGCGATTGTTGGGCAGGCTGGAGGGATCGTCGGCGCGATGATCGAAGCGGATTACCTGTCCCGTCTCGCCGTCGATATGTTCGAGGCCGGCGGTGGTTCCCACCCACACGCCATTGCCGCCATCGCCGATCATAACCGCGATGGCGCCGCGCGGCCGCTGGCCGGCGGGCTCTGAAAAATTTCGGAAATGGTCGGTGACGGGGTCGAAGCGGGCAAGGTCGCCACTATAGCTCGCGACCCACAGTCGGCCGCCGCCATCGGTGGCGAGATCGGAAATCACATTGCTGGGCAGCGATGTGGGGTCATTCTCGCGATGCAGGAAATTGCGGAAGCGATAGCCGTCATAGCGTGATAGTCCGCCCTGGGTGCCGACCCAGATGAAGCCATCACGATCCTCGGCGAGGGCCTTGACCACCGGATGCAGAAGGCCCTGGGCACGGCCAAGATTGACAAAAATGGGGGTTCTAAGACTGTCCCAGCCGTCAGCCAGGGCATGATCATCAGGCCCGGCCAGGACTGCCAGCAGGCTAACGAGAAACAGGGCCCGTCGAGAAGTCGACAAAACGCTAACCGGTACTTGCGCCGGTTGTACCGGCTGAGAACGGATACTACCATCGCTAAGTTTGACGGTGGTAGGAAGATTCTCGAACGTCTTGCGACCGAATACCGCCTTCCTCCGCTCGCCTGCCCCACCGGCCAGAATGTGCCAAGGGCTGGCAATGGCGCATTCGTGCCTCATGCCCAACCCGTTTGTTTCGTTCTAGAAGGAAATCAGCTTTTCCCGCTTGAGATGGATGCCGGCGGCTTCGCGGTCCCAGCTGTCGGCCGTGACGCCCTCCTGACGCAGCGCCACCTTTTGGATCTTGTTGGTCGGCGTCTTCGGCAGTTCCGGCAGAATTCGGACATAGCGCGGTACCATGAAATGCGCCATGCGGGGCACCAGGAACGCGATCAGCGCCGCCGGGTCGATGGCAGCGCCCGGCTTGGCGGCGACGCAGACCATCACTTCCTGTTCACTGCCGGGCTGATCGACGCCATAGGCCGCCACTTCGCGCACGGCGTCATAGGCGCTGACCTCGATCTCGACTTCGAGCGACGAAATATTCTCGCCGCGCCGACGAATCGCGTCCTTTTTGCGATCGACGAAGAAAAACCGTCCCTCCGCGTCGCGCCACAGCAGATCGCCGGTGTGGAACCAGCCATTGCGCCATGCCGCCGCGGTGGCCTCCGGGTCATCGAGATAACCTTTGAACAATTCCCACGGCCGGTCGCTGCGGATGATCAATTCACCGGGCGTGCCGTCGGGCAGTTCCTGGTCATGTTCATCGACGATGCGGCACTGCATGCCGGCGCGCGGCCGCCCACAGCTGCGCATGGTCGTCTCGTTGATCGCGGTGATCAAGGGAGCCGACACTTCGGTCATGTTGAAGCCGGACAGATAGTCGAAACCGAAGCGGCGGGCCAAGGCCACCGTGACCTCGGAAACCGGTGACAAGGTGCAAATGCGGAGCGGGTTGTCCTTGTCGTCGGGCCGTTCCGGTTCCTTATGCAGGAAACTGGTGAGCGCGCCGATGAAGCCGCTGCAGGTGGTGGCGCCGGTTTCCCGCACCAAGGCCCAGAAGCGCCGCGTATCGAAAGCTTCGAACAAGGCCACCCTGCCACCGCTGGCCAAGGCGGCGGTGATCGAACTGATGCCACCGACATGGAACATCGGCAGATTGACCAGGATGCAATCGTCGGCGCGCATATAGCCGTAAGTGGCGTGGGCGGTCGCCCATTCCTGCAGATAGGAGGTGACCACCGCCTTGGAGGGACCTGTCGTTCCCGATGTGAAGATGATCACCGGCGTGTCCCAGGGTTCGAGCGCAACAGGACTCGCCTGGTCCGCATTGCCGTCCAAGGCAACCGAGGGCAGGGTCGCCATGCCGAGTGTGGGCAGGGCGTTGGTGGGTTCGCTCATGATCACCCGTTCCACCGCGCCAAGCGACAAACCCTCCAGCCTTGGCGCCAGAGTGGGGTGCACGATCAGCAACCGCGCACCGGTCTTGGCCAGCGCATGCTCAAGCAAGCGGCCGCGGAAGCTGGTATTGATCGGCGCCAGCGCCGCGCCGGCATAGTTGGCGCCGAACCAGGCGCTGACCAGGGAGGCCGAATTGGGCGCCCACGCCGCCACCACATCGCCCGGTTTTACCCCCAATGCCTGCAAGGCGGCGGCGGCGCCCAGCGCCCGCCTCCTGGTCTGTGCCCAGCTCCATTTTTCGCCCGTCTCAAATCGGATGAACGGGGCCTCGGGCGTGGCGGCGGCGTGCCGGTCGATCAGAAGCGGCACCACGCAATCTTCACGTTCCGGCGGTATCGGCTGAGTCCACGGATCCTGCCGCGCGGCCTTGTCTGTCACGGTTTGCCTCTTGTTGGACTGTCTCTCCCGTTCATGCACTGTAGCGACGACAGTCTCATAATGAAAGTCATATCACTGAGCATTTCGGTTACCACGCCGGCGGCGGATTGTGACTGGCGAATTGATACTGTTTGCACTGGCCGCTGCGGCGCGCCTAAACTATGGTCAAGCATTGGACGCCGGCCCGCCAAGGGGTGCCGCGCCGTCTGGGGAAAAAATTGGGAGGCACCCTTCGATGAGCAACAACATGCAGGCTCTGCGCGCCTTGATGGCGGCGTCGAAAGTGAAGGACAATGACGCATTCCTGGCGCTGATGACCGACGATATCGAATATTACTGGTACATGCATGCGCGACCGATCATCGGCAAGACCACCATGCGCAAATTCCTCATCAATTACCAGGCCAACTTCGAACAGCGCGACTGGACCATTACCCATGCGCTGGAATCGGGCGACATGATGATGGTCGAAGGCGTCGAGCAGATCTATGACCGGTCGCGTGCCGAGCTGATCAATAATCCCTTCATGCAGGCGATCGAATTCAAGGACGGCAAAATCTGCAAAATGCGCGACTATTACGATGCCTCGAAGGTGCAGGCGCCGGTGCGCAAGCCGGCGACGGCGGAAAGCGCGGCATGAGTGCCGCGCCGGAACGCAAGATCGACATAATTCGCCGTCTGCAACAGGCGGTGGCGGCCCGCGACAAACAGGCTTTTCTCGATTTTTTCGCCGCCGATATCGAATATCATTATCACGTCGGCTCGCGTCCGTTGCTCGGTCTGGCCTGGGTCGACAAATTCATCACCAAATATTGGGCCAATAACGTTGGGGCGACCTGGGTGATCAGCCGCCACGCCGAAACCGACGATTGTCTGCTGACCGAGGGGCGCGAAGAATACGTCAATGCCGACGGCGACAAGGTGGTGCATCCCTATATGGGAATCATCGAATTCAAGGACGGCAAGATCACCGGATGGCGCGACTATTTCCAGATGAACGATCCGAACGCGGGAAAGTGACGCATGGCCGCCAAGGAAAAGCCGAACTTGGATTTCGACGGATTGCGTCCGCCCAGTCCGTTTTTGACCGGACAGCATGCGCTGTGGCGGCAAAGGCTGCGGCGCTTCGTCGACTCGGAAATCGCCCCTTCGCTGGACGACTGGGACGCGGCCGGGCATTTCCCCGACGACCTTTATGGAAAGGCTGCCGCCGCCGGGATCCTCGGCATGGGCTTCAGCCGCGATCTGGGCGGCACCGGCGACGATGTCGACCTCTATACCCGCATCATTTTCGCCGAGGAATTCTTTCGTCTCGGCTCCGGCGTGGTGTTCGCCGATCTTGCCACCCATTGGATTGCCCTGCCGCCGGTGATCGCCCTCGGACCTGCGGAAATGCGCGAGCGAATTGCCCGCCCGGTGCTGGCCGGCGAGAAGAAAATGGCCTTCGCGGTGACCGAACCGTCGGGCGGCTCCGATGTCGCGGCCTTTCAGACCGCCGCCGAGCGCCAGGGCGACCATTTCGTCGTCACCGGCGAGAAGACGCTGATCTCGGGCGCCATGCGGGCCGATTTCCTGTTGACCGCGGTGCGTACCGGCGGCCCCGGCATCGGCGGCTTGTCGCTGCTGCTGATCGAGACCGATCGCCCGGGGGTCAGCCGCCGTCCGGTCAAAGGGCTGGGCTGGTATAACCGCAATAACGGCACGCTCGGTTTCGATCAGGTCGAAGTGCCGCTGACCAATCTGATCGGCCCGGAGAACCGCGGTTTCGCCGGACTCGCCAGCCAGTTCAATGTCGAGCGCTTCAGCGGCATTTCCGCAACCCTGGCGATGGCGCGTACGGCAATCGCCGAGGCGATCGCCTGGGCGCGCAGCCGCCACACTTTCGGCCAGCGCGTGATCGACCATCAGGTGATCCGCCACAAGATCGTCGCCATGATCCAGCAGCTCAACGCCGCCTACGCCACGCTCGACATCCTGGTATGGCGGTTCGGCCGGGGCGACGCGGCGGTGGCGGAGTTGGCGATGCTCAAGGTGCAGGCAACCACCACGCTCGAACATTGCGCCCGCGAAAGCCTGCATATTCTGGGCGGCCGCGCCTATACCGGCGACAATCGGCTGGAGCGCATCTATCGCGAAGCACGCATCTTCGCGATCGGCGGCGGCACCGAAGAGGTGCTGCGCGATCTGACCGGCCGCCAGTTGGGGTTCTAGCCGGGATTTTTTCTGGGAGACATCGATCAATCCCGTCGCACCGGCGCAAGGCTGGCAGCAATTTCCTCCGCTGTCGTCCATTTCCGCATCGGCTCAGTCATCGCCGCCCAAAGCGCCGGTTGTGCCTGCAACCGGTTCAGACTGGCAATCAGGCGCTGTCCGAGCGGTCCTTTGGAACAGGCGGTATAGAGGGGGGAAAATCGCGCAACGTCCTTGAGCGGATATTGTCGCAGCGCAACCGGGTGGTGACGCTGCCGATAGGCGATTTCGTTCGGAGGGGCGACAATGAAATCGACCCGCCCTGCCGCCAAAAGTTGAATCTCCTGTTCGGGACTCATAGGCGTCTCCGGCATACGCCGCGCGTGACCGAGTGCCTTGATGATCGCTTCCGGCAACGCCCGTTTCGGGCCAAAACTCGAGCGCATATCGGATTGCGACATTAGCTTGTCCAGGTCAATTTCACCGCTGTCGGTGGCAAAGGGCGCAATCTTGTCGGCATGCTCGACGACGACAAACAGGCGGAGGCCGAAAACCAGAAAAGGGCGAGCGGAATACAGTGCGATTTCTTCGCGCTCCGGGCTTTTGTAGACCAGATGGGTGCATACGCCGTCGCTGTTGCCGATTTCGTGAAAGATGCGGGCGAAGCTGCTTGGCGTCACTTGATGGTCAAATTGGGGCAACTCCCGGATGAATATCTTCAATTGCTGGTCGCCGAAACCTTGGCCCGCCATCGGTCCACTGGCAATAAAGGGCGGTTCCAGCCTATGCGGCATCCAGACGATCCTGTCTTTGGCACCAATTGGCTGGTGCAAAGACAGCAGGCAAAAGGTCAGAAGCTGTAAACCAATTCGCGGACAAGACAAACTGTGCCTGTACCGTGACCGTATTTGTCTGCCCACCGAGGATTCTCCCGCCGATTGTTGCAAGTTTGCCATGCAAAAATCCCGCTCCGGATGAGGGGTGCCAAGTGTCACGTCATAATCTCGACTTTTTCGCCGATCTGGCCTATGTTTCAGCATATGCTCGAGGTGATCATTATGTCCATTGAACGCCATGTGAAACTATTTAAGAACGGGCGGAATCAAGCCGTTCGTATCCCTCGTGAGTTCGAACTTCCGGGTGAAGACGCAATCATGCGCAAGGAAGGCGGAAAAATAATCATTGAGTCCGCACCCCCTAAATCGCTGCTGGCCATTCTGGCAACATTGTCGCCGCTCGACGAAGATTTTCCAATGATCGACGATCCTGCTCCCGAACCATTCTGCCTTTGATGCGTTACCTGCTCGACACCAACATTGTTTCGGACCTGATCCGCAATCCGCAAGGCAAGATTGCGGCCCGCATTGCGGAGGTCGGCGAGGAGAAGGTCTGTACCAGCATCATCGTCGCCGCGGAATTGCGATATGGTGCCGCGAAGAGGGGCGCGGCGCGGTTGACGGCGCAATTGGAAAACGTGTTGCGCGGTCTTGAGATTGTTCCCTTTGAGGTGCCGGCCGAAATCGCCTATGGCGAGTTGCGCTCCCGGCTTGAAGCTGTCGGTACGCCGATTGGCGGCAATGATCTGTTTATCGGCGCCCATGCGATATCGCTTGGCCATACCATCGTCACCGACAATGAACGGGAGTTCGCTCGAATAGACGAACTTCCGATCGAGAACTGGCTGCGACGCACTTAAGAAAAATCACGACGGCCAGGGGGACGCTTTAAGCCTGCGACTCCTCCGATTCGATAGAGTCAGCGTAACAGGTTTTCATGCGATGCCTGCGCCACCGGCTTCGGCGCGGCTCTGACGCCGGGCGCGCTTTTCGCGGACAGTTTCCGGAGTGAGCGGTTGTCTGCACTGGTCGCACACCACCTCGAGGTCGATCGGGTGTTCGCAGGGGATATGGGTGACCACCACCGGCGGTCCATTCGAGTCGGCCAGCCAGCGGTCGCCCCACAGCATCAGCGCCAGCGCCTGCGGATATAGATCCTTGCCCTTGCGGGTCAGCCAATATTCATAGCGCGGCGGCCCCAGCGCATAAAGCCGTCGTTCGAAAATACCGGTGCGGACCAGAGCCTGCAGGCGATTGGTCAGGATATTGCTGGCTATATCGAGCGTGGCTTGAATTTGATCGAAGCGATGGATGCCGAAAAATTGCGTGGAGATCACCAGACCTGTCCAGCGATCGCCGATCAGGTCCAGCACGTCGCCGCCTTTTTGTCCGCTGTCGGCGGCGTGGCTCAATTGCCGCCGCCGGTGCAGGCGAGGCACCTCGGTCTCTTCCATGCCGGCGCCCGGACCTGGCTGGTGGCGACAGGCATGCATCAGGATATCCTCGCGGCAATGCCGGCAGACCGGCCGCGGCAGCATCGATTTGCCGCAGGTTGTGTGCAGGATGCCGGCTGAATGGCTGGGCGAGGCGGCGTCCCAGCGGATGCCCCAGCACCAGGCGATCAGCACCGAATCGAACAGCGCACGGCCCATTGGCGTCAAGTGATAGACTTGGCGGACACCGCCGGTCCGCTCGGCCCGCCTTTCCAGAATGCCGCTGGCGATCATCGCCCGCAGCCGGTTCGACAGCGTATTGCGCGACGCCGCGGTGCGGACGCGAAAATCTTCGAAGGATGTGACGCCCCGGAATGCCTCCTGCAGGATCAACTGAATCCAGCGGTCACCGACCGCGTTGAGCGCCCGATGCACGGAACTTTTGACGATGAAGCGTTTTTGCGGCATGGCGTTGGCATGTTACCCGAAATCGGGGCCGCTTATAGGGTGCGACCTGCCTTTGATATCAGCGCTAGATGCGGCGTGGTCCCGGCCAGTCCGAACGTGCAGCGCGATCCTCGACAATCATGTTGGCGCCCTCCGCGGCACGAATGGGTATCGATGTCCTATCAAAGTCGTCGAGACAAAAGACATTGACGCCAAAGTGATCAGGGGCGGCGCGCTTGCGATGGAAGACGTAAATACCACA
>Ga0302320_10011118_pt1 | contig 19124 bp, 5 predicted proteins | sample Bog_T0_3_FD_202130 | JGI IMG/M metagenome (GOLD analysis project Ga0302320, IMG submission 202130) | Peat permafrost microbial communities from Stordalen Mire near Abisko, Sweden - Bog_T0_3 | ecosystem: Environmental > Terrestrial > Soil > Wetlands > Peat | place: Sweden: Abisko, Stordalen Mire... | reverse complement strand
TGGGCCTCGCGGTAAGTTGCTCCGCCCCGCACCGGCGTGCCCACGCCGGGCGCGTCCTCCGGGTCGATCCAGTCCATGTCGAGGGAGACGTGATAGCCGGCCGTCCCGCGCCCGGCCACGCCGAGGGCCTCTTCCATCACCGCCCTCATGCCGCGCTCGTCGATGTCGCGCATGGTGTAGACCGCGGCCACTCCGGCGCGGCGAATATTCTCGCGCTCACCGGCGTCGATGTCGCGCAGCCCGATCAGCACTGTGTTCTGGGCCGCGATCTTGGGTGCGTAGCCGAAGATGTTGGCCAGCGGCTCCGGCCCGAGGCCCAGCAGCGCGGCCAGCGGCATGCCGTGCACGTTGCCCGAGGGCGAGCTTTCGGGCGTGTTGATGTCGGAGTGGGCATCGATCCACAGAACGCCGATCGGCTGGCTCTGGCGGCGATAGAAATGAGCCACGCCTGAGACCGAGCCGGCGGCCAGCGAGTGGTCGCCTCCGAGCAGCAGCGGCGTCATGCCTTCTTCCAGAGTTTTCACGACGGCCTCGGCGGTTCGCGTGCAGGTTTCCGCGATTTGTTTGAGGAAGCGCGCATTTTCGTTGCCCGCTGCCTGCGTCTCGGCAATCTCCACGCGAATGTTGCCTCCGTCGGTCACCTGGTGGCCCAGGGCCTCTAGGCGCGCCTCCAGACCGGCCACGCGAACCGCGGAGGGTCCCATGTCCACCCCGCGGCGGCTCGCGCCGAGGTCGAGAGGAACGCCGATCACCCGGATGCGACGGGTGGGCTGCGCCTGCGCGCCGCGCAGCGGGGAAGTCGAGGCCGTGGTAGGAACTTCAGGGGAAGTCGACATAGAATCATCTCCTTGCGGTCAAAATCTGCAAGCCACACCTGCCGCTGGCGCCGGTGCGGACACACAAATCAGGCCGAGCCACGTCCAATGGATATTCAAAGCCTGCACAAACGAACGGCAATGGCCCAAGAAAGCCATTAGATCAGATTCGCGTGCGTGGGAGTAAGATTGGTGAATGGAATTCCGGTACAACCTCCTTACGCGCAGATGTCCGGAATCTTTTTCTTGCTGAAGCGACCGATGGGGCGAGCCCTGTCGGTGGGAGTTGTTGGCGACCGAATGCAACAACGCAGGCACCACGGGTTAATCCCGAATAAGCGGTTGATTTCGACGGTAGCAATCATCTTTGGCCTCGCCTGCGCGGCCTTGACAGCCGAGCCCACCCCTCTCGCAACGCTCAAAGCTATCCACGCCCTGACGAATGCCGATGCCGGCAAGCATCTGCCGGTTGAGTTTGAAGCCACGGTAAGCTACTTCCGAGGCTATGAAAACCTGATGTTTGTCGAGGACGAGGGTCTTCCGATCTATGTTCGCATCGCCTCGAATCTCGCCCTGGCCTCCGGCGATCGCGTTCTGATTCGAGGAACGACGCAGGGGAGCTTCCGTCCGATCGTGATCGCCGACAGCGTAACCCTGGTTCGCCACGGCGCCCCGCCCACACCCGAGCCAGCCACCTTTGAGGAGTTGATTCGCGCCCAGCACGACTCCATGAGGGTCACGGTTCATGCCGTCGTCCGCGCGGCGGATCTGGTGGTGAGCGCGACGGCCCCGGTGCGCAGCGCCCGTCTGCAATTGCTTACCGATGCAGGCCACTTCGAGGCTAACCTCGACTGCGACGATGTCAACGCCCTCCAGGATCTGCTGGATGCCGAAGTGGAGATCACCGGCGTCGCCGCCGGAAAGTTTGACAACAAGATGCAGCAGGCCGGAGTCGTGCTCTACGTCTCTTCTCTGGCGGATATTGAAGTTCTCAAGCGCGCCGGCGCCAATCCGTGGTCGCTTCCGGTCACTCCCATGGATCGGGTTCTTGTCGACTATCACATGCGCGACCTCACCCCGAGGATTCGCGTACAAGGGATCATCACCTATTACGAACCCGGCGCGGCGATCGTGCTTGAGGACGGCTCCAAGAGCCTGTGGATTGAGACCAACACCCGCGACCCCCTGCAGATTGGCGATCAAGCGGATGCAATAGGCTTTCCCGACGCGCACAATCGTCTTTTGACCCTGACCGACGGCGAGATTCAGGATAGCCATATCTTCCGCCCCATCACGCCGCAATCGGAAACATGGCGCCAACTGGGCTTCTGGAGCACCAACAAGCCCGATGGCCACCAGAACGATCTTGTATCCATTGAAGGTCAGGTGGTGACGCAGGTCCGGGAGGCCAGCCAGGACGAATACGTTCTGGACTCCGATGGCCGCCTGTTCACCGCCATTTACCGCCATCCGCGCGCAACCGGCGCGGTTTCTCCCATGGTGCAGATTCCCCTGGGCTCCAAGGTCCGCGTCACCGGCATCTGCACGGTCGAAAATGCCAAGACGATCAACCCCGGCGAAGAGGTTCCCTTCAATATTCTGCTGCGTTCCTTCGACGATCTCACGGTGATCGCCAGGCCTTCGTGGCTGAACGTCAGCAATATGATTCGCGTCGCCATCGCGCTTGTTCTCATCGTGATTGCGGTGGGCATATGGGGCGTAACCCTCAACAGAAAAGTTCGCAGCCAGACCACGGCGCTGGCCAAACGCATCGAGTCCGAGGCCGCTTTTGAGCGGCGCGTGGCCCAACTCGAACATAAGCGCAGCCGCATCCTTGAGGACATCAACGGTTCACGGCCGCTCGCCGAGATTCTCGAGGAGATCATGGAGCTGGTCTCCTTCGCACTCAATGATGCTCCCTGCTGGTGCGAGGTGACCCATGGGGCGCGGCTGGGAGATTTTCAAACGCTGGCGGAAGGCCTGCGTGTCGTCCGCGCGGATATTGACGCCCGCTCCGGTCCGCCGCTTGGCGCCCTCTTCGCGGCGCTCGATTCCGCGGCATTGCCGGCCACTCCCGAGGAATTCGTTCATGAGAACGAGGCCCTCACAGTGGGGGCGAAGCTGGCTTCGCTGGCCATCGAGACCCGCCGGCTTTACTCCGACCTTTTGCACCGTTCGGAGTTCGATCAGCTCACCGACATTCACAATCGATTCTCTCTGGGCAAGCGACTGGGCGAGCAGATTGAAGAGGCGCGACTGAATGCCGGTATCTTCGGATTGGTTTATATCGACCTCGATGGATTCAAGCAGGTCAACGACATCTATGGTCATCACATTGGAGACCTCTGTCTGCAGGAGGTAGTGCAGCGCATGAAGCAGCAACTTCGTTCCCACGACCTGCTGGCGCGACTGGGCGGCGATGAGTTCGCCGTGCTGCTTCCCAAGGTGCCCAACCGCGCAGGCGTCGAGGAGATCGTCCAGCGCCTGGAACATGCATTCGACAGTCCCTTGATGCTCGAAGGACACATGCTGCAAAGCTCGGCCAGCTTCGGCATCGCACTCTATCCCGAAGATGGCGCGACCGAGGACAGCCTGCTGAACACCGCCGACACCGCGATGTACGCGGCCAAGAACTCACGGAAGCTGGGCGCCGGCAAGACAGCAGAAAGCACAAGCGCGGAGCCCGCTACTGAGAGTCGCACATAAGAACGGCACGCTTCCAGAGTGTTCGCGAGGATAAATTAGCCCTGGTTTTGCTTTAGAACCTGTCACAAACGCCCACGCGAAAGTTCATAGCAGGCCCTAGCACCAATTCCCGTTACTTTTGGGTGCGCGCAGACGGCCTATCCTTTGCCCGTGGTCCTTGATTCGTTCTGGCCAGATATAGACTGAAGGGGACCGGCGATACGGCGCTCGTTCGACAGGACTGTGCCTGGTGAAGAGATTGATTCCAGCGGTTGCGATCATCCTTGGCTGGGCCTCGGCTGCTGGTGCAGCACCGGTCTCGAGAGTGCACACCCTTCCCCTCACTCATATGGAGAAGCCTTCCATCGGCAATGGGGAGCACGATGTTGCACAGAGAGTCCGGGTTCATGGAACCATCACATATTACGAGCCGGGAAGAGCCATTGTTCTCCAAAGTGATTCCAAGAGCCTGTGGATCGCCACCGAAACGGCCAGCAACGACTTGCGGATCAATGATGAAGCAGACGCAACTGGATTCCCCAGCTCCCACAGCGGCTTCCTGACCCTGACCAACGGGGAGATCAGGGATAGCAAGGTGGCGGCCGCCGTTGTTGCGCAGCCGGCGACCTGGCAGCAACTCGCCTCAGGAGGCCATCCATTCGATTTGGTCTCTATCGAGGGAGAAGTAGTGACAGGGGCCAGGGAGACTTCGCAGGACGAGTATGTTTTGTCCTCCGGGGGCGAATTGTTCAGGGCGGTTTACAGCCAACTGAACGGGGCAACTCCGTCGTTGAAGCATATTCCGGCGGGCTCCAGAGTCCGCGTAACCGGAATCTCGATTCCGGAGAACTTCACCCCATTTAATTCACAGGCCTCCTTCGAAATTCTTCTGCGCTCCCCTGACGATATCGCAACCGTTGGCAAGCCTTCCTTGCTGGCTTTACGCAGCCCCAGCTTCCTGCTCATTCCGATGCTGCTGGTAGTGATTGCGGTGAGCGCCTGGGGATTTGCACTGAAGACCAAAGTGCGCCGACAGGCCGGCAAACTGGCCACATTGGCCTATCTCGAACAACGCCGCAATCGCATCCTGGCGGACATCAACAGTTCCAAGCCCCTGGTAGAAATCCTGGAAACGATCACGGAGATGATCTCCTTCATGCTCCATGGCGCTCCCTGCTGGTGCGACGTCGTGGATGGAGCCCGGCTTGGGAAATACCCCAAGGATGTAGACCGGTTGCAGGTTCTCCGCGAAGAGATTCCGGCGCGTTCGGGGCCGCCGCAGGGAACCCTCTTTGCGGCTCTTGACTCCAGCTCCTTCCCTGGCATGCATCGCGCCTTCGCCCATGAAATGGAGATACTCTCGGGGGGAGCGAAACTGGCTATGCTGGCCATGGAAACCCGCAGGCTCTACTCCGACCTGGTGCGCCGCTCGGAGGTCGACCTGCTGACCAATGTCCATAACCGCCGTTCGCTGGGAGAGCGCCTGGACGCACTGATTGTTGAGGCGCGCCAGAATGCCAGCGTCTTTGGCCTGATCTATATCGACCTCGACAAGTTCAAGCCGATCAACGACACTTACGGTCACCACGTCGGAGACCTCTTCCTTCAGGAGGTCGCAAACCGCATGAAGCAGCAGCTCCGCTCCCATGACCTGCTGGCGCGGCTGGGCGGCGATGAGTTTGCCGTGCTGCTTCCCATGGTGCGCAACCGCACACGCATTGAGGAGATTGCCCTGCGTCTTGAGCTTTGCTTCAAGGAGCCGTTCTCCATCGATGGAAATATCCTGCAAGGCTCGGCCAGCTTTGGCTATTCCATCTACCCCGAAGACGGCACCACCAAGGACAGCCTGCTGAGCGCTGCCGACACCGCCATGTACGCGGCCAAGAACTTTCGCAAGGGAGCCGCTTCCACAACGGCCGGGCGCGAAGAATCCGCGACTGCGGACTAGAGTGTGGCACGGGAAGGGCGCGGCATTCGGCTGCGGTTTTCATTCAGCCTGCAGCGGTCGGTGATCTGAGCAGGCCAAATCGGCGCGCCGAGCCACCCGGCCATTGATCCACCAAACGGCTCCCCAGCGAGCTGACTTGTCCTCCCAGTTGTGGTTGGGCGCAAAAGAAAGCCAGCGAAAGAGAGCGCGCAGCCTTCCGCAGGGTCGTTGCAGGTTGCTGCCGCGCTCGCGTAAACTGCGTCTTCTCTACCCTAGGCTGTAGAAGTGTCTTGTCGATGCCGATATAGACTTAGAGAAAGGCAAGAAATTGACAGTTCGACGAGATTCTATCCGGTGAAGAGACTGATTTTAGCAGTTGCGATTGTCTTGGGATGGGCCTCGGCTGCCTGGGCAGCGGAGCCCTCGCCGCTGACCGACCTGCGCGCCATCTCCGCCCTCAGCAATGCCGAAGCCGGCAAGGCGCTACCGGTCGCATTCGAGGCGACGGTCACTTACTTCCCAGGGTATGAAAGCATTCTGTTTGTCCAGGATCGCGACGCGGCCATTTTTGTGTTGGCCCCCAACGGTGCGCGGCTGGTTCCTGGAGATCGCGTCCTGGTGCGCGGCAAGATGCGTGCAAGCTTCCGCCCCATTGTCGTCCCCGATAGCGTGACTGTGCTTGGCCACGGCGCCCTGCCCAAGGCTGTGCCGGCGGACTTCGATGAGTTGATCCGCTCCCAGTACGACTCCCTGCGGGTGAGCGTACATGGCGTGGTCCGAACTGCCGAATTAGGTTGGAGTCCGACCAGCCGCGTCACGTATTTGCAGATTCTCATGGATGGCGGTTATGTCGATGCGATGGTGGACAGCGACGATGAGAGTGCGCTCAAAGACCTGCTCGACGCCGAGGTCGAGGTCACTGGGATCGCAGGGGGAAAATTCGACGCCAAGATGGAGGTTGCCGGAGTTCTACTACATGTTGCATCGCTGGGGGACGTGAAGGTTCTGAAGCGCGCCGGCGCCAGTCCATGGTCGCTCGACCTCACACCCATGAACCAGGCAATCACCGGATATCATGTAACAGATCGCACGCAGAGAATCCGGGTTCATGGAACCATCACCTACTATGAACCCGGCACGGCCGTTGTCTTGCAGGACGGCGACAAGAGCCTGTGGATTGGAACTCCGGTTCGCAGTCCGCTCGAGATCGGCGATATCGCGGACGCGACTGGCTTTCCAGATGCCCATGACGGCTTTGTGGCACTGACGCACGGCGAGATTCAAGATAGCCACGTGCAGGCGCCCGTCACGCCACAGCCGGCAAGCTGGCGTCAACTGGCCTTTTGGAGCTCCAATCAGCCCGATGGCCATCTGTACGATCTGGTATCCATCAAAGGCCAGGTGGCAACGGCAGTCCGGGGAGCCAACCAGGATGAGTATGTTGTGTCCTCGGATGGGCAACTGTTCTCTGCCATTTACCGTCACCCGGACGCCGCCAGCCGGCTTCCTCTTCAGGCCATGAAGACGATTCCCGTCGGCTCCACAGTCCAGGTAACCGGCATCTGCATCCTTGAGGGCACCAACCCATACAACACCACTATGGAGGTGCCGTTCCATATTCTGATGCGTTCATTCGACGATATTACGGTCGTCGCCAAGCCCTCGTTGCTCAATGTTCGCAACCTTGTGATCGTGGTCGGCCTGCTGCTGGTGGTCGTCGCCCTGGTGGGAGCCAGGGGCTGGGCACTGGAGCGCAAGTTGCGCCAGAAGACCGCTGCTTTGGCCATCAGAATCGAGTCAGAGGCCGTGCTGGAACGCCGCTCGGCTCTGATCGAACAGATGCGGAGCCGTATCCTCGAGGACATCAACGGATCGAAGCCGCTGGCCGCTATCCTGGAAAAGATCGCGGAGTTGGCCTCGTTCCGCCTCGACGGCGCCCCATGCTGGTGCGAAGTCGCCGATGGAGCGATGGTGGGAAACTGTCCGCCTGAGCCGCACGATCTGCGCATCGTCCGTGTGAATGTCGATTCCCGCACCGGCATGGCGCTGGGCGCGCTTTTTGCCGCACTCGCTCCGGAGACGCCGCCGGCTGTCCGCGAAACTGAAGCTCTCTCCAATGGAGCGCGGCTGGCCACGCTGGCCATTGAAACCCGGCGGCTCTACTCCGATCTGCGCCGCCGTTCGGAGTTCGATCTGCTCACCGATATTTACAACCGCTTCTCGCTGCACAAGCGCCTTGACGTTCTGATACAAGAGGCGGGCTCGAGCGGAATCTTCGGAATGATCTATCTCGACCTCGACAAGTTCAAGCCGATCAACGACAACTTCGGCCATCACGTGGGGGACGTTTATCTACAGCAAGTGGCCTTGCGCATGAATGACCAGTTGCTCGGCGGCGATATGCTGGCCCGGCTGGGCGGGGATGAATTCGCCGCTCTGGTCTCGCTCCAGCGTGGCCGCTCCGACCTGAACAAGATCGTTGCCAGGCTGGAAAGCTGCTTTGACGCCCCCTTTGTCATCGAGGGGCACATCATTAAGGGTTCAGCCAGCATCGGCACAGCCATCTACCCGGAGGATGGCGCCACGAAAGACGCCCTGCTGAACGCTTCCGACGCTGCGATGTACGAGACCAAGAACGGCAAGCGACAAACCGAAAAGAGTATGATTCCCAGTTAGAACCCCTTGTTTCACACCGAGGTGACTCCCCCGGCGACTTCTGCCGATAGAAGGTTGACGAGCCGGAAGCCGTGCAGAAGGTGCGACCCGGCTATCTCCTATGAAGAGACTAATCTCAGCAATTGCGGGCATTCTGGCAGCGGCCTCGATCGTGTGGGCCGCGGAGCCCGCTCCGTTGACCACATTGCGCGCTGTTCACGCCCTCAGCAATGCCGAGGCCAGTCATAAGTTGCCGGTGGCCTTCGAGGCGACCGTTACATACTATCGTGGCTATGAAAACAACTTGTTTGTACAGGATGGCGATGCGGCAATCTATGTCCAGGCTCTATCGGAAGCCAGATTTATTCCGGGCGACCGCGTCCTGATAAAGGGAAAAACGCAAGAGAGCTTTAATCCTATTGTGGTGGGCGATAGCATCACTTTGCTGCGCCACGGTGACCGGCCGAAGCCCATGCCAGCCACCTTTGATGAGATGATCCGCACCGAGACCGATTGCAAGCTGGTCACCGTGAGGGGAGTGGTCCGCACCGCTGATCTTGCGACGAATGCCGTGCTTGGAGTGATCTATACTCGCCTGCAATTGCTTATGGATGGCGGCTATTTCGACGCAAATGTCGACAGCGTCGATTTGCACGCTGTGGAAGGCCTGCTGGATGCCCAAGTGGAACTCACAGGCGTTGCTTCGGAGGTATTTGACAGCAAGATGCACGTGACCGGGATTTTGATTCACGTTCAATCTCTGTCTGATATCCGGATCATCGAGAGCGCCCATTCCAGTCCCTGGTCCCTCCCCATCACCCAGATGGATCGGGTGATCACCGTCTCCCATCTGCAGGATTCCACAGCGAGGGTGCGGGTTCACGGAACCATCACCTATTACCAGCCTGGCTCAGCCGTTGTGTTGCAGGATGGCTCCAAGAGCATATGGATCAAAACACAGAGCTACAAGCCCTTACAGATCGGCGACGAGGCAGACGCTACCGGCTTTCCCGACGCTCACGACGGATTTATCAACCTGGTGCATGGTGAGATTCAGGACAGCCAGGTTCGCGCGCCCGTCACGCCGCTGCCGTCGACCTGGGAGTCACTCACTCCAAAAGGCTTTGACTCTCCCGGCCATCACTACGATCTTGTTTCCATCGAAGGCCAGGTGGTGACGGAGGTCCACGAGGCTTCGCAAGATGAGTTTGTGCTGGCCATTGATGGCAAGCAGTTTTCCGCTGTTTATCGGCATCCTGATGGTCCGGTTCCGATTGCAAGGGAGATTCCGCTGGGCTCCAGGGTTCGTGTAACGGGCATCTGCGTGCTCGAAAACTCGAACCCTTTTGTCGCCCAGGTGCCCTTCGATATTCTGCTTCGTTCCTTCGATGACGTTGTCGTGGTCCAGAGACCCTCGCTGTTGAATATTCGCAACCTGATGCTCATGGTCGGCCTGCTGCTGGCGGTTGTGGCCTTGATTGGCGGCTGGGGATGGAACCTGGAACGCAAGGTGCGCCGCCAGGCCTCGGCGTTGTCGGTTCGCGCTGCGGCCGATGCCGAACTGGAACGGCGCCGCAGCCGCATCCTCGAGGACATCAATGGATCGCAGCCGTTGCCCGCCATCCTCCAGAAGATCGCGGAGCTGGGCTCATTCCGCCTGGATGGCGCCCCATGCTGGTGTGAGGTCGCCGATGGATCGATGATGGGAATCCGTCCTCCCGAGCCGCATGATCTACGCATCGTCCGTGTGGATATCAATTCCCGCTCCGGCCCCGCGCTGGGGGCGCTCTGTGCCGCATTCCCGCCGGAGATGCCGCCTTCCATCCGCGAAACCGACTCTCTTGCCAATGGAGCGCGACTGGCCACGCTGGCCATCGAAACCCGGCGGCTCTACTCCGATCTGCGCCGCCGTTCGGAGTTCGATCTGCTCACCGATATATACAACCGCTTCTCGCTGCACAAGCGGCTTGACGTTCTCATTCAAGAGGCCGGCCCGAGCGGCATCTTTGGGATGATTTATGTCGACCTCGACAAGTTCAAGCCGATCAATGACACGTATGGCCATCATGTGGGAGACATTTATCTCCAGCAAGTGGCGGCGCGCATGAATGACCAGTTGCTCGGCGGCGATATGCTGGCGAGGCTGGGCGGGGATGAATTCGCCGCTCTGGTCTCGCTCCGGCATGGCCGTTCCGACCTGAACAAGATCGTCGCCAGGCTGGAAAGCTGCTTTGACTCACCCTTCGTCATCGAGGGGCACATCATCAAGGGTTCAGCCAGCATCGGCACAGCTGTCTATCCAGAGGATGGCGCTACGAAAGACGCCTTGCTGACTGCTTCCGACGCCGCTATGTACGAGGTAAAGAAGAGCAAGCGGCAAGTCGAAGACAGCCTGGCTCAGAACCTGTAGCCCGCCTCCTCACCCGAAGATCGCGCAAATGAAGAGGCCCGGCTTGCGCCGGGCCCCTTGGCTTGATTGCTGTCCAATGAGAGAAGATTGGGCCACCAACTTTGGCGCCACTTACCTTGGCGCAACTTGCCGAAGGCCGTTGGTCCCACCGCAGGGGTCGCAGGGGTTTACTCGGCTGCCATCTCCTCGGCCTCGCCCTCCTGGCGCATCAGTTCCAGTTCGCGCTCGGCGGCTTCGATCTCGGCCGTGACCTCCTGCTGCACGCGGGCCGCGGCTTCCTCCAACTCCGGAGAGAGCTGAACGTTGCGGTAGTACTCCAGGCCCGTGCCTGCCGGAATGAGGCGTCCAACGATCACGTTTTCCTTCAGGCCGCGCAGGTTGTCGATCGCCCCGTTGATGCTGGCTTCGGTGAGAACGCGCGTTGTCTCCTGGAAGCTGGCTGCGGAGATGAAGCTGTCGGTCGAGAGCGACGCCTTAGTGATGCCCAGCAGCAACGGACGCCCAATTGCTGGACGGCCCCCATTGGCCAGCACCCGCTCGTTCTCCTCGCGGAAGCGGAAGCGGTCCACCTGCTGCTCCAACAGGAAATTCGTATCGCCGACTTCGTCGATTCGAACCCAGCGCAGCATCTGACGGACAATGACTTCAATGTGCTTGTCACTGATAGCCACGCCCTGCAGCCGGTAGACCTCCTGGATCTCGTTCACCAGGTAAGCCTGCAGCGCCTTTTCGCCCAGCACGGCCAGAATGTCGTGCGGGTTCAAGGGTCCATCCATCAGCGGATCGCCGGCACTGAGCCGCTCGCCTTCCTGGACGTTCACGTGAATACCGCGCTGCACTGAGTATTCCTTCTCGTCGCCGTTGTCCGCGGTCACGTAGATCTTGCGCTGGCCCTTGGCTACCTCTCCAAATCGAACCACGCCGTCGATCTCGCTGATGGTCGCCGTCTCGCGCGGCTTGCGCGCCTCGAAGAGTTCGACAACACGCGGCAGACCGCCAGTAATATCCTTTGTGCGGGTGCTCTCCTTGGGAATCTTGGCCAGCACGTCGCCTGGCCCCACTTCGTCGCCATCCTGCACCATCAAGTGAGCGCCGCGCGGCAACAGGTAGCGCTTGTGCCCCTTGGCGTTCTTCACCATGAAGGCAGGCTGACGCTTCTCGTCGGGAGCATCGGCAACCACCCAGCGCGAGAGGCCGGTCACTTCGTCCACCTCTTCGTTCAGCGTGATGCCTTCCTGCAAGTCCTTGAAGGTCACCGTGCCGCCGATCTCGGTGAGAATGGCGTAGGTGTAGGGATCCCACTCGGCCAGCAACTGGCCCAGCTTCACTTGCTCGCCGTCCTTGACCCGCAGGCGCGCGCCATAGACCACCTGGTAGCGCTCCTTCTCACGGCCGCGCTCGTCCTGAATCGCCACCGAACCGGAGCGGTTCATTGCGACCAGCGTACCGTCCTTGCTCTCAACGTAGTTCAGGTTAATGAAGCGCACGAAGCCGTTGTTCTTGGCGTCGAGGCGCGACTTATCTTGGACGCGGCTGGCCGTGCCGCCCACGTGGAAGGTACGCATCGTCAACTGCGTTCCCGGCTCACCGATGGACTGTGCCGCGATGACGCCGCAGGTCTCGCCCAACTCGACCATGCGTCCTGAGCCGAGGTTGCGCCCGTAGCAGAGAGCGCAGACGCCGCGCCGCGACTCGCAGGTCAGCACCGAGCGGATCTTCACCTTTTCCTTGCCAGCAGCCTGAATCGCCGAGGCGATATCCTCATCGATGCCCTGGTTCACATCCACCACGATGTTGCCGTCGTAGTCCTTGATCCGCTCCAGGGTAACGCGGCCGATGATGCGGTCGCGCAACTCCTCGATGATCTCGCCCGACTCGACGATTGAACCAACGTAGATGCCTTCCACAGTGCCGCAGTCGTACTCGGTCACGATCACGTCCTGGGCAACGTCCACCAGGCGCCGCGTCAGATAGCCTGAATCGGCGGTCTTCAAAGCTGTGTCGGCCAGTCCCTTACGTGCGCCGTGCGTCGAGATGAAGTATTCGAGCACGGTCAGCCCTTCGCGGAAGTTCGCCGTGATGGGCGTTTCAATCACTTCACCAGAAGGCTTGGCCATCAGGCCTCTCATGCCGCTGAGCTGGCGAATCTGCTGCTTCGATCCGCGCGCGCCGGAGTCGGCCATGATGTAGATCGGATTGAAGGCTCCCTCGTCGTCGGCCCGCTTCATGTTGCCGAACATCTCGTCTGCCACGCGATCGGTAACCGCCGACCACATCTGGATGACCTTGTTCGAGCGCTCGCCGTTGGTGATGGCGCCGTCCATGTACTGCTTCTGGACCTCGATCACCTTCAGATCGGCGTCGTGCACAACGGTGTACTTGCTGTCCGGGATCACCATGTCGTCCAACCCGACCGACAGCCCGGAGATCGTGGCGTACTGGAAGCCCAGCGCCTTGATCTTGTCGAGCATCCCGACTGTGACTTCCAGGCCCAGGTTCTGGTTGCAATAATTCACCAGTTGCCCGATACCCTTTTTCTTCAGCAGGCCGTTGATGAAGGGCATTCCCGGCGGCAGAGAATCGTTCAAAATGACGCGACCGACCGTGGTTGAAATGTACTGCTTGTTAAAGTCCACAGGCTCGATGTGCGTCAGATCCTGGTCATCGTAGGCCGTCGTCAGGTCCAGCATCTTGCCTGTGTAGCGCAGGCGGATGGGCGACAGCGTCTCGACTTCCTTGGCTTCGAGAGCCATCAGGACCTCTTCGTAATTGGCGAAGACGCGTCCCTCGCCCTTGGCGTTCTTCTTCGCCTTGGTCAGGTAATAGAGACCGAGCACCATGTCCTGCGAAGGCACGGTGATGGGCTGGCCGGAGGCCGGCGAAAGGATATTGTGCGAAGCCAGCATCAACACGCTAGCCTCGATCTGCGCTTCCGGCGACAGAGGAATATGCACCGCCATCTGGTCGCCGTCAAAGTCGGCGTTGAAGGCCGTGCAGACCAGCGGGTGAATCTTGATCGCCTTGCCCTCGACCAGCACCGGCTCAAAGGCCTGAATGCCGAGGCGGTGAAGGGTAGGCGCGCGGTTCAACAGCACGGGGTGGTCCTTGATGACTTCTTCTAGGATGTCCCACACGACCGGCTCCTGCATCTCGACCATCTCTTTCGCCTGCTTGATGGTGGTGCAGTGGCCTGTCTGTTCCAGGCGATGATAGATGAACGGCTTGAAGAGTTCGAGCGCCATCTTCTTCGGTAGTCCGCACTGGTGCAGCTTCAACTCAGGACCGACAACAATTACCGACCGGCCCGAATAATCGACGCGCTTGCCCAACAAATTCTGTCTAAACCGGCCCTGCTTGCCCTTCAGCGTATCGGAAAGCGACTTGAGCGGACGATTGTTGGCTCCGCGCAGCACGCGGCCGCGGCGGCCGTTGTCAAACAGGGCGTCGACGGCTTCCTGCAACATACGCTTCTCATTGCGCACGATCACTTCGGGCGCATGCAAGTCCATCAGCTTCTTCAACCGGTTGTTGCGGTTGATGACGCGGCGATAGAGGTCGTTCAGATCCGAGGTCGCAAAGCGTCCGCCATCCAGCGGCACCAGCGGGCGCAGCTCGGGAGGAATCACCGGCAGCACATCCAGAATCATCCATTGCGGCTTGTTGTCGCTCTTGCGGAAGGCCTCGACGACCTTCAGCCGCTTGGCATACTTCAGCTTCTTTTGCGCGGAGGTCTCGGTCTTCATGCGCTCGCGCAGTTCGATGCCCAGCTCGTCGATCTGCACGCGCTTGAGCAGTTCCTTGATGGCTTCCGCGCCCATCATGGCCTTGAAGCCCGAGGGGCGGAACTGCTGATCGAGTTCGCGATACTTGGTCTCGTCCTTGATGATCTCGCGGTCTTTCAAACCCGAGTCGCCGGGATCGACCACGACATACGATTCAAAGTAGAGGATTCCTTCCAGATCGCGCAAAGAGATGTCGAGCAGGTGCCCGATCCTCGAGGGCAGGCCCTTGAAGAACCAGACATGCGAGCAGGGTGATGCAAGCTCGATGTGGCCCATGCGCTCGCGGCGCACCTTGCTGACCGTCACTTCGACGCCGCACTTGTCGCAGATGACGCCGCGGTGCTTCATGCGCTTGTATTTGCCGCAGAGGCACTCCCAGTCGGTCACCGGCCCAAAGATGCGCGCGCAGAAGAGGCCGTCGCGCTCCGGCTTGAAGGTGCGGTAATTGATGGTCTCCGGCTTGGTGACCTCGCCATGCGACCAGCTGCGGATCTTCTCCGGCGATGCCAGCATGATGCGGATTGCGTCGAAATCGGTAATGGGGCTGGAAAGCTCAAACGGGTTCGAACGGAACAAGGCGACCCTCCTTGGCGGGCCTTTCGGCGCCTGCCTTGGCTTTTCCCGGGATTGATTAGGAGTTCTTCCTTCCCGGGAAGCGGTGTTTGCCGCTTTCAAGAAGAACTCTCAAAAAACTCAGCTACTAGCTTTTAGCTATTAGCCTTTAGCTTGTCCTGCCGCTTTCCGCTGCATCGACTTGGCACGATGCAAGCTAGAAGCTAAGAGCTAAAGGCTAAGAGCTGCACTTAGTCGGCCACTGCCGCCACCTCAGGCGCGGGCAACTTCTTGATGAGGTCCGCGCGCTTGATCAACTCCACGTCCAGGCAGAGCGACTGCAACTCGCGAATCAAGACATTGAACGACTCTGGAACGCCCGGCTCAATCGCCGCCTCGCCCTTCACAATGGCCTCGTATATTTTTGTCCGGCCATAGACGTCGTCCGACTTCGCCGTCAGCAACTCTTGCAGGATGTAAGCCGCGCCATAAGCCTCCAGCGCCCACACTTCCATCTCGCCGAAGCGCTGCCCGCCGAACTGCGCCTTGCCGCCCAGCGGTTGCTGGGTGATCAGCGAGTACGGCCCGATGGAACGCGCGTGAATCTTGTCGTCCACCAGGTGCGAGAGCTTGAGCATGTAGATGTAGCCCACCGTTACCGGCTGCTCAAACTGCTCGCCGGTCATGCCGTCGAAGAGCGCCGTCTTGCCCGATGAAGGCAAGCCAGCCGAGGCCAGCAGCGCCTTGATCTCGCCCTCCTGCGCACCGTCAAAGACCGCCGTGCCGAACCAGATGCCGCGTTTCATGCCCTTGGCGACGCGCAACAGCATCTCGTCGTCGAGCTCAAGCAACTGGCGCAGCGCCGCGGTTCCCGCGAATTCTTTCTTCATCAACTCGCGCGTGTAGGCTGCATCGGTGTTGGTGCCGATCAGGGCCGCAATCTTTTGGCCAAGCTCATGAGCGGCCCAGCCCAAGTGCGTTTCAAGGATCTGGCCCACGTTCATACGGGAAGGCACGCCGAGCGGATTCAGCACAATCTCCGCCGGAGTACCGTCGGGCAGATACGGCATGTCTTCTTCTGGAAGAATGCGCGCGATCACGCCCTTGTTGCCGTGCCGTCCGGCCATCTTGTCGCCGACCGACAACTTGCGCTTCATGGCCACGTAGACCTTCACCAGCTTGATGACGCCCGGCGGCAGCTCGTCGCCCTTTTGCAGCTTGGCCACCTTTTCATTGGTGATCTTGCGCAGCACTTCAATCTGGCGCGAGGTCATCTCCTCGATCTCGTCGATCTGCTCGTTGACCCGCGGATCCTTGTCGTTGTAGCGGATGCGCTTCAGGTTTTTGGTCGAAATGCGCTCGATCGTTTCCCTGTCCAGAATCGCTTCCTTCGTCAGCAGGCGCTTGTTAGTCCGCTCGTCATGCAGATCGGCCAGCACAACCTTGCCGCCCAGAATGCCGTCGAGACGCTTCAAACGCTCATCGGTCAGAATGCGGATCTCGTCGCCCAGATTCTTTTCGAGCTTGGCCACATATTCGCCTTCGATCTGCTTGGCGCGTTCGTCCTTCTCCTGGCCCTTGCGGCTGAAGATGCGAACGTCGACCACCGTGCCCTCGATGCCCGGAGGGCAGGTCAGCGATGCATCGCGCACATCGCCGGCCTTCTCACCAAAGATGGCGCGCAGCAGCTTCTCTTCCGGAGTGAGTTGCGTCTCGCCCTTCGGTGTGACTTTGCCCACCAGAATGTCGCCGTGCTTGATCTGTGCGCCGATGCGGATGACGCCGCTCTCGTCCAGATCGCGCAGCGCATGTTCGCTCACGTTGGGAATGTCGCGCGTGATCTCTTCGGGTCCGAGCTTGGTGTCGCGAGCCTCGATTTCGAACTCTTCGATGTGGACCGAGGTGTAGTAATCCTCACGCACCAGCTTCTCGCTGATGAGGATTGCGTCCTCGTAGTTGTAGCCGCGCCACGGCATGAAGGCCACCAGCACGTTGCGCCCCAGCGCCAGTTCGCCCTGCTCGGTGCAGGGTCCGTCGGCGATCACTTGTCCCTTGATCACGCGGTCGCCCTCGCGGACAACCGGCTTCTGGTTGATACAGGTGTTCTGGTTGGACCGCTTGAATTTGATCAGCGTATAGATGTCTGATCCCACCTCGCGCGAAAGCTGCGTCGGATGATGCTCGCCCTCGACGCGCACGATGATGCGCTGCGAGTCGACCGAATCGATAATGCCGTTGCGCTTGGCCAGGATCACGGCGCCGGAGTCGCGCGCAGTGACGCCTTCCATGCCCGTGCCCACCAGAGGAGCCTCGGCCACCAGCAGCGGCACGGACTGCCGTTGCATGTTCGCGCCCATCAGCGCGCGGTTGGCGTCGTCATGCTCGAGGAACGGCACCAGCGAAGCGGCCACTGAGACCAGCTGCTTTGGGCTGACGTCGATGTAGTCCACATCGCCGCGATTTACGAGAACGAAGTTTCCCATACGCCGCGCGTTCACCAGATCCTCGGTGATCAGGCCCTCATCGTTAAATTCGATATTGGCCTGCGCGATCGTGTGCTTGTCCTCTTCCCACGCCGAGAGGTAAAAGCTGAACGGGATGTGATCGATGGCCCGCTTGCCCGCCTTCTTCAACCCCGCGTTCAGCTTTGCCGCCTCTTCCTTCTCAATGTGATCGCCCACGCGCAGGCCGCTCTCGCCGGCGTTGGCAATCTCGACGAAGTCCAGAATCCGCGAGTCCTTTACCTTGCGATAAGGCGACTCGATGAACCCGTACTCGTTGATGCGCGCAAAGCAGCTGAGCGAGCTGATCAGGCCGATGTTCGGGCCTTCAGGCGTTTCAATGGGGCAGATGCGGCCGTAGTGCGTCGTATGCACGTCGCGCACTTCAAAGCCCGCGCGCTCGCGGCTCAAACCGCCCGGTCCAAGGGCCGAGAGACGCCGCTTGTGCGTAATCTCGGAGAGCGGATTGGTCTGATCCATGAACTGGGAGAGCTGCGACGAGCCGAAGAACTCGCGAATCGCCGCCATCACCGGCTTGGCGTTGATCAGGTCGTGCGGCATGGCCGTCGAGAGCTCCTGATAGACGCTCATCTTTTCCTTGATAGCCCGCTCCATGCGGACCAGGCCAATGCGGAACTGGTTCTCCATCAGCTCGCCCACGGCGCGAACGCGGCGGTTGCCCAGGTGATCGATGTCGTCCACCATGCCGATGTTCTTGCGCAGCTTGAGCAGATAGCGGATGGTTGCGTAGAAGTCCTCGGGCGTCAGCGTGCGATGGTCGAGCTTCGTGGCGTCCTGGTTCTCATACAACTTGATATTGAACTTCAGCCTTCCCACACGCGAGAAATCGTACTTGCGCGCGTCGAAGAACATGCCCTCGAAGAGAGCCGTCGCCGTGTCGAGCGTCGGCGGATCGCCGGGCCGCAGCTTGCGGTAGATCTCGATCAGCGCTTCCTCTGGCTTTCTGATCGAATCGCGCTTGAGCGTGTTCGTGATGATGTTGCCCACGTCGTCGCGCTCGGGGAAGAAGACCTCGAAGCTTGCCGCTCCGCTCGACAGCACCTTGTGCAGCCGGTCGGCGGTCAACTCGACGTTGGCCTCCACCACCACTTCGCCGGTGTTCAGGTCGACCACGTCAGACGCGGTCATCGCGCCATCCATCTCGGCCGTTTCAACTTCGATCCTGTCGATGGCCGCCGCGCGGATTGCCTTCAGCGAGTGCGGCGTGATCTTGCGCCCGGAGAAGGCGATCTCCACGCCATTGACGACCACAGCGTGCGCCGGCTTCGCGCCTACCAGGTGCGTGCTGGCCTGCACGTTCTCGGGAACCGCCCAGTGCAGCTTGCCGTCGGCAATGTGCACCCGGTCCACTGTATAAAAGGTCTTCAAAATCTCTTCGTCCGAACGCAGCCCGAGAGCGCGCAGGAAGATCGTTCCGAGGAATTTGCGCTTGCGATCGATGCGCACATAGAGCGTGTTCTTCTGGTCGTATTCGAACTCCACCCACGAACCGCGATAGGGAATGATCTTGCCCAAAAAGTAGGTGCGGTTGTTAGCCGTCTCGAAAAACACGCCCGGCGAACGGTGCAACTGCGAGACAATCACACGCTCGGTGCCGTTCACAATGAAGGTTCCGTTCGGCGTCATCAGGGGAATGTCGCCGAAGAAGACTTCCTGCTCCTTGATGTCGCGAATCGTCTTGTTGCCGGTCTCGGGGTCCTTGTCGTAGATGGTCAGCCGCACCGTCACACGCAACGGCGCTGAGAAGGTCATGCCCCGCTCCTCGCACTCCTGCTG
>Ga0302320_10011117_pt1 | contig 19126 bp, 30 predicted proteins | sample Bog_T0_3_FD_202130 | JGI IMG/M metagenome (GOLD analysis project Ga0302320, IMG submission 202130) | Peat permafrost microbial communities from Stordalen Mire near Abisko, Sweden - Bog_T0_3 | ecosystem: Environmental > Terrestrial > Soil > Wetlands > Peat | place: Sweden: Abisko, Stordalen Mire... | reverse complement strand
CTAAGCAATTTTCTGGTAATATTTCCGAAAGAATCCTATAAATTTCAACTAATTTTGAATTATCATGACATTCTTCTCCTTTTTTATCCTTTGTGGTTGCTTTTTCAAAAATATCGTCCCAAGATTCCATAATCTCTTTTTTACAATCGAAAAATCCCAGTCTTTTGAAAATATGAAGAACCAAACGAGCTCCTTGAAAAGGGTGAATATAGTCTCTCTGAAGGCAAATTGGAGTTCCTCTTTTCGCAATATCATGGAGTAGACATGTCCAAAGAATAATATTTTTATCATAATTGTCTAATACTGTAAAATCAAGATCTTTTTGCACCGAATAAAGCATTTTGAAAACATGAATTACAATTTTGTGGTTACTATACTCGGTCAATGTTTTCCATTCGTCGATGTATCTCGAGATTATGGAGTCACATTCAGCTAATTTTTTGGGATATTTAAGTTTAATGGAAAAAGCTTTTATCCAAGTGTCAAAATGTTCCCCAAACAAAGGTAAAATGGCAGAAAAATAAGTTTCAAAATTTTTCTCTTTTGGAATTTCCTTATATTCTGGTTTATCATAATTAGAAATCATTTTTTAATAAAAAATTTCTGTTCATTTTCTTATCTAAAAAAATCTGAAATTTCATTTTGAGTATATTTTCGAAAACTATAATTTTCTAAATAATTCAAGCGTTCGAAAATTTTCTTTAATCTTAATTTAAGGAAGAAAACAAAAAATATCAAAAATCAGCTCATGGAAAACAATTTCTCCACCAAAACGGTGTTTTTCAACACTCTTTCATAGTCTTCGTTCCTCAAGGCATTTTGTTTTCGTTGGCTCAACATTCCTCTGCCTTTATGTTGCCTTGAAACATGGCCTCCAAGTTTTTGTTTAGTTTCTGAGATATGAGGACAGAATCTGCAAGGATATTCATTTTTATCCTTCTTGATTTTCTTCTTCACCACAAAGTCCATGAAATCCTCACTTTCCTCCTCCTGTTCCTTGACCATATTGAATGAACTGAATTTATTTTCAGGAGAAAATATGTCATCTGTTGAAAACATTGAAAAAGAGTCATGGCGTTTATATTTGTCAACAGCATTGATTTGTGGAAGCAAAGACTCATTCGTATAGAATGTGCTAAAGGAGTTGTTTTTTGGAAGAGGAGTTGAACGATTTGGAGTTTTGAAAGTTAATGGCAATGGCAAATCTGAAGAAAATGTCAGATCGGTCAAATCAATTTCATCTTCCAGCAATAAATCGGAAGTTTTGATTTGAGGAGTTTCTGAGGAGCCAGTTGATGAAGAGTTTTTGAATTGCTGCTTGTAGATTGAGGACATCATAGAATAGAGGTGAGAACCAATCGTGGTCAAGGAAGAGAGGCTCGCATCATTAGGAGAGGCTAACAAGGAAATTTGAGGGAGAACTTGAGAAGTCATTTTTTTATTGGAAATTAAAAAAACGAACAGGAAATTTTTGATTTAAGCTTTAGCCCGGAAAAAATTAAGCAATTAATCTTACTAATTATTGGAAATAAAAATTGAAATTTTTGTAGCAGTAGTTTTTGCTATTTTTTCATTTTTTTTAAAAAATCAGAAAAACATTAAAAAATTATCAATATTTACAATAAAATTAAAAATTTGGATCAATGGAAGACTATTGGAACAAAATGCAGCAAAAATTCATCAATGATGGACAATACCCTCAGCAACTTCCCCAATACCAAAATCAGCCAATACAAAACTCAATGAATGCGCAGCAAATTCCCAAGGCATCTAATCAAAATTCCATCCCGAATGAATATAATAATCCTTATAATTACCAAGATTCCAATTTTCAAAAGGTGGAGCAATTTGACGGCATCATAGAGCCTAATTCAAACCAAGGACATTATGGATTTAATAAAAGCGGCAACGTAACTTGGTATGACGAGATAAAAAAAATAATTGATGAAAATATGAGCCAAAACGCGAAATATTTATGTATTGGCACTTGCGTGATCTGGATAATAATCCTTATAATCATTTTTAAACAATTCTGAAATTTTATTATGTTCGATAATTTATTTTAATAAAAGTTTCTCCTGCATACATCCATAGGCCGTATCATGGTAATTTCTTCCATATCTATTATCAGATTTCACACTTGGAACGAATCCAGTATAACCAACAATCGGACAATCCAATGGTTGAATCTAAAAAACATAGTTTTGTTTTTCATTTAAACTAAAAAAAATACCTTTTCTCTTAATTTCTCATCTTGTAAAAGTTGCAATTGGAACCCTTGGCTCAAATTTTCGAATTTGGTATTATCTTTAATTTCATCATTGGCTTGACGTTTCACTTGCTTTAAAGGGTAACGGAAAACAGGCTTAAATCCCATATATCCGAGGACGGGAACTCTATCAATAGGAGGGACTTCATTAATGGTTTTAGGGCCTCTAAAAAAAATAAAAAATGGTTTCTTAACAAAAAATGAAATATCTAACTGATTTTTAATTTTTTGCAATGCTTCATTCATAGTTTTGTTTCGTGCGTTAAAATCTTCTAAAACCTGTTCGGCAGTTTGACTCAAAGCATTTTTGCGCAGATCTGGTTTGGTAAATTCCTGCTTGGTCGTCGGGTGAAATCTCTGATCTTCATTTATGATAAAACCTTTATCAACTCTATTCTCCAGGCAATTAGAGGTCAGTTTGGCAAAACTTTTGGAGTAAAGACCCTCAGAAACTAAACTTGGAACATGACCTTGATATCCAGGAATATGCTGTTTTTGAAAGATGTGGGTCGGACCTCCAACCCAACTGTCTTTTTCGAAAATTTCTGCTCTGGTAGGGTGAGTCATTAGTTTTGTATATTTCCTGTTTGAGTTTTTGTAGTTACAATAAATAGAAATGAATTTTTTTTTTTATTTTTATGTTATATTTTTTACAAAAACAGTTTCCTTTAGTTTTTTTTGAAAATTTACTCTTATTGTTTTTTATTAATTAAAAAAAGACATCAATCTTTTGTTTTCAATAAGAATAAACACAAATTATTATAATGAAGACATTTTACATTTCTCCTTGGCTCATCTTTTGTAATTCCAACAATTTATTCCGATAAAAATCAAGATCATTCAAGGCTTTCTCGGCATGAGTCTTCGAGCTTTTAGCCATGCTTTTAAAATATTCCACTTCTTCATTCAAATTCTCATTTTGAATCATCATTTCTTTTAAATTTTCTTCTTTCACATTTAGCTGATCTTCTTTAAATTTCAAATTTTGCTTCAAATCTTCAATGGTTTTTTCTTGATCTTTCATATTTCTTTCATTTTCAATGTGAGCTTCTTCCAGTTTTTTTTGTTCTGATCCTTCATAATCATTTGTAAGTTTTTCCAAAATTAGCTTCAGATTGTTTAAATCTTCCTGCATAATTGAATTTTCCTTTTCCTTTAAAATAAGTTCTCCTTGTAATGACTTATTCAACGATAAAGCCTTGAAAAGGTCATTCTCAATAGTTTTAATGCTCTTAAATTTGTCAGTGTTTAGAATTTTGCTGAGGTCAGCAATTTCTTTTCTTAGTTTTTCTAATGTTTCATTCTTCACCTCACAACTTTTTTTCAGTTCACTGTTTTCTTTTTCTAATTTTTTTATGGTTTCAGCTAATTTTCGGAAGTGGAATTTGAAGTTGTTGCTTTCCTTAGTCAGCTTCACAATCTCTTGAGTAAGCAGTTCTTTTTCACTAATTTTTGGTATATTTCCAATCATAGAAGCGTCATTTTCTTTCATAATGGAATTATTTATCTGAGTCCCACGTTTTGTTGTTAATGCAGATTGCTTGAGGTGTTGGCTCTTTTTTTTTTAATCTTGAGGAAACTAGAAAAAATAATAATCTTACTTCTCTTTTGGAATCTTGTCCACCATACACTGAGGATTTCATCTTCGGATCATGTTTATTGACTAACATCATTGCTTCCTCCAGAAGAGAATTTTTGGAAATTTCTTTTTCTTCTCCAGTTTGAATCATTTGATCTTTTTTTTCGGATTGATGAATCATTTTTATTTCTTCATTTTTTTGAGTGTTTTTTGAGATTGTCAGTTCCTCAATTATTTGCCTAAAATGCAATATAGAACATATAAAAAGATGAGATTTATATAATTATATTACTTTTGTTGTTTGTTTTCTTTTAGTAGTTTTAATCGTTCTTCTTCCAATTTCAAAACGATATCAATTTGGGATTCTAAGGCCTCTTGTAATTTATCAACATCATCAAATTTAATATCTATTCCCAAATAAGGAAGATTTGAAGGTTTGTTGCTTGATTCTTTTTTTAAACTCATTTTCATTTTTTTTTGAATTTAAATGAGTTTTGAATTTAAATTTATTTTTAAAGGAGTCTGTTTATTTATTAGGTAATAGAACAAAAATAATTTCCAAAATCGAATTTTTTAGAATAATTAATTAATCGATTTTTTCTTATATTGTAAAGAACAAATATAAAATAAATGGCGCCTTGCCTGTTTTTCGAGTTAATCAAATAATATAAATTTGGTAAAAAAGTATTTTTAAATAGCTACCTTTTTTAATCGCATAATTTATTTTTTTAATTGATTTTGCAAAAAATTAAAAAAAACAAGACAAATATAGATGTTGTGGCTTTAAAACCTGAAAACGAATATCTTTATATTACAGAAAAAGATAAATGAGCGTAATAAAATAAATTAGTTGGATCTGTTTCTTTTTCTTCGGTCTCCTTTCTTTCCAAGATTATGTTTGAATAGGTAAGACAAAAGTTTTCCTTCAGGGATCAAAACCACATCATAATTAATTCTTGTTGGATCTGTACTCAAGCTTTTTTTCCAATGAACACAGACAATTAAAGAAAACACAGTTTGTCCATGTATTATATTATGATGATAAAGAAATGGATATTTGGTAATTTCCACATTTTGTCCTCCAATGCCTTGCGAATTCGAGTTTATTTTCAAACTGATCTTATCAATAAAATTGTTGGTCAGTCCTTGCTTTAGTCTAAAGAAAAATGTCCATTTTCTTTTCCCTTGTTCTTCGCTATAATTATTCCCATAAAAACATTTAATTTCATTGAATTTTCTATTATCATATTCCCATTTTTTATATTGCGACAAAAGTTTATATTCTTTTTCATAATGTTGGGAAACAATTTGCTCGAGTTCTTTGTTAATAGTAAAATTTGTCGTCAAAGGATATGATCGTTGACACATTGGGCATTGAAACGACTCTTTCTCTCGATTGTACCATCTTTCCAAACATGGAAAACAAAATTTATGATTGCATGACAAAGTTGTGGGTTGATAAAGTAAATTATAACAGATGGCACACAAGAAATCGTCATTAATCTTTTCAGAGAACTCCAAAAAATTCTTTAAAAAGGATTTGGGGTCAAAAGTTGCAGGTCTTTTTTGTTTAGGCAAAGGTTTTTTTAGTTGGATTTTTTTCGCTTCCATCAGAATATAATAAAATTATAATGTGTTTTTCTAAACTTAAATTAAGAATTTATAAAATCTGAGGAAAACCTTTTCTGAATAGTTCTTTTTTAAATTTCATTCGTTTTTAATTTATTTTTTTTTTAACAATGTTGATTTGTTTTTAATTTCTTTGAAAAATTCGTTATTTAATCAATTTATTCCAATTTGAATTTGGCTAACATCTTGCGATTTCTAATTCTTGAGAAAAACTTCAGAACCTCTTCAATTAGAATAACTGGGAATGAAAACCCAACAACCAAAAGCCAATCATCGCAAGTTAAAGGCACAGTTCCAAAGACATTAGCAAAGAATGGGACATACAAAATCACCGAATGAAGGATCATTGAGCAAGAAACTGCTATCAGCAACCAAGGATTTCCAAAAATTCCAATCTGGAATAATGATGAATCTTCACTGAGAGCATTGATGGAATTGAACATTTCAATGGTCACTAAAACTGAAAGAGATAAAGTTGAGGCTTTTTGTTTTCCAAGTGTGAAATAAGAGCATGCATGCTTGAATTTGTAAGCAGAAAAGTTGGCTACAGCAAAGTTCTCCCAATTTTGACATTCAGACCAATTGCTCAATTGACAAAAAGTCACCATGGAGTGACCATCACCCGACCAATCATAATACATATACCAATAAATGAAAATTCCAACTGTGGCTAATCCAACATAAGTTCCAACAATGAGATATCTAAAGAAGATCCATTGGGTGATGATAGGTTCATCACTAGAGCATAAAAACTTTAATAAAAGAATGATAAATCAAGATAAAAAAACCTTTTTCTTGGTGGCTTTTTCATACCATCTGGATCAGGGGGGTTGAAGCTGAGAGCAGTTGCTGGGAGTCCATCAGTGACGAGATTGACCCATAATAATTGAATAGAATTGAAACCGTCTGGAATACCTAAAAGAGAAGTCAGAAAAATACTGACCACCTCTCCGATATTAGAAGAGATCATATATCTAATGAATGCCTAGAAAGAAATATTTTAAAATTTGATGAGATTTTATGTTAATGACCTTCATGTTAGAATAAATAGCTCTGCCTTCTTCAACTGCACATACAATTGTGGCGAAATTATCGTCTGCCAAAATCATATCAGAAGCTTCTTTAGCAACTTCAGTGCCATTGATACCCATTGCAATACCAATATGTGCCTGCTTTAATGCGGGAGCATCGTTCACACCATCACCAGTCATTGCAACAATTTGGTTCTAAAGAAAAGAATTTTATAAAATTATGTAGTTTACGAACTCAGTCAAATTAAAATCAAAAAATAATATCTACGTTTTTAGACAAAAGTTGGACCAATTGTCTTTTATGTTTTGGTTCTGTTCTAGCGAAGATCATGCCACCAGGATTCGTAAGGAACTCCTGAATAACTTTGTTTTGTTGGTCAACACTCAGTTTTTCAAAGAACTCTCCTCCAGTGAAGCTTCTCTTTTCCATAATAGAATCATTGATGATGCCGATTGATTTGCCAATAGATTGTGCGGTTTCTTTGATATCTCCTGTAATCATCTAAAAAAATTTAATATAGATATATTTTCAATTTATTTTTATTTACGATGACACGAATTCCGGCCTTCATGCATTTGCTGATTGAGTCTTTGACTTCTGGTCTGGCAGGATCTTGCATTCCGACAAATCCGATCAATACAGGCTCAGTTTCCAACTTGGCATAGTTTTCAAGCTCACTTAACAGCTTATGGGATGGATGATTTGGGCCATCATAGGCGTTTAGTTGTCCACAATCGAATTTCACGCAAATGGCCAAAGTTCTCAACCCTTCTTGAGCTAATTTGACGATTTCTTTGTTGATGTTCTTCTTGTCATTTTCTTCCAAATTCTTAATTTCTCCATTCTTGGCCACATATTTGTTGGATTTGTTCATCAAATATTCAGGAGCTCCCTTGATGAACATAATGTTGCTCTTATCATTGCTTTTGCAAAGAACGGACATTGATTTTCTGTCTCTGGTGAACTCTAATGTAGCTAGTTTTTTGCGAGCTTGAGCCACAAAATTGTTATAATCTTCCAAATCATTTGCATTCTTATTGAAGGCAGGATCATGATCATATTTGCCAATCTTCTCCACCAAGACTTTCAAAGCAGCTTCAGTTGGGAGCCCAACTCTGTTTACTTTGTCTTTTTTATTATTATCAATCAACAATTTGCTGTCATTGCATAATGACATGCATGAACATAATAATTGAACATTCTTTGGTAATTGACCTGAAGAACCAATAAATTCTTTGAAACCATTGATTTCTCCTACTGGATTGAAAGAGTGTCCTTCGACCAAAAATGGAGCAATGGCCAAACCATTTACTTGTTCATCTAATAAAAGCAAGCGCTTCACACACATTTCATTTGTGGTCAAGGTTCCAGTTTTATCACTGCAAATTACTGTGGTGCAACCCAAGGTTTGAACACTTGGCAATCTACGAACAATTGCATTTTCTTTGGCCATTCTTCGAGTTCCCAAAGCAAGACAAGTGGTGATAACTGCTGGTAATCCTTCAGGAATAGCTGCTACAGCCAATGCAACAGCCACTTTGAAGTAATAAAGAGCTCCATTGATTGGATTCCCATAGGCAGGATCAAAGAAATTGTGGAAGTTGATTCCCCAAATAACCAAACAAATAACACCAATAATTTTGGCTAACTTGTCTCCAAAATCTTGAAGCTTCTTCTTCAATGGACTATCTTCCTCTTCTTCCTTTGCTTTTTGAACTTCTGATTGAATTTTTCCAATTTCAGTGGTCATTCCTATGGAAAAATAATTTCTTTTATGTACAAAAAATGAATATTTAAATAAATACCAATGTTAGCCACTACTCCGATGGTTGAACCGTTGGAAACAAGAGTCCCACTGAATAGCATATTGGTTTTGCTTTGAATTTCATTGATTTCCTTTTGGATGATGGGATTTTCATCTTTGTTGATTGGGTTGACTTCACCTGTTAAAATCGATTGATCAACCTTCAAGAGTGAGGTTTCCAACTTTAACACTCTGATATCAGCCGGAACTCTATCTCCTGGTTTGATCTTGATCATTTAAACCCCTTTAATATCTTTAGAAAATATTTATATCATACCTTAACAATGTCCCCGGGCACTAAATTTTTGGACTCGATTTCTTCCCATTGGGAATCTCTTAAAACCAATGCTTTGTAACTCTGGAGGTCCTTCAAAGCTTCAAGGGCCTTCTCAGCATCATAATCTTGCCAAATCCCGACAACGGCATTCAAAATCAAAATGGCAAAAATCACACAAGGTTCAACCCATGGAGGAACACCATGTTCTTCTTCAGGACCTGTTAGATAAGTAAGAAAATGTATTTTTTTAATCAAATTTACTAAAAATGGATATCACAAAGCTGACAACTGCTGAAATCAGAAGCAGTCTCACCAAAATATCTTCGAATTGTTCCTTGATCTTCTCAAAAAGTGATTCAGGTTCTTCTTTAGCTAATTCATTGAGTCCATATTTCGTCTGGAGGGCTTTGACCTCAGAATTGGAGATACCCTTATTCAGACTTGTGTTTAAGGACTCGAGACATTCGTCTATGCTCATGCAGAAAACAGGCTTGCTCATATCTTAAATTTGAAGGAGTTTTCAAAGGAGGTTTGATGTTTAAATAAATAAAAATTTTGATAAGATTTAAATTTTTTCTGAGATTAAATTCCAGAAGGTGGATTTTGTTCTTTTCACATTTGTGAATTTCCGAATAATTCAGATAGTGAATTCCAGAAGCTGGATTTTTGATTTTTAAAAAATAAAAATCCGATTCGTATTTTTTGCATTAGCCATATTTTTTAATTTTTTAATTATTTTTATTTTTTTTTTCTTAAAAATAAATTGATTTAATTTTTATTATACCCTTTATGTATTTTTATAAACTTTTTCAGAACAATCTTTACAGAACCATTTGCCCTTCGGTTTTGCTGTTATTCCCACACATTCAAAGTGGAACCATTCTTTTTCACACTTTTGGAAAATTGAATTTATTTTCAAAGACTAATAATATTTACAAAAGGATTGTCACAAGCTAACATTTCTCCAAAAGAAAACTAATTAACATGATTCAAAACTAAAATAGAATGTTGTTAACCCTATTGCATAAGCAGTATTTTGGTTCATTAGTATTCACGGGGACTTCCCATTCAGCGGGTTTCATAAGGTTTTCAACTTGATTGATTGTATGATTTAATATAAGCTTCTGTTGATCTGCTTGCGAGCTAATAAAATAATTATATTTACCAATGCAAAAAAAAAAACAAATAATTACATTTTTATTTGTTTTTGTTTCTTAATAAGTTTCTTCTCTTTTCTTTTTCCTTTAAGAATAACCAGTCTTCAGAATTATACGAGAAAAAAACTGACTTTTACGAACATTTAAAGTTTCTGTCTTTAAGCTTTCTTTTTCTGAAAGAATTTGTTCCAAATTTTTATTTAACTCCTCCTCCATTTGTCTTAATTTTTCATCCATCATTTCAATATTTTTGTCAATCTTTTAAAGAAAAACAAAAAAAAATAGGAAATTTCCAATAAATTTATCTACATCTTCATAAATCTTATTGGAAGTTTCGATTTTTTCTTTCGAAATTTTGATGATTCTTTTATTAATGGACTTAATCCCTGAGTAAAGTCTTTTATTTTCTTTCTTTTTGATCAAAAAATATTGTCTGTTTTTCTCTCTTTTAAAGAATTTTTTTTCCATTTTTTCAGCACCTTCCTTGAGATCTAAAATTTTTTGAAGAAAAATAGCTACATAATTTGAACCTTTTATTTGGTGATCTAAATTCTTGATATGTTTGAGATCTTTAGTGGTGCCCCCAGGCAAACTCGATAAGCATTGAAGAACATTTTCCAAATTAGACATTTAAATTTAATTAAAACTTTAATAAAGAATAAATAAAAATATGAAAAAAAATGTTTTAAACCTAAAAATAAAAGAACTAATAAAATTATTTATCAAACTCAACCATAATTTGTTTTTTTATGAATTTGATTTATTTAACTGTTTTTTATGAGTTTTTCTGTGTATTTTCCGAATGCTTGATTTGAGGAACTTCATTCTTGAATTGAATTTATTGCCAAAAATTTTTTTGTGTTTATGTTTTTCTTTTTTAAGTTTTCTCAATTCCGTTCTCTCTTGATTTTTTTCTTTAACCCATCCTTTGACTTGAGGTTCCCTTTTTTGACTAGCCGCCCATTTATTTTTGAAATCAATATAGGATTTTGGTACAAGAGCTGAACTTTTATCACTTATGAATTTCTCATTTTGTGGTTTTTTCAAATCTTCTTTATTTTTTAACCTTTTTTTTTTAAGATAAAAGAATCAAAAAATGTTAATTTGAATTCTTACGAAAAAGCCGAAGCTTTAATTTCTAAGGGTCGGCCTGTTTCATTTGAATTTTTTAATTCGGAAATAACTTGATTATCTTTGTTATGATACAAATTAGTGACAAATCCAGATCTTCCTGCTCTTCCAGCTCTTCCAACCCTTATTTTGCATCCATAATTAAAAAATACATATTATTTTTGTACCGATGCAAATAATCAGAAGTGGTTTTTGGAAAATCAAAGTTTATGACATGATTTAAAAAGGGAAAATCCAACCCTCTCGATCCCAAATCTGTTGATATCATGACATTTATTTCCTGTTTCTCAAATCTTTGAAAATTTTGCATTCTGACATTTTTCGGAATATCACCATGTAAACTAACACAATCAAAACCTTTTTTCATTATTATTTATAAATAAAAATTTTCAAAAATTCATTGTTTACCTTCTTGTTTTAATTTGTATTCTAATGATTGGCAACTTGGCACTGTGTTGCAGAATATTAAGGTGGCTCCTTTAGTTTTTTTGATTTTTTCTTTATATTCCTTCAATATTTTGATCAGAGGAGTTTGTTTATCAAGATCTTTGATGTGAATAAATTCATGGTGCAAATTGCTTAAATTCATATGTGTCTTTTTTTCTATGATTTTTTTAAGCACCATCGAATTTTTTCCAAAACTTTCATCAAATAATCTGTAAAGTGGTGCAGTGTATGTTGCGCTGACGAAAATTATCTTGATTTTTAATTTCAGACTAATCTGAATAAATTCTTGAATTGCTTCTTTGAATCCACTATCAATCAAAGTATCAGCTTCATCAATCACAAGAAACATGGTTTTACTCAAAAAAACATTATTTTTTTTTTGGTGGTTTTCCATTCTATCAATTGTTGTAACTAAAATATCGACTCCTTGATCCAACATTCGTTTTTCTTGCATATAAGAGCGATTTAATCCAATTCCACCTGCATTCAATTTAATTAGATGTAGAAAAGATTTGCAAACTTTCAAAATTTGTTCAACTAATTCCTTTGAAGGCACAATAATTATCGCAAAAGGTCGGTTAGGAAGGGTATTTTTTTCATTATTTTTTTCCAGAGATTTAATGATATGCAAAATTGGCAACAAATAAGCCAAAGTTTTTCCTGTTCCGGTTTGAGCTGCAAGGTAAAAATTTTCATTAGTTTGCTTTAAAATTGAAGGGATAGCCATTTGCTGAATAGGGGATGGTGTATGAATTTCTTGATTTTTCAAAGCATTCATTAAATCTGTATTTAGTCCATAATTATTAAAAGTTGGAAGCGATAATGTAGCAAAGGAATGAAATCTTGAAAAATTCAGTGCAATAGGATGCGGCAAGTTGAATATCAATGGGGACATCTTGAGAAATGACACCCTTTTGAAGTTTCCCAAGACTTTGGAAATTAAGGTGTGCAACATATTCTTTTAATTTAAATTAATTTGGATATTAAAATTATATATAAATAAAAATTTGAAATAATGTAAACCAAAGTAGAAAATAAAAAAATATGCTCGAATTTAATTTTTGGAGAGGTTTGCACCCAATAAAAAATAATTATTTATTTACCTAACAATTATTCAATACTCATCCAACTTTTTTATTAAATAGACACTGTTTTCTTCTTTGCGTTTGTTGTATGGTATTAAAATTAAGAGCTTTCTGAAGGCGAAGATATTTCTTTTAATCAATACAAACATGCTGAAAATGATTATAAATAAAACTACTGTGCATCCAGCAGCTCCCATTATGAACATAAATTTCATATCGCTCGTGGTATCGTTTACTAAACTCTGTCTGAAACTAGCCAAACAATCAATAAAATAAAAATTACGATGATCAAAAATGTGTATATCTGTTATTTTCCTGAACATATTAAAATTCGAATAGGCAATAAAGCAATTAGCTCATTCATCTGGATTAGTCAAGGAAAAATTAGTTATCAATTCAAGATTTTCTCTGCATGTTTTCAAATAATTCTCCCAAAATCCATTCAAACCAAAAGGAAAATCATTGACTGACTAACTGCTCTTGACAGGCATTTTCAACAATTTCACTGCAAGTGTCTTCGAAAAAGAAACTTTTCAAATTTGCCTGTGTATTTGCATCTAGTTCAGGATTGCTGATAAAGTAATTCAGGTCATTTAAAAATGTATCCATTTTCTGCAAATTATAGATATAATTTTCTTTGTAAAACTCGATGTCATCTAATATTTTAATTACTGTAAATGATTGATTGGAAAGCACATATCCATTAAAAAACACTTCATTAATTAGCAACAATTCAAGAGCAAACGCAAGATCAACCGATTCGATATAGTTGGATAATTGTATATTTGTTGATATTGAGATATCCATTTTGGCATCAAGTTCAGAATGATAGTTCAGAATAGGTATATAAAACAAACAAACTATAAGCAAAAGGGTGCCATTCCCAATTATCATAAATTTCCTAGAAAGTTTCTGTTGTAAGATTTTTGAAGCCATATTTTTTTTTTTATATTTATCTCTCCTTGGGGCATGTTTCTCGTGAAAAAAAATCGAATTTTTTTCTTCATTCATATTCTCAATCACGTAATCTTCCTCATTATCAAATGATGGAGTAAATGTGAGATATTTCTCAGAGGAATCTTTTAAGATATTAAGAAAATCTTTGGTTTTGTCTAAAACTGTTTGGCATTCTGTTTCATTGATTCTACCTATTAAAAGCATAGTTTTTTCTAAGAGAATGAAATATTGATTTATAAAAGGGAAATTTATGAAAATCAAAAATATGGATAGTAAAAGGCCAATTAAACTTATTGTGAGATAAAATTATCTTTGTTGGGCTTTAACATCGCTTGCCTGTGCTAAAAAGTATTTCATATATGTGCTGCTCATTTCAATGATGGTTCTAAAATTACTGATAAAAAGATCATAAATTTCCGGAATAAATGTATGACTGTAAATTATTTGCATATTGACCTTTTCTTTTAAAACATTCAGAAAGTCTTTATATTTATATGTTTGAACTTGCATCTCTTGAAATATGAAATAATAAACTTTCATTTCATCGTTAAAATAATTTGCATATGAGGGGTCTTTCATAGTAGTCAGAAATTCATTGAGATGGTCATAACAATGTCCGTCAAGTTCAATTATACGAGCCTGCAGAACATCTGAATCAAGAGTCAAATAGCCAGAATCTTTTAACATTAACAAATTTTCCGTTTCTATTAGATAAGAATAGGATATTATTATTAAATCTGGCACAAGCATTTTGTTTGAATAGTCTATGAATTGGGTTAAATTAGTTTCAAGAATAATATAGCTCACAATGTTGATCATGAAAAACAGAACGATTTGTGCCATAAAAATCAAAAAAATCTTTTTTACCAAGTTAAGGTATTTTTCTGATTTTAATAAGCTTCTTACAAGATTGGCCCCATGATTCGAGCCTTCTTTCGAATTAGACCCTAATGAATCGTTTACTTTATTCTCATTATTGGTGAGACTGGTTAAAGACTTTTTTTCACTTGTCACCTAAATTCCAATTTTTCAAAATGTTTTTGGAGTCGTTCACATTAGTTTCATCCAACATATGGAAATCTGTTCTTTCAATTTTGACCGCCAAAGTCTCAGCAATCATGGTCATAGCTCCGTTTTCAGTTGTCATTCCTTTCTCTTTGAGACACATATTTGACTCATGTTGAAGAGTCTCCAAAAAGGGTTCTCGACAAATAATTTCATTGCTTTTATAAATATTTGGAAGATTATTAATACTTGATTTTGATTCAATTTTGAGTCAATAAAATTATATCTCCATTCAAATAATCAGCAGAATCGAAATTCTGCTTTCTTAATTTTTCTGTGGTTATTATCTCTAATATTAGTTTTTCTAATCTAATAAACTCAAGATTATCGTTGAGAATCATATAAGAATACAAGGAGTGAAATTTCAAAAAGAGAAAAGATCTTGGTTGCTTCTGAATATCCTTCAAAAAAGCTTTTCAAGTTGTTCAAGGTTTTTGAGAAAGATTTTTGAGTCCACAAAAAAAGAATCAAGATTTTTGTAACCTTTGAGAAGATTCTCATAAATCACAATTTTGTTTTCTAAGATTTTCTTGAATGACTTCATATATTTATTTGATACTTCTTGATAATTGATGAATGTTTTTAAATGGAGAAAACTGTTGTCACCATTTTCGGCTTTAGTACTAGAAGTAAGAAGCTTTTCTCTTAGGCTCTACTGATGGAATTTAGAAACACAATTATATACCACAGATCTTCCTTTGCTATCCTCTTTAGATTCGAAGACTTTGAAAACATAATAAGTTTATTGAGCATTTTTTGAAGGAAAGAACAATAAATTAACATGAAAGTCTCTTTTTCTTTTTTGGAGCCTTTGTATTTTTTGAGAGAAATGAACATTTTAAAGAACCAATCATTAAGGCAATCAACAGTTAGGTTTCTCATTTCATCCAAATCATTTTTTTTGTAAAGTTTGCAGGTCGGATTAATGCAAGAAGCTGAATGATGCACTAATAAGCCATTTAAAATACAAATGTCTCTATCCTTTTTAGATTTGAAAAATGAATAAAGAGTTTCAAAATATAAAAGTGATGAATATATTCTTGCATTGGATTCATGAATGTTGATGAAGATGATTTTTTCAAGTTTTTTGGAATATATTGATTTTTTTAAGGCGTAAATGAATGGAAGCATTAGCCAAACCAGGTGCCATAAGAATAATCCAAAGTAACTAGGACAGCCAAAAGCTCATAGACAATGGATAGAAATGCATACATGATTGAAAGCCCTTCATTGTCAAATGGGGTTTTAATAAAACCATTAAACAATAGCAAAACGCCAAAAATATTCACGAATATGAAATAATAAGTTTGATAACCTAAATGAAAAAAGGTTATTATTAAAAATTTCATCAAATATATGAAAAGGTTGGTCATTTGAAAATGTTGCTTCAACAAATTTGAGTTATAGAAAGATGTGTTGATGTAAAAAAAGGATAATTTCAAAATGTTGAGACAAGTAAAAAAGATTCCGATAAATCCAAAGATAAATGAAAACATATTTAAGCAACTATTATTAAGCATGGTTTTCGAATTGCAAATAATGACATTCACTTAAGGAAATAATTTAAAACAAAAAAAGTTTTTTTGTAAAAATTCCCAGCATATTTTTTCAGAATGGCCACTACAATTAGCATCACAAAGTCGAGGAAAACAATTGTTTGAACGATCAAATAGAAATAGTAAATGAAACTTTCATTAATATAATTTCCAAAAGCAAAAACAAGGTTTGAACATTTAGGAGAATGGATTGGATAATTTTTCTTCAACCAAAAACAAAAATCCTATCATCTGAATGAACGAAATACAAAGAAATATCGAGTAATAAGCCTTTGAATATTGGTAATTGTCACTATAATAACTGACTTCCACAAAAGCAAGAATTAGTTTCTTGAACAAAAAATTTATATAGATTAAGTTGATATTCTTTTTTAAGGTTTTTAGAAAGAAGAAACAAAATTATTCAATTATATTTTTTATTCATATTTATTTTTTACTAAAATTTTTCATTCATTCCCTTGTAAAGAAGTTTTGAAGGTAAAATCAAAGAAAATAATTTTTTTTAATAAATTTTATTTTTTATTAATTTTTTTTTTCATGAATTAAAATTTCAAAACCAGAAAGGTTCAATCCTTCTTTTGTTTCAAGGATTTTCGGAATCTCATTCACATTTTCGTTTATTTTTAAAATAATGTCCAACGTCTAAAACAAATATTTTTTTTTTCTATTCTAAAAAATTAAATTACCTTCTGAATTAAATCTGGAATTATTTCTTTATGAGTCTTCAAATCTATAAAACTTTTTCTAATTTATCTATAGAAAGTAATATTACCTGTGAAAAGAGCTGGATTTGTATTCATTTCAAGCAAATACGGTGTGTATTTGTCATCAAGAAGAAAATCACAACCGATTAGTTCATAAAATCCAACTTTTCTGGTTAATTTATCTGATCCAGTTTTTATAACATATGTGATGATTTCTTTTATTTTTGCATATATCTCTTCAATTTTTCCTGGATTCACTCCGTTTTTCGTTATCAAGAATTCTTCGAAACGTTGCATTGTCCAAATTGTTTCTTCTTTGGTATTGGAATAGTTTGGATGCTTTTTTTGCACACTGTTATTTGTCAAATGAATGACTTTTCCTTGGTTTTCTTCGAATATTCCTTTTAAAATAAATTATTTTTTTCTTCTAACAATTATAATTCACCTAAATCATAATCATCGATTGTTAACCTCAGATATCCATGATGAAATAACACATAAAGTGGTTTTGTTGCTGCAATTAAAGCATAGCATCTAAAAACAATATGTTTTTAATTTATGATAAAAAACTAATTATTGGACCTGATATCAAATTTTTTGTTATTGACCAATAAGGGATGTTCTAAATATTTTTGCATTATCGAATTAGGATTTACTGTGAATTCGTCGCAAATATCATCTTCCAGCTGTTTTTCATTTTCGTTTGAAATTTTTAATTCGGAGTTCATGATATTTTTTTTTTCACTTTCGCATAAAAATTTGTTCATTGTATATTCGCTTAAGTAAAATTTCTTGGATTTTATAAACTGCTCTTTGAAATTTTTGATATTCCTTATTAGTTTTATTCCTTTTCCTTGATTATTGCCATAAGGCTTGTAAATCCAATAGTCCTCATTAGGATTATTAATAAATTGTATTTCATCAGAAAGGACATCTAAACGGAAAGTTGCAGGCAAAAAAGTTGCTGAAAATGGTGTTTGATTATCAATGCAATTTGAAGCTTCATAATCCTTGATTGTTTTTAGTAGGCCGGTTTTTGTAGTAAAAATGTTGATATTGGGAATGTGACAAACTATTTGTTGTCCTTCTTTGAAGGTAAAGAAATTAATTTCATTGTGTGTCTGGACCCATTTGAAATAAAAATTGGAAGAAAAACCATCCTTTTGATTCATTATGAGAAATTTGCTATGAAAATGAGTTAAATGATATGTAAGATTTTGGAAAAGATTACTCATTTGAGAAATATGATTTTATCAGCTTGTCGTTGTTGCCTTTGCCAATAAAAACATTTTTTGGTTGAAAAGCCTTCGCCAAATCTTTGGCTTTGGCTTCTGATTCAATTAAGTTTGCATTTGTATTCTGAGGTTCCTCCTCATCGTCTATATAATTTTATTCAATTCACTTGTAAAATTCATAAATTGTTACCTCCATCAGCAAAGACAGAAAATTTGTCTGCCACCCAGATATCTCTGTCATCTCTCCAGGGATGTTTCTCACAAAAACTCCTAACAAAATTTATTTTTATAAAACCATTTTCATTTTTATTACTTGCAAATTCCTGAAATCCAAGTATCAATCGATTTATAATGAAATTTGATATTGTAGTAATTGCTAGAATCAAATTTATAAGAAGGAAAAATCGACACTGCGCCTGAATGCCAGCGCGCACCCAATGAAGACTCTCCTCCCATGTAAATTTCCACATGAACCATATTGTGCGCGTGGACCGTTTTCTTTTTTTTAAAAAGTTTACCTCGTAATAAAGAAAAAATTTTTACATTTTTATTGTAATAGGTCGCAGAATAAAAGATTAGATCACCGGGTTGCATTTGCTCGAATTCCAAATTATTAGGCAAAGTGTCGAATTGATACCCCTTTTTCAAATTGATTTTATTGATATCTTTTATAGCTTAAATTATACCTGATTCCATCGGGCCAAAGTAAACCCAAATTCCTCTCTTAAATCATAAACCACCTGTCTCACTAGACCACAACAATCCAAAAAAAGTGGTGAATCATAATGTTTATCGCCGGGTTTGTGATATCTTATCAATGTTTTTTTAAGGGACTATAGATGGAAAAAATTACTTTTGGGCATAGGGAACCCCTAAATAATTTTTAGCAGTTTCTACAAACTTGGAACGAAGGAATGACTTAAACTCTTTGGTGGTTCGATCGAATTGATGAGCGGATTTTAAATATTGTTGGAATTTAAATTTATCATGTCTTTCTTTTCGAAATTTTGAGAAGTTTTGTTGAAGGGAAGAAATTGGGTGCCCTTGTTCGAAAAAATCAAAATGATTTTCTTTGTTTTCAGATGATTCCATTTTTAGAAAAATTTAAAATTTGAATGAGTCAAAGAAAAAATTTAAATTTATTTTAATTATTAATTTTTACAATTTAATTAGGTAAAAAATAAAATTTCTTTAAAATT
>Ga0302320_10011116_pt1 | contig 19126 bp, 16 predicted proteins | sample Bog_T0_3_FD_202130 | JGI IMG/M metagenome (GOLD analysis project Ga0302320, IMG submission 202130) | Peat permafrost microbial communities from Stordalen Mire near Abisko, Sweden - Bog_T0_3 | ecosystem: Environmental > Terrestrial > Soil > Wetlands > Peat | place: Sweden: Abisko, Stordalen Mire... | reverse complement strand
TAGAAGGCCAAGCGGCTTCGAAAACTTCCCACGCCGGTATTATCCGGATCGGGTTCTAGGGTATTTCTCAGCCCCACTTCGTGGAGCACCCCTGTTTCAATAGTTCGATTGGAACACCAACGGGCCGGGGAATGCAAATCTGCCGCGTGGCAGGCGCAGAGATCCTGGAAGGGGAAACACCATCGTCTGCTGCTACGGTCGGTGGTCACAGCCTGTGAAGGATGCGCTGGTATAGCCTATTAGGCGCCGCCTGAAGTCGCATGGAGCAAGCGCAATCGGAAGGTTGCGGACAATCAAGTGATTGCGAGAAACAAGATACCAATCAGCAAGAGCAAAGGAGCAACACCATGGGAATTCTTGATTTATTCAGCCTCAAGGGCAAGAGCGCGCTGGTCACCGGTTCCGGGCAGGGATTGGGTTCCGGCATGGCCATCGCTTTCGCACAGGCCGGAGCCAACGTAACGCTGCACAACTACGACCAGGTTCTCGAGTCGACCATCGATGAAGTGAAGAAGACGGGCGCGAAGTACATTTGCCGCTCCGGCGATGTATGCGACAAGGCCGTGGCGCGCATGCTGGTGGACGACACCGTGAAGGAATTCGGTTCCATCGACATTCTGGTCAACAACGCCGGCACCATCCGGCGCGCACCCGCTGCTGAGCACTCGGAAGAGTTCTGGAATACCGTGATCAACACCAACCTCAACAGCGTATGGTTCCTCAGCCAGTACGCGGGACGGTTGATGCTGGCGCAAGGGCACGGAAAGATTATCAATACTGCTTCGCTGCTCTCGTTTCAGGGCGGCATTTTGGTGCCTAGTTACGCTGCCGCCAAGGGCGCCGTGGCGCAGTTGACCAAGGCGCTGGCAAACGAGTGGGCCGGCAAGGGCATCAACGTGAATGCGATTGCACCGGGCTACATGGCAACGGATAACACGGCTGCATTGCGCGCCGACCCGGTGCGTTCCTCTGCAATTCTCAGCAGAATCCCCATGGGCCGCTGGGGCGTGCCATCCGATCTGGCCGGTGCTGCTGTGCTGCTCGCTTCCGATGCGGGCAACTATATCCAAGGCCACGTGCTCGTGGTAGATGGCGGATGGCTCTGCCGCTGACGCTACTTGGGCCTATTCACGATTGCGAGCGGGCCCGAAAATTACGCATTCAGGGAAGGATCTGCTGTCGCAGGGCTTCGGCAGTCAGCTCATCTGCCTTGCGCAGGCTGGGAAAGATGACCGACCACAAGCCAGCGACGGCAATTGCGCCAATTCCGCCATACACCGTCGCTCGCACTGCTCCCCACCACTGCGCTGTAAGGCCGCTCTCAAACTCGCCCAGTTCGTTCGACGCGCCAATGAACAACGAATTCACTGCGCTCACACGCCCTCGCATCTCCGCGGGAGTTGCCAGTTGCAGGAGCGATCCGCGAATAATCACGCTGATGGAATCGGCCGCGCCGGCAATGTAAAGTGCGCTCAACGAGAGACCCAGGTTGCGCGAATAACCAAAGACGATCGTCGCAATGCCAAAGACGGCTACGCAGACAAACAGGCGCAATCCCGCGCGGCGTCGAAAGGGAAAGCGCGCCAGCAGCAACGACATGGTGACGGCTCCGGCTGCGGGAGCGGCGCGCAACATGCCCAATCCGCGCGGACCTGTATGCAGAATGTCGTTGGCGAAGATCGGCGTCAGCGCCACGGCCCCGCCCAGCAGAACTGCAAACAAATCGAGAGAAGCTGCTCCCAGCAGCAATGGCGATTTACTCATATATTGAAACCCCGCCATCACTACCTTCAATGAAAGGGCCCGGTGTTCCATGCGCCCCACGCGTGTATGCATGCTGCCCACAAGAATCAGCGACCAGCCGAGAGTACCCAGGGTAAAGACGTAAACAATGCCTGCTCCCTGGAGCTTTGTGTCCGATACGAAATGAAGAAGCGGCAGGGAAAACAGGATTCCGCCCACGGCGGGGCCGATGATGGTGGCGAACTGGAAGATGGTGGCTCCCCAGGTAACCGCGTTCACAAAGTGTTCTTCAGGAACAAGGTGAGGAATCAGCGCGGAGTTCGCGGGACCGGAAAATGTGCGTGCTGTGCCGATGAAGAAGAGCACCACGTAAATGGCATACACCGAGTGCACGTCGGCCCGAGCGAGGAATAAAAGCGCCGCCGTGCAAAATGCCTGCAACCCATAGCAGACGAGAATGATTTGCCGGCGATCGAACCGATCGGCCAAATGCCCTGCCGGCAGGAGGAAAATAAGCCCCGGTAGAAACTGCACCAGCCCGGTGTAGCCAAGATCAATGGCGCGATGGGTAATGGAGTAAACCTGCCACGCAACGGCCACCGATTGCGCCGCGTATCCCAGAACGGCGGCGACACGCGCCAGCTGGAACCGTCGGAAATCGCGGGAGGCAAAAGCCTCCATGCCGCGCCTGGGCGGCTTTCGGGGAAGTGGTTGCATTCTCTGCAAGGTTATATTGCCGAGGGCTTCTGGTCGAGCCGGGCCTTCCCCGACGACGGAACGGAAAGCAAAAAAACCTTGGGCTGCGAACCCCCTGGAACTGGTTGATAAACAGTGGCTTGTAATCGTTGAACCCTCTCGGCCCGATCAGGAATCTAAGCACTAGCAAGCAAGTTAAGCTCCGCACTCTCCCAACCTTCGCCGAAACGCAACAAAACCAGAGGAGAAGCCTGTTGCCAGAAACGCAGCCCGCATCGCCGGTCCCGGCAAAGACCATGGAAAACCCGGACGCGGCCACCCATGTGGGATGGAAGCCGAGGGTCAATCCGTGGCTGATCGCCATGACCGTGGCATTGGCGGCATTCATGGAAGTGCTGGACACCTCCATTGCCAATGTTGCCCTGCCACACATTGCGGGCACGCTGGGCGCAAGCACGGATGAAGGAACCTGGGTGCTCACAAGCTACCTGGTGTCGAACGCGATCGTGCTTCCACTGGGCGGCTGGGCTTCAAGCCTGATGGGACGCCGCAACTTCTTTGTCTTCTGCATTGTGGTTTTTACGGTCGCCAGTTTTCTTTGCGGCGCCGCTCCAACGCTGCCTTTGCTGCTCCTCTTCCGCGTGATTCAGGGGGCGGGAGGCGGCGGGATGCAACCGATGGCGCAGGCCATTATGGCTGACTCGTTCGAACCGCAAAAACGCGGCCAGGCATTTGCCATCTACGGCCTTGTTACCGTGCTGGCTCCTTCCATCGGGCCCACCCTAGGCGGCTGGATTACTGATAACTTCTCCTGGCGCTGGATCTTCTTCATCAATATCCCCGTCGGCATCCTCGCCTTCATCCTGGTCACCCGCCTGGTGGACGATCCGCCATGGATCAAGCCGGACCGCTCGCAGCTGCGCAGAGTGGATTACATGGGCCTGGGCTTTTTGACCGTCGCCATGGGCGGGCTTCAGATCATGCTCGACAAGGGCGAGGAGAACGACTGGTTCTCGTCCGGCTTTATTTGCTTCTTTGCATTTCTCTTCGTTGCCGGAATGATCGGCCTTGTTGTGTGGGAGTGGCGACAAAAAAATCCGCTGATAAACCTGAGGCTCTTCAAATATAAGAACTTCGCCATCTGTTGTTTCCTGATGATGCTGGTCGGCGGAGTACTGAACGCAAATACTGTGCTGCAACCGCAATACATGCAGCAGTTGCTGGGGTGGACCGCGACCACTTCCGGCATGGCGCTCACCGCGGGCGGATTCGCGCTCCTGTTTGTGATGCCCATGGCTGGTTATGCCACGGGAAAAGTGTCGGCACGTACCCTCACCGTCATCGGGTTCAGCCTGTTTGTGCTGACATTCCGCTATGCAGCCGTTGTGACTACCCTCGACATGACGTTCGGCGCTGCTTCGTGGCTCCGCGTGGTGCAGATGTTGCCCCTGCCGTTCTGCTTCATCTCGATCACCACCGCTGCGTATGTCGGCATGCCCAAGGAGCAGAGCAACCAAGTGGCGGGCCTCATCAACTTTGCCCGCAATATCGGCGGCAGCATCCTGATCGCAGTCACCAACGCCCAGGTAACCAGCCGCTCCGAATGGCACCAGCAACACCTGCAAAGCGCAATGCAGGCAGGTTCCATAGCCTTCCAGCAGCACTCGCAGGCGCTTTCCGGTTTCCTGGGTGGCCAGTTCGGATCCCAGAATGGCATGAGCCTGGCGTTGGCCAGCGTCTACTCGCAGCTGAATCGGCAGGCACTGATGCAGGGCTATCAGGATGTCTATATGGAGCTCTCCTGGATGTCGATGGGGCTGGTAGTGCTGGCGTTCCTGCTCAGCAAGAATCGGCCCGGCGCAGGTGCGGGATCCACGGCGATCCATTAATTCCCTGTCGTAACTTGGGATTGTCTGCTGCACTGCCTCACGAGAATTGCGCGTGGCGGAAATCATTAGTGACCGCCTGTGCGCTCGCCAAATCCTCTGTGTGATTCCGCATGGCCGATCCTTCGATTTAGGCCTATAATCCTTGCCAGAATCTCACTGATCTCGAATGGATGCCTTCGCGACATCTCTTTTAGAGGAGGATGTTATGTTGAAGTCCCTTCTGCTCCTTTGTGCAGGTATATTAGTCTCGCTTGCCCCGATTCGGACCCTGGCGGCCGGCGCGCAGGATGCCACGCCACCGGCGGTTGCTCCCACTGCCACCAACCCGGTAAAGCCTACGGCAGAATCGCAGGCCAAGGCAAAGAGCCTCTATCAGATCGACTGCGCCGTCTGTCACGGTGACAATGGAGACGGCAAAACGGATCTGGCCAAGAGCATGGGAGTCACGCTTTCAGACTTCACCGATCCGAAAACATTTGCTGGCATGACAGATGGGCAGCTATTCAACACCATCCGCAGCGGCAAAGGCGAAAAAATGCCCCCAGAGCAATCTGGCCGGGCGAATGATACGGCGCTGTGGAATCTGATTATCTATCTTCGCCACCTGTCGAAACCGTAGTTCGAGTCAGCGATGGTTCCATCCTGATCGAGTTAAGCTTTAGGCAGGCAGCCTGAACAGCGGCGCGAATGTGGAGTTGCCGATGAAAGCACTCGTGTTCTCAGGAATACTTGCGGTCGGAATGGTCGCGCTCGGTCAGCAACCGCAACCGACGGCGAAGAGCGCGACCACCACCCTCCAGGGATTGCGGGCCTTTGCTGCGATCGAGCCGATTGACACTCATGCGCATGTTCGGCGGAGCGATCCAGCATTCAACGCCATGCTCGACCGGTTGAATCTGCATCTGCTCGATATCGTTGTCGTCAGCGATCAGAGCCCAGACGAGCTCGATCTCCAAGCTGAGAGATCGGCGGAATTGCAGTTTATCCACGCCAGCGGCGGCCGCGCCGTCCTTTGTACTTCCTTTGACCCATACAGGGTTCACAATCCGGGCTTCGCCACACATGCGATTCGCGAGCTCGACAGCGACTTTAGTCAGGGAGCCGTCGCCGTAAAGATCTGGAAGAACATTGGCATGCAAATCAAGGATGCCAACGGACATTATGTCCTTCCCGACGATCTGGCATTTTCGCCGATCTACCGGGACATTGCAGCCCACAACAAGACGCTAGTCGCGCATGTTGCTGACCCAGACAGCGCCTGGGCTCCGCCCGACCCAGCCTCACCGGATTACTCCTATTACAAAGCGAATCCCTTCTGGTTCATGTATGGCAAGCTTGATCCGGCTTCAAAACAGCAGATTCTCAAAGCGCGTGATCACGTCCTCGAGCAGAATCCGAATCTTCGCGTCGTCGGCGCACACCTGGGTAGCATGGAAGCTGACTTTCCTCTCCTCGCGCAACATCTTGACCGCTATCCGAACTTCGCCGTGGACATGGCGGGGCGCATGCCGTACCTGGCAAGACTGCCGCGCGCCGACGCTATCGCGTTCTTGATGAAATACCAGGATCGACTAATCTACGGGACGGACCTGAGCTTTCGGGCGAGTGATTCAGTGCAGAGCGTCGTCGGCTACTGGGAGCGAACTTACGCTCGCGACTGGGCCTTCCTGGCAACCACCGAAACCGTGGATGTCGAGGGCAACGCGGCAAAAGGCCTTGCGCTTCCCGAAGACGTCTTGCGCAAGATCTTTCACGACAACGCGGTGCACTGGTTCCCGGGTATCCTTGGCAATTCGGGCAAGTCGCAATGAGGGCCGGGGGCTTTAGAAAGCACGAACAGGTCCGTAGTATCTCCCCAAAAGTCGAAGGCGCCAGAGACCGGAGTCTCTGACGCCTTAACCCTGATAACCTCGCAGGTCTACCGAACCATGCATCGTCCGTTCAGCCCCGGGGCGGGTCCTCCAAGTCTCCTTGAAGTCGCTCCCTGTAGCGCTGCCTGAGGGGATTTCGCGGGTCTCCCCGGTTCCTCGCTCCTCCTGCTGCGCCTCCGATGCGGTTACGAGTTTCCCCGCTCCCTGCATCTTCAGGCCGTGCCGGCAATGGATCGTCGAGTTGCCCCGACTTTCGCATCCTTCAGCAGTACTGGCTTTAGAAACCCGGGTTGCCCCGTACATTCGCTGTACCAGTGCTGCTTTTCAACATTCTTTCGAGTCGCCTCGTCCGAATGTCTTCCGGCTTTTGCCGGTGATGGGATCTTCGGTGCGCACCGAATTTCGCATCTTTCATCGGCTCTGGAGTCGATTTTCCGGGTTGCCCCGAATCTTCGCCTTTCAGGTCGCCGACTCTCGATGAGTCTCCGGGTCGCCCCGTTGACTGCATCTTCCGGCTCTTGCCGAGGTTGAATCTCCGGGTCGCCCCGAAGTTTCGTCTTCCTCGGCTCGTCGGCTGGTGGTTGGTCGGGTTTCCCCAACTTCCGCACCTTCCGGCGATGCCAGCGGTGAGTTGCCGGGTCGCCCCGGTCCCTCGTTCCTCTGGCTGCGCTTGCTGTGGGGGTTCGAGCCGCCTCGAATCCCGCACCCTTCAGCGCTCCCGGCGATCGGGTCCTGGGTCACCCCCTGGCCTTTGATCCTCCGCCGCAGCCGCTTCGCGATTTCCCGGGTTGCCCCGTTTCCTCGCTTCTTCGTCTGCGCCGGCGATGGAGCTTCGGGTTGCCCCGCATCTCGCATCTTCCGGGTTTGCCGCCTGGCGTCTTCGCCTGAGCGAATCCTGCTTCAACGGCCGGTCCGATGATGAGTCCCGCTTCCTCGAACTTTGCATCCTCAGGCGTGAGCCAGCGGATGAATCTTCGCGTCAATCGGTACTGGAACTTTCTGGCCTGACTCTGGATGCACGCTCAATCTTGATTGGCTCTTCGCAACCGGCGAACCGGCTTCGCTTTGCCTTCTTCAACTGAGGTCTGCATCGTCCTGTCAGGTTCGAGCGTTCAAATCCGATTCCCTACAGGGCCATCAATTGATCCGAAGCTTAGCTCCGTTAAATCTGTGGAAGCAAGTGCAAAAACTTCGTTAATTTGTGGATATCACCAAGGTTGGTGCATAAATCGAAAACGCTGTCCCTAATTGAACTGACAGTAGTGCAAATTGGGAGTTATACGAGCTAGAAAAGCGGAGTAAGTCGAGTTAGGAGGAGTTAGATAAGTACTAAGGTGGCAGGTATCTCGCGGGCTGCGCTCTGTAGCGGCGGCGCGGACGCCGCCACTATAGCCGGTCTGGAGACCGGCGCTACGTGTCAACCCTTTGCAAACATCTGCTTGATCCCGCGCAGCGCCTGCCTTGTCCGCTCTTCGTTTTCGATCAGCGAAAAGCGAACGTGAGCATCGCCGTGTTCGCCGAAGCCGATGCCGGGGCTGACCGCTGTCTTTGCGTCTGTCAGCAACAGCTTGGAAAACTCAAGTGAACCCAGCTTGCGGTATTGCTCGGGAATCTGCGCCCAGACAAACATCGTCGCTTTCGGCGAAATGACCGGCCAGCCGAGTTTGTTCAAGCCTTCCACCAGAACGTCGCGGCGCTTGCGATAGATTTCGCAAATCTCGTGGACGCATTCCTGCGGGCCCTCAAGCGCCTGAATGGACGCGACCTGGATGGGAGTGAAGGTTCCGTAGTCAAAGTAGCTCTTCAGGCGCGCCAGTGCTCCCACGAGCTTTGGATTGCCGACCATGAAGCCAACGCGCCAGCCGGGCATGTTGTAGCTCTTGGAAAGCGTGAAGAACTCGACGGCCACATCCTTTGCGCCGGGCACTTGCAGCACGCTGGGAGGCTTGTAGCCATCGAAAGCGATGTCGGCATAAGCGAGATCGTGAATCAAATGGAAGCCGTATTCGCGAGCCAGTTCAACAAGCCTTGTGAGAAACGGCAGGTCGACACACTCGGTAGTCGGGTTCGAGGGAAAGTTGACGATCAGGGCCTTGGGGCGAGGGGTCATGCGAGGAATCAGGTCCTCAAGCTGCTTGAGAAACTGCCCCTGATCGTGCACGGGAATGCTGACAATGTGGGCTCCGGCAATGACCGGGCCGTAAATGTGGATCGGGTAGCTGGGATTGGGCACCAGCACCGTGTCGCGCGAGTCGAGAATGGCCAGGCAAAGGTGGGCGATGCCCTCCTTGGAGCCAATGGTGACGATGGCTTCCGTGTCGGGGTTCAGATCCACGTCGTAGCGGGTCTTGTACCAGTTGCAGATGGCCTTGCGCAGGCGCGGAATGCCCTTCGAAACGGAATAGCGATGCGTCGCGGGTTTGAGCGCCGCTTCCACCAGCTTGTCGACGATGTGCTTGGGGGTGGCCCCGTCCGGGTTGCCCATGCCGAAATCGATAATGTCTTCTCCGCGGCGGCGCGCGGCAACTTTCATCTCCCCGGTAATGTTGAAGACGTACGGAGGCAGGCGCTGAATACGGCTGAACTCTTCCATGATGACTCCAGTGTAAGGCAGTGGTCAGTGAACAGTGGTCGGTTGACCTGCATCGCGGCAACCCGCAAACCTGCACGGATCACTGGCGACTGGTTACTGAATTCTGTTCTTGGGGATGAGGTGACGCAAATATATAGGCGGCTAAGCCGCAGCACCAGCTGCGCGTGCGCCAGCAACGGGCGCGGCTGCGAGAAGGAATTGGGCAATTGGCTGCATCGAAATTATTATAGCGCGGCGATCCGGAGCGATCGCTTAGTGCTCAAGGATTGACCGGAGCCTCAGCATGCGCCAGCACTACGGACGAGTGAGCTGCAGCCTGTTCGTAGTACTTCACGAAGTTCTTGGGCTCGTCGGCCGCGTAAGATCCAAGGTTGTGCGCCCAGCGGTACCCGACCGGTTGATATAGGAGCTCAACGGATATGCTGAACGGGCCCTTGGCTCCCTTGGCGGCCACGGCGTACTGCGTTGTACTTTGCCCTGCGGTGAAGCCGGCGTCATCGGCCGCTTCGCCGTGGACGGCAATGTCGGCGGACGCGGATTTCTTGTCGAACCCCGTCGGCAGGATGCGATTGTCCTTGAGGTATTGCGTGGCCGAAAGCAAGCCGGTGGTGACGTGACCCTGGCTGTCACCGAGGATGGGCTCAAAGATCTCCACCTGGTCAGGCGTGGTGATGCGGGCGTAGTGGGGCGAGTAGCGAGTGGCGTCGGCGTCGTTCGCGTTGCCGGCGATGGAGCCGTCGGGGTTCAGCTTGCCCGATTCGAAAATCACCTGGCCGTAGGGCGCGGACACCACCACATGCAGCCATGCGCGGCGGGATGGGAAGGCCGTGGGCAGCTTGTGACCGGTAAGGTTTTCGACGTGCACGGCGAAGGAGAGTTCGCCCCGAGCCGCCTTTATTCCGTCGAGCGTGACGTGCGCGGACTGTGATTGAAGAAACGCGGTGGAACTGGCTGCGGCGGCGGCCAACTCGGCTGACTGGGCTGTAACACCAAGCTCGTCGCGATGAGCGTCGAGCATGGACTCCATCAGGAAGTTGGCGCCGAGAAATCCGTGGCGGCGGACGCCGTCGCGAGGCTGGCCCAGCAGCGATGAGACTGCAACAGAGCCTTCGACAGCCGGCATGTGGCATTGCTGGCAGGTCTGCTTGTCGCGATAGTCGCTGTGCAGCCACTCCAGGTAGGGCATCTGCTCGGGGAGCTGGCCAATCTGTTTACCGTCAGGCCCGCGCGTTGCAGTGTAGAGCGTGTGGCAACCGCCGCAGAGGCCCGCTGCGCGAATATGGTCCGATTGAACGGGCGCGTAGCCGGCGGAAACTTCATGCACTTTGGTGATTCGGTCGGGGTCTTCAGCGAAAGGACCGAAAACCGGACGCGGATTGGTTCCTGCCGGCGCGACTTCAAAGTTTCCGCTATAAGAGGCCGGGGTTCCAAGGCCCTTGGATTGGATCTGGTGACAGACGGTACAGGAGACACCGTCTGCTGCCGATGCATCGTCCGCATGATCGGGCTGGAGAGGGAGGTGCTTGAAAACTTCTGTCGGATGGCCCTGCTCCTTGTCCTGAAGGAACTGCAGAGGCATGTGGCAGCTGGCGCACTCGGTCTGAATGGCGACGCTTGACTCGGGATGCTCGAGTACCTCGCGGCGCACACTGCCCTGCCAGTAGGGATCGCGCGCCGAATTGGCCATGGTGCCCGCGCGCCACTCCTTGCCGATGGAGACATCCTGTCCAGACGCGGTCTTGAGATTGTTGTGGCATACGAGGCAGCGGGCGGAGGCACGAAAGTCCGCCGTGGGGTCCTGCTGTGGCTGCGACTGTGAGCTGGCCCTGCTTGGCACGGCCAATGCACCCATGAGGGCGAAAGAGGCGAAGAAGAAGTAAGGCAGACGATTCGTCAATTCCATCCCTTTGGGTTCGGGCGCCAGGCTTTAGGCCCGAGACAGTAACTTCAAGGCAGATCGGGGCTGCCGCGAAGGGTTCGAGAAAGCTCAGGTTAGCATGGATGCGCCGCTTGCAACAGAGGCGGAAGCCGTGTGCCGGATGGCCGCGAGCGCGACCTTATACTGGGAAGTGAGATGAGTACGTTCCTGCCCGTAGACGAACAGATGGACCTGCTTCAAAAAGGCGCCGCGGAGATCATTCGCGTGACCGACCTGAGAGAGCGCCTGGAAGACAGCCGCAAGACCGGACGCCCCTTGCGCGTGAAAGCCGGATTTGACCCGACCGCTCCCGACCTGCACCTGGGCCATACCGTGCTGATGCGCAAACTGCGCCACTTTCAGCAGCTTGGGCACACGGTGATTTTCCTGGTGGGCGATTTTACGTCGCTCATCGGCGACCCAACCGGCCGGAACGTGACGCGGAAGCCTTTGACGCGCGAACAGATCGACGAAAACGCCGAGACCTACAAGCAGCAGGTCTTCAAAATTCTTGACGAGCAGGCGACCGAAGTCCGCTACAACTCGGAGTGGCTGAGCAAGCTTGGCTACGAAGGCACCATTCGGCTGACGGCGCACTTTACGGTGAGCCAGATGCTTGAGCGCGACGACTTCAGCAAGCGCTTCCAGGCCGAGCAGCCCATCAGCCTGCATGAGTTGCTGTATCCCGTGATGCAGGGCTATGACTCTGTCGCTCTGGAATGCGATGTGGAGCTTGGTGGCACCGACCAGAAGTTCAACCTGCTTTGTGGCCGCGAGCTGCAGCGGCACTACGGACAGAAGCCGCAGATTGTGCTGATGACGCCGATCCTCGAAGGCCTCGACGGCGTTCAGAAGATGTCGAAATCGCTGGGCAATGCGATCGGCATCAACGAGCCGCCGGCCGAGATGTACGGCAAGCTGATGAGCATCAACGACGAGTTGATGTGGAAGTATTTCTTGTTTCTCACGGACCTGCGCGCGTCAGAGATTGAGGCGCTCAAAGAGGACGTGGAGGCGGGCCGCGCTCATCCGATGGAGATGAAGAAGAGGCTGGCGCGGACCATCGTGGGCGGCTTCCATGGTGAAGCGGCAGCGGTCAGCGCCGATGAGAATTGGGCGCGGATGTTCCAGCAAAAGGAAGCGGCGGAAGATCTGGAAGAGGTGTCCGTGCGCTTTGCGGATGTGGCCGGGCCAGACAGCGGACAGATCCGGCTGCCGAAGTTGCTGGTGCAGCTTGGACTGGCGGCGTCAGGGGCCGAGGCCAATCGCAAGATTGCGGAGAAGGCTGTGAAGCTGGACGGAGCAACAGCGGAGAATCTGCTGGTTCCGATGGCTGCGCGGCTGGTAGTGCGTCTCGGCAAGCGCGCCAAGGTTGCTGTGATTGGCTGATGGCTAGTTGAAGTCCGGATCGGGCTCCATGTCGGGCTCGGTCCATAGCAGAATGGCTTGCGGCAGCGTGAGGAAGAGGGCGAGCGAGGCAAGCAGCATTCCCGAGGCAATCTGATTGGCAACGGCATGGCCGAGTAGACCGAGCTTGTGCCGGCCGAGAGACAAGATGATCCAGGGCACCACAATCGAAACACCCAGAATCTGATAGGCCCAGTAGTGGGCTCGATCGCGCTGTTGGAGCTCCCGTTCGTCGTTGAGGTATTCAGCGCCGAGGCCTGAAATGGGCTGATAGACGCGCAGCTTGAGGCTCAGCAATGACGGTGGCGCTTCCCAATCCTTCTGCCCTTTGCTGTTGAACGGCTTGACGAGCCCACCTGTGGCATTTCCGCCAAGGAACAGGCGACAGGCAAAGATGGCCGCCCAAATGACGTAGGTGCCCAGGTTACTCACCATGCTGCTCAAGCGAGAGTTCGCGCAAGCAGCGATCACCAGGACCGCAAGGATGGAATAGATCAGCACGATCATGGCTCGCCGACGGCTTCGTTGAGCCATGCTGACGCGCCTGCCAAAGAAATCGAGTTCGGCATTCATTGGGATTGCTCCGGATTATCGTGATTTGCCTTGACGCCGTAAATTTGTTCGCTGAGCGGCCTGAGTGGCTCCGTCGAAAAAATCGCCTCGACAGGCAGGCCAAAAAATGCGGAGATCTGAAAGGCAAGTTTCAGGCTAGGGCCGTAGTCGCCGCGTTCCAGAAAGCCGATGGTCTGGTAATTCACGCCCAGCGCGTCGGCCAGTTCCTGCCGGCTCACGCCCCGTTCGGCGCGCAAAACCCCTATGCGGTTGAAAAGTCCGCTTTCCCCGACGGCCTGCGTTGTTTGATTGCCCTGCACAAGCTTATGTTGTGTTAACACAATATTTTTGTCAAATTGGCAACATTGATATGAGTCCAAAGATGGAATTCGAGCAAAATGGCATCTGCAATTGAGCCATGTGGCGTATTATCCAGTTAGAGGGTTGCCATGGCGACTTATTCGATTCCGGATTTGCTTGGTGGCGAGCTCGTGCTCGGTAGGTCGATGAACAAGGGCGGAGCCTTGGCGGAGCTGGTACGCGAGGGCCTGCCGGTGAAGGCCTTGCTTCTGCTTGCCGAACGACTGGACCTGCGCCAGGCGGAGATTTCCGAGAAGATCGGCATTCCCAAGCGCACGCTGACCAGGCGGCTGACGCAGCACTCACGGCTGACGGCGGCCGAGTCAGATCGGGCCGTTCGTCTGGCCCAGGTGTACTCGAATGCGGCGGAAACGCTCGGCAGCGGCGAAAAGGCGGCAGCGTGGCTGAAGACACCCAACCGCGCCTTGCGAGGAGGGCGACCGCTGGACCAGTTGGACACCGACCCGGGCGTGCGCGAGGTTGAGGACGTGTTGGGGCGGATTGCCTACGGCGTTTATAGCTGATGCAAATCTGGCGAATCTGCAAGGCGCGATTTGCCGATGAGGCATTCTCCGGAATGGGGGCAAAGCGCTTCGGCGGACGCTGGAACTCGCCTGGTGTGCCCATGGTCTATGCATCGTCTTCGCTGGCGTTAGCGGCTATCGAGTTGTTCGTCCACCTGGAGCCCAACCAGCAGCCGAGCGACCTTGTCTACATTGCGGCGCAGCTACCCAAAGGAGAACCGGGAAAGCGGCTTGAGTCAGGCCGTCTGCCTGCGGACTGGTGGATCGACGACCTGGGGCGGCTTCGAGAACTTGGAGACGGATGGGTTCGCGAAATGAGTTCGCTGGCCATCGAGGTTCCATCGGCGGCGCTGCGGATGGAGTGGAATGTGCTGGTGAATCCGCTTCACCCGGAACTTACCAAAATCAAGGTGGAAACGCCACAGCCATTCCAATTTGATGCGCGCATGTTTCGCTAAGCCATTCTAGGAAGCCCCGATGACGGCGAATTTACGCATCAAAATCCAGTTCGACAGGATCGATCAGCGGCACCAGCCATTGCAGCAGCGCCAGGTGCGCGGGATGGACGGCGTACGCATCGCAGGCAGCCTTGTTGGTGAACTTCATCATGCCGGCGAATGTGTAGCCGAGGCTGCGCTGCGAAACATTGGGGCCGACAAACGCTTCGATTAGGCCGGGAATAACGCCGCGGAAGGCGAGGATTTCATTCTCGGCGCGAGCCTGATCGACTACAGTGGCTCCCGGCTTCCAGCGAAAACCAAAAATATGAATGAACATGGATTGCTCCCTGGGGAGATTTGTTGCCCGGCCAGAATAAACGGTTGTGCCGCAAATGAGGCAAGGGCGAGGATCCTGCTCCGGAAGAAGCAGAGCGCAGCCAGGCCTGTGATACAACTTGCGAAGACTAGAAATCAACAGCAAGAGCGGAGACAGGTCCAGTGCAAGGGATTGAGGGAAACCGGCGCGAACTCCAGATGAAGGCGTGGAACTACTGGCTCTTTTTGATCCTTGGCCTCGTGCTCGTCGGCATTGGAGTTTTCGGCGCGTATGCCATGACTGGCAGCACCAACAGCAAGCCGCTGGCGTTGCCGATTGTCCTGCTGTTTCCGCTCGGCTTCGGTGCCTACTTGATGCTTCTCGCGCTGCGCTCGCGCGTCATTGTGGATGGCACACGCATCGAGGTGCGAACGCCTTTCGGCGAGAAGACCGCCGACGCCAGCGAGGTGGAAGGATACCGCGACATCTCGACGCGCAACGGTTCGTTTTGGCGGCTGCAACTGAAGGACGGCCGGGGTTCCCTCGTCATCCAGAAGTGGTTTGACTCGCCCGACCTGCGCGCGTGGATGCAGCAAATCACCGATCTCGACGAACGCGACCGAAAGGCGATTCTCGACGAGATCGAGCAAAACCCAGAACTGGGAGCAACACCGGAAGAGCGCCTGAGCGCGCTCAAACAGGCCAGGGTATGGAACATTGGCCTGACGACGGTCGCCATTGCCGCGGCTGTGTGCCGTCTTTTCCCAAGGAACCCATTCTTTCTTTCTGCTGCGTTTGTTCTCGCGCTTACGCCGCTTGCAATCATTACTCTGCTGCACCGCTCGCCCCTGCTCTACGTTCTGGGCAAGCGAAAACGCGATCCGAGAGCCGATTTCACTTTCGCGTTCATCGCCGCTGGGGTCGGGCTCTGGCTGGGAAATATTGGCGTGAACTTTGTATCGCTCCGATCGCTTTACCCAGCAATTGTGCTGGTTTCGGTCGCAACGTGCGGCGGGCTCTTGGTGGTTGCGCGTAGCACGTCGGGGCCGCGCGGGGCGTGGATTCTGATCGTGATAATGTCCGGTTCCTACGGCTATGGACTCGTCACGTCAGGCGACACACTGCCCGATCATGCACAGCCCGAACGCTACTCTGTTTCGATTGTCGGCAAGCACACGGTCAGCGGAAAATCGACAACGTATTACCTCGATTTGGGCCCCTGGGGCCCGATCACCGAGGAAAACAAGTTGAGTGTGTCTAGGCGTCTCTACGATGCCGCAGGAATTGGCGAGCTCGCATGTCTGGAGCTGCACCCTGGGTATCTGCATGCGCCCTGGTATCGGCAAGTGGACTGCGTCGAGCCCGGAGAAGAGCCCGCGCAATAGTTCGATATCCCGGTCCCAGCTATTCGTTCAAAGCGAACTTTCGCGCAGAATCAAGAATCTTTGCCACAGACTCCTTTGAGCACGACTCCGTGTAGATGCGCAGCAGCGGTTCCGTGCCGCTGGCGCGCAGCAGCAGCCAGGTTTCCGCGGCGTTGGGCTTGGTCTTGGCTTCAGGGTTGTCAAGATAGAACTTCACTCCGTCCAGATTTTCCTGCCGCAGCACAGGCATGCCCGCAAAAGCTGGATCACCAGTCTTGAGGGCGCGCGCACGGGCGATGGCGCCGTTCTTTACGTCATCGGGAATGGTGAGGTCTATGCGACCGTATTGATGCTCCCCATACTCGGCCTGCAAGTCGGCGACGAGCTGGCCAAGGGTTTTGCCTTCCTGTGCCGTCACATTGGCGAGCAGCAATGCGTTGAGCAGGCCGTCGCGCTCGGGCATGTGGCGCTGAAAGCCGATGCCGCCGGACTCCTCGCCGCCCATGAGGATCTCGCGCTCAAGCATGTAATCGCAGACAAACTTGAAGCCGATGCCGTGCTCGATCAGTTCGCGGCCGTGTTTGGCGCAGATGCGGTCCAGCATCTTGGTGGTGTTGAAGGCGCGCGTCACGGCGCCAGGCCAGCCCTTGTACTTGAGCACCCAGCTGAGCAGCACGCAGTAGATCTTGTGGGGATCAACGAACTCGCCGTGCTCGTCCGTGGCGCCAATGCGGTCGGCGTCCCCGTCTGTGCAGAGGCCGGCATGGCAGGCATTGGCAACCGCTGCTTCGCCAAGGGCCCGGATATTGGGCTCGATGGGCTCAGGGTTGATGCCGGGGAAAAGCGGATCGGGATTGGAGCGAATCTGTATGTGCTCCACACCGATGCGGGTGAAGATATCGGAGATGATCGTGCCGCCTGCACCATACATGGAGTCGATGGCATACTTCATGCCCGCTTTGGCGATGACGTCGAGGTCGGCGAAGTTCTCGATGGCCTTGAGGTAGGTAGGCAGAAAGTCGACTTCGGTTATTGCGGCAGGCTCAGCTGGACGCGGCACCGGTTTGCCCAGAAACGATTCGATCTCCGCAATGATAGAGGGCTTGCCTGAGCCGCCGTACCAGGCCTTGTACTTCACGCCATTCCACTGCGCCGGGTTGTGCGACGAAGTGATCATGATGCCGCCGGCTGCGCCCCGCTCGCGCACGCCCCAGCTCAGGGCAGGCGTGGGCGTAATGGCTTTGGCGAGCATCACGGGAATTCCGGTAGTTGCCGCTACCTCAGCGCAGGCGCGGGCAAAGGCCTTGGATCCGAAGCGCGTATCGTAACCAATGCAGAGGCCCTTGGCGGGATCCTCTTTCGCGTGAATGTAAGCTGCGACGGCCTCAGCCGCCGTGCGCACGTTGGCAAACGTGAAATCGTCGGCGATGAGACCACGCCAACCGTCGGTACCAAACTTGATTTGAGGATGAGCCATCTTCTGGGCACTCTTTCCCGCTGGAAATAAGTGTCCATAATACAAGATGGGACCGGTCAGGACTGTGCTGGAACTTGCGCATCCAGCTACCCCGGAGAGGGGTTATGGTTGGCTTTGGCTCGCCTTCTTCGCGTCGCTTTTGGCCTGTTTCGCCGCCGCATCGGCCGCCCGCATCTCGGCATCGTGCCCGTTGGTCGGGTCTTTATGGAAGAACTTCCGCGAGATATCCGGCCAGAACTCCTGCAATACACCGCCGAAGGTTCCTTCGCTGGTGACCACGAAGCCGTTGGTCAAAGTTTGACCCCAGCCCGAGCCTTGCGACGGGTAGTAGAGGTTCGAGATCGCCCCGGAAATAATGTTGCCGCCAACGTTGGAGTAGTTGGGTTCCCATTTACCGGTTTTGTCGTGCTTGCAGATGTAGCTGGTGGCGATGGCGTAGAGCAACCGGTGCTTTGCAGTGCCATGACCTAGCCGAAAATAGCGGGGATCCTGGTGAAGAAGAATGGGAAGAAAGGCGTTTCCGATCATGGTGCCGTCGAATGTGTCGAGGTACGCAGCTCCCGAGCGCCTCAGATAACCGACGGGACCCCATCCCTCTCCCACATCATCGTCTTTAGCTTCGCCGATTCCCGCGACGATAAATGCAATCCCGAAGGTATAGGGATCGACCGCGGAGTGGAAGGCTAGATTGAGCTTTTCTTTCGGCGTAAGGGAAGCAGCATTCGCGTCGTAGGAAGTGTTAAATGCGGGGATGATGCCCATCACCCGCTGGTGCTCCTGCTTCTTGACCTGATCTTCAGCCTTCTCATGCTCCGTCTTCTGGGTTTCGGCGGGCGCGGGCGTGGCTGAGGAAGAATCTTTGCCTGTCACACCAGGACTCTCCTGCGCCGGGGATGCCGGAGTTTGGGCCGGCTGCTGCTGGTCAGAATCTTCCGCAATGTGCGGCGTGGGCGCTTCAGGCAGCTCCAGGGACGCCACTGAAACACTGGCAGCCTCATCCGCCCTGTCAGTCCGCGAGAGCGGCAGCCGCTCGGCAAACAGCGCAGAAGACAAAATCAACACAACAAGAACGCCGCTGGATTTGATGAAGGCAGATCGAGTTCGAATGAGCATTCATTCCCCGTACTGAATTTCGATGCCGGTTCAGCTCATCCGCACTCATTGGGAATCGGATGAAAATGACAGCCGCTTATCCTCCCTGGCGCAACCTTCCGGTCGAGGAAAGGCTTGCAGTAGAACGCTGCCAAGTGTTAAGCGACACACATAGCTTATTAGACGAATTCTGCTGAGCAGAGGACCCCTGAAATCCGCGCGTTCCGTCGGACCCGCTTTTGGCTGGGTCCGGACGATGCGGCTTGTCTCGATTTTAAAGTGCCTGGTGCTGGATTAATTTGACTTATCCCGCGAAAGATACCGAGAGCTCACCCCAATGTGGGAACTCCGCGCGCAGATTTCCGGCCGTAGCAACGCCGTCATCGAACGGGCCAATTTTCCGGCGGGTTATGTCCTGCAGGTCTCACCGGACGCCCGTTATCGGGCTGCTGGTCCAGCGGAGCCCGCCCCAGTGCCCCCGGCCTGCAAGGCGAAGTCAATAAAGCCCTTCTCCGGGTTGGTGGAGATAAGCTTCACCGTCAGCTTGTCGCCCACGTCCAGTCCCTTGCCGCCCTGCACCAGCATTCCGTCCACATGGGGATCTAGGGTACGGACGAAGGTTCCGTAGTTGTTGACGCCGGTGACAATCGCCTGGAAGTTCTGGCCGATCCGCGGATGCAGCACCACGGCGGCGATGCGCTTTTGCATGTCGCGCTCCACCTTGCGGGCATTGTCTTCCATCAGCGTGCAGCGGGCAGCGATTGCGGTGAGTTCGTCGGTGGTATACGGCTGCGGGCCCTTCGCCAGCCACGCCTTCATGAGGCGCTGCGTCACCACATCGGGAAAGCGGCGATTGGGCGCAGTGGAGTGGGTGTAATCTTGGA
>Ga0302320_10011112_pt1 | contig 19129 bp, 17 predicted proteins | sample Bog_T0_3_FD_202130 | JGI IMG/M metagenome (GOLD analysis project Ga0302320, IMG submission 202130) | Peat permafrost microbial communities from Stordalen Mire near Abisko, Sweden - Bog_T0_3 | ecosystem: Environmental > Terrestrial > Soil > Wetlands > Peat | place: Sweden: Abisko, Stordalen Mire... | reverse complement strand
TTCCTTCTTTAAAAGCTCTCTCCAGCGATCTCACTCACGATAAAATCAAACTCAAGAATCAGAACAATACGACTATAAAGATCGCCATTAAATCCATGATTACCGATTCCGATATTTCCCAGACTCCCGCCCCGAAACTTGCCGTCAACGAGGTAATGAAGATCAACTCCCGTCATCTGCGCGGCAACATCGCCGCCGAGATTGCCGATACGACCACGGGCAGCATCAGCGAGGAGAGTAATCAGCTCAGCAAATTTCACGGCCTCTACATTCAGGATGACCGCGATCAGCGCAATATCCTGAAGAAGGAAGGCAAGGAAAAGGCCTTCTCCTTTCTGCTCCGCGTCCGACTCCCCGGAGGCAGGGCGACTGCGAAGCAATGGCGCGTCCTGGATCAACTCGCCGAGGATATCGCCACACCCTCCCTGCGACTCACCACCCGTCAGACCTTTCAGTTCCACGGCGTCCTCAAAGGAAATGTGAAAAAGCTCGTGCAAGGAATGCACACGGTCCTGCTCGATTCCATCGCCGCCTGCGGTGATGTGAACCGCAATGTCATGGCACCGCCCAATCCCGAGCGCGATCCCGTCCTTCAGGAGGTTTACGCCCATGCTGCGGCTTGGAGTGACTATGCGCTTCCCAAGACCCGCGCCTATCACGAGATCTATCTCGATGAGAAACTCGTCGCCGGAGGTGCACCGGAAAACGAGCCGATGTATGGCGACACCTACCTGCCGCGCAAATTCAAGGCCGGCTTCGCCATCCCTCCTTCCAACGATGTCGATATCTTCTCCCAGGATCTCGGCTTCATCGCGATTGCCGAAGAAGGAAAGCTCCTTGGCTACAATGTGACCGTCGGCGGTGGACTTGGCATGAACCACGGCAATGTGGAGACCTTCCCTCGCCTAGCCGATCTCCTTGGCTTCATCACGGCAGACAAAGTGAATCAGATCGGAGAGGCCGTCCTCACAACCCAGCGGGACCACGGAGACCGCACCAATCGCAGGCATGCCCGACTGAAATACACCATCGCTGACAAGGGAATCGCGTGGTTCAAGGCCGAAGTGGAGAAGCGCTCCGGCATCTCGTTCGCCCCTGCCCGCCCCTTTGAATTCACCACGATCGAAGATCCCCACGGTTGGCACGAATGCGCGGATGGCTCGTGGTTCTACGGCCTTCATATCCTGAGTGGCCGCATCAAGGATGTTCCCGGTTGGCCCATGAAGACCGCACTACGCGAGATCGCCGAGATCCATGAAGGCGATTTCCGCCTCACCCCTTCGCAGAATCTCACCATCTCAGGAGTCTCCACGGCAAAGAAGACAGAGATCGAGAAGATCCTTGCCAAGCATGGTCTTGCCTCGGAAAACAACCGTTCCGCCCTACGCCTCAACGCCCTCTCGTGCGTCTCCCTCCCCACCTGCGGGCTGGCCCTGGCCGAGAGCGAGCGCGCCCTGCCGGACATCCTCGCAAAATTCGAGACCGTCCTGGAGGAGGCTGGCCTTCGAGACAATGCCATCAGCCTTCGGGTCACCGGCTGCCCCAACGGCTGCGCCCGCCCTTATCTCGCCGAGATTGGATTCGTCGGCAGAGCCCCCGGCAAATATGCCCTCTTCCTCGGAGCAAAATACAATGGCACGCGCCTCAATCGCCTCTTCTCGCCGAGCATCACCATTGATGATGCGGTGACCCTACTCACGCCGATCATCAAGCGCTATGCCAAGGAGCGCCAGAAAGGCGAGGGATTTGGCGACTACTGCGACAGGGAGATCCTCCCGCAGGATGCCACGATCCACAGCATCGGCACGCCGCGTCCCACAGCTTAATTCGAAGCCAAAGGAATCTCATGTCCCTGAACTATAACGCCGAACAAATCGCAGCCTGGAATCAGGAATTACGCGGCCAATCTCCCCTGGAAATCACCCGTTGGGCCATTGCCCTAGCTCAGGCGAATTCAGGCGGTCGCGCCATCGTCTCGACGAATTTCCGTCCCTACGAGGCTGTTGTCCTGCACCTCTCCACTCTGGCACAGCCGGAGATTCCAGTGCTTTGGGTCGATCATGGCTACAACCGCCCAGCGACCTACAAACACGCCGAAGAGCTGCGAAAACTCCTCGGCCTTAATCTCAAAGCCTATCTTCCGAAAATCACGCCCGCCCACCGCGACGCGATCGACGGGCCAATCCCGACCCCGGAGGATGAAGAAGGGCTTAAAAAATTCAGCGCTTTGATGAAGCTGGAACCCTTCCAGCGTGGCATGAGGGAACTCGCACCGACCATCTGGATCACAGCCTTGCGCAAGGTTCAGAATCCCAACCGCGCCGAACTCGACATCGTCTCGGCCGATAGCAACTTCGGTTCGCTCAAGATTAGCCCCGTCTTTTATCTCAGCGATGCCGAAATGGAAGCCTACCTCGTCGAGCACAAACTGCCCAACGAGTGGGATTACTTCGATCCCGCCAAGGCCGACGAGAAGCGTGAATGCGGACTGCACACAGCCTGGGGTGGCAAAGCTATTTCCTAGAGCAGCTTCCTCTTCATCATTCTTCCTTCATCCTTTTTCCTTTATTTCAATGCACCGATACCATCTCGATCATCTCGATTATCTGGAGACCGAAGCCATTCACATCATGCGCGAGGTCGCTACTGAATTTGAACGACCAGCGATCCTCTTCTCAGGCGGCAAGGACTCCATCTGCCTCCTCCGTCTCGCCGAGAAGGCTTTCCGTCCTTCCGATATTCCGATGCCCTTCCTGAATGTCGCCACAGGCCATGAGTTCCCGGAACTCCTGGAATTCCGCGACCGTCGGGCCAAGGAATTGGGCGCCAAGCTGATCGTCCGCACGGTTGATGAAGCGCTGGAAAAGGGGATTGCCGTCCAAGCTCCCGGCCAGATCAGCCGTAACCAACTCCAGATTCCAGTCCTGCTCGCCGCCATCGAGGAGTTTCGTTTTGACGCCTGCATCGGTGGCGCCCGCCGCGACGAAGAGAAGGCCCGCGCCAAGGAGCGATTCTTCAGCTTCCGCGACAGCTTCGGCCAATGGGACCCCAAGAATCAGCGCCCCGAAATCTGGAACCTCTACAACGGCCGCCTCAATCCCGGCGAAAACATGCGCGTCTTCCCCCTCTCCAACTGGACCGAGATGGATGTCTGGGAATACATCAAGCGTGAGAAGCTCGAAGTCCCCTCCATCTACTTCAGCCATAAGCGCCGTTGCGTCCGCCGCCAAGGACAGTGGGTTCCCGACACCGATCTCATCCCAGCCAAGCCAACCGAGGAAATTCGCGAACTCATCGTCCGCGTCCGCACCATCGGGGACATCATCAGCACAGGCTGCGTCGAATCACCCGCTGCAAACTGCGATGACATCATCGCCGAAATCGCCGCCGCCAGGGTCACCGAACGCGGTTCACGGGCCGATGACCGCGTCTCCGAAGCGGCCATGGAAGACCGCAAGAAGGCCGGATACTTTTAGAAAAGCTAAAAGTTAAAAGCTAAAACCCCGTCCACCGATCTCGCTCCCGATCCCTCGACCGTTACAACTTTTCCCCTTTAGCTTTTAGCCTTCTCCTTTCTTTTCTCCATTTCAACTTTTAGCTTTTACCCTTTAGCTTTTTCCCATGCTTCCAGTTTCCAACCACCCCGTTGATCTTCTTCGCTTCAATACCTGCGGCTCGGTTGACGATGGCAAATCGACCCTGATCGGACGCCTCCTCTACGATTCCAAGTCGCTGATGGAGGATCAGATCGAGGCTCTTGAGCGCTCCGCCGACATCACAGGCGGTGGGCAGATCAATCTTGCCAACCTCACCGACGGACTTCGCGCAGAGCGCGAGCAGGGCATCACCATTGATGTGGCCTACCGCTACTTCGCCACGCCGCACCGCAAGTTCATCATCGCCGACACGCCGGGCCATGTGCAGTACACACGAAACATGGTCACCGGTGCTTCCTCAGCCAATCTCTCGATCATTCTGATTGATGCGCGCCAGGGGGTGATCGAACAGAGCCGCCGTCATGCGATCATCGCCTCCCTGCTACGCATCCCCCACCTTGTCGTGGCCATCAACAAGATGGATCTCGTCGGTTGGAGCGAGGAACGCTACCTGGAGATTAAGGAGCAGTTTGAAGCCTTCCTCCCCCGCCTCGACATCAAAGATGTGAAGTTCATTCCGGTGAGCGCTCTCGAAGGCGACAACATCGTCACCAGTTCCGCAAACACCCCCTGGTATCCAGGCCCCACGCTGCTTGGACACCTGGAGACGGTTCATATCGCCAGCGATTGGAATCTGAGCAATTTCCGTTTTCCCGTTCAATGGGTGAACCGTCCGAATAATCCGACCGATCCCGCCCTGCATGACTTTCGCGGACTCAGTGGACAGATTGCTGGCGGTATCGTCCGGGTCGGGCAGAAGGTCATGATTCTACCGGCTGGCTTCACCTCAACCATCAAGCAAATCTGGACGCTCGAGGGACCAGTTGAAGAGGCGTTCAGCCCCCAGTCCGTCACCCTGGTTCTCGAGCATGATCTCGATATCAGCCGGGGCGATATGATTGTGGACGCAGAGGATCTGCCCGGCGCCTCCTCCGATCTTCATGCCAAAATCTGCTGGATGAATCCCCGCCCGCTGCAACCGGGACGACAGTACCTGCTCAAGCACACGACCCAAACCGTGAAGGCTGCAATCACGGCCATTGAGCATAAGATCAACATCTCCACCCTCGACAAGGAGGATGGCATCACGGAACTCGCAATGAACGACCTGGGCGAGATCCGCCTCAAGACAGCCAAACCGCTGATTTACGACGGCTACGCCACCAATCGTCTCACAGGCTCCTTCATCCTGATCGAACCCGGCACGAATGCGACTGTGGCTGCCGGAATGCTCCTACCCCCAAGCGAAATCGCCCGTCCGGAATACCGCGACTTTGCGATTTAGCGCATCAGAATTCCCTCACGAAGCTACTGAACGCCTCCCCCCGTCACCAACGCCAAGGAGATATTCATCATGTCAAAGCCACTCTCTCTCCTATTCCGCCTTTCGTTGATACTGCTGGCCGTGCAGAGTGCCGATGCCTGTACCAGTATCAGGATCAAAACCGCCGATGACCTTGTCTTTTACGCCCGCACGATGGAAGGGGCCGTCGATTATCAAAGCAAGGTCACCGTGGTTCCCAAGGGGACGATCTATCACGGAACCTTGCCAGATAATTCCACCAACGGGCTCGCCTGGAGCGTCAACTATGGGTTTGTCGGCATGAATGCCTTTGGCTCGCCGCTCTTGACCGACGGGATGAATGAAAAGGGGCTGGCGGTGGGAAATCTCTTCTTCCCGGACTATGCCGAGTACCAGACCTTCGACCCGAAGAAATCCGCTGTCACATTGGCTCAATATGAAGTGGGTACATGGTTGCTCTCCACCTGTGCCACGGTGGAGGATGTCCGGCAGGAGATCAGTAAGGTGCAGGTGGTCCAGGGTCCCAAGGAGGCTTATTTCGCCCCCCTCCATTTTGCCGTGCATGATGCCAAGGGGAATTCCCTGGTGATCGAATTCGTCAAAGGCAAGCTGCACATCTATGACAACCCCCTGGGGGTCATGACCAATTCCCCAAGCTTTGACTGGATGATCACTTATCTGAGTAATTTCGTGAACCTCTCGGCGACGAATGTGCCCCAGATCGACTTGAGCGGCACGGTCATCAAACAATTCGGCCAGGGATCGGGGCTGGTCGGCTTGCCGGGAGACTTTTCCCCACCTTCTCGCTTCGTGCGCATGGTGGCCTTTACCCAATCAGCCTTGCCCGTCAAGGGAGCGCCGGCAGGTTTGAACATGGCCATGACCATTATCAACAATGTGGATATCCCACCAGGCTCCGTGCGTGAAAAAGAAGAGAAGGGGACATTCTACGACATCACTCAATGGGTGGTGGTCGCGGACTTGACCGGGAAGAAATATTATTTTCACAGCCATGACAACAAGAACTGGCGTTCTATTGACTTGATGAAGGCCTTGCAGGGGACGACTGCGATCAAGACCATAGAGCTGGATGTCGCGCCGGAATACCCCGACGAGACCGCAATGGCCAAGTAATCCAAAAATTCAGGGAGGGGTTTTCAAGCTATCTGAACCCGGCGCGGCTGCTTATCTGGGGGACTTGATTGAGCTTGGTGTTCGTACTTTCCTAATTTCCCTATGCGCTCCAAGGGCCCCGTTTGTATTATCTCGTGCTGAGCGAGGATTTATCCGTTTGAATGTTTCTGATGTAAACTTGCAATTGGGGATGCATGTGTGTATTGTTAAGACCGAACAATTGAGGGGTAAAAAAATCCTGAAACAACGAAATATTTAAGAAAATAACCTTTTGGAAAAAATTCAAACGGGAGGACCTCTCATGAGAGGCCGGCAATTTGTATGGGCAGTGCTGCTGGGTTTTGTTGTGCGAAGTGTGATGATTTTTTCTTCCCTTCTCGTTCTCTCTTCGGCTCGGGCGGCTACGATTACTTGGAGCAATGCGCCGACTTCCTCGAATTGGAATACCGCCTCGGACTGGGCGGGCGGAGTGGTTCCAGTATCCAATAGCGTCTTGCAATTCAGCAACTCGACAATCACGAATCTGAACAACAACATCGCCGCAGGCACTTCCTTTGCGGGGATCAATTTCACCACGAATGCCAGTGCCTACACATTCACGGGCAACTCCATCCTCCTCACCGGAGGCATTACGAATAACAGCACGAGCCTCCAGACCATTAACTTGGCGATCTCGGAGGCCAGTGGTCTGACTCTCTCCACTTCCTCGGGAGGAGGCAATCTCACTCTTGGCGGAGTCATTTCCGGCGCGGGAGCCGTGACTCTGGCCGGTACCGGCACCACCACCTTCACGACGATGCCGACCTACACCGGCAGCACGGTGATCTCGGGGGGTACCCTGAACTTCGCGCTGGGCACCAACAGTGGAAATCTTTTTACAACTCGTACCAACACGATTTCCGGGAGTGGCAATCTGGCCGTCAGTGCCGCCCAGATCCTTCTCACCAACAGCATCTCCCTCGGAGGCTCCCAAAGTTACATTCAGACTGGCCCCACCAACTATGGCTACATTCTTGTTGGCGGAGCCGTCACCCTCTCGGGTTCTTCCATCACTCTTAGCGGGGATCTCGGTGCGGCCTCGACCAACGGTACCAGCCTGACCCTCAATACCAGCTCCAACAACGGGGCCATCAATTTGAATATTTCGGATGGTTGGTCCTCTCTCACCAACATCGCCTACGGGGTCAGCTTAACGGCCAATGCGGGCACCGGCACCATCACCTGGAGCGGAACGGGAAATGCGACCGGAGGGCTTGCCGGCGGCTATCCTGCTATCTGGGCGAGCCCAGTCACCCTCATCGGAGCCGTCAATATCACCGCCCCCATTTACATGGGAGTGAATCCGAGTCTTGCCCAGATCTCAGGCACGGCGTATATCGGCACGGATACCCTGACCATCAACTCGACGGCCAATGGCACCATTTCCGGGACTCTGAACGACTACCAAACGGGTACGAGCCCCATGGCTCTTATCAAGACCGGCTCGGCCACACTGACCATCACCTCCTCCAACGGCTACAGCGGAGGCACCATTCTGGATGCCGGGACCATTGCCATCAGCAACAATGCGGCTCTTGGCATCGGAACGGTGACCTTCGCTTCCAATGCCGCCATTGTCGCCCTCACGAATCTGACCCTGACCAATGCCGAAGTCATTAGCAACGGTGTGTCGGCGACTCTGAATAACAACGGTTATAGTCTGACCAATCAAGGGGTGATCTCGGGTGCGGGAGGTCTGACTTCGATTGGTGCCGGCACCCTCACGCTGACAGCAGCCAACACTTACTCCGGAGGCACGACCCTCAATGCGGGCACCCTGGCCATCAGCAACAATGCCTCCCTCGGTACCGGGACGCTGACCTACGGCGGCAATGGAACGCTGACGGCCCTGACTACCTTGAGCGCCCTGACCAATGCCTCGGTGATCAACAGCGGAGTGACGGCCACGGTGAACAACAATGGGTTTGCCATGACCAATAGCGGCGTGATCTCCGGAGCGGGAGGCCTGACCTCGATGGGAACTGGCACGCTGGCTCTCACCGGAACCAATACCTTCACCGGGACGACTACCGTGGCCTCGGGAACCCTCTCCCTAGGCACCACAGGAAAGCTCTCTAGCACCACCAATGTGGTGATCAATAGCGGTGGCACCCTGTTGTTAGGGGGTAACAACCAACTCACCACCAATTCGGCACTGACTCTGGGCGGAGGCACACTCTCCCTGGGCGGTGGAGCCACGCGTGCCGGTTCAAATAGCCTCGGCACTCTCACCCTGACCTCCAACAGTGTGATTGATTTTTCCGCCCTTTCTGGCAACTCCTCGCTCAGTTTTGCCAATATTCTGGGACTGGGCACCTATAAGCTCACCATTCTGGATTGGAATGGCACCACGGCGTGGGGAACCATCGTAGGTGGTGGCACCACCACCCAGCTGCTCGACGCGGGTAGCCTGACCGCCACGCAACTTTCCAACATCAGTTTCTACAGCGGCAGTGTGACCAACAGCGGATTCCTAGGAACGGGTGTCTTTGCCGGCAGCCAGATCATTCCCGTTCCAGAGCCCAGAGTCGTCATTGCTGGAGGATTGCTCCTGGGATGGTTGATTTTTTCCAGTTTTCCTCGCTTGCGACGGAAAAAAATGGCCTCCAGGCAAGAGTAAATTCTTTTGCAGAGATTCGTCGGCGGCGTAACCTCTGGAACATGTTCCTTTCTCGATCCTCGTCTCGACAGATATTCACAACGGCGCTTGTTCTTGCCCTCTCATTTTTTTGGCAGCCGGTAGCCGGAGCAGCAGCTTTCATCCATCCTGCCAGCATCAATCTCTCGGCGGTCATTCCACCAGCGCCACAACCAGGCACCGAGGAATACCGCATCGACACGGGTTATTTGAAAGACGCTCGGTCCACGAGCACGCAGAGTCAGATCGATCAGGCCAAAACTGCCTCGCACGACTCCGTCTTTGATTACGCCGATACGCTCGGAAGCTGGTTCAATAATCGCAATCTCCCCAAGACGGCAGCCCTCTTCACCAAAGTGGACAAAGAGACCAAGGAGTCTATCGAGCTTGCCAAACATCACTTTGAAAGAGCTCGGCCGCTCTCCTGGCATGAAACGGGCGATCAGGAAAAGAGCAACGGCTATTCCTATCCGAGCGGTCATACGACACGCGCCTTTGTCTGGGCAGAGCTACTCTCCAATGCCTTCCCCGATAGGACCGCGCAGCTGCATCGCCAGGCTCGCCAGAAATCCTGGTATCGCGTCATCCTGGGCCGGCACTACCCGGCCGATGTCCGTGCAGGAAAGCTCTACGGCAAGTTCCTGGCAGGAGAATTTCTGAAAAGCCCCGATTTTCAAAAGCGATGGAGCGCCGCCTGTGAGGAAATGCACTCCGTCCGCCGAGCCAATACCAGGCATTTTTGAAAGCCCCTTCAAGTCACTTCATCCCACTCTCGACATTCCTGAGAGATCCATGAAATCTCCCAGTTCCGAATTTTCTAACGACTCACCCATCATCACTTCCAACTCATGAGCATATCCGGCCCCATCTCTAACTTCATCGAACATCACTACCGTCATTTCAATGCCGCCGCACTCAAAGATGCGGCGCATGCCTATACGGCTCATTTGGAAAAAGGCGGCACGATGTTTTTCACGATAGCCGGAGCAATGAGCACGGCGGAATTGGGCCTCTCCCTTGCTGAGATGATCCGCCAGGGAAAAGTGGATGCAATCTGTTGTACGGGTGCCAATCTGGAAGAGGATGTCTTCAACCTCGTTGCACACGATTACTACGAGCGCGTGCCAAACTACCGCGATCTCACACCGCAGGATGAGCAGGATCTGCTCGACCGTCACATGAATCGCGTCACCGACACCTGTATTCCCGAAATGGAAGCCATGCGCCGCATCGAGAATGTCGTGCTGGAGGAATGGGTCGCCTGCGACCAGAAGGGAGAACGCCTCTTCCCTCACGAGTTCATGTACCGTATCCTGCTTGGCGGCAAGCTGGAGTATCAGATCGATCCCAAGAACAGCTGGCTCATGGAGGCCGCGAAGCGGAACCTCCCTATGTTCGTCCCTGGCTGGGAGGATTCCACCCTCGGCAATATGTTCACAGGGCACTGCATCAGCGGGGATGTGAAAAACATCCACATTGTGCGCACCGGCATTGAGTACATGAAATCCCTGGCTGAGTGGTACACTGCCAATTCCAAGCAGATTGGCGACACCGGCTCGATCGGTTTCTTCCAGATCGGCGGGGGCATCGCGGGTGATTTCCCGATCTGCGTTGTCCCGATGCTTCACCAGGATCTCCAGCGCCCCGAAATCCCGCTTTGGGGATATTTCTGCCAGATCAGCGATTCAACCACGAGCTACGGCAGCTATTCCGGTGCAGTTCCCAATGAGAAAATCACCTGGGGCAAGCTCGGCATCGACACGCCAAAATTCATCGTCGAATCAGATGCCTCCATCGTGGCCCCGCTGATTTTCGCGATGGTTCTGGGTTGGTAATTTCAGGGTTGGTAATTTCAAGCCAAAGAAGCTCTTCACAACAAAAAGCCCGGAACGAAAAGTTCCGGGCTTTTTGTTGAAAGATGATTTTTTTGAGTAACCTAGCTTCTGGTTTTTAGCTCGACGACATCGTGTGGAGCGGCTTCGCGTTGACCGGCAGGACTGACGCGGATGTAACGAGCTTTCTCATGCAGTTGAGCCAAATCCGCAGCACCGAGATAACCCATGCCGCTCTGGATGCCACCGATGAGGCTGGCAAGCACTCGATCCAGCGGTCCGCTTGCTTCCTTCAAGGCTTCGATTCCCTCAGCTGCCACCTTGCGTGAGGTGTCACCCTTCTGATGTCCGTAGCGGGCGGCACTCCCTGCATTCATGGCAGCGAGGCTACCCATGCCTCGGTACTGTTTGTAGAGTTTACCTCCAACCTCGACGACCTCACCTGGAGATTCCGTGCAACCAGCCAGGATGCCGCCGCAGATGACTCCCTGCGCGAGGGTGAGCGCCTTGACGATGTCGCCTGACTTGGTAATACCGCCGTCGGCCAAAATCGAGACTCCCTTGGCCTCGGCGGCCTTGGAGCAGACATAGAGCGCTGTCATCTGTGGAATACCGACGCCGGCGACGATGCGCGTGGTACAGATAGAACCAGGCCCCTGGCCGATTTTGATGACATTGGCACCACAGTCGGCGAGGTATTCGACACCAGCGGCGCTCGTGACATTTCCCGCAATAATAGGGAGCGATGGGAAGGCCTCCTTGAGCACTCTCACCGTATCCCCCACCCCCTTGCTGTGACCGTGGGCGGTCGAAACGGCAACGGCATCAATGCCGCGATCCACGAGAGCGCCGACATGACCGAGAATTCGGTCGCGGTCGAGTTCGCCAAAGGCATTGCGTGTGGCCGAAACCGCCGCCCCGCAGAGCAGGCGGAATTGCGAATCGCGGGCAGGCTTGAATTGAGCCTTGCGCTCTTGGGTAATTTTTTCGACATCGCTCATGGTGATGAGTCCATGCAGGCGATCCTCATCATCAACCACCAGGAGCTTGTGAATGCCAACATGCTCAGTGAAAAATTTATCGGCGATGGCAATCGGGTCATTGCCCAATTCCTTTCTGCTGACAGTGTGAACCTGCGAGCGCGGAGTGAGGGCCTCGGCGACCGATTTGGCGGCATAGCGAGGCTTGATCACATGACCGGAAAGCAGTCCCACAAGCTTGCCCTGGGCATCAACCACAGGGAAGGTGCTGAAACCAAATTTCTTCTCCTCGATTCTCTTGAGAATATCGCCGATCTGCTGATCGGGAGAGACTTTGATCGGATCCTGGATAAGCCCCTGCACATGGTATTTCACACGGCTCACCTGCTTGAGCTGTTCGCTCTCAGGCATGTTGTAATGCAGGATGCCAAGTCCGCCATTGAGAGCCATGGCGATGGCCATGCGCGACTCCGTGACGGTATCCATGTCGGAGGAGACAATCGGGATATTGAGTTGGAGCGTATCGGAGAGCCGTGAATCGAGTTTGGTCTGACTTGGAAGAACATCCGAGTAGAGTGTGGCTAGGGTCACATCGTCATAAGTCAGACCGATGTTGGAATTGGCCGAAAAGAAAGATTCGGCTGAGCGGTAGAAAGTCTCGTCGCTGTGATCGGTGTTGATTGCTGCCATGTTCAAAAGTGCCTTTTGAAAGGCTGCTTTGGCAAGGTTTTTCCAAAGCCAAGAAAACTTCCTCCGCTACAATAAAAGGGGAGGCTTGGACGCCTCCCCCTTTCATGAGTTTTGCGCTCTCGCGATTAGACTGCTGCAGCGATGGCGTCGCCCATCGTGGCAGTATTGACCTTGGTCGTTCCTTCCGAGTAGATGTCGCCGGTACGGAGTCCCGAAGCAATGACCTTGCGGACAGCTTCGTCGATGGCATCGGCGGCGGCGGTTTCACCGAGGGAGTGACGGAGCATCATCGCAGCGCTCAGGATCTGGGCGATCGGATTGGCGATCCCCTTTCCTGCGATGTCGGGAGCCGAACCACCGCTTGGCTCGTACATGCCGAAACGGCGAGATTCACCCTTCGCCATCCCAGGACTGGCCACCTTGGCATTGCCAAGACTAGCACTGGGCAGCATCCCGAGTGACCCGGCGATCATCGCCATTTCGTCGCTGAGAATATCGCCAAAGAGATTCTCTGCGAGGAGAACATCGAAGCTCTTGGGATTCTTGATGAGCTGCATCGCGGCGTTATCCACATAGAGATGGGAGAGCGCGACATCGGGATATTCCTTGGCGATCTCCGTGACGGTGCGGCGCCAGAGAATGCCATTCTGAAGCACATTGGCCTTGTCGATGGAAGTGACGCGCTTGTCACGGCCCCGTGCTGCCTCAAAGGCGACACGAGCGATCCTCTCAATCTCGCTCTTCTTGTACACCATCGTATCGACGGCAATCGGATCAGCGGCGTTCTCACCCTCCTCGCTCAGGAATTTTGGCTCACCGAAATAGAGTCCTCCAGTCAGCTCACGAACGCAGAGGACATCGACCCCACCAGCCACCGACTCGGGACGCAATGGGGAAGCATGAGCCAATTCAGGCAGACAGAGGCAGGGACGCAGATTTGCAAAGAGTCCAAAGTGTTTACGCAGCGGCAGGAGGGCGGCACGCTCCGGCTGTTCATTGGCCGGAAGGGATTCCCACTTGGGGCCACCAACAGAACCGAAAAGAATCGCATCTGATTCCTCGCAGACCTGAAGTGTCTCGGACGGGAGCGCCTTGCCCTTCTCGTCAATACCCGCACCACCGACAGGCATTGCGGTTTCCAGGAGAGTAAAGCCGAATTTCCTCTCCACGGCGCGGAGGACTTTTCCGGCTTCTGCCATGACTTCGGGCCCGATGCCGTCTCCGGCAAGTACTGCAATGCGATAGGTGGTGCTCATAGTTTAAAAATTGGAATCTTCAATTTAATCCTCCGAAGAGAGACTGCGCAAGCTAGCAGCCTGTCGGACTTAGTGCGGACAGGCGGCTAGGCGATCAGGAAAGTGCCGCAATGACAAATTGCTGCATCTTGACCAGATCCTTGAGACCGGGAGAGGCCTCCACCCCACTCGCCACATCGACCGCATGGGGATGCACCTGAGCCACGGCAAGAGTGACATTCTCAGAGGTCAGGCCTCCGGCGAGAATCATACGCCGTTCGGGATGCTCGGTGATAAATTTTGCAGCCAGACTCCAGTCAAGTGTCTGACCACTCCCTCCATAACTCCCCGACACCGCGGCATCGAGCAGGAGAAAGGGAGTCTTAAAGTTCTTCGCAACGGCCAGATCAGCCTCCGAACGGACGCGCAGTGCCTTGATCCAAAAGGGAAAAGGCTTCCCTTCAAGAGCGCAGAAATCAGGCGTTTCATCCCCGTGAAATTGAATCGCCTCAAAGCACTTCGCATTGCGTAATTTCTTCAGCAAATCAGCCCCGGGGTTCACCACAACGGCAACGCGGGCAATATCAGGATAGGCCTTGCCTAGATCGCGTATCCATCCGAGATCGACATCGTGAGGAATCGAACGGGGTGATGGCGGATAAAAATTAAATCCCAAAGCACCAGCTCCAGCCTCAATGGCTGCCACAGCATCCTCCCAGGATGTGATCCCGCAGATTTTAGGCATGGCGGGTGTATGATCGAAGAAGGAAATCATGAAGAAGAGAAAAAGAATCAGGAACTCGGGAACTCAGGAAGAGAAGATTCCCGAGCAACTCTTTTGATGGAATGAGGCATGGTTCCGAAATTAAAAAATCAACCCTGATTCAACTCCGACGGCTTTCATGTAGGACTGATTTCATGATGATTGAACTTTTATCTCCCTCACTTATCACCGATCACGCGGGCATCGGCCTGTTTCATCTGAGTATGATGAGTGACGGGGTGAATTTGACCGTCGCTGGAGCGGAAGAAGCTACTCAGAATCCAACTGATCACCCCAATCACGATACCGGCAAAAAGGGCATTCCAAAATCCCTCCACATGAAATCCATGAATCATTGAGGAGACGAACAGCAACATGAGGGCATTGATGACCAGAATGAAAAAGCCCATCGTCACGATGATAAAAGGGAGACTCAGGAGCAGCAGCACCGGACGGAGCAGTGCATTGATAATACCGAGAAGCAGGGCTGTGGAAATAAGAGTCCCTGGAGTGTCGTAGGAAATCCCTGGAATAATGTGCGAAGCTCCCCAGACAGCCAGCGTGGTGATGAACCAACGGATGAGAAATTCTTTCATGTGTTCACACTATCGACAATAAGTCGAAATTGTCACAAAAAACAATTCGACGACTGAAAAGATCGGCCTAAGATTTGCTGTAAGGAAAGGAACACCTATGGCAACAAAACGCTCCCCAATAAAAAGCACCCCCAAAACCGCCACTTCCAAAAAACCGGCAAAACCGGTGAAGGCCATCGCACCTAAGGAGGTAGCGAAGAAAATTTCTAAAACGGCTAAGATTTCTGAAACGGCTGTTGCCACTCGCAAGACGAGAACTGTTAAGGTCACGCCTTCGAAGCCCAGAGTCAGCGTTTCACTCAATCCCAAGCCGTCTGTCGCCGAGCCCGTGACCCCTCATGACGACATCAGCCTGCGCGCCTACTACATCGGGGAACGCCGTCAGAAAATGGGCTGGACAGGTGATTCCTCCACCGATTGGCTCGACGCCGTCAGCCAGCTCAAAGCTGAGGCTTTGGAAAAACCGTTGAAGAAGAGATAACACTGGCTTGCACCAGCAAGGCTTTGCTAGCAGCCGAATGAGAGGAATCAGTAACCTCCAGCTAAACTGGAGGGTTCCCTTTTGGACTAAATCAGCGAGTGCTCAAAACGATACTCCTTAACGATAAATAACCAAAAGAGTGCCGTCATGCGAGGCATAGTAAAAGCGCCTTGCCCATGCTTCGGGCATCCTAATGCAGCCGTGGGAGGCGGGATAACCCGGCAGATAACCGGCATGCAATCCATAAGAGGGGGCGATCTGAAGATAATAGGGCATGGAAGCACCGACGAAATTCGCTCCAGGTGGCTTCGGGTCTCTCCTGATATCGACACCGGATTGAACGATCTTTCCATGAATCAGATAAGCTCCGTAAAGACTGGAGCGATGATTCAAGTCCTTTGCCAGCACATGATAAGTTCCGGCGGGCGTGTTGTGTCCCTCGCGTCCGGTGGATACCGGTGAAATGCCCACAAGCATTCTGCCCTTGTAAAGGTAGGCCTTTTGTTTATCCAGACGGATCACGATCTTATGCCCGGAGGTTCCAGGATCCGTCAACATGCCGACTCCGGGTGAACAGGCGCAACCGGAGAGAAACAGCCCCGCACAAAGCATCAACAACGAAAGCAACAGATTTCGGTAGGGTTTTTCAGTGAGATTCAAAATATAGTTTTTGGGATGTTTTTTTACTCTGCATCAATTCAATCAGGATGGAGAGAGTCTTTTTTTTGAAACCTCTTCAGGATCCGTTGGCGCGGAGAGGCTTTGACTTTTTTCCGCCAGGAGCAATCTTTTCAGGAGCAGCTGACTTAACTGACCCAGGCCAAACGAGGCGCCAAGGCTCTTTTTTCAGAATCCCCGTGAATTGTTCCGTATTATTAATCAGTTCTGATATGTGGGCATTATTCAGGGTTTCCATGAATCTCTTGGCATTTTTGATGGTAGCCGTCAGATCAGATCCCGGTCCAAAAAGATGATCCATGTTCTTGGATATTGATTCGGAAACATCGGGGATGCGTTCGCCGACAAACGAGGTGTGATTTGTGGCCACTCCGCTTCCTGGATCCCCCTGGACAAAATCAATCACCGGCTGTCCCATCAAACCCTGCTGTTTGAGGTAGACCGTTGCATTATAGTAAATTTGCGCATCACGGGAGACCTCGACATCGATGGAAACCTCATCCTCGGGATGTCCGCTTGGGCGCTCTGCAAATACTACCGGCGAATGAAGAAGTGTCACCTTGCCGATCTCTCTTCCCGCAAGCAGTACCGGTGCGCCGGGGCGGACCCCGTTGGCATTATCGTAGTAGATTCGATAAGTATTCAGCGGTTTCAGGACTCCTGGCATTCCAACGAGAATCAAGAAAAACGAGAAAATCCCAAAAGTCACCAATACTAGGATTCCCGTGGTGATTTCATTCCTTTTGATCTGCATTGGTTTTCTCCCTTTATTGGTTGTGGGCTGCATAGGTGGAGAGAAACTCCCGGATGATGGGAATCTTCGATTCTCTCATCACTGTAGGAGTTCCCTCTAAGATCATTGTGCCTTCATCCAGAAAGGCCATGCGAGTCGCCAAGGCAAAGGCACTCTCCATTTCATGAGTCACAATAATGGAGGTCACTTTCTGCTTGTCCCGCAGCGTGATAATCAGTTCGTTAATCAACTCGCTGGTGATGGGATCGAGGCCGGCAGTCGGTTCGTCGAAGAGCACCAGCTCTGGATCCAAGGCAAGGGCGCGAGCCATGCCAGCCCTCTTTTGCATGCCTCCGCTGAGTTCGGAGGGAAACTTACCCCTGGCATCTTTCAATCCTACAAGCTCGAGTTTCTCGTCGATGATGGAATCAATTTCGCGAGGCGTTTTATGGCTTAATTCCTGCAAGGGAAGCCCCACATTCTCGCCCACATTGAGTGAACTGAGCAGGGCTGCATTTTGATAAACCATACCGATGCGCATTCGAACCTGATTGAATTTCCGGCGGGAAACGAGCGTCAGATCCTCCTGTTTAAAGGAGACCGAACCGGCGTCCGGTCTCAGCAACCCCAGCACGATACTCAGTAAGGTACTCTTGCCACAGCCGCTGATCCCCATGATGACCAGGGTTTCCTGCTCATAGACGGAAAGGTCGATATTCTTCAAAACCACTTTGTCGTCGAACTGTAGTTTGACACCACGCATCTCAAGGATTTTTACAAGTGGGGCGCTCATGGGAAAAAAGTGATCATGATGATGTTGCAGATGGAATCGCAGGCAATCACCGTACAGATTGAGGTAACAACGCTCTGCGTCGTCGCATTACCCACGCCAACGGCCCCTCCCCGCATGGAGAGTCCTTTGTAACAGGCAATCACTCCAATGATGCCCCCGAATAAGAAGCTCTTCACCACCCCCGCCATGAGATCTTTTACCAACAGGTATTTCGTCACCTGGTCATAAAAAAAACTGCCGCCTATCTGGAGCATAAGATTCGAGATAAACGCCGCGCCGCAGATCCCTGCAACGATCGAGATGATACTCAGACATGGGGTAAGGAAAAAAATCGCCAGAATTCTTGGAGCCACCAAATAGCGAAGGGCACCGATACCCATCCCTTCGATGGCATCAACTTCTCCCCCTGCACTCATAGCCCCGAGCTCTGCGGTGTAGGCGGCTCCGATTCGTGACGCCAGCACGATCCCTGTGAACAACGGCCCCATTTCCCGAGTGAAGGAAACGGAGACCACGGCGGGAACCAGCGTGACAATCCCAAAAATCTGGAGTTGATACCCCGTGAGCAAAGCCATCGTGAGGCCGATAAATACCGAGAGAAGTATCACCATCGGAATCGATCCCACTCCTGTCCGCTCACACTGAAAAAAGAAGTGTTCCAGACGGAGAGGTTTCCTGTGTTCCGCAATGCACTCCACGATTTCGGAAATGGTCTCCTTCAGCATCCAGAAGATACCACTCAGCTCCTTGAGCAAGGTGATCGTCAGAGCCCCCAGTTGTGCGATCAAGGAGACCATCGTTTCGATTTAGGAACCCTGTTTCAACCCGAAAGCAGGGATGGCATGATGTGACGGGTTCATCGGCATGAGTGACGCTTGCAAGCGCACCTTCTGGCAATCGCATATCCCATCAGGGCCCCGATCCCGGCAACAACGCCAAGATAGCGTAAGGAATGGTGATGCAGTTCCTGGTCGATTGCATGTCCGCCCTCGCCCCCTTTCCTGCAACCGATGCGACAAAGTTCCTGAATATGTTCCAAGGCGGAGGAAAGTCGCTTGCGAGCCTCCTCGACTTTTTCCTCGGAGATATCTGCAGTTGCTGCCATCAGAGCCTGAGCATTTTCAGATAATTCAGCAACATCACCACTCATTTTTTGCATATATTTATTCATATTATTATTTGTTATCGAGAGGGTTGATTCTTCATTATTTAGAAAATCCCCGCCTATCATTCAAACATAGGCAAAACCGATCATGATACCATGGGGTGTTATCCTACCTTTTTCTTCCCTTTGAACTCTCCATGCCTATCCGGTTGTCTCCCAAGACCACCAGATCTGGTAGGGAACGCGCCGTTGATCATACCGCCAGTAGTGTGTCTGACGGGGCTTTGGGAGCTAACCGGATCGGCACGGAACTCTCAGCTAAAAACAGCTTCCCCTTTTGAGTATCGCTCACTATTTAGCCAATGGTCTTCTGGACGCAGCTTTCGATGATTCCCGACGCAATGGCATAGCGGGTGAGTCCGGCCGTATCATGGAGGTTGAGCTTGTCCATGACGGTTTGGCGGTGTTTTTCC
>Ga0302320_10011111_pt1 | contig 19130 bp, 13 predicted proteins | sample Bog_T0_3_FD_202130 | JGI IMG/M metagenome (GOLD analysis project Ga0302320, IMG submission 202130) | Peat permafrost microbial communities from Stordalen Mire near Abisko, Sweden - Bog_T0_3 | ecosystem: Environmental > Terrestrial > Soil > Wetlands > Peat | place: Sweden: Abisko, Stordalen Mire... | reverse complement strand
AACTCCGACAGAGGCATAGCGAGCCTTCTGCCCGCCTCTGGGGCCAGGACGGGCTGGGATCCCGCCTGGCCCGGTTTGGCGGGCACTCAAGGGTTCGGCGAGCTCAGCCTCTGTCGGAGTTGTTCCGACCAAAGCGCACCATCATTCCATTTCGGATGAAGCAGCGCCCGGCCGTCCCGGCGAGCGCCCGCTTCTAACCCGGGTTGGTCCGGGCGTTGGTCTTGCTCTTTGCCCTGGGACGGGTTGGCATCATGCGCCAGCACTGGAAAGGCCTCGTTTCCGGCTGGGGCCGATCCACCCATGTACATCGTTGTCATCGCTCCGGAATGCGCTCCCGTGGCCAAGGTCGGCGGGCTGGGGGACGTGGTCTTTGGCCTCGCCAGGGAACTGGAGGTGAGGGGCAACTCGGTGGAGATCATCCTGCCCAAGTACGATTGCATGCGCTACGACCAGATCTTCGGGCTTCAGGTCGCGTACGCAGACCTGTGGGTGCCCTGGTACGACAGATCGGTTCGCTGCACGGTGCACTTCGGCTTCGTGCATGGCCGGAGATGCTTCTTCATCGAGCCGCATTCCGAGCAGGATTTCTTCAACCGGCAGACCTTTTACGGGTGCTCCGACGATGACCAGCGCTTTGCGTTCTTCTGCCGGGCGGCGCTCGAATTCATGTGGAAGAGCGGCAAGCAGCCGGAGATCATCCATTGCCACGATTGGCAGACCGGGCTTGTCCCGGTCCTCCTGTACGAGATCTACAAGCCGATGGGGATGACCCATCCGCGGGTCTGTTACACGCTGCACAACCTGTTTCACCAGGGAGTCACGGGCGAGCACATCCTGCGGGCCTCGGGGCTTAACCGGCCCTCGTATTACTTCCATCAGGACCGGCTCCAGGATAATTTCAACCGTGGGGCCCTGAACCTGATGAAGGGCGGCATCGTGTATTCGAATTTCGTCGCGACCGTGTCTCCCCGGTACGCCTGGGAAATCATGCACACGGACCAGAGCCGCGGGCTCGGGCACACGCTCAACGTCCACCGGAGAAAGTTTGGCGGCATCCTCAACGGCGTCGATTACGACGTGTGGAACCCCGAGGTGGACCCCCATATCCGCCGGCGCTACGGGGTCGATTCGCTCGATGCCAAGTTCGAGAACAAGCGGGCGCTGCGCGAGCGGTTCTGGCTTCAGGATGCCTTCAAGCCGATCGTGTGCTTTGTCGGCCGGCTCGACAACCAGAAGGGTGTGCCCCTGATAACCCATGCCATTCCCTACTGCCTGGCCAACGGCTGCCAGTTTGTCCTGCTGGGGACGGGCGCCGACCACTGGATCACCCACCACTTCGTCGGGCTCAAGCGGCAGTACAACGACAATCCCGACTGCCACCTGGAGATTGCCTACGACGAGGAGCTCTCGCACCTGGTCTATGCCGGTTCGGAGATGATCCTCGTGCCGAGCCTTTTCGAGCCGTGCGGGCTCACGCAGCTTATCGGCTTGAAGTACGGAACGGTGCCGATCGTGCGCGCGACCGGCGGTCTCATCGACACGGTTTTTGACGCCAACCATGCGCACAAGCCGTACAGCGAGCGCAACGGATACGTATTCAACGACTTCAACGCCCAGGGACTTGAGTCGGCGCTGCACCGCGCGATCGGGATGTGGTACGCATTCCCGCAGCATTTTCGCGAACTGATGGCGAACGGGATGCGCTGCGACTATTCATGGAACCATCCGGCGCGGCATTACCTGGAAGTTTACGAGCTTATCAGGGACAAGTGAGCGGTCCTGATTTGACGCGCCTCGCACTCCATGGCGAAGTCTTCGAACAACCATGCCCGAGATTCCCGAAATCGTAGACGGACTTCCCAATCTCTGCGGCTCCGAACCGGCCGTTGAAGCGGCGCTGGGGAAGAGGGGGAACCGCCCCATCTTTCGCCCCGAGAGCCGGATCGACTTCGGGAGGATCCGCAGCGCCTCCGCAATCGCCCTGCACATGCACCAGCCGCTCATCCCGGTCGGAGGGGGAAACCTGTCGACGGCCCCGATCATCGGCAACCTGAAGCACATGATGGACAACCCGGGGATCGGCGACAACCACAACGCTTCCGTGTTCCGCTGGTGCTACAAGCGCATGGGCGAGTTCATTCCCCAGCTCGTCGGCGAGGGCAAGCAGCCCCGGGTGATGCTCGAATACACGGGCACCCTGCTATACGGCCTGCGTCAGATGGGGGCGGACGATGTCTTCGACAGCCTGAGGCGCATCACCTGCGATCCCGCCTACCGGACGTGCGTCGAGTGGCTCGGCTGCCCATGGGGGCATCCGGTGGCCCCTTCGACGCCCGCCCAGGACTACCGGCTGCACGTCCGGGCGTGGCAGCATCATTTTGCCGCGATCTTCGGGCTCGAAGCGCTGGCGCGCATCCGCGGATTCTCCCCCTCGGAGATGGCCCTGCCGAATCATCCAGACACGGCCTACGAGTTCGTGAAGACGCTGAAGGATTGCGGCTACGAATGGGTGCTCGTCCAGGAGCACACCGTCGAGCGTCCCGAGAACGGGGGAGGCATCGAGAAACGCCACCTCCCGCACCTCATGGTCTGCCGGAATTCGGAGGGGGAGGAGGCCTCGATCGTCGCCATAATCAAGACGCAGGGAAGCGACACAAAGCTCGTGGCCCAGATGCAGCCCTATTATGAGGCGAAGAGCCTCTCGCGCTGGGAACTCGCCGGCAGGCAGGTTCCGCCGCTCGTGACCCAGATCGCGGACGGTGAGAACGGCGGAGTGATGATGAACGAGTTTCCGCCGAAATTCATGGAGGTGTCCCGGGAGAGCGCGGGCACGGAGGTTGCGGCCATGAACGGCACCGAATACCTGGAGAATCTCTGGGCGATGGGAATCCGTGAGTCCGACCTGAACCGGATCCAGCCGATATGCCAGAAGCGCATATGGGACCGTTTCAAGCCGGGCGAGGGGTCCGCCCGGTTGAACGATGTGATCGGGCAGCTGAAGAAAGAGGATCACCGCTTCCACATGGACGGCGGAAGCTGGACCGGCAACATCTCCTGGGTAAAGGGTTATGACAATGTCCTTGGTCCAATGGAACGGGCGAGCGCCCACTTCAGCGAGGCTGTCCTCAAGCGCGGAATCCCGGCTGGCGAACCGCGCTACCGCAATGCGCTCTTCCACCTGCTTTGCTCCCAGACAAGCTGCTACCGTTACTGGGGCCAGGGAGTCTGGACGGACTACGGCCGGGAGATCTGCCGCAGGCTCGAGGAGATCCTCGCGCATGATTTCTGACGGGCCAGGCCTCAGCGCGGCGCAACAATGAGCGGGCCCCCGGAACTGAGCGACGGCCTGCCGGCGATCGCCGGGTGGGACGCGGAGCGCGAGGAGGCCACGCATCGCGGCCGCGACCGGAGCGTTTTTCTGCACGAAAGCGGGATTGACTTCGGCCGGGCGCGCGGGACATGCGCGATTGCCCTGCACATGCACCAGCCGCTTATTCCGGCCGGAGGTCCCGGGCGGGGTGGCGACCTGCGAAACGAGCCGCTCACCGGAAACCTGCAGTTCATGCTCGAGAGCCCCTATGAAGAGGAGCGGCACAACGCGCGAATCTTCCGGCAATGCTACCGCCGGCCCGGCGAAATGATCCCCCAGCTCCTCGACGAGGGCCGGCAGCCGAGGCTCATGCTCGATTACACGGGCACCCTGCTTTACGGGCTGCAGCAAATGGGGGCCCGGGATGTGATCGACTCCCTCCGGGGAATCGCCTGCGACCCGAGGTACCGGCGGTGCGTCGAGTGGCTCGGCACGACCTGGGGCCATGCGGTGGCTCCCTCGACGCCACCCCTGGACTTTCGGCTGCACGTCCGCGCCTGGCAGACGCATTTCGCCTCGCTGTTCGGCTATGAGGCGCTGAGCCGCATCCGCGGGTTCGTGCCCTCGGAACTCGCCCTGCCCAACCATCCGGACGTCGCCTACGAGTTTGTCAGGACGCTCAGGGACTGCGGCTACCAATGGGTCCTTGTGCAGGAACACAGCGTCGAGAATCCGGAGACCGGATGGGGCTCCCCGTATCTGCACCTCCCCAACCGCCTTGTCTGCACGAATTCCCGGGGGGAGATGGCTTCGATCCTGGCCATCATCAAGACGCGTGGCAGCGACACGAAATTGATTTCGCAGATGCAGCCGCACGACGAGGCGGCCGGCCAGTCGCGATGGGACTACCGCGGGCGGAAGATCCTGCCCCTGGTGACGCAGATCGCGGACGGGGAGAACGGGCACGCCATGATGGATGAATTCCCGGCAAAATATTTCCAGGTCGTCCGCGAGGCGAGCGGCACGGAGGTGCCGCTGGTCAACGCGACCGAGTACCTCGAATACCTTTGGGCGGACGGCTGGAAGGAGGAGGACTTTCCGGTGATCCAGCCGGTCCGCCAGAGGCGGATCTGGGCGCGGATGAAGCCGGGGGATGGACCACAGAAACTCAAGGAGGCGATCGAGGGGCTCCACCAGGAGGACCCCCGGTTCCACGTCGAGGGCGGCAGCTGGACGAACGATGTTTCGTGGGTTTACGGGTACGAAAACGTGCTGGGCACGATGGAGCAGGCGAGCGCACTCTTCCATGCAAAGGCGGAAAAGCCGGGTGTCTCGCCGAATGAGTACAGGTACCGCAACGCCCTTTTCCACCTGATGACGCTCCAGACCAGTTGCTACAGGTATTGGGGCCACGGGAGGTGGACGGACTACGGGCGCGAGATCGGCAGGAGGGCGATGGAGATACTCGCGCACGATTTTTGACAAGCCGTTGACAAATCATCTGCCCAGGTCGAAATGGACCGGCTAGCCTGCATCCATAACAAATTCCGACGATTTTTGCCCAATCTCGTCGGCGCCAAGGGCCTCAGACTCCCTACGCTGTGCTTGTAGCACAGCTCGGTCGCCTTTGGCCCTTTTCGCTCGACGATCTTGGGCAATCTTCATCGGTTTTGTGATGGATGCAGGCTCGGCCCGCGGCATGCTGTCGCAGGAATTCTCTCAAACGTCCAAGCTTCGCTCGTGCAGGGAAAAAGCGTAATCACCCATCCCGATCTCCTTCTGGGGCGCCCGGTTGTTGCGGGCACGCGGATCGCGGTGGACGACGTCCTGGACAGGCTGGCCGGCTCTGCGGCGCCGGAGGTTTTGCATGGGCTCGGGCTTCAGCCGGGCCTCACGGCGGCGGAGATCGAGGCCGTTCTGCGCTTTGCGGCAGATTCGGTCCGTGCCTATTCGCCGATCGAGAAGACCGATCCCCTCCAGCTCCACGGGGCGCACGTGGTCGTGGTCCCGGGGGAGGATGGCAAGCCCCGCGAGGCGATCGCGATACGCGCGTTTGCCCCCGGGGCGGAGAGTGTCGCCCTCCGCCAGCCGCCCGCACCCACGACGATCATGGAGCGCGTGCATCCGGCGGGGGTTTACGAGGCGCTTTTTCCAATTGAGGAAGAGCCTTCCCGCTACGAGTTTGCCGTGACCCTGGGCGATGGGAGGACCGTGCTGACGGACGATCCCTACGGGATGCCTCCATGCGTGACCGAGGCGGCGGTGCTTCAGGAAATGCGCACTGCGCCTGCCATTGCCGCCGGCCCTGTGGTCGCCGGGAGCGGTGCTTCAGACGGCCAGGAGGGGGACTTGGAAGCCGCGGGCGTGGAAAAGCTGCACCCGAGCCGTCTGTACGACGTCCTTGGAGCTCATCCGACTGTTCATGAGGGGCTTGCGGGTGTCTCATTCGCGGTTTGGGCGCCCAACGCGGCGGGGATGAGCGTCGTTGGCAACTTCAACCAATGGAATGGCTTCTCCCACCCGATGAGGTCCGTCGGTTCGACGGGCGTCTGGGAGGTGTTCGTTCCAGGAATCGGGGCCGGGGAATTGTACAAATTCCGCGTCAAGTCGCGTGCCGATGGCCGTTTGATCGACAAGGCGGATCCGTTTGCCTTTGCGGCGGAGGTGCGCCCGCAAACGGCCTCCATCGTCTGGGATCTCGGCCGCTACGCGTGGAATGACGCCGAGTGGATCGCCGGAAGGCAGAAACGCCAGGGGCTCGACCGGCCAATCGCCATTTACGAGGTGCATCTGGGCTCCTGGCGGCGCAAGGGGGCGGGCGAGGGCCAAAGCGGATGGCTCACCTACCGTGAGCTCGCCGCGACGCTGGTCCCCTACGCAAAGGACATGGGCTACACCCATATCGAGCCGATGCCCGTCGCCGAACACCCCTTCGACGGGTCCTGGGGCTATCAGATCACCGGGTTCTTCGCGGCGACATCGCGGTATGGCACGCCGGATGATTTCCGCCATTTCGTGGACACGGCGCACCAGGCCGGCCTCGGCGTGATACTCGACTGGGTGCCGGGGCATTTTCCCAGGGACGAGCACGGGCTGTCGCTATTCGACGGCACGCACCTTTTCGAGCACCCCGATTCTAGGCGCCGCGAAAACCTGGAGTGGGGAACTTCGTCCTTCAACCTGGAGCGGGATGAAGTGAGGAGTTTCCTCCTCTCCAATGCGGCGTTCTGGCTGCGCGAGTACCATATCGACGGCCTTCGGGTCGATGCCGTGTCGTCGATGGTCTATCTCGACTACTCGCGCCAGCATTGGGTGCCGAACCGCCACGGTGGCCGGGAGAATCTGGATGCGACGGCCTTTCTGCAGAGCTTCAACGAGCTCGTCCACCGCGAGTTTCCCGGAGTCCTCGCGATAGCGGAGGAGTCGACGGCATGGCCCCATGTGACCTCCCGCGAAAAGGAGGACAGCCTAGGGTTCGATCTCAAGTGGAACCTCGGGTGGATGCACGACACGATCGGCTACATGCAGAAGGATCCGGTCCATCGGAGCTACCACCACAACAGCCTTACCTTTTCCCTCCTATACGCCTTCAGCGAGAACTTCCTGCTTCCCTTCTCCCACGACGAGGTGGTCCACGGCAAGAGCTCGATGCTCTCGAAGATGCCGGGAGACGACTGGCAGAAGTTCGCGAATCTGCGGGCCCTTTACGGCTACATGTACGGCCATCCGGGGAAGAAGCTCCAGTTCATGGGCGACGAGTTCGGCCAGTGGACGGAGTGGAGCGAAAATCGCGAGCTGGACTGGGGTCTTCTCGAATTCGAAAGGCACCGGCAGCTTCGCTCCTTCGTCCGCGATTTGAACCGGCTTTATGCCTCCTCCCAGGCCCTGCACGAGCGGGACTTCGGCTGGGAGGGCTTCCAGTGGATCCGCTGCGACGACGCCGACCAAAGCGTTGTCTCGTTCATTCGCCGCGGGATGCAGCCGGGTGATTTTGTCGCCGTGGTCGCCAATTTCACCCCTGTTCCGAGGACCGGCCACCGTCTCGGGCTTCCCTCTGCGGGAACCTACCGGGAGGCCCTCAACAGCGATGCCGCGGAGTACGGCGGCGGCGGTCTTCGCAATCTGGGACCGATCGCGGCCGAGCCCGTCCCCGTGGACGGCCAGCCGTTTTCGGCCGCGGTGAACCTTCCGCCGCTCGCGATAATTTTCATCGAGCCGTGCACGGCGGCCGGGGCGGGGGAGCAGGATCAGTAGAGATAGCGGCTGAGAAGGTTCTCCAGATACTCCTGCCGGCCCGACCTGGGCTTGGGCTCTCCAAGTTTCGCCAGGACGAGCTTCTCGAGCTCCCTGAAGCCGACCTTGCCCTTCTCGATCCGGCGGCCGTAGCCGTTGTCATAGCTGCAATAGCGGTTGGACACGAAATCCCCGAACTTCCCATCGGCCAGGATCCCGCGGGCGATCTTGAAGGCGAGGGCGTAGGCATCCATTCCGCCGATGTGGGCGTGGAAAAGGTCCTCCAGGTCGGTCGACGGCCGGCGGAGCTTGGCGTCGAAGTTGAACCCGCCTGAGCCCAGGCCCCCTGCGCGCAGAATCGAGACCATCGCAAGCGTGAGTTCGCGGATGTCGGTGTTGAACTGGTCGGTGTCCCACCCGAGGAGGAGGTCGCCCGTGTTGGCGTCGATCGAGCCGAGCATGCCCTGGGAGGCCGCCAGCTCGATCTCGTGCTGAAAGGTGTGGCCCGCGAGGGTCGCATGGTTCGTCTCTATATTGAACTTGAAGTGCCGCGCGAGGCCGTGGGTGCGCAGGAAAGCGATGCCGCTCGCGACATCGAAGTCGTACTGGTGCTTGGTCGGCTCCTTCGGCTTCGGCTCGATGAGGAACTGGCCGGCGAAGCCTATCGACTTCGCGTAATCGACCGCCATGTGGAGAAAGGCGGCCAGGTGGGCCTGTTCCCGCTTGAGGTCGGTGTTGAGCAGGGTCTCATAGCCCTCGCGCCCGCCCCAGAAGACGTAGTTTTCCCCGCCGAGTTCCTTCGTGACCTCCAGGGCCTTCTTCACTTGGGCCGCCGCGTAGGCGAACACGTGGGCGTCGGGATTTGTGGCGGCTCCGCACATGTACCGGGGATTGGAAAAGAGATTCGCCGTGCCCCAGAGGAGCCTGACGCCGGTGCCCCTCTGGAGCGCCTTTGCATGGGCGACCAGCCGGTCGAGGTTGCGGTTGGATTCGGCGAGTGTCCTGCCTTCCGGGGCGATGTCCCGGTCGTGGAAGCACCAAAAGGGCGCGCGGATCTTCTGGAAGAACTCAAAGGCCGCATCCATGCGTACCTTTGCCACCGACACCGGATCCTTGCCGGCCTCCCAGGGCCTTTTGATCGTCCCGGGGCCGAAGGGATCCGTGCCGACGCCCCGGAATGCGTGCCAGTAGGCTACCGAGAACCTGAGATGCGCGGACAGGCTCTTTCCGTCGACCAGTTCGTCGGGGTCGTAGTGTCGGAAAGCCAGCGGATTCTCGGTGTGCGGCCCTTCATAGGCAATGGGTCCGATCTTGGGGAAATGGGGTCTCTTCGCGGTCATGGTGCGTTGCGACAATGGGGCTCGCGCCGTCCTAAATCACGAAAAAACGGCCGCCCCTGCCAATTGACATTGGAAGGGCTGGATTCAGAGAAGGCCCGCCTCCCGGAAACTGAAGTATCCCTTGCCCAGGGGATCCGCGCTCGCGCGCCCGATGATCACGTGGTCAAGGAGCGAGATCTCGACAGTCTTTGCGGCTTCGCGCAGGAGGTGCGTGATCTCGACATCGGCCGACGAGCTGGCCGGGTCCCCGGAGGGGTGCGAGTGGCTGGCGACGATCGCGCACGCCGACTCGCGGATGGCGGCGCGGAATACCTCGCGCGGGTGCGCCAGCGTGGCGGTCGCTGTCCCGGAAGTCACCTCCACTCGCTTCAGCAGCCGGTTCTTGCGATTGAGGCAAAGGACCCAGAATTTTTCGACCTCGAGCCCCACCGTGAAGGGGCGCAGGTAGTCGGCGACCAGGTCCGCGCGGCTCAGGACCGGACCCTCGTCAAGCGGATTTCCCATGACACGGCGGGCGACCTCCATCATCGCCACGAGCTGGCCCCCCTTTACCCGGCCTATGCCCTTCAAGCGTCGGAAATCCGCCTCGTTCCAAGCCGCCAGCCTCGAAAGCGAGCCGGCCTCCGCGATAAGGCGGGATGCCAGCGTCAGCACGTCATAACCGCGCGTCCCGCTTCGAAGGAGGATAGCCAGCAGTTCGGTGTCGCTCAGGGCGGCCGATCCAAATCGCTCCAGGCGCTCCTGGGGCCGCTCAAATGAGGCCGTTGCCTGGAGGCGGTTGGGGGACTCGTCGGGGGACTGAGCAGATTCCAGGTTCACCGGGCCTATTATGGCCCGGTTTCGGGGTGCTATCCGACAACTCCAACAATAGGACCTCAGGCCTCCAGTATTGAATGAAATTCAATACTGGAGGCCTGAGGTCTTATTGTCAGAAGTGCTTCACGTACCCGTTGCGGCGGAGGCGCTCGAGCCAGTGCTCGGTGCTCGTCTGGGTCATCTGGGTGTTCAGGATATGCTCGATCTGCTCGCGCACCTGGTCGAGAGGCTGGATGCCCGCGTACTTGCGGTCCTCGACAAAGAGGACGAAGCAGCCGTCAGGAGTGACAATCGGCGTGGTGGTCTCGCCCTTCTTGAGGACAAACAGCGGATCGGCGAACTCCGGCTTCAGGTTGGTTCGAGACATCCATCCCCAATCTCCGCCCTTGGTGCGCTTCGTGTCCTCGCTGTATTCCTTTGCCAAGTCCTCGAATTTCTCGCCCGAGTGGAACCGCGCGAGAATTGCCCCCGCCTTTGCCTTGAGGATGTCGTCGGTATCCCCGTTCGCGCGGCTCAGCTGAATCAGCCGCAGGTGAACGCTGTCGTCCTGGTAGAACTGGTCCTTGTTTTCCTTGTAGAACTGCTCGATGCGGACCGGGCTCACGATGCTCTCCGACTTCTCCTGCTGCTGGCGCATATAGTGGTAGATGATCTCCTCCTCCTGGTCCTTCCGAAAATCCTTCATCGTCTCCCCACGGGCGCGCAGGTAGGCGAGGAATTTTGAGCGGTCGTTGTCGAACTGTTCGTTGAGGACTTCGGCGACCCGATTGTCGATGAAGCTGTCGGGGATCTTCTTCTCGTCCTCGCCTTCCTTGTGCTTGTGGAATTCTTTTATTATAAGTACCTTATCAATTAACTGTTGAATCACCTGGTCCTGCAGCTGCTCGAGCTTCTGATTGAAATCCTCCTCATTGCGGGCATCGCGCTGGACTTGCGCGATAAGCGGCTGAATCTCGTGGCGGACATCGTCGACCGTGATCACCTTTTCCTCGACGATTGCCACGATGCCGTCCGCGAAACGAAGGTTCAGATTGTCGCCCGGGGGGGGGGTCGGCGGAGGGTCGCCGGCCGCGCGAAATCCAGCTGCGGCCAGTATCAACAAAGCTGTGCAGCAACGACGTACGGTCATGAGTTTGGCAGATTATTGAGGAAAGTGATGATTTCACTCAACCGTAGAAGCGGCTCGCCGGCGGTCAACCTCGGAAACCGGGATCCGGGCATCACCCAGTCGTCCGGGCTGCCGCTGTTTCGCAAGCACTTCAAGCGGTGGGACTCCGATTCGACGGACAGCAACGCCTTTTGTTCCGCGCGAATACGTATCTCGGTCGTCAGCAAGAGCGCGCGCACTTCGTCCCCAAATTCCCCGAACCGGTCCCGAAGCTCCTCCTCGATTGCGCGCAGGTCGGAAAGCCCCTCCGCGAGGGCCATGCGCCGGTAGATGTCGATCCTCAGCCGGGTCTCTCCGATGTACGAGGAGGGTATGCGCGCCTGAATCGGGTCGACGTGCCCGGCGCCGTCGGCCTTATCTTCCGCATCCTTGATCGCGGTGTAGCCGTCGTCCCGACGGCCGCGGGCCGATTCCTCGCCAGCGTAGTTCGAGCCGGTGTTGACAAAGTCGAGCTTTACCGAGGCGCGCACGGCCGCGGCAGCCTTCTCGCCTTTCAGGCGCGCGACAGACTGGCGCAGAAGCTGGCAGTACAGCTCGAATCCGACCCCGACGATGTGCCCGCTCTGCTCGGCCCCCAGAAGATTGCCCGCGCCCCGCAGCTCCAGGTCCCGCATGGCGATACGGAAGCCGGCCCCGAGCTGGTTGTGCTGCCGGAGGGCCGCCAGCCGCTGCCGGGCCAGGTCGAGCAGGCGCGTATGCCGGTGCAGCAGGAGGTAGGCGTACGCCTGGTGCTTGAAACGCCCGACGCGCCCGCGCAGCTGGTAGAGCTGGGACAGGCCGAAGCGATCGGCCCCCTCTATGATGATCGTGTTGCAGTTGGGAATATCCAGGCCGCTTTCGATTATGGTCGTGCAGACGAGCACCTGGTACTGGCCGGCGACGAAGTCGGTCATGACCCGTTCCAGGCTCTTCGATTCCATCTTGCCGTGCCCCACGCCGATCGACAGGTCGGGCACCAGGGTCTGCAGCCGCGCCGCGACCGCATCGATCGTGGCGACACGGTTGTGCAGGTAGAACACCTGGCCCCCCCGGCGGATCTCGTGGCGGATCGCGTCGATCACGATTTTCTCGTCGTAGGTCTTGACGATCGTCTGGATCGGGTGGCGGTTTGTCGGCGCCGTCTCGATGACGCTCAGGTCCCGGGCGCCCGTCAAGGCGAGGTAGAGGGTCCGCGGGATTGGGGTGGCGCTCATCGACAGGACGTCGACCGTCTCGCGCATGCGCTTGAGGATCTCCTTGTGCTTCACGCCGAAACGCTGCTCTTCGTCGATCACGACCAGGCCGAGGTCGCGAAACTTGACATCGGCCTGGAGGAGCCGGTGCGTGCCTATCAGGATGTCGACCTGACCGGCGACGGTGGCGGCGAGAAGCCGCTTTTGCTCGGCCGGCGTCCGGAAGCGGCTCAGCATCTCGATCGCGATCGGGTAGCCGGCCATGCGCTCGCGAAACGTGTTCAGGTGCTGCTGGGCGAGGATTGTCGTCGGGACGAGCAGGGCGGCCTGGCGCCCCTCTTGGACCGCCTTGAAGGCGGCCCGCAGGGCGACCTCGGTCTTGCCGAAGCCGACGTCGCCGCAGATGAGGCGGTCCATGGGCCGGGTCTTTTCCATGTCGGCCTTTGTCTCGCGGATCGCCCGGAGCTGGTCGGGAGTCTCGGTGAAGGGAAACGACGCCTCAAACTCCTTCTGCCACGCTGTGTCGGGCTCGAAAGCGTGCCCGGGCTGGGCCTCGCGCCGCGCCTGGATCCGGAGAAGCTCAGCCGCGAGGTCCAGGGTCGCCCGCTCGGCTGCGTGCCGCGCCTTTTCCCAGCGGCCCGAGCCGATCCTGCCAAGCTGCGGCCGGACCTTGCTCAAGCCCACGTAGCGGCTGAGCAGGTGCGATTCGGACAGCGGCACATGCAGCGTCACCCCGCCGTCGAATTCAAGCGAGATCACCTCCCGTGGCCCCTGCGTCGTGTCGAGTTTCGTCAACCCGCGGAATATCGCGATGCCGTGCTGCAGGTGAACGATGTGGTCGCCCTCGACGAGCTCGGAAAAATCGAGCAGCTGGTCGACCTGGGCCCGGTGGACGGAGGCGCGCGCATCCGGCGCGGCCCGGCGCACGCGCTGCCGTCCGAGGATTTCGGTTTCGGTGACAACGACCAGGCCCCGGGAGTGCGGTGCGAGGGAGAAGTGGGTCGGGCTCGACGCAGCCGCATCCGGGGAATGGTCCCGATTGTCGGCCCGGAATCCCTCGTTGAGCGATCCGCGCAGGAACCGCGGGGCGATCTCGCGCAGAAGCCCCTCCTCCTCGAGGATTTCCTTGATCCGCTGCTCCTCGCCCTCCTTCGCGGCGACTAGGACTATATCGTAGCCTTCCTTCCTCCAGGCGGACACCCGGCCAAGAAACTCCCGCCGCGCACCGTCCTCGGCCTCGAGTCTCTCCTGAGCCACGAGCTCCGCCCCAGGGTAGCGTCTTGTCCGCACCAGGCTTTCCGTGTTCCATTCGTTTTCGGCCGTCCCGGAGTCGAAGAACGGGCTCGCCTCGTCGAGTTCGCTCAAACCGGCAACCGCCGCGCACTTTTCAAGGATCGGTTCAAGGCCCGCTCCGCCCGGCGATCCGAGCGCCCCGAATTCCTCCGCGAGGGATGCCGGCTCGACGAGGACCAGGCGCACCGCAGGGGTCAGGTAGTCGGCAAGGCCCGTCTTCGCCGGATCGATTTGGACGCGCGGCGATGCGGCCAGGGCTATCGAGGGAAAGTCCGCGCCCGAGCGCTGCGTGACCGGATCGAAGGCGCGGATCGACTCGATCTGGTCGCCGAAGAAATCGAGCCGATAGGGCTGCCCGTCCGTCACGGGATAGACGTCTATGATCCCGCCTCGGATCGCATACTGCCCCGGGGCCTCGCAGACGGCCTCCGAATCGTAGTCAAGCTCGCGAAGTTTTTCCAGGAGGCCCGAGAACGACTGGGTTTGTCCGGCCTGGAGAATGATCTCCCTGGCCGCAAACTTCTCGAGCGCAGGGACCGGCTGGAGAAGGGCCGAGGGCGTGGTGACGACGACGAGCGGAGGGGAGATCGCGCGCTTCACGCCCCGCTGCGAGCCTGCGGCGCCGGGGCCCTTCGAGTCTGTCGCTTCCTTGCCTGGCGCCGGCTGAGTCCGGACGGCCAGCCGTCCGCGAAGCCGCGAAAGCACATGCAGCCGTTCGCTCGATGCGGCGAACGCCTCCCTCAGGTCGCGGGTGTCCGCGATTGACTCGGGAAAGACCAGAAAATCCGCCGGCTGGGACGGCCCCGCCTTCTTCCCCGAGCCCGCCGCGTGAAAAAAGGCCGCATCCTCCGCGAGGCCCTCGGCTTCGCGCGCATCGTCGACAACGACCAGCCAGACGGCGGAAGGGCCTGCGCGAATCAATTCGGCCAGAACCGCCCCCCTGGCGGGCGGGCAGACGCCGGTCAACTTGAGACGCATGGAGGCACTGACCGCAGGCATTGAAACAACAACCTACGCCTTGGGCGGCCCATCGTGCGAGCCAATGGGGGAGGTTTCCCGCGCCGGAGCGCGTTCCAAGGCGATCAGCGCAGTCCGCGCGGCGGCTTCCTCGGCGAGCTTCTTCGAAGGGCCGCGGCCGCGGCCCAGCTCGCGGTCCAGGACGTACACGGCGACCTCGTAGGCTCGGGCGTGATCCGCCCCCTCCGTCGCGACGACCTCGTAGCGCAGCGCATGATTGCCGTGGACGGGCTGCAGGAGTTCCTGAAGGCGCCCCTTGGGGTTGTCGGTTTCGCCGACTGACGCCAGCCGCCCGGCGAGATCTCCGTATATCATCGCCACCGCCCGTCTGGCGGCGGCCGGGCCGCCGTCAAGGTACAGGGCGCCGATCAGCGCTTCAAAGGCATCCTCCAGGGCCGAAGAGCGGTTGCGGCCTCCCGTCGCCTCCTCGCTCGTGCCCAGGCTGAGGCACGCGTCCAGGCCAACCTCGCGTGCCAGGGAAGCGAGGAAGGCGCCATTTGTCAGGGCCGCCCGGCGCTTGCTCAAGCCGCCCTCCCGTTCGCCTGGATACAGTTCGAAAAGCGACTCGGTGAGGACTAGCTGAAGGACGGCGTCGCCCAAGAACTCGAGCCGCTGATTGCTTTCGAAAGCTTCTGGATGCTCGGGCAGGTAGGAGGGGTGGGTCAGCGCCCGCGCCAGCAGTCCCGGATCGTCGAAGGAATGGCCGATCCGGACCATGAGAGCCTCCAGCGGCCTTGTACCCGAGTCTTGCGTGTCCACAGGGTCAGGATGAAGCGCTCGAATAGCGGCGCAACCCCAGGTTGAAGACAGCCACCGCGATAATCAGCCACAGTACGGCGACTCCGGCTATCCAAAGGGTCCACAGGGGCTGGAAACCGTGGAGAAGGGTGCGCGCCGGCGCATTGCTGACGACGACGACGGGGAGCAGCCAGACGAACACCACCCCCGCGAGGCCCTTGAACGCCTCGCGCGGCAACCGGGAAAAATCGACCAGCGTGAAGTACGTTCCCTCGATCCCATTCGAACTCGTGAGCCAGAATGTCGACGCCATTGTCAGAACGAGTATTCCGTAGTGTATCACGACCCCGGCCACGATCATGCCGCAATACAGGGCTGCGTCCAATACCGAGGGATGGAGACCCAGCCGGTGCACGGCGTAAATGACAATGCCGAGCGCGACGACGGAGTTGACGAGGCCGTCCGGGTCGAGCTTCCGGGTGGACACCATGAAAAGCGGATTGCCGGGCTGCGACAGGTAGAAATCAAAGGCGCCCGTCCTTACATTGCGGCCCAATTCAAAAAGATTGCTCCAGAAAAAACCCGTTACGAGGCGTTGCACGATCATCCCGGTCCCGACGAGAAGCACCATCTCGTACTCGTTCCATCCGGCGACAGAGGCGGTGTGCCGGTAGATGACGGCGATCAGCAGCAGGTTGACGGTCATCCAGAGCAGTTCAACCAGCGACCAGACAAAGAAGTCGCCCCGGAACATCAGCGTTCGCACCAGGGAGTAGCGTGCTCCGGCGAGCCATATTCGGAAGTAATTCATCTCATCCCCCCACTGCGGTATGGCGGCGCAGGCCCCGCCTCCAGAGGAATTCGGCCACAATGAGCAGGATGACGACCCAGGCGAGCTGGATTCCGAGGCCCTGGACCACACTGGGAAACGCAATGCGGCCGGTCAGGATCGCAGCCGGAAAATACATCTGGTAGAAGAAAGGGAGGAATTGGGAGGCGCGGTAGATCGCCGGCGGCATTAGATCTAGGGGAAACATCTGCCCACCCAGGACCGTTTCGACGGCCATCGACAGGATGACGAAGCCCTGGATCTCGAGCAGCCAGAAGGTCAGAAGCCCGAAACAGTAGGCGATTGTGAACTGGATAAGGGCCGCCATCGTCAGCGCGGGGATCGCGCACGCAAAGCGCCAGGCATCGTGCGGGAAAGTGAGCCAGCCCCTGAGGATCGGAAGGAAGAGCGCGACGGGGATGACGATGAGGGCGCCGGAGACCATCCGGGCCGCGGCAAAGACGCTGAAACGATAGAGAAAGTAATTGATCGGCTTCGTAAGGAATTGGTTGATCAAGCCGTTGCGAATGTCCTCACTGATCTGGTAGTCCTCGTTGAAGGCCCCGATGAAGAATTGCAGCAGGATCAGGGTGATGAAGTAGGTGAGCGTCTGGTCGAGGCTGAAGCCGCCGATCCTGGCGATGCCGGCGTAAGCCGCGCTCCAAAGGATGACGGAAACGCCAAGGCGCAGGAGCGAAAACAGGCCCCGGGCCAGGAAATTCCAGCGGTAGATCAGGTTGCTTTGGAGCCCGACAAGGAAGGCCTGACGGTACTTCGACAACACCGCTGTCATAGGAGGGCAAAGCGCTTGATAACCTCGTCCGCGAGGCGCCGGTAGGCGGTGGCTCCCGGATTCGACGAATCGTAGGCGAATATCGTCTTGCCGAAGCTCGGCGCCTCGCTGAGTCGCACCGTGCGCGGAATCACGGTCTCGAAGATCTTCTCGGGCAGGTGTTGCCTCACCTCATCGACCACCTGGCGCGAGAGGTTTGTCCGCCCGTCGAACATGGTCATGACGATGCCGCCCAGTTCCAGGGAAGGGTTGATGCCGGCCGATTTCAGGCGTTCGACGTTTCGCAGGATCTGGCCCAGGCCCTCGAGGGCCATGTATTCGCACTGGAGCGTGATCAGGAGGTAGTCGGCCGCGGCCAGGCTGTTCATTGACAACATTCCCAAAGCTGGCGGACAGTCGATGATGACAGTGCGGTAGTTGCCAGACGCACGGATCGGCTCGAGGACGCCCTTGAGCTTGAGTAGGAAGTTGTCCATCTGGGCTATTTCAATCTCCGCCGCGGCAAGGTCCTCCTCGCTCGGAATCAACGACAGGTTCGGGACGGCTGTCTGGGTGACCAGGGACATCGCACCGCCTTCGCCGCGCAGGGGGCCGTAAAGGCTTTTCCCCTCGTGCTTTTCGATCCCGAGCGAACTCGTGGCGTTGGCCTGGGGATCGAGATCAATCAGGAGCACAGGCACCTCCTTCTCAGCGAGCGCCGCAGCCAGATTAACGGCGGTCGTGGTCTTCCCGACGCCCCCTTTTTGGTTGGCGATGGTGAAAACGATGGTGGGCATGGCGGCCACCCTGAAAGCTCAACCCCGTTGGGGCAAAACCATATTTGCACCGGGGGCTGCGAATGCCTGCTGTCTTTCAGGAGCATCTAAAGTCCCCGGCCCTTGTGCCGATACCCAGTTTGGTAGAACCATGGAATTGCCATGTCGCACATACATAACATATGTGGCAACTCGAATGCCGCGGCCGAGTACCAGGAATATCTGGCGCGGCTAGGTGCGGCCAGGCGGGCCAGGCGCGGGCTGGAATTGGCGCAGAACCCGGGCCTGAGGAGTTTCGACTCAGCAATCGACCCGGACCACGATCCCGAGCGCGACCGCGACGGCGAGGAGGATGGGGGAGAGGGCGAGGCGGAAACCAAGCCGGAAGGCGAGGCCGCCGAAGGCGGCGAGGCCGACCCTAGCTGGCGCGGCCAGGCTTAGGCAGCAGCGGGTTCCGGTCGGTCGGGCTCATTCCGGTACGGGCTTCAGCCACTATAAGCGGCAGGCCTCTCCGGGCGGACGGCTGCGCTTTAATTCTAAAAAAGCCAGCAACTGGATGATACCCTCGATCAACTCCAAGACAAAAAAATAAGAGCAGAAGCCAAAAAGTGGGTCAAAAAAGCCAAGAAATGGGACTTGAAATCTTCCAGAGTTCGCGTCCCTTCGTACGACACGGACTCATGCGTTTGCTCCATTCACCCTTAAAATCGGCCTTTGTACTTCGTTGTCTTGCGTCCGTTTGGGGTGTTTTCGCGCTTTCCGGCTGCTCGTGGCAGTCATTGCTCGGGCTCGACGGCAAGCAATCGACGTTTGACGTGCAGGGGCCCGTTGCCCGGACGCAGCTTCAGCTGTTCTACGTCACCTGCTGGGTGACCTTTTCCATTTTTGTCATCGTTGCGGGCGTCCTTGCCTATGCGACCATCAAGTTCAAGGCCCGCTCCGAATCGGACGAACACGCCGAATCACCGGCCCAGGGGCACGGCAATCCCGTTGTCGAGATGGTCCTGATAGGTGGTTCGGTGCTGGCGCTGGTCATAATTGCCATCCCGACCCTGAAGGCCATCCTGTACACCTACGATGTTCCGGAGGCGGACAGGAGCAACGCTTACGAGGTGACGGCCACCGGCTACCAATGGTGGTTCAAGTTCGATTATCCGGGCGAGCAGGTTCCGGGCTCCGGGAATCTGACGACCGCCAACGAGCTGGTGATACCGGCCGGCCGGCCGGTCCGCGTCAATCTGCGCTCGATGGATGTGATGCACAGCTTCTGGGTGCCGAAGCTTGCGGGCAAGGTGGACATGATTCCGAACCGCCCCAACTTCCTTTGGCTGAAGGCCGACCAGCCGGGATATTTCTGGGGGCAATGCGCGGAGTTCTGCGGCGAGTCGCATGCGGTCATGCGCTTTCGGGTGATTGCCCTCGGGCCGCGCGAATTCAACGACTGGCTGGCCCAGCAGCGGCAGCCCGCGAGGACCGTGCAGGGAGTGGCCGCCTTCGGCGGGGCGGGCGTGCACCTCGCCGCGCTGCGTCCATTCGCGGAAAACGAGACCGGGGCGTCCGGAGCCTTTGAGGTGGCCCCGCTCGACGCGTGGCGCGCCAAGCAGTTTCCTGAGAAGAACGAGAATCCGGAGCTGATTTCAAAGGGCCGGCAACTCTTCGCCGAAAA
>Ga0302320_10011106_pt1 | contig 19137 bp, 11 predicted proteins | sample Bog_T0_3_FD_202130 | JGI IMG/M metagenome (GOLD analysis project Ga0302320, IMG submission 202130) | Peat permafrost microbial communities from Stordalen Mire near Abisko, Sweden - Bog_T0_3 | ecosystem: Environmental > Terrestrial > Soil > Wetlands > Peat | place: Sweden: Abisko, Stordalen Mire... | reverse complement strand
AGCCGATCATGTTGTTGCGGCTAATGGGCGTGAAGGGCAGAATCTCGACGAACTCAAGGCCGCCCGATTCGCCGGGCAGTGTCATGAGCACGAAGTTGGGTTGCATGGCAACCGCGCCCTGCTCACCGCCCTGGCTCGAACCACTTTCTGTAGCCACGCTCCACTGATCTCCGCGGTTGTAAAAGACCTCAGGGTTGGTCATGTGATAAAGACCGTACACATCGGCTTGCAGGCTCAGCAGCGCTTCAGGATAGCGAACGTGCGCGCGCAGCCACGCGGGCATGGCGGAGCCGTCCTTGAACAGTGCAGGATAGATGCCGCGCCATGCGGCGAGGATAGGATCGGAGGAATCGAAGACGTAGAACGTGACGGTGCCATCGTAGGCGTCTACTACCGCCTTCACGCTGTTGCGGGCGTAGTTCACCGATTGCCCATAGAGATCGGCCGCCGCGGAGTAAGGGTAACTGGATGAGGAGGTGTAGGCGTCAATGATCCAGGAGAGGCGTCCATCGTCGCCGACGACGACATAAGGATCGTGATCGAAGGTGAGGAACGGCGCCAGGGCCGTAACGCGCGCCAGCACATTGCGCCGCATCAGCAGACGGCTGTCGGCCTTGATGTCATTGCTGAAGGGAACCTTGGTCAGGTCGCCGCGATCGAAAGCCAGCAGCACGCGGCGCAAAAATCCGCCCATCACAATGCCGCCCGTGCCTTCGTAGGTTGAATAGCTGTCGTTCTGGCCCTGAGAGTAATTGAATTCCTGCTGGCCGGTCCTGACGTAGACATCGGTCTCGGTCTTCTCGCCGAAGTAGATTTCTGGGCGCGTGACTTTGAGGCCGGGCACGGTGCTCTGCACGGGCATATTCGAGAGATAAAGCGTAGGCAGGCCCTCGGCCGAAAATCCGTTGACGGGATTCATGGTGATGCCGTAGCCGTGCGTGTAGATCAATTTATCGCTGATCCAGTTGCGGCTGGTGTCGGGCAGTTTGTCCACGTCCAACTCGCGAACCGCGAGCATCACCTGCCGTAACGATCCATTGATCTGGTAGCGATCGATATCGATGCCAGGGAATGCATAGTAGGTGCGAATTTCCTGCAACTGGGTTAACGTGGCCTGCAGGGCGCCCACGTCCCACAGGCGGATGTTTTCCAGCGTCGCCTGATTGTGTTCCGGATCGGCTGCCGCAACCGTGGTCTCAGCGGGGAATTCTTGCTGGGCGAAGAGGTCGAGGCCATAGGCTTGGCGCGTGAGAGCGATGTTGTCCACGATATAAGGCCGCTCGCAGTCGAGCCGGTTGGGATTCACGATGAAGGTCGACGCGTACCATCCGGCCACGGCAACAATCACATAACAAGCCGCCGCGGGGGCGATGGCCGCTGCCAGCCAGCGTACGCGCGGCCTCAATAGGCCGCAGGCGAAGGCAATCAGCGCGCCGACGGCGAGCGCCATGCTTATGAACAACATGCCGAGGATCGTGACGTGTGCGTCCGTCCAGGAGACTCCGGAAAAGATCGCGTGCTGGTCGAAGAGAAGATCGAAGCGGCCGACGTACTCGCGAATGGCCAGCGCGACGAGCAGAAAACCTTCGGCGATCAAAACACCGCGCCAGATCGATGAAGTGGAACTCTCGAAGTGGCCGCCACGCAAACGTCCTCCGCCAGCGGCGATCAGGAAGAGCACGGCGAGAATCGAGACGATGACTGCCAGCGTGAGCAACCAGCCGGCGATCAGCTCCCAGGCCGGCAAGGTGAAGAGGTAGAAGCCAAGCGGACGGCCGAAGATGGGATCCGCGGAACTTGCCGCGGTGGCAGGCGCGTGCCAATAAAGCGCCAGCGTCGGCCATTGCGATTGCATGGCGAAGCCGGTAGCGATGGAGATGACCAGCGCGGCGATGATGGCAAACGAGCGCAGGAACTTTGCCACCGGCAGCTCGATCGGCCGGCCAGCAAAGAAGATGGTATGAGTCTCGGGCAAATCGCCGGCGTGAGCGTGACGGAATGCGAGGAAAGCGCCGAAGAGGACGAGAAACGTCAGCACCGCAAAGGCCGCGAAGGTTCCCCATTGCAGGCCGAAGGTCGTCCAAAAGATGGGAGTAAAGCCGAGCGAGCCGAACCACTGCAAGTCAACCCAGTAGGAAATGGCGGTGCGGCTACCAATAAAGATGAGGACGACAAAAGCGATCAGGAGATAAAGGACAAAGTTCCGGCGCTGCGGCTTGGGCTGCGGGGGCCAATTGATGGTTTCGGGCATTTCTTGCTCCACTCAGGCGATTTCCGCGCGCTGAGATACGCAAGAATTGTACAGCGGCAGAACTCTCCAGTCTGTCCTATTCCTAATTGGGTATAATGGGGCGCGAGATGAGCAAAGTGAAAGCAGTGAAGACCGCATACGAAGAGTTAGGCTTTCGCGACGCGGGCGAGATGCTCCTCAAGGCCCAACTGGCCATAAAGATTGCCGAAATTCTGCGCAAGCGAGGATGGAGCCAGCAAGAGGCGGCTAAAGTGCTGGGAATGACGCAGCCGAAGCTCTCCGGGATGCTGCGCGGGCAATTCCGCGGCATCAGTGAGGTCAAGATGATGGATTGCCTGGTGCGGCTCGGGCGCGGGATGAAAATCGTCGTTGGGCCGGAGGGCAAGAAGGCTGCGGGACGCGTAGAAGTGGTGGCGGCATAGGCTAAGCTATGCTTGCACCTTGAGTTTTCTGCTTGCCAAGAGCTTTAGATCAGCTCGGAGTGGCCGGTGACGCTAAGTTCCTTCACAATCTTGCCCACATCCTGTGAGTGGTTGCGGTGAGCAATCAGCAGCGCATCCTCGGTGTCGACAACGACCAGGTTCTTCACGCCCACCAACGCCACAAATTTCTTGGGGCTGAAGATGTAGTTGTCCGTGGCTTCGATGGCCATGTGCCCGCCGGAATCAGCCACGTTGCCTTCGGCGTCGCCGCGCATGCGCGCTTCCAATTGGTACTCGTAGAGGGAAGCCCATGAGCCGAGATCGTTCCAGGTGAACTCGGCCGGAATACAGTACAAATTCGAAAGGTGCTCGCCCTTGGCCGAACGGGGTTCGAGGACCGCGTAGTCGACGGAGATGTTTTCGCACTTGGGATACGCCAGATGGAAGACCTCGTCGAATTGCGGCGTACCCCAGGCGGCGGCGATCGACTCGAGCAGCGGCGCGGTTTCCGGCAGGTGCTCGCGGACGGCATTGGCCAGCGTGCGTGCCGACCAGAGAAAAATGCCGGAATTCCAGTAGTAGTTGCCGGCGGCGACGAACTCATCGGCGCGGTTCTGGTTGGGTTTTTCGATGAAACGGCGCACGTGGAGAGCAGCGTCGTCCTTGGTCAGGTCGCCGGTTTCGATGTAGCCGTATCCGGTTTCGGCGCGCGAGGGCTCGATGCCCAGCACCACAATGTTTTCGCCGGCCGCAGCGCAAGCGATCCCTCTTTGCATGGCTTTGATGAAACGCGGCTCGTCGCTGATCACGTGATCCGAGGGAAACACGCCCAGGACGGCGTCGGGGTTGTCGCGCTCAATGAGGAAAGCGGCTAGGCCGCAGGCAGGGGCGGTATTGCGGCCTACGGGTTCCTGCACAATTTGCGCGGCGGGCAGGCCGGGCAACTGGTCGGCGATCTCCTGCCCCAGAAACTCGTTGGTAATGATCCAGGTTTTTTCCAGTGTTGTCAGCGGCTTGAGACGTTCCACGGTTTGCTGAATCATGGAGCGCTCGCCGTCGAGGGCGAGAACCTGCTTGGCGCGGGCGCGCCGGGAACGGGGCCAGAAACGGGTGCCGCTGCCCCCGGCCAATATCACGGGACGGAAATCGATGTCGTTCAACATTGAAGAATCATCCTACCCGACGAAGATAACGTTTGCACAGGGCGGGGCGAATTATTTTCACAGCACGAAGCTACGGGCCGACGCAGCGCGCCTCATGTGCAACTTCCAGGGAGCTGCATTGGGCGCTGGGCTGCAAACTGCGGCGGAAATTCTACCGGTACTCGAACTATTTCAGGCTCGTCAGGAACTCGCCCATGCGGCGCGTGCCCTCATCGATGTTCTGCTTCGTTACCGGATAGGAGATACGAATGTGCTCGGCCGTTCCGAAAGCCTCGCCGGGCACAGTAACCACGTGGGCCTCGTGGAGCAGGCGCGTGGCCAGCTCGGTTGCTGTCTTGATGCCGCCCTTGCCCAGGTAGGCCGAGATGTTGGGATAGACGTAGAACGCCCCCTCCGGCTTGGTGCAGGTAACGCCGGGAATGGCCGTGACCTTGGCCAGCATATAGTCGCGTAGGTCAATGAACTCGGCGCGAAATTCGGAGACGCACTCCTGCGAACTGGTGAGCGCCGCGATCGCCGCCTTTTGCACGATGCTCGTCGCATTCGAAGTGGATTGCGATTGCAGCTTGCTCAGGTTGGCGGTCACCTGCTTTGACGCCAAGGCAAAGCCCGCGCGCCAGCCGGTCATTGAATAAGTTTTCGACAGTGACCCGAGAATGACCATGTGCTCCTTGGCCCACGTGAATGAGCCACCGGAAACGGGCTTGCCTGCGTAATTGAGATACACGTAGCACTCGTCCAGAAGCAGGAAGATCCCGCGATCGTGGGCGAGATGAACGATGCGCTCCAGATCCTCGGCCGAGACCACCGAGCCCGCCGGATTCGATGGCGAGTTGAGGATGATGGCCTTGGTGCGCGGCGTAATGGCGCGCTCGATCGCGTCCGCGGTGATGCGGAAGCTTTCCGCCTCGCTGGTTTCCAGATACACCACCTTGCCGCCCGCGTACTGGATGATGTCCTTGAAGCTGACCCAGTAGGGAACCGGCAGGATGACCTCGTCTCCGTGATCGACAAGGATTTGCAGGGTGTTGAACAGCGCCAGCTTGCCGCCGGCCGTGAAAATGGCTTCGTCGATCGAGTAGTCCGAGCCGAAGTCGCAGGCATGGCGCTCGACGATGGCTTTGCGCACGTCGGGAATGCCCGGCACCACGGTATAGCGGGTGAAATTGGCTTCAATGGCGGCAATCGCGGCGTCCTTGATGTGCCGCGGAGTGGGGAAGTGAGGCTCGCCGGCCCCGAAATCCACCAGGTTGGCGCCTTGAGCGCGCAGTTTAGCCGCCTCGGCGGCCACAGCCATGGTCGCGGATACTTCGATCCGGCCAATGCGATCGGCAAAAACTTTTGCGGGTGCGGTAACTGTCATAGCACTTCTATCTTCGCAGATTTCCGAATGAGCGCAAAATCCGGCGCCGCAATGTGGCCCAGGCTCCGTTGCCACAAGACCTTGTGAACTTAAACATGCAAGTTCATCTATGGTTCTTTCAGCCTGATTCTGGGCAGGATAATTAAGGGGTTGAATCGCCGTTTCTGGCTGGGGAAGGCTCAGCAATGGCGAGGCTGCTGAGACCAAAAAATCATTCGAAGCGTCTTGGAAGAAAGGATGGTCGAATCGAATGACGCAGTCGAGCTTTGAAGAGCGTTACAAGAAACGGCTGGCGAGCACCCTCAAATGGCGCCGCTATTCTTTCACGCTGATGATCGTGATGTTCGGGCTGCTTTTCCTGATCCTGGTACAGAACGATCCCGACACAAAGCTGGCCTTGCTGCTGTTCTGGTGCCTCGCCCTCTTTGTCGGCGCGATCCCCATATTTTTGTCGATGAGACGGAGCAAGTCGGTGGTGTTCTGGGTTCGGCGCTTCCATCGAGGAGAGAATTCGCGCATCGAACAGCAGTTTCTTGAGGGTGCGGTCAATCCATGGGGGAAGATCGTGACGCTGGCCGATTCCAACATCCATTCCGCCTCGGGCTCGCGAAGCGTGATTTGGATCGCCGCTGTGATGGGCGCGGCCATGGTTGTGGCCGATGCGACGGGGCTCGTCTCTCCATCCACGATGTGGACGACTCTCGGTTTGATGGGCGTCATGCTCTGGAGTTGGATTCGCAAAGGCCAGATTGGATTGAAGTCTGACGACTGGATGAAAAGGATCGCCAAATTCAATCAGACGCGATCTATTTTTGCGTCTGGAATAAGCGGCGTAGTTCTGAGCTGTCCGCGGGAGAACGACCGTTGGCGCGAGGTGATCGAAAGCCTTGCTCCGGTCGTGGACGCGGCCGTGACCTCAGTGCCCGAGCACACGGAACAAACCGAGTGGGAACTCGAGATTTTGAAAGCCGCGCTCGGACCAGACAAACTGATCGTTCTGACGGCCGGCGGCAATCCCCCGATTGCTGCATTGGAAGGTCTGCAGGTAATCGAGGTGCCCAAGGCAGGCAACTGGTGGCACAACTATCGCGTGTCCTACTTTGGACCGGCATGGAAGAAGGCCACGGAGACTGTACTCAAGGCAATCGAGAGCAACCGCCCAGGGACTCGCGGCTCCGAATGATGTGTTTGCAGCCACCCCGGATCATCTTGTAATTGGTTTGAGACGGTGTGAATCAATCTCTTGGTGTGAATCGTCGGAAATGCCTCGTGTCCTCTCCCGCCCACACCCCGATGGCGCCCGCGCCGTTACGCCCCGTTCTTGATGCGTGCGCGCAGCCGCTGCAGAACATTGGGGGGGACAAGTCCGCTCACGTCGCCGCCAAAACTGAAGACTTCCTTGACCATCCGTGAGCTGACAAAGGAGTAGCGGCCTGCCGGCTGCAGAAAGACGGTCTCGACTTCGGGAGCGAGGCGGCGGTTCATCAAGGCCATCTGGAACTCATGCTCGTAGTCGGAGATGGCGCGAATGCCGCGCAGCACCGCCGTGGCGCCCTGCTGACGCGCAAATTCAACCATCATGCCCTCAAACGTGGCCACAGAAACATCGCCGATTCCGGCGGTAGCTTCCTTGAGCATCTCCACGCGCTCCTCGACCGTAAAGAGCGGATTCTTGACCGGATTCACCAGAATGGCGACGGTCAGGTGGTCAAAGAGCTTCGCCCCGCGCTGGATGAGGTCGATGTGACCGTTGGTGGGTGGATCGAAGGTGCCGGGATAGAGGGCAGTTACAGGCATGGGCTCAAACCAAATTCTAGCAGTGAGCCCATGCCGGCCAGCTCTATCGAGTCACGCGATGCAAGACGATTGCAACCGGTCCCGGCGGACGGAACAGCGGACTGCGCGACGGATCCGAGCCATCGGGCGGTGGGCCGACGGCAGGGCGCACGGCTTCAGGCTCGGTGGGCCGCGGAGGACGCGGTCCGGCGTTCGGAGTGCGCGTGAGCTCGATGGTATCGCCGTTTATGCGGCCGGCATACGCGCTATTTCCAGCCTTGAAGCTGACATTGCTTCCGTCGATCAGACCATCGGTAATTGTGGCCGACGCGGCGCCGCCTCCGGCGCCCTCGACCGTGCCCGTGAGTTTGTTTTCGTCCTGGTTCAGCTCGAAGAGTTGCGTACCGCCGTCCTGCGCAGGCCGCCACAGTCCGGTAATCCCAGTGCCCCTCGGTGCTTCGCGCTCCCACAGGGCCACCTGCGGCCGAAGATCGACCTTCGCGGCCCAGGTGATTGCCTGCGCCGGCGCCAGCTCAGGCGAAGTGGCTTCAACCGTGATGTTGCCGGCCGACTTGGTGGATTGCACAATCGCCATGCACATGCCGCTGAACGCCTTGCGCGACATGCCTTTGTCGGATTCCTGATCGGTCGGGTCGCCATTGCCGACGCCGATCAATTTTCCTTCGCCAATGACTTTGAAGGTAACGAGGTTATCGGTGATGGGAACAATGCGGCCCCGCGCATCGCGCACTTCGACAGCGAACATGGCGACATCTTCGCCATCGGCGGAGATCTGCGCACGGTCAACGTACATGGCAAGCGAGGCTGGCGCGCCCGTAGTCTCGCGCCGCGCAGTCAGCACCAGCTGGCCATCTCTAAAGCCGCGCGCTTCGATGACACCCGGAGAGTAGGCCACGTTCCAGGCAAGGTGCGAATCCTTCTTCATCTCCTTCGCACCCAAACTCCGGCCGTTCAGGAAGAGTTCGACTTTTTCGAGATTGGAGTGCACCCAGACCGCGATCTCCTTGCCTTCCATGCCCGGCCAGTTCCAGTGCGGGAAGAGATGCAGCACCGGCTTCTCCGTCCACCACGATTGGTAGTAGTAGAAAGTGTCCTTGGGAAACCCGCAGGTATCGATGATGCCGTATTGCGAGCTGATGTTGGGCCAGCCATTCGGCGAGGGCTCGCCGCGATAATCAAAGCCCGTCCATACGAAGCCGCCGGCCAGCCAATCGCGCGCGTTGCAAAAACTCCACCAGCCCTCGGCCGAGGCGCGGCCGGTGGTGGTGTAGGGATCGTAGGAGCCGACGTAGCCTTTGTCGTAATCGGTCACGTAGATACCGCGCGTACAAACGGCGCTCACGGTCTCCGTGCCGATCACGGGCTTGTCAGGATGCGCCTTGTGATAAGCCTCGGCGCCCGGATCAGCGTAGTTGTAGCCGATCACATCGCACACCGCGAGACCGCCAGTGCCGATGGCGCCCGTCGGCGCAATCGAGACAGGGCGCGATCCATCGTGCCGCGTAGCCACTTCCTTCATCGCCGTGAGAATCAGCGCGCCGCGTTCGGTGTTGGCTGTGCCCTCCTCGTTGCCCATCGACCACATGAAGACGCAAGGATGATTGCGATCGCGGCGCACGAGATTCTCAAACTGGCTCAGGCCCTCGGGGTTCGACGACATCATGCGCGTTTCGTCGAAGACCAGCATCCCCAACTCATCGCAGGCATCGAGCAGCTCCGGCGTGGGCGGATTGTGCGAAGTGCGCAATCCATTGGACCCCATTTCGATCAGTTTGCCCATGCGATAGCTCTGCACCGCGTCGGGAAGCGCCGCGCCAAGCCCTGCGTGATCCTGGTGATTGCACGTGCCCTTCACCTTCACCGGCTTGCCGTTCAGCAGCAGGCCCTTCTGCGCATCGAACTTGATGGAGCGAATACCGAATCGCGTTTCGTAGCGATCGACCGCATCGCCGCTCGTGCGCACTTCCGTCACCAGCTTGTAGAGGTTTCGCTCTTCGAGCGACCAGAGCTTCGGCTCGCTGACGGTCATCTTCTGCTCGTAGGTCAGCTCGGCTCCCGCCGCAATTGCCGCCGTAGCCGTCACCATTTTGCCCACAGCCTTGCCCTTGGGGTCGAGAACCGTGGAAACTACGCGCGCATTTGCGACGGACTGACTGTCATTGCTCACTTCCGTGCGGATCGAAAGTGTGGCCGAACCCGTCTTGATCTCTGACGCGACGAAGGTTCCCCATTGCTTCACGTGCACGGGGTTGGTTTTCACGAGCCAAACATGGCGATAGATCCCCGCGCCCTCGTAAAACCATCCGTCACTCTCTGTCGCATCAACGCGCACCAATAGAACGTTGCGCCCACCAGGATTGGCGAAATCGGTCACGTCAAATTGGAAAGGATCGTAACCGCCGCTGTGCTGGCCGATGTAGAAACCGTTCAGAACAACCGTGGTCTCGCGGTAAGCGCCATCGAACTCGAGAGAAATCCGCTTGCCCTTGTCGGAAGTAGGAATCTCGAAGACGCGCCGGTACCAGCCGATGCTGGTCGAAGGGTAGTTGCGGCCCAGAGGATAAAAACCTTTGCTCAGGAGCGCAGGATCGTTCTGAAAAGGCAACTCAATCGCCCAATCGTGCGGCAGATCCGTCGCCTTCCAGTCGCTGTCGTCGAAGGCGAGGGAACTGGCCGCGAGAAAGCCGCCTGTCTTTTGAAAGTTGCCGCCGCGGCCGCTGCCGAATCCAAAGTCTTTCGTCGGGTCGTTCGCGTCGCCGAGGTGGAAGCGCCATCCGAAATCAAGCAGCAAACGCTCACGCCCTGCGTTGCTCTGCGCTGGTTTTTGCGCGGGGCCCGATTTTTCCGTCGGGAGCGGACCTGCGCTTTCCCCGGCCGCCTGCATCGCGGCTGCAACGGGATTCATGCCACCTGCCGCGGCGGCCACAGCCGGCGCCAGCAAGCTGCCTTTGAGCATCTCCCGGCGTGAAAAGGCTTTCATCCAACCCTCCTGATCTGTGAGTGGATGTGGAATTCTATCGCTGGAAAACCGGAGTTATCCCTTGCGCCCGCGCACGGCTTCCTTGGCCTGCACTTCGCCGCCTGCGGGAACCTCGGGCACTTCGGCCTTGGCGGCGCCGATGCCGAGCTTCTTGCGCAACTCGGCGTCCATCTTCGCGAAGATTTCCTTGTTCTCCTTCAGAAAGGTGCGGGTATTTTCGCGGCCCTGCCCGATGCGCTCGCCGGCGTAGCTGTACCATGCGCCCGACTTCTCCACAATATTGTTGGCCACCGCCAGGTCCAGCACGTCGCCCTCTTTGCTGATGCCCTCGCCGTAGAGAATGTCGAACTCGGCCTCGCGGAAGGGCGCGGCGACCTTGTTCTTCACGATCTTGACTTTCGTGTGCGACCCGACCACAACGTCGCCCTCTTTAACGGCGGCGATGCGGCGGATATCGATGCGCACCGAGGAGTAGAATTTGAGCGCTCGGCCGCCAGTAGTGGTTTCAGGATTGCCGAACATCACGCCGATTTTTTCGCGGATCTGGTTGATGAAAATCAGAGCCGTGCGCGATTTCGAAACCGTGCCGGTCAGTTTGCGCAGCGCCTGCGACATGAGGCGCGCCTGCAGTCCCATGTGCGAGTCACCCATTTCGCCGTCGAGCTCGGCCTTGGGCACCAGCGCGGCGACAGAATCGACCACCAGCACATCAATCGCTCCCGACCGCACCAGGGCTTCCGTGATTTCCAGAGCCTGTTCGCCCGAGTCCGGCTGCGAGACCAGCAGGTTGTCGACATCGACGCCCAGTTTCTTGGCGTAACCGGGATCGAGTGCGTGTTCCGCATCCACAAACGCCGCGAGACCACCCGCTTTTTGTGCTTCGGCAATGATCTGCAAAGTAATCGTGGTTTTGCCCGAGGACTCAGGGCCAAAAATCTCTGTCACGCGGCCCCGTGGAACGCCGCCCACGCCCAGCGCTGCGTCAAAACTGATAGACCCGGTGGAGATTACGGCGATCGGCAAAAGCGCCTCGCGGGAGCCGAGCCGGACAATCGACCCCTTTCCGAACTGTTTTTCAATCTGTGCCAGGGCTAGTTCTACAGCTTTGGCGCGGTCGTCAACGATGGCCATTGGGAGGGCTCCTCAAGAATGCTCGCCCTGCGCATCTCGAGCTTTCCTTGCAGGAAACGGCGAGGGGCATGAATTGGATTTCGAAGGGATTGTAGCAGGATGAGACAGTGAAAGAACAGGAAAAAAGGCGAATAAAGAGAGAATGTTCTTTTCGCTAGCCGACCAAGCGTGATTCGCATCACAGTTTCTACAATGCATCAAATCACATAAAATGCACCAGAATTTACATATAGCATCAAATTAAAAAAGTGATGTAAAATCAGCCTATGAGAACCACGATAACACTCGATGACGACGTCCACGAATTCGCGTCGTATTATGCCAACGCCAGGGGAATCAGCCTCAGCGTCGCAATGAACGAGCTCGTCCGCAAAGCCGAGAACTCCCCGAATCTCCAACCCGAGCCCCTCATCGTGTTTTCTTCCGACGGATTCCCCATGTTTCCTCCATCGGGCACAGGCAGGTTGATTACGGACAAGATGGTGAAGGAAGCAGAGGCGGATGACTTCTAGAAAGTTCCTGCTAGACGTGAATGTGCTCGTGGCCTTGTCGGACTCGGAACATGAGCACTATCCCGAAGCGCGCAAGTGGTTTAACTCTCTGAATGGCGCCGAGTGGTGTATTTGCCCGTTGACCGAATCCGGCTTTGTACGGGTATCGACGAATCCCCGGGTTTCCAGTCCTCTTGTTCGCACTCTTGCGCAGGCGACTGCAATTCTCGCCAATCTGGCGTCATCGGTTGGATACAACTATTGGCCAATAAAGGAGAGTTGGGCCACGCTGACAATGGCCTTTGTTGACCGAATCACCGGCCACCAACAGGTGACGGATGCTTATCTGCTTGGGTTGGCAATCAAGGAAAACGGCGTGCTGGTCACATTTGATCGCGGTCTCAAATACCTGGCAGGTGCCGAATTCGCTGCCAATTTGCTTATCCTGCAATAACGTCAAGCAAGCAGATCAAGCCGAATACGCTCCGACTCGCGTTTCCCTGCTGGTCAGCGCGTCGCACTGGCGGTCCAGGACCTCATATTCGCTGTCGTGGTCCTTGCGGAAGGCGCGAAAAGCCTCCTCGCTGGTCCAGCGGTCGATGGTGAGGTAACTGCCGGGAACATAAGCATCTCGGAGGAGTTCAGTGCCTTTATATTCGCGCGATGTGCGAAAAAGCTTCGCCCAGGCGCCCTCAGCCCCGTAAGCGGCCTCAAAGGCGGCCACTTTATCCTCTGCAATCTCAAACTGCCAAACCACCACAAACATGGGAACCTCAATGCTGTGTTTATGGTAGCGCAACGGCGGCAATCCTGGTGGGAATGGATCCGGCCCTGGTCCAAACGGGGTCTTGAATTAGTACCGAATGGTGAAACACCGTCTCTATCCAAGGCGCATACTTAGAAAGGCTGTATCAGCGAGGAGTAACCTTCCCCTTAGGTCTCCTGATTGCCGCTCCGGCCGTTCTTACTCCTTAATAGGGTTTTTTTTGATCGGGCTGCTCACGCTAGAGCAGACGCACACGCACCGCACATCCTTCGGCGTGGAAACCGGATTGGGACGCGAAGCAGTTCCCGCCTCCGCGCTCCGGCGTACGCAACGTGGTCTGACAACTTGAAAACAAGATTCATTGTGAGGGATCTATGAAGGCTGCTCGCTATCCTGGCATCCGCGTTACCGCCAACGGAAATCAACTCGTCGCGTACCACACGGAAACCCGCATTGCCGACGCCGGCGTTTTCTATCCCATCACGCCTTCGACTGAAGGCGGCGAGCTCTTCCAGCAGGCGTATGCCGAAGGCAAGCTGAATGTCTTCGGCGGCAACACGATCGCGATCGAGACTGAAGGCGAGCACGCGGCCCAGGGCGGCGCCATTGCGCACTCGGTCTGCGGCAAACGCGTAGTCAACTTCACGTCCGGGCAGGGCGTGGTCTACGGCGTGGAGCAGTACTACCATGCGCCGGGCAAGGGTTCGACCATGGTGCTGGAAGTGGGCGCGCGCGCCCTCACCAAGCACGCATTGAACGTCCACTGCGGCCACGACGATATTTATGGAGCCCTCGACACCGGCTGGATCATGTTGTTCGGTAAAGACGCGCAGCAGGCCGCCGATCAGGCGCTGATTCTGCGCCGCGTGACAGAGCTTTCGCTCACGCCCGGCATGAACATCATGGACGGGTTCCTCACGACGCACCTGGAGCGCACATTTTATAAACATGAATCGGAATTGATTCGCGAGTATCTCGGAGCGCCCGACGACATCATCGATTGTCCCACTGAGGCGCAGCGCGTCCTGTTCGGAGCCACGCGCCGTCGCGTGCCCAAGATGATGGATCTGACCAATCCCGTCCTGCTGGGCCCGGTGCAGAACCAGGAACATTACATGCAGGGCATCGTGGCGCGCCGCAACAACTTTGCCGAGCCGATTTTGCAGTTCCTTGAAGACGCATACGAGAAATTCGCCGAGCTCACGGGCCGTCGCTACGGGCTCGTCACCGAATACAAGAGCGCGGATGCGGACACCGTCTTTGTTTCGCTCGGCTCAGCGGCCGAAAACATCGAAGCCGCAGTCGATTATCTGCGCCAGACGCGCCAGTCGAGCGTGGGATCGGTTCACGTCAATGTGATCCGCCCCTTCCCCGAGGCTGCGCTCGTCAACGCGCTCAAAGGCAAGAAGAACGTCATCATCCTGGAGCGCACCGACGAAGCACTGGCCGGCGACAATCCCCTCGGCCGCGACATTCGCACCGCCTTCTCGAAGGCAGTGCAGGGAACCGAGGGCCTGCCCAAGGTCGAGCTTGCTGAGGTTCCGCGGTTCATCGGCGGCAGCTACGGTCTCGGCTCGCGCGATTTCCGCCCCGAGCACATCATCGGCGCATTTGAATACGCCACCGCGGGCCGTGCCCGTAAAGACGGCAAAACCGCGACAGAGGGCGCGAACTTCATCGTTCTCGGCATCGACCATCCCTACAGCGTCGTCGCCGACGAAATGCCCTCGCTGCTGCCAGAAGGCGCAGTCGCCGTGCGTTTCCATTCCATCGGCGGCTGGGGCGCGATCACGACCGGCAAAAACCTCGGCGCGATTCTCGGCGACCTGAACGATTTGCTCTACGAGCGCGACCACGAAGTCGACGCGCTGGGCAATCCCAAGGAAGTGATTCACGTCAGCGCCAATCCCAAGTACGGTTCAGAAAAGAAGGGCGCGCCCACCAGCTACTTCATGGTTGCTGCCAAAGATCGCATTCGCGTCAACTGCGATCTGCGCCACGTGACGGTCGTGCTCTGCTGCGACCCCAAAGCCTTCACGCACACCAACCCGCTCGACGGCATGCAGGAGGGCGGCTGCCTGGTGTGGGAGTCGGATGTGGACGGCGAGCGCGCATGGCAGAACCTGCCCACCTGGGCGCGCAAGCAGATTATCGAAAAGAAGATTCGCGTCTTCACGCTGCCCGGCTTTGAGATCGCGCGCAAGGCCACCGATCGCGCCGACCTGCAATTGCGCATGCAGGGCAATGCGTTTCTGGGAGCATTTTTTGCGGTCAGCCCTATGTTGCAGGAGTTCGGCATCACGCAGGAGCAGTTCCGCGAAGTCGTCTTCAAGCAGTATGTGAAAAAGTTTGGCAAGCTCGGCGAAGCCGTTGTGAAGTCGAACATGGAAGTCATGCTGCAGGGCGTCGAGCGCGTGAAGGAAATCGCGATTGGCGCGATTACGGATGCCGATCACTCGACGCTCCGCGGCCAGGCGCTGCTGCCAATCTTCGAAGAAGTTGCGGTTCCGGAATTCGCTGAGGCGGCCTGCACCACCGGCGCCGGCTGCCGTTCGCACGCCGCGCCCGAAGGTCAGGGCCCCCGCACTCCGATTTCCAGCGTCAGCACATTTGATGCCGAGTTCCGTTCGCACTTTGGCTATAACCAGCCCGCCACGCCGCTCTCGGCCATGGGCGTGATTGCCGCGGCCACCGGCGACACTGCATCCAAGTACGTCGCGCGCCGTGAGACGCCGCTCTACATCCCCGAGAACTGCACGCAATGCATGGAGTGCATCTCGGTGTGTCCGGATACGGCGCTGCCCAACTGCTCGCAGGATTTAAGCACGCTCCTTGGCACGGCGGTGGCGCGTTACGTCGCCGATCCTGCCGAGCGCCGCAAGATGCTCGACAAGCTGCCGGAGATTGAGAAGCTCACGCGCCAGCGCATGATGGCCGAAATCAAGCAGGGAACGCCGCTGCCGCAGATCGTCCGCGAAGTGACGGAAAGCGTGAATGGATTCTCAGCTCAGGCCAAGGCGCAATTTTTCAGCATTATCGATAAGGTGCCGATGGCCTATCAAAAGGTCAACGCCATCTTCTCTTCGCCGGAGCGCAAGGCGCCCGGTTCAGGCGGCATCTTCTCCATCTTTGTTTCGGATCTCTGCAAGGGGTGCGCGGCTTGCGTCACGGCCTGCGGCGATCACCAGGCGCTGAAGATGGTGCAGGAAACTACAGACGTAAACGCCGAGCACGAAACCGGCACGGCCTTCCTGGATCTGCTGCCCGACACTTCACAGAAATACCTGGGCCTCTACAACGGGGCCAATCCCGCGGATTCCAAGACCGCGACTCTGCGCAACATGCTCATGGTGCGCACCAACTACGACGCGCTGGTCTCTGGCGACGGTGCTTGCGCCGGTTGTGGCGAGAAGAGCGTGCTGCGCTCCATTGCCGCGGTCACCGAGGCGTACATGCGCCCGCTCTACCACGCCAAGAGCGAGCGCTTTGTTTCCAAGGCCGGCGATCTGGAGAAGACCGGCGCTGCCAAACTCGCCGCTCTCAAAGCGGCCAACGAAGAGGACTACACGCGCCTGCGTCAGGCAATCGCTCACATGATCATGGGCCTCGGCGGCGAAACCACCGACGACACCAGGACGCGCATCGCGGCGTACGAGAAGGAGCACAGCGAAATCACCGACGCGCAACTCGTCGAGGCGATTGCCGCGGTCCTGCTCACGGAAGCCTTCAACCACAAAAACCTGCAGCCCGTCGACGGACGCCTGGCCAACGGCATGAGCGTGATGGCCATGGCCGCGCACACCGGTTGCAATACGGTCTACGGCTCAACCGCGCCCAACAATCCGCATCCTTATCCGTGGATGAACTCGCTCTTCCAGGACGGCGTAACCGTTGGCTGGCTCATGGGCGAGAGCTTCATGGTCGATCACGGTCGCCGCTCGGTCATTCCCGAGCGTCTGGCGGATATCATTCTCACCCGCGAAGGCACTGGCCTGTGCGAGGAAGAGTACTACCACTTCACGCACTTTACTGACGCGCTGATGACCGACAACGAAATCAGGGAACTGCCCAAGGTTTGGGTGGTCGGCGGCGACGGCGGAATGGGAGACATCGGCTACCAGAACATGTCGAAGGTAATGCTGCAGAATCGGCCCAACGTGAAGGCGTTGATGCTCGACACGCAGGTCTACTCCAACACCGGCGGACAGAACTCCGACTCGACGCCAATGCTTGGCGGCGGCGACATGAACACCTTCGGCGCGGCTACGCAGGGCAAGAACACTGAGAAGAAAACTGTAGCCGAGACCTTCCTCGCCGGACACGGATCGCCGTTCGTCGCGCAGGTCTCCATGGCGAACGCGCCCAAGCTCTACCGGGCGATTTTGGACGGCCTCGAGTATCGCGGCACCATGTTCCTCCAGGCCTTTACCACCTGCCAACCGGAGCACGGCGTTGCCGACGACATGGCTCTGCATCAGGCGCAGCGCGTGCGCGACTCGCGCGGTGTGCCGGAGTTCGTCTTCAACCCCCGCCTTGGCGAAACCTACCAGGAAACGTTAGACGTCAAGGGCAATCCCTCGATCGATATGGACTGGTACGAGACCAAGTCGAAGGCGACCGGCGACACCTATCGCTACACCGTCGCGCACTGGTGCACCACGGAAGCCCGCTTCCGCAACCACGTGAAGAAGATCAAGCCCGAGCAGGCAGAGACGATGATTCCGCTCGACAACATGCTGGTGCGCATCACGCAGCAGGATGTTGTCTATCGCTACTACCTGCTGCCTGAAAACCGCAGCTTCATCCCCGACTTCGGCGTCTACATTCAAGTCGATCAGGACGGGAAGTCTGTTTACTATGCGCTCTCGCGGCAACTCGTAATGTTCTGCACCGAGCGCCGCAAAGCCTGGCGCATGCTGCAGTCCAAAGCCGGAATCGTCAACCGCGAGTATCAGGCGCAGAAAGCAATCCTCGCCGATCTCGAAGCAGGCAAGATCGCGATGGAAGATTTCTTCGCGCACGCCTACGAGATGATTGCGGAGAAGCTGGGAAAACCGGTGCTGGCGAAGGCGTAAAAGGCGCTAACCAAACCGGCAATGGCACACGGCCCACTGTTTTACAGAAACTGTGGGCCGTGGCAATTGAGATCGCTTCGCGACGCGCTAGTTCTCCGTGCACAGCACGTCGTAGTAGTAGTTGATCGTCACCTTTTTGATGGCTGCGGGGAGCTTGGGCAACTGTATGGTCTGCTCGACTGTGACCGGACCGTGGATTGAGATGCCGCCCAGGCGGATCACCTTGCCGTCGGCCAGTTCGATGTAGACCGGCACTGTGTTGGCAAAGTTTGCGTCCACGCCGGACTGCACCAGCTTGAAGTGGAGCTTCCATCCATCGCCGCTGGGCGTAGCGTCGCCTTCAAAGTGATAGGCGGGCAGATCGGTGCCGTACACATACTCGCGGAAGAACCAATCCATTTTACGATTGCCTTCAAGGTCCATGCTGGGAGCCATGTGCTTTTCCACCATGGCCTTGAAGTCTTCGGTAGTGGCGGCCTGCAGGCGATAGGTATTCACAAAGTCATGCATGGTGGCTTTGAAGCGCGCATCGCCGTCCTGGGGCGACCACATCATCATGCGGATCATGTGCAGGATGAATGCGCCCTTGGGATAGACGAGGTTGTCATAGACGCTATAGCCGGTCTTCGGGGAGCTGAGGCGGATTCCCATGGTGACCGGGCCGACATCGATGGGCCTGAAGCCGAACTCGTTTTTCTCGGTGAGGATTCTGTGCTGTTCCTTCCAGAAATGGATGAAGTCGTCGGGCTTGGGGCGCGTCATCTGCAAAAAGATGGAAGCTGAGGTGTTGGCGAAACCTTCGCTCATCCATTGATCGCGGTAGCCGTTGAAACCAACCGTCTGCCCCCACCACTGATGCGCCACCTCGTGCGGCGTCACCACGTCCCAATACGTGCTCGCATTGAAATCGCTGAGACCGAGAATATGCCTCTGCGTCTGATCGAAAAAACCGCAGATGGGCAGGTAGACCAGCATGGGCCAGCTTTGACCGTAGTTGCAGGCTGATTGCTGTGTGAGAGCGATGTGTGGGAAAGAAAGCGGGCCGAAGTAGTCGCTGTAGATCTGCGCGGCCACCTGTCCCTGGCTCAGCTCATTGGCCAGCATGGGTGTCGTGTCGAGCGTGCCCACGCCCTGGTTGGCCTCTTGAAATGCTTCTGCGGCGAGGGCGACAAAGTCCGGACGCTGCTTGTTGGCGTATGCGTCGACGGTCAGCTGCCCGCCCAGCGGAGTTCCGATTTTCGCTTCCTTGGTTTCGAATTCGCCCAGGCTGAAGCCGACAACGGGCAGCGGCGTCTCCGTGCTCCATTCGCTGGTAGTGATCTTCCCATCGCTGCTCTCGTTCAGCTTGGTACCCGTCGCAATGAGCTGCAAACCCTTGGGCACATGAAAGAGCATGTGGTAGGTGGCGTAATCGCCAAGTCCCTGTTTGGAGTTGGGATACCAATCTTCGCGGGCCACGGGGTAGTAATTGGCTCCGCCCTGGCCGAGCACCACCTCCTTGCCTCCGTAAGTAATCTTGATGGAAGTGGTTTCGCCTTTTTTGAGCGGCGCAGCCAGGACCACAGCGAAGTCGGGATCCTGATCCTTGCTCTCCTGCACCCAGTCGAGTGCGTCGCCTTTGCCGGAAGTCACCTGGCTGACCCGCAAGGCGGGATAGAGGCCGAGCGGGACCACGGCAACGCCATCCTGTTCCGCCTC
>Ga0302320_10011105_pt1 | contig 19137 bp, 15 predicted proteins | sample Bog_T0_3_FD_202130 | JGI IMG/M metagenome (GOLD analysis project Ga0302320, IMG submission 202130) | Peat permafrost microbial communities from Stordalen Mire near Abisko, Sweden - Bog_T0_3 | ecosystem: Environmental > Terrestrial > Soil > Wetlands > Peat | place: Sweden: Abisko, Stordalen Mire... | reverse complement strand
AAGCGGCCTCCGCACGTGATTGGCAGCAACACCGTACACTCGCTGCAATCCGGCCTGTTTCACGGCTACGTTGGATTGGTGGATGGGATCCTGGAACGCGTGCTGGCGGAGCTTGGACCGGCGCGGGTGATTGCCACGGGAAGCATGGCTAAGTTCATCGCCACCGGCTCGCGATATCTCTCCGAGATCGACGACGCGCTAACGCTGACGGGGCTGAGAATCATCTGGGAACGCAATCTGCATAGCCGCAGGAAGTAAACTGTAGGTTAGATCCCCGGAAACGGGCCGAAGAGCCCCTTGAGCGAAACCGGAAATCTTGAGCAGTGCTGGGATTCTTCGCTAGCGCTCAGAATGACACCTCTAAAACATGGAACGCTTCACATATTTTTCTGACATTGAAGAGCATTACCAGCGCCGGCGCGGCAGTATTCTTCCCTCGTCTCCCGTGGACTGGTGCCTAATGGAAACATGGAAGGAAGCCGGGATTCCACTGGAAGCGGTGCTGCGAGGCATCGACGCGGCTTTTGATAAATATGACCGCCGGGCCCGGAAGACGCGCAAGGTGAACTCGCTCGCCTATTGCCAGCAGGAAGTGCTCTCCGCAGTGGAGGACATGCAGGAAGCGGCGCTTGGTTCAAAGCGCGATCCCAATGCGACGGGCATTCCTAACGCAGAGGTTGCGGCGTACTTTGAACGCAATGCACAGCAACTGAGTGCGTGCCAGCATCCGGCGGCCGAGCTTATGGCGCTTACGGCGGAGCAGGCAGCAACGCTACGGGAATTGGCTGCCCAGCTCAGCGGGGAGACTCCGGCGGATCTGGAAGCGCTGGAACGGCATATGACAATCATGGAAGAAAAGCTCTATGCCGCATTGTGGAGCCATGCCAGCGATCTCGAATTGGTGGAGGCACGGGCCCAGGCGGAACGCGAACTCGCGCCCTATCGAGGAAAGATGTCTGGAGCGCAGATTGATCAGCTACTGCGGCAATATGGAAACAAACAACTGCTGGAGCGTTACAAATTGCCACGGCTCAGTTTGTTTTACCTGTAGGAACAGGTGACCCACGTTCGCCAAAGGCACGCGGATGTGGGCCACCTGTGATTCCGTTTACTTCTTTTCCGTTAACTCCTGTGCGGTTACAAACACCGGGCGAATATCGGTGGGGACTGCGGTGAGTTTATCCAGCGCCCGCTTGAACTCGGGACGCAGCACGGCGGTATCCAACAATTTTTTCGTGCCTGCATAATCTCCCGTGGCTTCCAACATCAGGAGATCATGCACGAGGTCGCGCACGGCGTCTTTCACTCTTGCGTAATCTACCGTGAACGTGCCGTCTCTGCCCACCGTAAACGCACCCTTATCCATGAGGTAGTTCACCTGCAAGGCCATGCCGCGACCGTGGGCCTCATGCAGTCCAAAGCGCAGCGTGCGAAACGACGACGCAAGGTAAGTGGTGTAGAGCTTCTTTTCCGCCGCGTCCTTTTTGTCTTTCGGCAGCACGCCCTCCAGCGCCATCTGCTTTTCGTGGTCGAGCATGTATTGCAAGGCGAATAATCCGAGGGCATCGGCCTTGGCTTCTTCTATGGCGCTGTAGAGTTCCTTCAACTGCTCACGCGGCGACGTCGGATGCCCGTTGAGCGTGATCTGGTGCGGCCCCAGGCCGTGCGACAATTCGTGGGCCAGGATATGGGTAAAGAACCACTCGAAGCTCAATTCGCGCCGTGCGTCTGGAGCCAGTACGCTGCCGGCAATCGGCACCAGGTTGGCGTTGAACTTCGCTTCCTGCACGTTGCGCAGCATGACGCGCTTGGTCCCGCGCTCGGTGGTGACGCGTTCGTCGTTTGGCAGATTGTAGGCAGCGGTCTGCACTCCGTGGTTGCCGTCGCCAGCGCCAAACACCTCGTTGACCACGCTAATTGGAGCAGCCGCCCCGAGCTTGGGATTACGATACTTTGCGTCGATTGGCAGGTTGTCTTCAATCTCCTGCAGATGCTTGCTGAAGGCGCCTAGCTTTGCGGTTTCGCGATCGTCGCGCACATTTACGTATGCCTCAAACGAAGCTTTGTAGCCGAAAACTTCGTCGTTATACGTTTCATACGGGCCGATGGTCACGTCAATCGGAGCATCCAGATCCATCCACGCAACGTCGCTTGCATAATAGTCGTCGTTCAAGAACGCATCTGCCCGCGTGGTGAGGAAGCGCTTGAGGGTGGCGTTGCCGGTCAACGCGGCAGCCTCGCGAAGCAATGCTGCGGCTGTTTCCAAGTCCTTGGCATAAGCCTTGCTGTAGGGCACCATCACAAGGTGGCTATCGCCGGGAGCAGTGTTGCGCCAGATCACCGAGAAAAATCCAATCGCCTGTTTCTGGTTCTCCGGACTCTGCTTGCCGAGCCAAGTCTCAAACTCCAGCTTGGTCATGTCTTCAGGATAGAAGTTTGCTCCCGGCAGTTTCACCGACGGCACTCCCGGAAGAAACGCCTTTTCTGCATCCAGCGAACTCCATGGGCTCTTGTTCAGCCAGAAGTAAGAAGCGCGCGCGACCCCGAGGGGTGTTCGGTCGTGCTTCAGTTTGGCCCATAATGCACGATCTCCGCTCCAGTATTGATCCATGAAGATGAAGTCGATGACTCGCGCGGCCTCGACCAGCTTCGCCAGCGCCTTGCGATCGCCAGCCGAAAGCGATGAAAGATCGACCTTGAGCGGTGTGGGGGCGAAACGGGCCTCCATGCGGTTCAACTCCGCAAGATTCGGCGTACTCGCGCTCTGTTTTGCCATAGCCCCGGTCTCCTCTTTTGCGCTCTGAACCAGCGTGGTCTGTGCGGTTGCCTCTGCCGCAAAAATGGCCGCCAACCCGGCGACCACGGAGATGATTACACTTGCTTTTCGCATTCTTGTCCTTCCGCCGGGGACACTCGTCGACGCGAATGCTCCCCCTGAACCCGACCGCGTATTGTATCAAACCGAATTTTTCTCCCCCGGACCGGATCGGGTCAATGCTCTATTCTGGATTAGCAAAGCGTTTGAGCGCTGGCTGATGTGGTTGCGGTGAATTACAATAGGTTACCTGTAACGCAAATTTTTCGCGGCGTTTCCGCCTGCTCTATGTCGGGCTGGAATCGCAAACGCGCCGGATCTCAATGAAGAAGCTTTTGTTGTCGCTGATCGCCATCTTTTCCCTAGCATTAGCATTGCCCGCCCTCGCGCAACAAGACACCGTGGTTGAGGAGATTGTGGCGCGCGTCAACAATGCCATCATCACCCGCGCCGACCTTCGCAAGAACCGCGAGCAGGCGGCGCAGGATGCAAGGAACCTACCGCCGCAGCAGGTTTCAGAGCGCGACGCAAACTCTCTGCGCGACCTGATCGATCAGCAACTGCTTGTCCAGAAGGCAGCCGATCTCGGAATTTCAGCCGACGCCGATCTCATCAAACGCCTCGACGACCTTCGCAAGGAAATGAAGGCCGGCTCGATGGAAGATCTCCAGAAGATTGCGGAAGCCCAGGGCGTGAGTTGGGAAGATTTCAAGCTGACCAACAAGAACGGCATTCTGACGCAGAAGGTGATCGGCTCCGAAGTCGGTAGCCACATTCAGGTAACGCGCGACGAAGCGAAAAAATTCTACGACGAACACCTGAGTGAGATCGCGCAACCGGAGCGCGTCCGGCTCAGTGAAATCCTAGTTGCGAATACCCCCAACGCTCCCAAGCCAGCAGCGGCAGGGAAAGAAAGCATACTCCAGGAGCCGACTGCCGCACAGGTAGCCGCCGCTCAAGAAAAAGCCAACGACATCTACCAGCAACTCAAGGCCGGCGCAAAGTTTGACGAGACCGCCCGAAAGGTTTCCAACGGCTCGACGGCCGATCAGGGTGGCGATCTCGGCTACTTCAAGCGCAAGGATCTTGCCAAAGAGCTGGAAGATAAGTCTTTTGCCCTCAAGACTGGCGACTTTACCGAGCCGATCCGTACCCGCCAGGGATTCATCATTCTCCGCGTCGTCGATCATATCCAAGCCGGTACTCCACCCTTCGACTCCGTCCGCGAACAAATTCAGGAACAGCTCTACACCCAGAAGATTCAACCCGCTTTGCGAGAGTATCTTACCCATCTGCGGGATGACGCGTACATCGACGTGAAGCCCGGGTATACCGACGCTGGCGCCAGCCCCAACCAGACCAAGCTGATTTACACCTCGGACACCGGTCCCAAAACCAAGCAGGTGCGCGGCAAGCTTGGGGTAGGTAAGAAGAAAACGGTGATAGTGGCCGGCAGGAGTAAAGGGAAGCCTACCGGTAGCACTTCCGAGTTGGGCCTCGCCAAAGCCGAGGTGGACGCCAAGGCAAAGGCAGAGAACGATCGCAAGGCCAATGAGGCTGCTGCAGCCGCAAAAGCTGCCGCCGACGCCGCTGAAAAAGAAAAGATGAGCCACATGTCCGCCAAGGAGAAGCGTAAGTACTTGGCTCAGAAGAAACACGAAGCAAAGAAGGAAGCCAAACTTGGGAGCAAGGGTTCCAAGCAGGAGCAACGGCAGGCCAAGAAAGACGCCAAGCGCAAGGCCGATGAAGCCAAGGCTGCCAAGAATGGAAAACAGCCTGCGGCCAAGCCTACCGACACTAAACCTGCCGACCAGCAAGCGGATGCCAATGCTCCTCCGAAGAAGAAGAAATCGATTTCGTGGTTCTAGTACGCGCTGCCGCCTGGGCGGTCGGGGCTGAAGTGAGGTTTGACGGCACCAGAACAGAAGTGGAACTGGTTCCGCATCGTAGGAAAATTCGCCGAAGATCCCATACGCGTGATCTTCGGCGAAGGTAGCCGGACTGCTCAACGAACCAGGCACGGACGCTTGTTGTCGAACTTCCAGCCAGGAATCAGATACTGCATGGCCGTAGCGTCATCGCGTGAGCCAAGTCCATGCTCGTTGTAGAGCCGATGCGCTTTCTCTATTTGCGCCATATCCGGCTCCACGCCCAGCCCTGGCCGGTCAGGAACAGTGACGAGACCGCCGACGATCTGTAGCGGTTCCTTGGTCAGGCGCTCCTGTCCCTCCTGCCATATCCAGTGCGTATCGAGCGCGGCAATTTTGCCGGGTGCGGCAGCTCCGACCTGGGTGAACATCGCGAGCGAAATATCAAAGTGGTTGTTTGAGTGGGATCCCCAGGTCAGGCCCCATTCGTGACAGATCTGAGCGACCCGTACCGATCCCTGCATGGTCCAGAAATGGGGATCGGCGAGCGGAATATCCACCGAGTGCAGTTGAATGGCGTGTCCTAACTGGCGCCAGTCGGTCGCAATCATGTTGGTGGCTGTCGGGAGCCCGGTTGCGCGGCGAAACTCGGCCATGACCTCGCGTCCGGAATAGCCTTTTTCAGCGCCGCAAGGGTCTTCGCAATACGCCAGCACACCGTGCTTGTCACGGCAAAGACCAATAGCCTCCTCCAGCGACCACGCTCCGTTGGGATCGATGGTAATCCGCGCCTTTGGGAAACGCTCCGCCAACGCGACTATGGCTTCCATCTCTTCGGCTCCGCTCAGCACTCCGCCTTTCAGCTTGAAGTCATTGAACCCATAGTGTGCTTGAGCCGCCTCGGCAAGCCGCACAATGGATTTGGCCGTCAGCGCTTCTTCGTTACGAAGCCGGTACCAATCGTCTTTCTCATCGTGGGCGCTCGAATACGGTAGGTCTGTTTTCTTGCGATCCCCGACATAGAACAGGTAGCCCAGCATTTCTACCTGCTTGCGCTGCTGCCCTTGCCCGAGCAGCGCCGCAATCGGCACGCCAAGGAACTGCCCTAACAAGTCGAGCAATGCCGATTCCAGAGCAGTAACGGCGTGAATCGCCACGCGCAGATCAAACGTCTGCAGGCCACGGCCACCAGCGTCGCGATCGGCGAAGCTCTGCCGCGCAGCATTCAGAATGTTGTTATAGGTGCCGATGGATTTGCCGACAACCAGTGGTCGCGCGTCTTCCAAAGTCTGGCGAATGCGCTCGCCGCCAGGTACTTCGCCGATCCCGGTATGGCCGGCGTTATCTTTCATGATGACAATGTTCCGGGTGAAAAAAGGAGAGTGCGCGCCGCTCAGATTGAGCAGCATACGATCATATCCCGCAACCGGGATCACCTGCATTTCGATGACCGCAGGCGTTCCTGTGTGATTCCCGTTCTGCGCGTTCTCTGCGATTGGTGATGGTGTCATTCGACTTTCCTCGTTAAAGCTTGCTTGCGCCGCATGGGCAGCAAAGATGAATTGGTACGCTGTTTCGCGCCACTATTCGCGCTTTTAGAAGCCTTGTATGGTCAAATCTGCTTGAGTTCCACGCGTTTAATGTCACCCACGATCACCAAATAGCAAACGATGGCCAGCAAAGCGTTGATGCCCACGAATACAAGCGCCCCATTGAACGATCCTGTGTACTTGACAATGTAGCCGATCACGATGGGCGTAGTGATACCCGCCGTGTTGCCAAAAGTATTGAAAAGACCGCCGCTCAGACCTGCGATCTGCTTTGGCGAGGTGTCGGAAACCACGGCCCAACCGAGCGCGCCAAGACCCTTGCCGAAAAAGGCAAAGGCCATGATGAAAACTACGGCCACTTGGGAGTTCACATAGTTGCAGGCGATCATGCTGACCGAGAGCAGCATGCCAACGACAATGGGCGTCTTTCTGGCAGCCGTCAGAGAAAACCCTTTTCTCAGCAATCCATCGGAAAAGACGCCGCCCAGCACGCCTCCGCCAAACCCACAGAGCGCCGGCAGAGAGGCGACAAAACCTGCCTTCAAAATCGACATTCCCCGTCCTTGGACAAGGTAGATTGGAAACCAAGTGAGGAAGAAGTAGGTAAGGGTCGTGATGCAGTACTGGCCAACATACACGCCGAGCAACATGCGGTTTGTCAGCAGTTGCTTCATGTAAGACCACTTGGGGACGCTGGCTGCGCCGCCGCTGGCGGCTTTCGGTCCCTGGTCCAGATTTACAAGTGCTCCTCCCTCTTCGAGGTACTGCAACTCGGCCTTGTTAACCCGTGGATGGTCTTTGGGGCTGTCCATAACTTTCAGCCAGACGAGTCCGGTAACGATGCCAACGGTACCCATGAAATAGAACACGTAGTGCCAACCCAAAGCACTGGTAATCCAGCCCATGATGGGGGCAAACAGGACGGTGGCAAAGTACTGCGCAGAATTGAAAATCGCCGAGGCCGTTCCACGTTCCTTGGCAGGAAACCAAGCGGCCACAATGCGGGCGTTTCCAGGGAAGGAAGGACATTCAGCAAGTCCCACCAACGCGCGCAGAGTGAATAGTACAACCACGGCAGTTGTGGCACTGAAGGCACCGACGGTCCCTTGCAGCATCGTGAACACGGACCATGCGAGCAAGCTCACCGCATAGACGTTTTTTGAGCCGAATCGGTCCAGTAGCCAACCACCAGGAATCTGTCCGGCTACGTAAGCCCAGCCGAAAGCGGAGAAGATATATCCCATTGCAACGGGACCAAGGTGAAGCTGCTTCGATATCGCTGTTCCAGCAATCGAGAGTGTCGCTCGATCGCCATAGTTGACCGCCGTAGCCCAAAACAACATAGCAACGATCAAGTACCGGATGTTGCTTCTGCGTGCCTCGGCCACGTTGGGGCTGTTGTTACTCACCATCTACCTCCTCGGATCCTCAGCAACTCGCGTTTTGCTCTCGTTCAATTGCGCGGTGCAGCACATGTCCAGTGCGTAGCCGAGAACTGAGTAGCCGAGGTTGTCAGACAACATATAACCATTCCAATAAACCCGCAAGAAGAGAATGCTTGAAAGTATGAAATGGATAAATCCCGGCACCAAGCTATTATCCGGAGATCACGGTGCTGAGTTCACGGCGGAGACACTGGTTTTCGGGACAATCATAGCTGTTGTGCCGGGGCTGCCTGCCGGGAAGAAGTAGCTGCGCAATGTTGGTTTACCCGGTTGGCCGTGAGAAAAAATATTATAAGATGTCTGATCACTCGTGATAGGTTAAAACATGGCCCTCCTTGCCTCCAACAGAAGACGTCCCCGCACGCTTACCCAGGAACTTGTTTCCTCGATGTCGGAGCAGATCCGAAGCGGAGCTATTCGCCCAGGCGCGAAGCTTCCGACCGAGTCTGAGATTGTTCAGGAACACGGCGTCAGTCGTACCGTGGTGCGCGAGGCAATCTCGCAGTTGCAGGCTGCGCGATTGGTGGAAACACGCCACGGAATTGGTACCTTCGTTTTAGATACGCCAACGCAGACAGACCTCCGCATCGATCCGAGTGAAATTGTCACAGTGCGAGACGTTCTGGCAATGCTGGAATTACGCATAAGTCTCGAAACCGAGGCTGCTGGGCTCGCGGCAGCGCGCAGAAGCGAGGAGCAACTCCAGGAGATGCGCTCCGCGCTGGATGCGTTCAGCCTGAGTCTTGGCAATGGCGACGACACCGTTGAGCCTGATTATCGCTTCCATCAGCAGCTCGCACAGGCGACTGGCAACCGCTACTTCACGGAGATCATGCACAATCTGGGTACGGCTACAATTCCGCGTACTCGCGTTCGAGCGCTGCCGAGCACGGCTGATTACGTGCTGTATTTGCAGGGCGTAAACCGCGAGCACGAGAACATTTATCAGGCCATCGCGTGCCGTGATCCGGAGGCGGCGCGTGCGGCCATGCGTCTTCACCTCACGAACAGTCGAGAGCGCCTGCGGCGAGCGCATGATGCCGCGTCAGTTTCAGCAACTTCTCGTTTGCCTGAAACTGGGGGCACCGGTACTCTCGAAACCTAGGATAATTCCAGGGTAGTGCGTCTGCGGTGTGTTTCCCACTCAAGCCAGAAGGAAAGAGGGCCAAACGGGCCACCCGAAAATTTCCTTGTACGTTACTTATCAAATCCACGGCGGCGCTGCGCGCTGTAGGCGGCGAGCGCGGCTTCAATCACGGGATAGGCGTCTGACGGCGGTTGCACTGCGTCCACCTCGACCGCCTTGCCCTCCAACAGCTTGTAATCCTGAAAGAAGCGGCGCAGCATCATTAACCGGTGTGGCGGCATCTCCTGCGCATCGGTGTAGCTGTTGAACTCCGGGTCTTTGCTGGCAACGGCGATGATCTTGTGATCCTTCTTCCCGCCGTCGATCATGGTCATCAATCCTACCGTCCGCGCTTGAATGATCGTCAGCGGAACCACCGGTTCCTGGCAGAACACCAGCACGTCCAGCGGATCGTTGTCTTCCGCCAGAGTCTGGGGAATGAATCCGTAGTTTGCCGGGTAGTACACCGCCGAATACAAAATCCGGTCCAATTTGATCATCCCGCTGCTCTTGTCAAGTTCATACTTCACGCTGGAGCCAAACGGAATCTCAATGACCGCGTTGAATTCGTTCGGGATATGCTCACCGGGTGTGATGTCGTGCCAAGCATGAACCATAAACAATTGCCTCCAAAGGGACCGACTCGATTCATTGTACTGAATCCGCTCCGCCAACACATGAACCGGGAGTCTTCGAGTTCGCCAAGTTCGGCCCACCGTGTAGAATCATCGCAGTCTCCGCTTCAAAAGCCATGATTGAAACGCCTTCCGATGCAGTTCCGAAGCCCCGCCGAGGCAAAGCCGCAGCCGCCATGGTCGCCGCCGGAATTCTGGTCAGCCGCCTTAGCGGGCTCATCCGCGAGCGCTTCTTTGCCCACTATCTAGGCACCTCGCTGGCGGCGGACGCCTACCGCGCCGCTTTCCGCGTGCCCAACATGCTGCAGAATCTACTCGGCGAGGGCGTCTTGTCGGCGTCCTTCATCCCGGTATACGCGCGGCTCCGCGCGGAAGGCCATGATCGCGAAGCCAGCGAACTGGCCGAAGCCGTGTTCGCTTTGCTTGCACTTGTGGCCAGCGTGATCGTGGCTCTGGGAATTCTGTGCGCGCCCCTGCTGGTCAGTCTGCTAGTACCTGGCTTTCAGGGTGAGAAGCGCGCCCTTACCGTCGCCCTCGTGCGCATCGTATTCCCCGGCACTGGACTGCTGGTGTTTTCAGCCTGGTGCCTGGGCGTACTCAACAGCCATGGCCGCTTTTTTCTCTCCTATGCTTCGTCTGTGATGATGAATCTTGCGATCGTCGTCGCCCTGGTGTGGCAAGGAGGATGGCGCGGTCATGGTGCAGTCGCGCTGGCCTATACCATTTCGTGGGCCTCGGTGGCCGGAGCCGTACTGCAATTTGGCGTGCAGGCACCCACGGTCTACGGGTATCTGCGCCCGTTGCGCGGACACATCGACCTCCGTTCGCTTCACGTTGCTGCCGTGGTCGCCGCGTTCATCCCCGTATTCATCAGCCGGGGAGTATTCCAGATCTCGGGATTCATCGACCTTCAACTCGCCAGCTTCTTGCCCAAGGGCAACGTGCTGCTGACTTACGCGCAGACGCTTTACATGTTGCCGGTATCGTTGTTCGGAATATCAATATCCGCCGCCGAACTGCCAGCCATGTCCAGCGCGGTGGGCACGGAATCGGAAATCTCTGCCACACTTCGCAGCCGCCTAAGCGCGGGGTTGGGAAAGATCTCTTTCTTCGTCATTCCATCCGCGGTGGCATTCATTGCCCTAGGCAACGTGGTGACTTCCACGCTTTACCGCACTGGAAAATTCAGCGAGCAGGATGTGTTGTTTGTATGGGCAGCATTGGCGGGTTCAGGCGTTGGCTTGCTGGCGCAGACCATGGGACGCCTCTACTCCTCCACCTTCTACGCTCTGCGAGATACTCGCACTCCGCTGAATTACGCTCTGGTGCGAGTTGCGCTCACGCTCTGCCTCGGCTATCTCTTTGCATTGCCGCTGCCGCGCGCCCTCGGCATCGATCACAACTGGGGCGTCGCCGGTCTTACTTCTTCGGCTGGCATCGCGGGATGGGTGGAATTCGTTTTGCTGAGACGTGGATTGCAGGCCCGCATCGGGCACGTGGATTTCTCCACAATGCGAGTCGTAAAACTGTGGGCCGCCGCATTCGCGTCCGCTGCGATCTCATTGCTGGTGGAGTGGAGATTGCAACTTGCCTCGCCTATCCTACGCGGCGTAGTAATTCTCATTCCCTTCGGTGTGGCCTACGTGGCAATTACCCACCTACTGGGATTGAGTGGAGCTATGTCGTCAGTGCTGGCGCGGTTAGGATTGAAGCGCGGATAAAGCGATTCCTGAATTGTTGTCTACCGCCTTCACGTTGTCCTGTGCGCTTCAGCATGTCTCTCTCGGGAAAAATTGCGCACGCGTTATGACCTACGCGCGCTTTACCCAGCGGCCTTCAGCCGCGTTTTGATGACTTTCATCTCGTTCCAGTCATAGCCAAAACGCCGTCCGCATTCCAGGCACACAACGTAGTGGGAGCAACTTGATGGCAACTCTTCCGCCCAGTCTAGATGCGCCTGATTTTGGCGTGCCACATCCATTGAAAATGGGACGGATATATGAGAGTGCCGACAACCAAACGTCAAAAGGTTCAGCACTTTCTCAAATATATTCAGAGCACACCTCGCGGAACTTAACTCATACCAAGGCCGCTCCGGAGCGGCATCGTTTTTTGCTGGCGGAAGAGACGATGGCCCGGCAGTACGGCTACCGGGCCATCAGAATCCGTCGCTCCGCATGTTTGCCCAACGAGCTGCCTCAGACGCGAATCGCCGTCTTGTCTGGAACCACGGCCGCCGGAGTCGCTTCGGCCACCGCTTGCGGTTTTTCGTTTGCATTGGGCTTACGAATATCGATGCCGCCCTTAAAGAACGCTCCGTCTTCAATACTGATGCGCTGGGCAACCACGTCGCCGGTCAGGGAACCTTCATTGCGAATATCGACACGATCCGTAGCAGTAACATTTCCGCGCACCTTGCCTAGGATGACGGCTTCACGAGCTGTAATATTGGCGGCAATCACGCCATTACGTCCCACTGTAACGCGGTTTCCGGGCAGATGAATCGATCCTTCGACCCGGCCATCGATGTACAGGGATTCGGATCCGGTCACCTCGCCTTTTATCACGAGCGACTTGCCGATGGTTGCCTGGTCAGAGACTGCCGGAGCAGAACTCAATGGCTTCGGCGTGTTGTTGTACTCCGGTGCCGAAGGCGGTGTGGAGGTCTGGCGCTGCGGTTCCGAAGGCGCGGGGATATTGCCGGGTGTAGAGGGCTTCCACATGTTTAGTGAGTCCTTTCATAAACAGGTATGCACCTGCATTGCCATTTGACGCGCTGTTCGTAAGTGAGAACAACGCAAGGTCTTCTGGATTCGCTGTTCTGAAATATTAGGCGTGCTGTTCGTTCCCTGTATGCACTATATTCCACTTGAACGGAAGTTTCTGCACTGACCGGCCTCAGCCGCTAACAGTTTCTTCCGTAATTCTGTTCTGAACTGCGTAATCCGGGGCCATCCATATTCAAAGGCTCATGGACTCGCATAAGCGCCCGTGACACGATACCATCTCACCAGCGACGAATGATCTCTGAAAACGATCTGCTCCAACACATCGAGGACCAACCACAGCGTGCCGCCGGATACAAGCAACTCATCCGCGAACTGTCGTTGCGCGGTCGCGAACGAATCGAACTGGAATCCATGCTCGCCGATCTGGTGGTGCGCGGCAAACTGGTGCTGGTGGCGCGCGACCGGTATGCCATCGCCTCCGCCGCAGTCAATCGCAACCTGGTGGTAGGCACTCTCACCATGCACCGCGATGGCTTTGGCTTCGTCCGCCCGCTGGACCGCGAAGTACGGGAGCGCCTGCAGGGCGATGTCTTTATCCCGCCCTTTGACACCGCCGAGGCCATGCACGGCGACCGGGTTCTGGTCGAACTCTCCCCGCACTCCCGCGAGGGCCGCCACGAGGGCCGCATCGTACGGGTCATGGAGCGCGCCCATCCTACCGTGGTTGGAACCTTTCACTATGGCGACCGGCAAAACTACGTGCGTCCAATCGACGACCGCATCAAGATGGACGTCATCATCCCGCCGGGCGAAGAGGTGGTTCCCGAACCATCCGAAGCCGAGAGCCGCCTTGAGGTAGACCGCGTCGTGGGCAAAGAGGCAAGCCGCCGTCCCTGGGAAGACCTCGAAGGTCTCGTGGTCGATTGCGAGATCACCGATTGGCCCACCTCTACCAAGAATCCACGCGGACGCGTCATCGAAGTCATCGGTAACGAGGACGACTTCGGCGTAGACGTCGAAATCATCATCCGCAAGCACCATCTACCTCATCGCTTCCCGCAGTCGGTGGTCGCCGAAGCTCGCGCGATTGCCTCGAAAATTCCGCCCGCCGAACTGAAGCGCCGCCGCGATTTCCGCAATCTGCCCATTGTCACCATCGACGGCGAGACGGCGCGCGACTTTGACGACGCCATACTGGTCCGCAAACTCCCCGATGGACACTACGAACTTCAAGTCCACATTGCCGACGTGGCGCACTACGTCCGCCCCGGCATGGACATTGACCGCGAGGCCGAAATCCGCGGCACCAGCGTTTATTTCCCTGACCGCGCCATCCCCATGCTGCCCATCGAACTCTCAACCGACATCTGTTCATTGCGCCCTCAAGTCGAGCGCCTTGTGATGTCGTGCATCATGCAGATCGACGACCGTGGCGAGGTCGTCTCCTATGAAATTATGCCTGGCATCATCCGCAGCGCCGAACGCATGACCTACAAATCCGTGCAGCAAATTCTCGATGGCGACGCCGATGCCCGCAAGCGTTACGCCCCGCTAGTTGAAGATTTTATCCTGATGCGGGAGCTAGCCGAAATTCTCAATGAAAAGCGACAGCGCCGCGGATCCATCGATTTCGATCTTCCCGAGCCTCTCATTGAATTTGACGAGAACGGACTGATGAAGGCCGTCACCCGCTCCGAGCGGCTCTTCAGCAATCGCATCATCGAGGAGTTCATGCTCTCGGCCAATGAAGCGGTGGCCACTTATCTGGAGCACAAGGGCGTGGCGTCGATCTATCGCGTCCACGAGCCACCCGACCCCAAGCGCGTTTACGACTTTGAAAACCTCGCCGCCGCCTTCGGCTATTCGCTAGGCATTGGAGCGCTTCCAGTCACTCGCTTCCGAATGAAGCCCGACTATCGCGCCTCGAACCAGCGATCCACGGGAAATCGCGGCAAACCCAACGACATCGAGATCCCGCAGGAAGTCGCCATCACCCCGGCGATGTACCAGAAGCTCGCCGCAAAAATTGCCGGCAAGCCCGAGGAGCGCATCCTCAGCTACCTGATGCTGCGCTCGCTGAAACAGGCGCGCTATTCTGAAATCAACGATGGACATTTTGCCCTTGCGGCCACCTGTTACACCCACTTCACTTCGCCCATCAGGCGCTATCCTGACCTTCTGATCCATCGCATTCTCAAGGGCGTGCTAGCCGAAAACGCCGAACGGCATGAAGGCCCGCTGGCTATCGGGGTTGGAGGCCGCGTCCTGCAAAGCGCTGAATCTCTCTGGCCGGATAAAACAAAACCGGCTGCGAAGAAAGCCGCCGGGAGCGGTACCGCAAAGAACGCCCCTGAAGCCCATCGCCACGCGCTCCCCGGACCCATTCCGGAAGACGTTCTCCGCCATCAGGCCGAGGACGCCAGCTTCGCCGAGCGCCGAGCCGAAGCCGCCGAGCGCGAACTGATGGAGTGGAAGAAGATAAAGTTCATGTCTGACCGGGTCGGCGAGGACTTCGACGGACTCATCGTCAGCATTACGAAGTACGGAATCTTCGTCGAACTCACCGACCTTTTTGTCGAGGGCCTTATCCCGCTCAACACGATGTACGACGACCGCTACGCCTTCCACGAGACAACCCGCCAGATCATTGGCCAAAGCACCCGCAAAACCTATTCGCTAGGAGACCGCGTGCGAGTCATCCTCGACCGCATTGACCGCGTCGAGCGCAAGTTGCAGTTTGCCCTGGTCGAGGAGCGTCCCACCCCCGCCAAGCGCGGCCGCAAACGCCCGCGTCACTAAGTGGCCCACATCCGCCATCTTTTGGCGAATGTGGGAACTAGCGAATATGTGAACGAGTGGCGAATGTGGGGACTGCCCTATACAATTTATCGAGACGTTCAGGAACGAGGACTTTTACGAATGGCACACATGGTGCAATGCGCAAAGTTAGGACGCGAGGCCGAAGGCCTTGACGAAGCGCCCTTTGATAGCCCGCTTGGGAAGAGAATCTACGAAAACATCAGCAAGCAGGCGTGGAGCGACTGGCAAAACCACATGAAGATGCTGCTCAACGAATATCGCCTGCAGCCCTGGAAGAAAGAGCATCAGGAATTTATCGTGCAGCAGATGGAGCAGTACTTTTTCGGGACCGGCGGACAGGCTCCCGAAGGCTTCAAGCCGCCCGAGTAATCCGGGCTCAAGGCGAAAATGGAAAACGCGGACCTTGTCGCCCGCGTTTTCCACTCCACTGATTGCGGCGTGGTGCTAAAATCAATTTACCCCATCGGCGCCCCTGCGCCGTAAACCGTCGGGATGTGGCTCAGCCTGGTAGAGCACTCGCTTGGGGTGCGAGGGGTCGGCAGTTCAAATCTGCCCATCCCGACCATTGTTTTTCCATTCACAATTCAGCGCTCCTGTAGAGAGCGGGGCAAGCGCTTAGTCGGGATTTGCCGCCTTTGTCCGCGCGACCGAAACGATCCTGCCTCCAGCGGTGAAGCGGTAGAGTTCGCCGCGCCAATAAAAGCTGCTGCCTCCGCAATAGCTGTCAACCCAGACGAAGAATCCGAGTAGGTCGCGCAGGGGGTAGAGCCAGCACTGGCGCAGGGCGCGGCGATCGCCGATTACGCCGTATCCGATGGCGATGGATTGGGTGATGCGATTGAGCAGACTCCATGCTAGCAGTGCGGCGCCGAGGGCGAGGTGGCCGAGCGCGGTGGCGGCAACGAAGGCCAGCAATCCGAAAGGGACGGCGAAGGTGAAGCCGGTGCCAAGGTGTCCCTTGGGACGCGAGTAGCGTGTGCTTTGCATCCAGCGCACCTGGGTGGCGAAGGTTTTGGCCCACGACTGGGTGCAGAGGACGTGGGCGACGCGATAGTGCGAGAGTACGACGCGGTATCCGGCGGCGTGTACGCGGTTGCCGAGAACGAAGTCATCCGAGTAATACTCTGCGGTGGAAGCGATGCCGCCGCACTTCTCAAGGACATCGCGACGCACCGCCATCACCGAGCCGAGCGCGAACTGCATTCCCTCCATCATGTCCGCAATGAGAACGCCGGAAGGCATCTCAACCGACATTCCCAGGGCTTCCAGTCGCGACCAGAGACCGTCGGCGGGGACGCCCTCGTAGAGGCAGGTGACGAGTCCGTTGTCAGGATCAAGGAGAGGCGGGACCACGTTGCGCAGAAAGTCGGGACGGACGAGGATGTCGCTGTCACTGATGACGAGATATGGGCTGCTGGAGATGGCAATCATCTTGTCCAGCGACCAGACCTTTGCGCTGGGCCACTGCGGCTCTCCTGAGAGCACGACACGCGAGGCAATCTGCGGATGACGAGCGCGAAGGCGCTCCACCACGGCGATGGCGGGGTCGGCGGCGGTGCGGCATCCAAAGATGATTTCGAACGCAGGGTAATCCTGAAGGAAGAAGCTCTCAAGGGTTTCTTCGAGGCGCGGTTCGGCTCCGTGGAGCGGCTTGAGGATGGTAACCGCCGGAAGCGTTGCGCAATCGACGCGCGTGATTGCCTTCGCCTGCTGGCTGGCAAGGCGCAAATTGCGAGCGGCGGCCAGCAGGGCGAGTCCGAGAAAAACAGTGGAGGATGCCGTGCCGACGAGCACAACGGCTAATAGCGTCATCCAGAAGACAGGAGCAGGGGAGAAGAACGCGAACATCGTTATGGTACCCACTGAATCTAATGCGTACGTCATGGGTGATTTTCCAAAATCATTTTGCCGCCGCTGCGCGCGATGGTGCGGTAGCCCGTCTGCTGGAGCAGCGGGGGAATCTGGCCCTTGGGGGTAAAGACAAAGACTCGCCCGCCGCCCCGCCAGAGTCGAGCGAACGACGCATCATCTTCAAACACAGCCGGAGCATCGGAAAAAAGCGAGCCGGCGTATAGGTCTCCGTTCTCGCGTGAGTTCAATACATGCAGCGGAAGATGCCCGTAAAAGTTTAGCGTCGAAGCGTCCTCGTACGCGCCGTTGACGACGATCACGTCGCCGGGGCGATAGAGCGGCGCCACCGCGTCTGCCAGCGCGCGCGATGACAAGATGGGCGCAAACGTGACCAGCGCCGAGTGAACGCACAGCAGCGAGACGAACATCATCAGCGCCAGCGCCGCGTTGGCCGCGCCCGCGCGATTGCGGCGTCGCAGCAGCCAGCTTGCCAGCGTGCCAAAGAAAAACCCGATGCCGATCCATAGCAGTTGCGGACGAAACATTCCCATGGCGCGTGGCGTGAGGTCGAAGATGTGTCCGAAGGACAGCGCGTATTCAGACGGGTTGCTGGTCAACAGATCGGCCAACTCACTTTGCGGCGGAACCCGCTGCGAGAACCAGAGCAATCCCCACGCCGATAGAGCCAGAGGCACGGCCATCACGAAGCTGGCAAGGGCAATACGCTGACCGGCGCGGCGCAATGGAGAAGCCGAAGGCGAACGTTGCTCATGGCTAAGCCACGCGCCAATGATCAGGGCAAGCGCAGGCAGTGCCGGAAGCACGTAGTATTCCTGGCGGCTGCTGAAGCTGAAGAAGCCGATGACAACGGCGATTGCGATGGCAAAGAGCAACAGAGCACGTCCACGGTGGTTGAGCGCGTTAATGCTGCGCCAACAATGTGGCACACATGCCACGGCCTTGAAAGCAAACGCCGACCACGGCAACAGGAAAAGTAGCGCCATGGCCCAGAAGAGCAGCAGCGGTACCGTGTCATAGTCGCGCGGAAATCGCTTGTTCAGATAGCGCAGAAAATGTTCGTTGACAAAGTAGAACCAGAAGAAGCCTCTGGCATCGCCAGCCGCCGGATTGAGCAATCCGGCGACGATGTGCCACGGCGCGGCGATGACGAGAAAGACCGCAAAGCTTGAGGCAAGCCTCATGCGCAACAGGTGGCGCGGATTGCGCGTGAGCGCCAGATAGGCCACGATGATGGCCGCCGGAAACACCACTCCAATGAGTCCCTTGGTAAGCACATTGAGCGCGGTGGCGGCGGCCAGTCCCCAACACGCAGCAAGCGATGGACGCGGTTGTTCCAGACCTAGCAGAAAGCAGTGCAGGCCAATCGTCAGCCAAAGCGCGACCAGAATGTCAGGGATCAGTATTCGAGTGTAGATGTAAGGACCAAAGGACAAGCCAAGCGCAAGTGCGGCGTAGAGTCCGGCTTGGGCGTCGAAGTGATGGCGTCCAATGGAGTACGTTGCCAGTAGCAGAGCTAGCACGCCAAGCGCGAGAGGCAGGCGCGCGGCCCAGTCGGTTGCGCCAAAGACGGAGTAACTGGCGGCCATGGACCAGTAGAGCAGCGGAGCTTTCTCAAGATATCGCAGACCATTGACGTAGAGAGTGGACCAGTCGTGGCGGAGCATCATCTCGCGAGCGGCTTCGGCGTGAACGGAGTCGGCATCGTCAAGCAGTGGCGGAGACCAGAGTCCAGGCACGTAGACGGCGAGCCAGAGGAGCACGATGAGCGCCACGCAGAGGGCGTGGCGAGGCGCACGGGATGGCTCGGACGAGACGCTCGATTCGTGCATAACGGACAGAGTTCGATTATACGGAAGCGGCGTTACAGTTCGGTAAGGCGCAGCACGCCGGTTGCGGCGAGATAGCCCTTGCGGCGGAACCAGTCGGTAAGTCGGTCGTTGAGTAAATCAATGGGCACACGGGTGCCGATTTCGATGAGGCCGTCGGCGACGGGGAGAGTGTCGTCAAAGATCTGATCGTTGGTGAAGCTGCGCATGGCGAAATTGTCGAGCCACTTGAGGGGCGCGGCTGTAGGGGTTCCGGCGTTGTCGTATTCCACGCGAATCTTGCGGGCGAACATGAGGACAGTATAGAGCGGCTGCCGGGTTGATATATTCTGCCTGTCTTGCATCCGCGGCCGAAGGAGCCACCTTGCCAGCGACAAAGAAAGAATGGGCTCTTTTATGATTCCTCATGGCGGTTAGAGCTTTTCGGATGTCAAAACAGGAGTTAGAGTAG
>Ga0302320_10011104_pt1 | contig 19137 bp, 15 predicted proteins | sample Bog_T0_3_FD_202130 | JGI IMG/M metagenome (GOLD analysis project Ga0302320, IMG submission 202130) | Peat permafrost microbial communities from Stordalen Mire near Abisko, Sweden - Bog_T0_3 | ecosystem: Environmental > Terrestrial > Soil > Wetlands > Peat | place: Sweden: Abisko, Stordalen Mire... | reverse complement strand
CCAAACGGGCCCGCTACGCCATCAGCGACGCCAAAGCGGTGACCGACGGCTCCTGGTACAGCGGCACTCCGCTCTGGAGCCTGGCCGAGAGCCAGGGCATGCGCACGGCCTGCTTCTTCTGGCCCGGATCGGAAGCCAAGATCGCCGGCTTCCAGCCCAGCTATTCCCTCAAATTCGACGACAAGATCGACGACACGGCACGCATCGAACAGGTGCTCGCCTGGCTGCGTCTGCCCCAGGCCGATCGCCCTCACTTCATCACTCTCTACTACTCCGAGCCCGACCACGAAGGCCACGAGTTTGGCCCCGACGCGCCGGAGACCCGGGCCGCCGTGCGCAAGGTCGATGCCCTCGTCGGCCAGTTGAAGGCGGGGCTGGACGCGACCGGGCTGCCCATCGATCTGGTCGTCGTGAGTGATCACGGCATGGCCAAGGTGCAGGGCGGCTGGATCACGCTGGACCAGTTCGCCGACCTCACCGGCTTTGACACCGCCGGCGGCTTGCTCTACGGCAAGACGGAGGACGACCGCGCCCGCGTCTACAACCAACTCAAAAAGGCCTCGCCGCAGTTCGTCGTCTATCGCCGCAAAGACGTGCCCGCCGATCTGAACTACAACCAGAATCCGCGCGAAGGCGACCCGGTGGTCATCGCCACCGGGCCCTATGCCATCCGCGTACACGCGCCGCCCGCCGGGTCACCCGCGCCAGACAAGCCGCCCATCCCCGGCATGCATGGCTTTGACCCGCACAAGCTGCCGGAGATGAAGGCCAGCTTCTTCGCCGCCGGACCCGATATAGTGGCAGGGAAGACTGTTGCGCCGTTTGAGAATGTGAATTTGTATCCCTGGCTGGCGCACATGCTCGGCCTCACGCCGCCCAACACCGACGGCAGCCTCAACGTGCTGGCCGGAACGCTACTCGACGGCGGCGGCAACAACGAAAAATAAACGCCGCGTCCGGCGGGCGCGAGAAGATTGGAACAGATGAGCGTAGTCTTAGGAATCGATGGCGGAGGCACGCGGACCCGCGCCTCGATCATGGACGGCGACCGGATTCTGGCGCACGCGGAAAACGGCTCCATCAAGCGCCTGCGCGTGGGCGCGGAGGCGGCAGAGGCCAACCTGCGCGCGCTGCTCAAGGATGTCTTTGCACAGGCCGGTGTCAGCGGCGTGGACGCGGCCACCTGCGGCGTCGCCTCGGCCACCATGCCCGGCGTCGCCGAGTGGATCACGGACGTCTTCAACGACTTTGGCGTTGCGCGGTCGGAGGTCGTGGGCGACGAGGTGATCGCGCTCGACGCGGCCTTCCACGGTGGCCCCGGCATACTCCAGATCGCCGGCACCGGCTCCAACACCATTGGCCGCGCGGCGGACGGCAGCCGCGAGAGCGCCGGCGGCTGGAGCTCGCGCCTCGGCGACGAGGGCTCCGGCTACTGGATCGGCGTCAACAGCGTGCGCCGCGGCTTGCACGCCTATGACCGCGAGCAGCCGACCCAGATTCTGGAGACGGTAGGGAAGATCTGGGGCACGCCCGACATTGACGACCTGATCAACCTCGGCGACAGCACGCCCGGCCCGGACTTTGCCGCGCTGGCCCCGGCCATCAACGAGCTGGCCGAAGCCGGCGATCCGGTTGCGCTCGGCGTCCTCAAACAGGCCTCCGACGATCTGGCCGATTTCGTACTCGTCGTCCGCGCCAAGCTGCGCCGCAAGCACTCCATCGCCGGCGAAGTCCCCGTAGCCTGGACCGGCGGCGTGGTCGAAAAAATGCCCCTGGTGCGGGACGCCTTCTTCGCCGGCCTCAAAGCCGCCGCGCCGGAGATGCCGGTCGGCACGGAGAGCGTAGTCTCGCTCGAAGGGGCGCTGTGGCGCGCCAAGCGGCTCGCCGCAAGCGAGGTCTAGCGCCATCCCAGTTGGTCCGTCTTGACCCGATTGCCAAGGATGGGGCACGCACAGTTCATTGGCCGGCGGGCCCTGCCAGCCGGCCATTCACAAACGAAGCCAGCAGCCGTCCCGCTCCATCCACAGCCACCAGATTCGCCGCGCGGCCGACGGCGAGCGCGCCGGTCATATCCGCGAAGCCGGTCATCGCCGCTGGATTGGCCGTCAGCAGCCGCAGGCCGTCCTGCAACGACGCTCCGGCAAACGCCAGGAAGTTAGTCAGCGCGCGGTCGAGCGTGAGCACGCTGCCGGCCAGCACATCGCCGAACGAAGCCTTGCCATTGGCTACCTGAATCTTGAGCCCGGCCAGGGAGTACTCGCCATCGGGCATGCCGGCGGCGCTCATGGCGTCGGTCACCAGCAGCGCGCGCTCCGGGCCCTTCGAGCGCCACCAGATCTTCACCATCTCCGGCGCGGTGTGGATGCCGTCGCAGATGAGCTCGGCGAACAGCGAGTCGGTGGTGAGCACCACGCCCAGAATCCCCGGCTCGCGGTGGTCGAGCGGCCGCATGGCGTTGAAGGTGTGCGTGGCGCTCACCGCTCCGGCGGCAATGCCGGCGCGGGTTTCTGCCGCAGTCGCATTGGAGTGGCCCAGCGACACGCGCACCCCGTGCGCCGTGGCATGCGCGGCCAGTTCCAGCGCGCCGGGCAGCTCGGGCGCCAGCGTCATCAGGCGCACATGGCCCTCGGCGGCCTCGTAGAGCCGGTCAAAAACTCGTATATCCGGCGCGAGCAGAAGCTCCGGCGGATGCACGCCGCGCTTGGCGTGCGACAGGAACGGCCCCTCCAGATGAATGCCGATCGGCCATGCCATACCCTCGCCCGGAGGGTGCGCGATGAGTTTGCCCAGCCCTTCCAGCGAACGCAGCGTCGAGTCGAGTGGCGCGGTCACAGTAGTCGCGAGGTAGCTGCCGGTGCCATGCGACGCAAGCAGCCGGCCCATCGTCGTAAGCGCCTGGGGCGTGGCCTCCATCACATCGTGGCCGGCGGCGCCGTGGATGTGCACGTCGAAAAACGCCGGGGCCAGCGTGGCGCCGGGAAAATCGAAGACTTCAATGCCAGGCGCAGCGGGCAACTCATCGCCTGCGGTGCGGGAGTGGATGGACGCGATGCACCCATCTTCAATGGCAATCACCGGGTGGTCCAGCAGGCTGGTCCCGGTCACAAGCTTCTCCGCAGTCAGCAGCGTACGCATAACGCAAGATTACTGCATGGCGGGGCTGAGGCGTCGGCTGCCAATCTCTTCCGGGAACCACGACTTAGTGGACGAGCATCTTGGCGTTTGGCACGCGCAGCCCAGCCTGGGCCTGCGCGGCTTTGAGCGCTGCGTGGGTGGCGGACAGCTCGGCCTGGCAAGCGGTGAGCTGCGCGGAGAGCAGCGCGAACTGCGAATCGAGATGCGAGCGCAAATCTTCAATAGCCAGCTCCAGCCGGTCGTTGGCGGCGATCTGCTCGGCTTGACTCATTTGCACGGCTTTCAGGTTGGGCAGAATGACTTCGGCGAGCAGTTCGGTGAGCGAAGCAAAGGGATCGTTCATGAGCAAATTCTAAGCAGAAACCCGGCGAAGCGCATGATTACGGGTGGGCGGGCATTGGTAACAGCTGCGACGAGTCTGGCTCGTGTAACGGAGGATTGACGCGCAAGTTGCGCGAATTTTGGTAATGTTTTCGAATGAAGATGAAGCTGCTGTTTCCGGTTGCCGGATCGTTTCTTGTTTTTGGCGCGCAGGTTCTCGCGGCGCAGACGGTCGATTTGCCCACCAGCAAGCAACTGATCGGAGAGATTCCCGGCCATCCGCAACGGCTGAATAGCCTGCCCATGTCGATGGCCGTTTCGGCAGACGGGCGCTACGTGGTGACGGTGAACGCCGGTTATGGCACAGCCGAGTCGAAGTTTGAGCAGTCGCTGGCTGTGCTGGACACGCAGACGGGCATGGTCCAGGACTTTCCCGACGATCGCACGCCCGGAGCCGCGAAGCAGACGCTTTATTCAGGACTTGCGTTCAGCCGCGACGGCAAGCACCTCTACGCCAGCATGGGCTCGGAGTCGGTTCCCGAAGGCGACGGCAAGAGCGCGACCGGCAACGGCGTGGTGGTCTATAGCTTCGTTGACGGAAAGATTGCGCCGGAACGCTTCATCCCGCTCCCCCTTCAACAGCTTGCTCCGGGCCGTAAGACAAAGTTGATTGGCGATGTGGAGGGCGACAAGGGCGTGCCGTTCCCGGCTGCCCTCGCCGTGGTTGGCCCGGTAGACCCGGCCAAGGAACGGCTGCTGGTGGCCGACAATCTTTCCGACGATGTGCTGCTGATCGATCCGGCGACCGGCAAGATCGAGAAGCGCTTCGATCTCTCGGAAAGCGCCGCCGTTCCCTCCACCTATCCCATTGCGCTCATCGTGCCCCAGCTGGGCGGCCGTGCCTTTGTTGCGCTGTGGAATGCGTCGGAGATTGTGGAACTCGACCTGATCGGCGGCAAGGTGAGCCGCAAGCTGGACCTGCTCAAGCCGCCGAATCCGGTCGCGCCGGGCTCGCACCCATGCGCCTTCGAGTTCTCGCCAGATGAGAAGACGCTCTACGTGGCGCTGGCCAACCGCGACGCGGTGGCGGCTGTCGACATCGGCCCCGGCGAGTATCACGGCCACTTTGCGGTGAAGGGCTACTTCGACACGCGCCTGCCCGGCCAAAGCTACTTTGGCGCCGAGCCCGAGGCGCTGGCCATCGACGCGGACGGCAGCCGGCTGTATGCGGCCAACGCCATCAGCGACGCCGTTGCGGTGATCGACACGGGCAAGCTCACCCGCGCATCCGCAAAGCAGGGCATGGTCGAGCCCATTGGCTTTATTCCCACCGAGTGGATGCCGATGGACCTGGCGTTCATTCCGGCGAAGCAAGGCGGCACACTCTACATCGCTACGGCCAAGGGCAAGGGCGCGGGGCCGAACGGCGTGGCGATAAGCACAGCCGATGGCGCGCAGACTAAGCGCCGCATTCGTCCCTACACCTACATTGCCACGCTGCTGCACGGTTCGCTGGCCACGCTTGACGCGAAAGAGGTGGAGAAGGATCTGCCCCATTGGACCGATGTGGTGATGGAGTCCAACCGCATGAAAGCGGCGCAGGAGAAGATCGCCTTTGCCGGCGCGGACCAGAGCCCCATCAAGCACGTGATTTACATCATCAAGGAGAACCGCACCTACGACCAGATTTTTGGCGACCTCAGCAAAGACGGCAAGCGGGTGGGCAACGGCGACCCAAGCTTGACCATGTACGGCGCGGCCATTACGCCCAACCTGCACAAGCTCGCCCTTCAGTTCGGCGTGCTCGACAACTTCTACGATTCGGGCGAGGTGTCGGGCGACGGGCATGTGTGGTCGAACGCGGCCATCGGCACCGATTATCTTGAAAAGACCTGGCAGCAAACCTATCGCGGCGGGGAGCGCACCTATGACTACGAGGGCGTGGTGGCCGAGGAGCTGCCGCTGCTGCAAAATATTCCCGACGTGAACGAGCCGGCGAGCGGCTACCTGTGGGGCAACCTGGCCGCTCATGGAAAAACGTATTACCACTTCGGCGAGTTCATCGCGACAACGTTTTGCAATGAAGTGAAGTCCACCAACCCGCAGCAGGGCCCGGTGCTGCCCGGCGCCAAGTGCGCGCGTAAGGCCGTCGAGCCCGGTGAGGCGCTGCCCGCCGAGTGGGGCGGCGGGGTGAACAAATGGCCTTGGGCCATTCCGCTGATTGCAACCAACGTGGCCACCAAGCCGGAGCTGGTGGGCCACTTTGCTGTCGAAGACCCGGATTTCGACCTTGCCGTTCCCGACCAGGTGCGCGTGGAGATTTTCCTGCGCCACTTGCAGGGATGGCTAGCCGACAAGGAGCAGGGCCGGGATACGATGCCCAACTTCATTCTGCTCCGCCTGGGCAACGATCACACCGCCGGCACGCGCCCCGGTGGACCCACGCCGAAGTCTTCCGTGGCCGATAACGACCTGGCCGTCGGCCGCGCCATCGAGGCCATCTCGCACTCGGCTTTCTGGGACTCGACGGCATTCTTCATCCTGGAAGACGACGCGCAGGACGGCGGCGACCACGTGGACGCGCACCGCAGCCTGGCCGTCGTGGTGAGCAAGTATGCTCCGCACACAGCATCGACAAATGCCACAGGAGCCGCACCGCAGCCGGGTGCAGTCGCTGAGTCTCAAGCCCCTTTTGTGGACAGCAAGTTTTATTCGACCGTGAGCGTGGTGCGCACCATGGAGTCGCTGCTCGGCCTGCCGCCCATGAACAACAACGACGCGCTGTGCTCGCAGATATCGAGTTTGTTTACCGGCCCCGGCGATCAGCCCGCATACGCGGCAGACTACACCAACCGCGACAACAGCCTCATCTACACGGCCAACGCCAAAACGGCCGCCGGCGCCAAGGATAGCATGAAGATGGACTTCCGCCACGCCGATCGCGCCCCGGCCGACAAGCTGAACGTAATTTTGTGGAAGGACGCGATGGGCGACAAGCCAGTGCCGGCCATGCTCAAAGCGAAGCATAAAAAGGCCAAGGACGATGACGATTGAGCTTCAATTTTGACTGCCGAAGAGACGATAGCAAGAGATTCCGCCTTGACTGAACTGCGGCAATGCCGCACAATGGGCTTGTGCACGAACCGATACTCACGGTCGTGGAGACAGCTGCCTTTGCCCGGCGGGCAGAAAAACTCTTGACCGCGGATGAACACGCCGAACTGGTGTTCTATCTGGCATCGCATCCTGAAGCCGGGGACGAGATTCCCGGAACTGGCGGTCTCCGCAAAGTGCGCTTCGCCGCATTTGGGCGCGGAAAGTCCGGCGGCGCGCGGGTGATTTATTACTTTTACGATGCGGAGAACCCGCTGTACGCGCTGCTTCTTTACGGCAAGCACGAGCAGGCAAAGCTGACACCGGAGCAGAAGCGCAGCTTGTCGTCTATGGCCGCGGAGATCAAGGCAGGGGTCAAGGCGAGGAGGGGACCATGAAGCGTAAAAATGTGTCAGATGAGCTGGTAGAAGCAATGCGTGAGGCGGCTGCTATTGCCAGAGGTGAACTGGAGCCGGCAGCAGTGCATCGCTTTGCGGTGCGCGCGCTTGAGGTGGACGTGCGCGCGGTGCGGACGGCAACGGGATTGGGCCGCGCAGAGTTTGCGCGGAAGTTTGCCCTTGATCCCCGCGCCTTGCAAGACTGGGAGCAGGGCCGCCGCCGGCCCGACCGCGCCGCGCGCGCCTATCTCACCGTGATTGCCCATCGACCCGATGCAGTCGAGGAAGCGCTGGCAAGCTGACGAGCCTCAACGCCGACTCGCCCTTTGCCGGTTAAACTATCCCCATGACCAAGCGAATCGGTGTGCATTTGGGCACGGCGGGCGGCGCGTCCAATGCCGTCGAGAAGGCGCGGGAGATCGGCGCCAATACCTTCCAAATCTTTACCTCCAGCCCCCGCATGTGGCGCGCGCCCAAGGTTGATCCCAAGCAGGCCGCGCGCATGCGCGAGCTGCGCGCCAAGCTCGACGTTGGCCCCCTGGTGGTTCATACAAGCTACCTGGTCAATGTGTGCAGCCAGACTGTCGATGTGCGCGAAAAAAGCGTGGCTGCCTTTCGCGGCGAAATTGAGCGGGCTCTCGATTTTGGAGCCGAGTACCTGGTGCTGCATCCCGGCTCGTGGAAGGGCCTCACCCGCGACGAAGGTCTCCGCCTCGCCGCCGAGTCGATCACCCGCGCCATCGACGGCGTGGCCTGGCAGGGAACCGGCTTCCACATCCTGATTGAGAACACGGCGGGTGCGGAGTTCTCGCTGGGCGGCAGCTTTGAGCAGGTAGCCGAACTGGTTGGCCGTCTCAAGGCAACCGCGCCTGTGGGCGTGTGCCTCGACACCTGCCATACCCACGTGGCCGGCTATGACCTGGTGAGCGCAGACGGCTACGACGCGACCATGGCGCAGGTCGAGAAGACGGTGGGTTTCGCGGATGTGCGCGTCTGGCACTCGAACGACGCCAAGGCCGAGCGCGGATCGAAGCTCGACCGCCACGAGCACATCGGCCAGGGAACCATGGGTGTCGAGCCCTTCCGCCGCCTGCTCAACGACAAGCGCTGGGCGCACGCTGCCTTCATCGCCGAAACGCCTGTGGACGAGCCCGGCGACGAAGAACGCAATGTGCGGGTGCTGAAGAGCCTGGTCGAGTAATTTCTAGAAATCCTGCTTGCTTTGGCCCCGGGCCGGCGTCAGAATGTGTGTGTTGCCGGGTCCAATCGAGGGAGGGTGAGTGATGCGCGGACGCATTGGGGGAGTGTTGGCGGTGGCCGCGGGTTTGGTGCTGCCGGGTTCGGGCCAGATTGCAAGAAGCCGTACGGCGACCGCGACGGAGGGGAACACTGCCAGCCCCACGCAGCTGCCCTACACGGCGGAGTTCCACACCACCCGCGTGCAGACGCTGCCCGACGGCGGCACCATTACTCAGGAGTCAACGCAGGGGATGGCGCGCGACCCGGCCGGCCGCACCTACAACGCCTCCACCAGCACGCCCATGTCCGAGGACCAGACGCCGAACACCATGGTCAATGTCTTCGATCCAGGCGCGCGCACGCATAGCTTCTGGACCGTGCCCGGCCAGCGGGCCACGGTGACCAACGAGCCAGCGGCCGACGCGCCGCGCGCCACCTGCGCGGCCCCTTCCACCATGCCCGTACCCCACAGCGAAGCCGTTGAGCGGGCCCGCCCCAAGATGGAAGACCTGGGCAAGCAGACCTTTCAGGGCATCGAGGCACATGGCCACCGCACCACGTTCACCACGGCCGCTGGCGCAATCGGAAACACGGAGACGCTGGTGAATACCGACGAGGTCTGGTTCTCCTCAACGCCCGGCCTGGCCGGCATCAACGTCCACCAGGTCAACGAGAATCCGCAAACGGGCCGAATGACGCGGGAGCTGGTGCGGTTCACGCAAGGCGAGCCTGACGCGGCGCTGTTCCAGCCGCCCGACGGCTACGAGGTTCTGATCAAGGAGACCAGGGACGAGGTCCACTGCCCGCAGTAAGCCCCGCCCGTGCAAGAGCCGCTTGCCCGTTTAAACTAGTGACTTATGGCGGACGACAAAGAACTGCGTTACGACCCGGCGGCGATTGAACCCAAATGGCAGCAGCGGTGGGCGGCCGAGCCTGCCCTGTATGCGGCTGAGCCCGCCGACTGCGGCAAACCCAAGTATTACGTGCTCGAGATGCTGCCCTATCCCAGCGGCCAGCTGCACATGGGCCACGTGCGCAACTACTCCATCGGCGACGCGCTGGCCCGCCACATGTGGATGCGCGGCTACAACGTGCTGCACCCCATGGGCTGGGACGCGTTTGGCCTGCCCGCCGAGAACGCCGCGCTCAAAAACAACGTGCCGCCGCGCCAGTGGACGCTCTCGAACATTGCCGCCATGAAGCGGCAGATGGAGCGCCTGGGCCTGGGCTACGACTGGGCCACCGAAGTCACCACCTGCCTGCCCGACTACTACCGTTGGAACCAGTGGTTCTTTCTGCGCATGTTCGAGCGCGGCATGGCCTATCGCAAAAAGAGCAAGGTCAACTGGTGTCCGGAGTGCGCCACCGTGCTGGCCAACGAGCAGGTCATCGACGGCCGCTGCTGGCGCCACGAAGATACGATTGTGGAGCAGCGCGACCTGGTGCAGTGGTTCTTCCGCATCACGGCCTACGCGCAGGAACTGCTCGATGGGTTGGACAAGCTCGACGGCTGGCCGGAAAAGGTGCGCACCATGCAGCGCAACTGGATCGGCCGCAGCGAAGGAACGGAGGTTGATTTCTTCCTTGAAGAAGAAGTCCAGGGATCGGGGATCGGGGATCGGGGTTCAGAGAAAACCCGCATTCGTGTCTTCACCACGCGCGTTGACACCATCTTTGGCGCGACCAGTGTGCAGCTGGCGCCGCAGCACACCCTGGTGGCGCAGTTCACGTCTGCCGATCCTGCGCTCAAGGCGCAGGTGGACGAGTTGCTGGAGCAGCAGAAGAAGGCGCGGGAGGCGGGCGACCTGGGCGCGATTGAGAAGCATGGCGTGCCGACGGGGCACTTCGCTATCAATCCTTACAACGGCGCGCGCGTGCCCATCTGGGTGGCCAATTACATTCTGGCCGACTATGGCACCGGCGCAATCATGAGCGTGCCGGCGCACGATGAACGGGACTTCGAGTTCGCTACAAAGTATGGGCTGCCGATCACCGAAGTGATCCAGCCCATGCAAAGGTCGGAAGGCGCGGAGCAACTACCGTTTGTCTCCGAGGACGGCGTGCTGGTCAACTCCGGCGAGTTCGATGGGATGAGTTGTGCGGCGGCCGAGAAAAAGCTCCAGGAGATTGCGGTAGCCAAGGGTTTCGGCGAGGCAAAAATCACCTTCCGCCTGAAGGATTGGGGCGTGAGCCGGCAGCGCTACTGGGGCACGCCCATCCCCATGGTCTATTGCCAGGCGCATTGCCAGGGCGAGGTCCCGCTGCCGGTGCCCGATGACCAGCTCCCCGTGCTGCTGCCCGAACAGATTGAGATTACGCAGCAGGGCGGCTCGCCATTGAGCCGCGTGCCGGAGTTTGTGAACACCACCTGCCCCAGATGCGGCGGCCCGGCCAGGCGCGAGACCGATACCATGGACACGTTTGTCGACTCGAGCTGGTACTTCTATCGCTACACCGACGCGAAGAACGCGGCCGCGCCGTTCAACCCGGCGACGGCGCAATACTGGTTTCCCATCGACCAGTACATTGGCGGCGTCGAACACGCGATTCTGCACCTGATCTACTCGCGCTTCTGGACCAAGGTGATGCGCGACCTGGGCCTGATCGTGAACGATGAGCCGGTGCGACGGCTGTTCACGCAGGGCATGGTCATCAAAGACGGCGCCAAGATGTCGAAGTCCAAGGGCAACGTGGTGTCGCCCGACGACATGGTGGCCCGTTACGGCGCCGATGCCGCGCGCGCGTATTCGCTGTTTGCCGCGCCGCCCGATCGCGACCTGGACTGGCAGGAAGACGGCGTGGCGGGCGTGAGCCGGTTCCTGGGCCGCGTGTGGCGGCTGACCACCAAGTATGCGCCGGTGGCGCGCGCGGGACGCGCGAAATCCCAGCATCTCCGCAGCGAGAGCGGAAAGGATAGGGAACCCGCGGATCAGCCAACAGGCCTTTCGCTCAAGCTGCTGCGCAAGCTGCACCAGACCATTGCCAAGATCACACTCGACTTCGAGGGCCGCTGGCACTTCAACACCTGCGTTGCGGCCATCATGGAACTGGTCAACGAGATTCAGGCAGCGGATGCGCAGCTGGCGGCAGGCGAAGTGCCGCCGGCGGTGGTGCTGGAACTGCTGCGCTCGCTGGTGCTGTTGCTGGCTCCTTTCGCGCCGCACTTGGTGGCCGAGCTGTGGGAAGAACTCGGTGAGGAGGACTCCATTCTGCGCGCGCCGTGGCCCAGGAGCGATCCCGGGCTGGCCAAGGAAGACGAGCTCGAAATTCCAGTGCAGATCAACGGCAAGCTGGTGACGGTGACTCGCGTGGCTGCCGATGCCGATGTGAAGACCATTGAGGCCGCGGCGTTGGCCGAGGAGAAGGTGCAGGCGCGCATCGCCGGCAAGACCGTCGCCAAGGTCATCGTCGTGCCGCGCAAGCTGGTGAACCTGGTGCTCCGCCCCAGCGACAAAGCCCCGTCGTCCCCCCTGCAACGAACGCAGACCCCGGTGGTGAAATGACGGCTCCCTTGCGCGGGACGCAGTCGCTGGTCGGGCAAATGGGCTTTGTCTTCAGCCGCCGCCTGCTTATCCTCATTGAAGTTGCATGGCGCTGGCTGTTCGGCATTCCGTTCCTTGCCGTGTGCTGGCTGCAGGTGCAGAAGATTCTCGCCGCGGTGCCGCCAGAGTCCGCGGGCCTCAACTCCATCAACACCCAAAACCCCTGGCAGGCCTCGTTGCAACTGGCCAACGCCTGGTCGCTTTATCAGCCGCACGTCGAGCAGACGCTGCGCTGGCTGGCTCCGCTGGCGGCGCTGGCCTGGGTGGTGATTTCCGGCGTTGGCCGCAGCCTCGTCTTGATGCGCATTGGTTCAGGCCCGGGCGCAAGGCTGCGCTTCCGGCCACCTTCGATGATGCTGTTGCAGGCCGGATGGCTGGCTCTGCTAGGCGCAATCTGCTGGGCGTGGCTCCGTTCCATGCAGTGGGTCGCGGCCACGCACATCACCACCGGCGCGGAGCCGGACCTGGTGGGCTTCGCCTTCTGGGCCATCTTTCTCGCGCTGGGATTCTTCACCGCCTGGGCGCTGCTCAGCTGGACGCTTTCCATTGCCCCGCTGGTCATGCTGCTGGAAAGGCGCTCAGCGCTCTCGGCCCTTGGTCAGAGCCTGAGGCTCGGAAAGGCCTTCACCGGCAAGCTGGTGGAGATCAATCTGGTCATGGGCATCGTGAACCTGGCGCTGATTGTTTTGGCCATGGTGCTCTCCGCGGCGCCATTGCCCTTCAGCGACCAGCTTGGTTCCGACGCCTTGCACTGGATCGATGGCGCGGCCGTGGTCTTCTACCTGGTGGTGAGCGATTCTTTCCAGCTGGTGCGGCTGAAGGGATTCGAAGAGTTCTGGAAGATGTTTCGCGGACCGCGGGCCGCTGGAGATTGATCGATCGTAAAACTGATTGCCGGCCGCGCGCGACGGGAACAATGGTTGAGGTTGGTTATCTTCCACCTTGGGACGATAAGATGGTGGAACCAAGGCGCAGCCTCACTTTTTGCCCAATCAAGGGCTGGGCCGCGCGGCCTGAACGTCCCCATAATCCACATGAATCGAGGCCCGCATCGGAACCTCCTTCCCGTGCATCATGCCGGGCTTGTATAGGGATTTGAGCAGCGACTCGACAACGGGCTTCTCCAGTTCCGGCCGTTCACAGCGAGTTGCCTGCGGATCGGAAGCCTTTCCTTTGGCGCTCACGGTGAGCACAACGTCACAAGCGCTATTCCCCTCATGAACGAATGCCAGGTGCCCGTATCCCTGGTCGGAAAATTTGACCACGCGCGGTCCGGTTACACTTCGAGTGAACGGATAGACTCCGTCGCGATCGGGCACGGAGGCGCCGCCTCGCTGCGGGATGAAGTCGTAGTGAATTGGCTTGCTCACCTCGCGGTTGACATCCGCCTTGCTCATATGGCGGTCGATAATCAGGCGCTTGTCGGGTATCGCAGGCCAGTTGACAAGCATGCGGAGGCTTAAAAAATATTTGACCGCATGGTATTGAAGAACGGTTGACACCGCCACAGGAACGGGATTTCCCTCCTCCGTAGTGGCGGGTTTGAACCGGTACTGCTTCACCGCATCCAAACTGCCGTCTTCAAACGCGGAATCCGAACAATGAACAATGCGAAGATCCTGCGGTTCGCCGTGAATGCTCACGACCATTGAGACCAGGCACAGGCCATCGATCAGTTGAAATCTGCCCTCGACGGGATACTCCGCTCGATCTCCGGAGATCAGTTCGGGAGGGGTAATTTTCCTGGCAGTCCATTGGTCGGGGGGCACCGGCACATCGTTGACTGGTGTCGCCGGTTGCGCGAAAACAACGTTTGCCGCCATCAGAAGCTGGAAAACAATCATCCGAAAACGTGGCATCGGTCTCTCCGATATCTTGCACGGAAACACTAGAACAACTTCAGTCGGATGACCAGGTACTTCTTGGGGTCTTCGCGGATGCTCTTCACAAGTTGCTGCGCCTGGTCCAGCGTTCCGTCGGCGTGGTCGTAGAGAGAGCGGTTCTGCGCCAGCTGCCCCAGCGTCCCCTTGCCCTCGTCCACTCCCTTGAGAATACCGTCCAGCCGGGTAACGGTGTCATCCAGCTTCTGCGCGAAGGCGGGGTCTTTGGCGATCTTGCCCATGGCGCCTTTGCCGGCATTGATCTCGGCCACCAGCTGGTTGGTATTGGAGACGGCGGCGTTCAGGTTGTTGTAGAACGTGTCGTCCTTGAGCAGTTTGCCGGCGCTGCCTTTCCCGTCCTGGAGATCGGTGGTGATCTTGTCGAGCCGGTCGATGGCCGAGTTGGCGCGGGTGTAAAGCGTGTCGTCGTTGACCAGCTTGCCCAGCGTGCCCTTGCCGTTCGCGATGGCGCTGGTGATGGTCTGCAAATCGGACGCGATGGTGGTGATCTTGTGCGCCAGAACCGGATCGTTGATGAGCTGACCGACGGTGCCCTTTTTGGAGTTGAGTGAATCGACCAGGATCTCAATCTTCTTGGTCAGCGACTGGACCTGGTTGATGGAATCTTCACTGGTGCGGATCACATCCTGAATGCTGGGCGAGCCAGTAGGCTTCAGTTCGGCGTCGTTGTCCGGCGGAGGGCCGCTGGCGTGCTCGGAACTGATATCGACGTAGCTGTCCCCAAGCACGCCGGCCTGGTTGATCGACGCGGTCGAATCTGTGTGAAGTTTGCCTCTAAACTCGTAGCCCACCACCATGGTCACTTCAACTGGCGTCGGATTGCGGTCCGGGATCACGCGGACATGGGTTACGTTGCCGATCGTGACGCCCTCGAGTGTCACTTCCGCTCCGTCCTTCACCCCCGCGGCATTGACAAAATACGAGCGGAGCGCCAGCTTGCGCGCGAACAGGCCGCCGCTCGAACCGGACATGAGAATAATGAGCCCCACCAGCACGCCCACGGCGACCAGCACCAAAGCTCCCACCCTCAATTGCGCCCATTGAATCTCTTTGCGGCTCGGCACGGCACTCCCCCGGGGATGAGATGAGCAGGTATTCGCCTAGAGAATAGCAGACCGGGCGTTTCAGGACCCATTCTCGAGAATCACGCTGGCCATGGCCAGGTCGGCTGTGTGGGTGATCGAGAGAGCCTTGTGCGCTACACCCAGGCGCGCGGCAAACTGAGCGGCGCGGCCGTGAAACTTGAGCGCGGGTCTGCCGCCCAGCTCGCGGACGACCTCAATCTCCAGCCAGCTTACGCCCCGGCTGATGCCCGTGCCCAGAGCCTTTGCGCCCGCTTCCTTGGCGGCGAAGCGGGCGGCAAAGCTCTCAGCGGCGTTGCGCTTGCGCAGACAGTAAGCCTGCTCGGCGGGGGTGTAAATGCGGTTGAGAAACCTGCTGCCATAGCGCTGGATGGACTGCTGGATGCGTCCGATCTCTGCCAGATCGATTCCAGTGCCGACAATCATGGGTTCTCCTAGTCTCCATCATCCCACCTTTGCTCGGGTTATGGACGTTGCTTCCGGCCCGGCGGGAATGCGGATCGGGATCGCGCGAAAGGGGGCGCGGGGTGCAAGCCAATTACCTTTGCAGACACCGGCGTGCACCCGGAAGGCGCGGGTGTTTCATCGTAGGTCATCTGCCGTGCGACTCCGGGACAGTGGTTATGGCTCTCCAGCCTGCTCCGATAAGAGCGCTGTGAGGCTAGAGATGCCGGACCATAACGCTGGGCGCATGATGAGCATTCCGTGGGCAATGGAGATGAAGGCCATCTCCGTTGAAGAGCCCTCCCGCCTGGTGCAAACGCTTACAGGCGCCATCCTGGCTTGTGGCGGATGGGTCCTGAGCCGCGGCGCCAATGACGGCGGCACGGTGAGCATGCTGTTCGAGTTCGAACGCCAGGCGTGCGTGGATATCTACAGCGTGCTGATTGCCGCCGGGCTGGAGTTGAGCCAGAGCGGGCATATCCGCTTTACCGAGTTTTGCCAGTGCACGCGCAGCCAGCAGCGAGATTGCGGCACGGAGATTGCCAGCCTCGACCTGGAGATTCAGACATTTCCGGTAGAGATGGTGCACGATTCCGTTGCCCATAAAGCGGCCTGAGCCGCAGCGCAGCCGCTCTCAACCCGCCTCGACCAATCCATAGCGCCGCTGCCAGGCCTCTTTGAGGCGCGCCCAGACGCGGGTGCGTTCGGCATCGGAACCCTCGGGCGCGGGCCCGCCCGCAACCGCGGGGTTGGCAAAGCGCGCGGCTTCGATTTTGGCCAGTTCCAGCAGCTGCCGGTCGCGCACCAGGTTGGCCACGCGGAAGTCGGGCAGGCCGGCCTGGCGCGTGCCGAAAAACTCGCCGGGGCCGCGCATGGCAAGGTCCAGCTCAGCCAGCTCGAACCCATCCTGGGTGCGGACCATGGCGCTGAGGCGCTCTTCGCCGAGCGGGGAGATGCGCGCGCCGGTCATTAGAATGCAATAACTTTTGGCGGCTCCGCGGCCCACGCGGCCACGCAACTGATGCAGCTGCGCCATGCCGAAGCGCTCCGCGTGCTCCACCACCATCACGGTGGCGTTGGGAACATCGACGCCGACTTCGATGACCGTGGTGGCGACAAGCACGTCGATCTCGCCGCGCTGAAAGCGGCGCATGATGATCTCTTTTCCATCCGCGTCGAGCCGTCCATGCAGCAGGCCCACGCGCAGGCCGCTCAGCGGGCCGTTGCGCAGCTTCTCGTGCATTTCCACCGCGGATTTGAGACCGGACTTCGCTCCCGGATTCGCCTCCTCCGCGGCCTTCGGAAACAGCTCCGCCGTTTTTCCCTTGCGCGCAGATTTTTTCGGCAGGGGGTTGGGTGCCCCAGTGCTGGATTTTGAGATCTGGGATGAGAGCCCCAGAATCGCTTTCGCCCCGATCTCCGCATCGTCGTGCGAGAAATCCAGCTCCGGCTGATCGTCTTTGCTGCCCTCGATGACCGGGTAGACGATGTAAGCCTGGCGGCCCTGCGCCACCTGCTTGCGCACGAACTCCCACACCTTCTCGGCTTCCTCGCCGGGAACGCGGCGGGTGACAATGGGCGTTCGTCCGGGCGGCAGCTCGTCGAGCACGCTCACGTCCAGGTCGCCGTAGAGCGAGAGGGCCAGCGTGCGCGGAATCGGCGTGGCCGTCATCACCAGCACATCCGGCTCTGCCTGATTGGGTTTTTTCATCAGCCTGAAGCGCTGCAGGACGCCGAAACGATGCTGCTCGTCGACCACTACCAGGCCGAGGCGATCGAACTCGACTTTTTCTTCGATGAGGGCATGCGTGCCAATGACCAGTTGCGCCTCGCCGCGGTTGATGAGGCCGCGCGTCGAGCGCTTGCGGTCCTCGTCGAGCGAGCCGGTGAGCAGCACTATGCGATAGTGGCGCGAAGACTTTTCCAGCAGCTTGCGCGCGGCCAGGTAATGCTGCGTGGCCAAAATTTCAGTGGGCGCCATCAGCGCGGCCTGGTAGCCGTTCTCCATGGCCACCAGCATGGCCTGCAGCGCGACGATGGTTTTGCCGGAGCCCACATCGCCCTGCAATAGGCGGCGCATGGGGCTCGCCTGGCGCATGTCGGCCACAATCTCACCCAGAGCCCGCTTCTGCGCCGTAGTTGGATGGAAGGGCAGTACCTCACGGATGGCCTCGCGGACCTTGTCGGTGGTGGCGAAGGCGATGCCGGCGCGCTCCCGCATGCGGCGGCGCTTGAGCTCCAGGCCGAGTTCCAGAAAGAACAGCTCCTCGAAGATGAGGCGGCGATGCGCCGGGGTTGCGGAGGCCTGCAACTGGGCGAAGGGTGTGCCTTCCGGCGGATAGTGGACCTCGCGCAGGGAGGTTTCGCGGTCGGGCAGATCGAGCCGGGCCAGCAGATCGCGCGGCAGGCACTCAGGCACCGCGCCGCGCACCGCTTCCAGCAGATTGAAGATAGTCTTGCGCTGCCAGCGCGAGGCCAGCCGCGCGCCGCCCAGCGACTCGTAGACCGGCGTGATGCGGCCCACTTCCAGCAGCCGCGTTTCGGCGTCGTCGCCCTCATCCGGCAGCAGCTCGAACTGCGGCTGGATCATCTTGAAATTGCTGCTGGAGCGTGAGGGCTCAACCCTGCCGTAGACGGCGACCGTCTGCCCGGCCTGAAATTTTCCGTTGAGATACGTCCCGTTGAACCAGACGCATTTCAGGGCGTGGCGGCCCTGGCCCACAGTGAGCTCGAAGATGGGCGCCTTGCGGCTGCGCAGCAGAATGGAGCCGCGCACTTCGGCGATGACCGAGGCCATCTCGCCGGGCTGCAACTCGTCAAGCGAGCGCGGGTTCTGGCGATCCTCATAGCGGAAGGGCAGGTGGTAGAGCAGGTCCTCGGCGGTAAGGATGCCCTTGTCGGCGAGCAGGGGGCCGACGCGCGGGCCCACGCCGCGCACATACATGATGGGAGTCTCGAGGCCGGGCACACCTTGGATGCTACATGCAGCACACAGAACCCAACAAGCTCGCAGGCTCCGGTTGCTTTGTATCAGGGCACGACTTCAGTCGTGCCGCCAGCGCCGCAAGAGTAGGCTGGGCTTTAGCCCCTGAGGGAATTGGATTCACGCCCAGAAGCGGAACTCTGTTTGCCTTGCAGGTCCTCGAGCATCCTGTCAAAATTTAATTTGTAGGAGTCGTGGTCCTTCCAGTTGCTGAAATCAGGGATGAAGAACTCGCGAATCTCGCGTGCGGAGTCCTTGCCTGTGTCAGAGTCAAAGCACTCCCAGTCGCGCAGCGCCTCAAACGAGCACAGACTGATAGGGAAGAGCACACGTTTGTCCTCTTTAATCTCCCGCTTGCGTGCCTTCGAAATTTCTGTCTTTACCCACTCGCTCTCCATGCTTGCCTGCGAGAGGATTAGCAGCACCTTGTCGTGTACCCGGATGGCCTCGTCGATCTGTTCATGAACCTTCTTGCCACCCTGCATATCGTGCGGAGCGAACCAGCAGCGGACTTCCTTGACCTGAAGATCGGCGTGTAGGCGCTCTGCGAACTGCTGATCCTTAGTCGAATGGCGAATGAAAAGCGAGTAGAACTCAATTTCCGCTCCAACGAGGGAGGGTATCGACGCAATGAAGTTCTCTGGCAGGCCCGCCCCCCGCAGAAACCTGTGCGGGATCTTGCCCTTCGATTTGTAGATCGTTTCTAGGTCAAGAACCGAGGGGGCATGGTGGGTCAACGTCTCCAATCCCTTGACGGCGCTCAGGTCCACGCCGCAAAAAACCGTCGCCCCAACACGCGCTCTCGTGAAGTCCGCGTCGTCGAGCTTTGCTCTGCTCAGGTCCGTCCTCGGCAATTCCGCATCGCACAGCATGGCGCCAGAGAGGTCAACTCCGCTCAGGCGCCTTGCGGTCAGGTCCTCGGATCTCAGGTCGGCCCTGGAAAGGTCCACTCCAAATGGGCTCCACTCTCGCGTGCGCTGCTTGTCGTGCCAATGGTTC